>Ga0302275_10004885_pt1 | contig 13056 bp, 8 predicted proteins | sample III_Bog_N2_2_FD_200229 | JGI IMG/M metagenome (GOLD analysis project Ga0302275, IMG submission 200229) | Peat permafrost microbial communities from Stordalen Mire near Abisko, Sweden - III_Bog_N2_2 | ecosystem: Environmental > Terrestrial > Soil > Wetlands > Peat | place: Sweden: Abisko...
TTCCAGGTTGCACAGGCTCTCGATGTGGGTGATGCCGAGCTCGAAACAGGCCTTGTGTACCAGAAGGTTCACCCTGCCCTCGGGCCCGGGCCGCATCGAGTCGATGCCGAAATGCACGACGCCTTGCTCCGCCAGCCATTCGGTGGCGGCGACATTGACGCCGGAATTTTCCGTCGCGTATTCCTTGCCCGGAAAGGTGCGCGCGTGATGGCCGGTGCAGAGCAATACCGTGCCGCCGTCCGGGATCGGCACGCCGGCCTTCTGCACCGCCGCTTCAAGATCGGAGGGCGCGATCTCGGCGCGCGGCGCGATGTGGCGCAGGTCGAGACAGATGCCCGGCACGATGCAGTTCTCGAGCGGGTATTCGCCGATCGGCTGGCCGGTCTTGTCGAAGTGCCGCGGCGCGTCGATATGGGTCCCTGCATGGTCGGGCATCGTGATGAACATCGACGACAGGCCGTGCACCTGGCCGGATTCGGCAAACGACTCCTCGTGGCTTTTCCAGACGCCATGGATGATGGCGGGATGGCCGGGATAGCTCGGGGTGCGGTGGTAGAGTTCACGGCTCAGATCGACGATCTTCACGGTTTCGGTCCTCGGTTGGTCAGACCGGCTTGATCCCGGCCTTGGCGATGATGGCGCGCCATTTCGGCACTTCGTCGGCGATGCGGCGGCGCAGGCCGTCAGGCCCGTTGGCGATGACCTCGAAGCCGTTATTGCGCAACTGCTCGGTGATATCGGGCATCCTCAGGATGTCCAGCGTCTTGGCCGACAGCCTTTCGACCAGTTCGGGCGCGGTCCTGGCCGGCGCCAGAAAACCCTGAAATGTATCGGCGATGAAATCGGTGTAGCCGAGCTCGACCATGGTCGGCACGTCGGGCAGATCGAACCAGCGATGCGCGCCGGTGACGGCGAGCGCCTTCAGCGCGCCGGATTCGATATAGGGATGCGCCGGCGGCAGGGCGGCAAACGCCACCTGGGTGGTGCCGCCGAGAATCGCCTGGATCGCAGGCCCGGCGCCGGAAAACGGCACGTGGGTGATCTGGATGCCGGCGACAAGCTTGAACAGCTCGCCCGACAGCTGCGGCGTGGTGCCGATGCCGGGACTGGCATAATTGAGCTCGTTGGGATCGGCCTTGGCGCGCGCGACCAGGGCCGCGACCGTATCGATGCCGAGCCGGGGATCGACCAGGATCACGTTCGGCGAGGTGCCGAGTTCGGCGATCGGCGCGAAATCCGTGAAGGGATCATAGGGAATTTTGGCGTAAAGCCCGGGATTGACCACATAGGCGCTGGAGGTGACCAGCAGCGTGTAGCCGTCCGGATCGGCGTGGGCTGCGAACCCGATGCCGATATTGCCGCCGGCCCCCGGCTTGTTCTCGGTGATCACCGTGCCGCCCAGCGCCGGGCCGAGATGGCTTGCCACGATCCGCGCCATGATGTCGGTCGGCCCCGCCGGCGCGAACGGCACGATGATCCTGATGGCTCGCTCCGGATAGCCCGCCGCGGTTGCCCGCCGCGCGCCAAGGCTCGAACTGGCCGCGGCCCCGATCGCAAGACCTGCGCTCCGCAGCACCGCGCGGCGCGACGGCAGCATGGATTTTTTCCTGGACATGCGTTCTCCCGACCTGGCCCCGGCTTTGGTTTGATCTGACCATGGATTTTGGTTTTATTCGAGCCATCCGGCAGGCATTGGCTGCGTCGGGCGGCCGCTAATCCAACTGGCCGACCGTCACGATCTGGATCTGCTGGTTGATCGCCGCCGCCGGATGGGCGGCGTCGAGCAACTGCTCCTCGCCGAGACCGACGGCCCGAAGCCGTTTTGGCGAAATCTTGAACGTGGTCACCAGCGCGTCGCGGATCGAATCGGCTCGGCGCTGGCTCAGGGTCAGGTTGCTCTCGCGCCTTCCGGTCACGCCGGTATGGCCGACGATCAGAAAACTGTATTGCAGCAGGGCCGGATCGGACAGCGCATCGGCGATGCGGCCCAGGGTTCTGTAGGATCCGGGCCGGATGATCGCCGAGTCCGGATCGAACTGAACGTCGAACGCGATCTGCGGCAATCCCGGCAGCTCGGCGGCGACCGGTGGCCGTTTCAGCGGCTCGCTGTCCGCCCGCGACTTGATCCGATCGAGCGCCTGCTGGCGCAGCACGGCGACATCGACATCCGCGGCGGCTTGCAGGCCGCCGAGCTGATGAACCATGTCCGGCGTCGCGGCCGCGGTTTGTGCGCCTGCCCCGGTCGTCAGCACCATGAAAATGATCGGGCCGCCCACCAGGTTCAACAGATAGGGAGCGCGCGGAGCTTTTCGCATCAGCGATACCCCGCCTCGCTGATCGCCCTGCTGCAGTTGGCGCTGATCCCGCGCGTCGCCGTCAGCAGGCATGCCAGGGCCTTGGCATCCTGCTTTGGCGCGGCGCCACACAGCTTGGTGGCCTCGCGTTCGCAGCTCTTGCGCACCGCCACGCGGGCGGCCACGCGTTTTGCGATCGCATCGAAGGCGCCGAGATAGGCGGCCTTGCATTGCGGCGAAACGCTGTCCTGGTTGCGCGTCAGGCAATCCTTCAGGCGGCTGGAGTCGAGATTGACGCCACGGCAATTGGCGTCGATATCCCCGCCGCAGGTGTCGGCCAGGATCGCCGTCGCGTCTTCGAAGCTCATGGTCGCGGCCACGGCCGGCCCGCAGGCGGCCAGCGCCATGAGAAGAACAATCGATCGAATTGGATTCATCGGGCCTGTCTCTTGAGATTACCGCATCTTTCGGGACAAACGCGCGGATCGTCAAGGCGTCCAAATCGGTGATGTCGCCTCTAGCCGGGATGGCCGCACGGCAGTAATATCATTTCGATCAGAGACACAGATTGCGCTTGGTCCATGGTAAAATCCAACGCGCTCCCCGCCGCGGGCGGTCCCCGCCATGCCCCCTGTCCGGCTCTTCCGCCGCCGATGCCGGCGATCAGGTCGATCACGGACGGCACCGCGCCGCCGGGACACCTGCCGCCGCTGGTCATCGCGGGCCCCTGCGGTCGGCTCCAATCCGATCAAATGACAAAAGATTTTAGCACGCCTGCGGAACCCGGTGGAACCGCAAATGTTGAAGCGCTCGAAGTGGTCGCCGCAAGCGACACGTCACGCCTATCTCGGCTGGGAATATGGATGACCGGAGCAGAAGCCACGCGACCGAAACCCAGCCGGAGGGGAATTTCATCGATGCACCGGCTGCGGCAGCAACGGTTGGGCGAGGAAAGCGCCGCGCCGTCCCGCTTCTGATCCTTGGGATTGTCCTGGCCGCCGCCGCCGGCTGGTTCATTTCGCAGCATCGGCAGCAGTCGCGGCCGGTGGCGTCGAACCAGCCCTTGCCCGTTGCCACGGCGGTTGCGGCCTCCGGTGATATCGACATTACGCTCGATGCGCTGGGCACCGTGACGTCGCTCGCCACCGTTACCGTGGTATCCCAGATCAGCGGCCAGCTCGTCAGCGTCAATTACATCGAAGGGCAAAAAGTCAAGAAGGGCGATCTGCTTGCCGAAATCGACGAGCGCCCGTATCAGCTGCTGCTGGCCCAGGCGCAAGGCGCGCTGGAACGGGACCAGGCGCTGCTGCAGAACGCCGAGCTCGATCTCAAGCGCTACCAGGATCTCGCCAAGTCGAATTCGATTCCGCGCCAGCAGCTCGACACCCAGGTCTCGCTGGTGATCCAGGACCAGGGCAACGTCGTCTCCGACCAGGCGCAGATCGACACCCAGAAACTCAATATTTCATACTGCCACATCGTCTCGCCGATCGACGGACGTGTCGGGCTTCGCCTGGTGGATGCAGGCAATTACGTCACCCCGGGCCAGACCACCGGTCTGGCCGTCATCACCCAATTGCAGCCCATCACCGTCATCTTTCCCATCGCGGAAGACTATCTGCCGCAGATCATCGAGCGCCAGAAGGCCGGCGCCAATCTGCCGGTAACCGCATTCGACCGAAGCGGCGCGATCAAGCTCAGCGAAGGCACGCTCAAATCGCTCGACAGCCAGATCAACACCACGACCGGCACGCTGAATCTGCGCGCCGAATTCGGCAACGCCGATGAAAAATTGTTTCCCAATCAATTCGTCAACATTCGGCTGCTGGTCGATGTGCTCCGCCACGCCACCGTTGTCCCATCCAGCGCGATCCAGCGCGGGGCTCCCGGCACCTTCGTCTATCGCGTCAATAAAGACGACACGGTGACGGTGCAGCCGGTCACGCTTGGACCCGGCAGTGGCGATCGGGTCGCCGTGCAGTCGGGCCTGTCGCCCGGCGACAGGGTCGTTACCGATGGCGCCGATAAACTGCGCAATGGCACCAGGATCGCGCTGCGCCAGAGCACCGACGGGGCTCCGGCGCAGACGCCGGCAGCATCAGCGCCAGCCGCAGGCAATCCGGCCCACAACCCATGAGTTGAATCTGCCATGAGCCCGTCGCGCCCCTTCATCGTCCGGCCCGTGGCAACCACGCTGTTGATGGCGGCGATCTTTCTGTCGGGAATCATTGCCTACCGGTTCCTGTCGCTTTCAGCGCTGCCCGAAGTCGACTACCCGACCATCCAGGTACAGACATTTTACCCCGGCGCCAGCCCGGACGTGATGGCCTCCTCGGTGACGGCGCCGCTCGAGGTCCAGCTTGGACAGATGCCATCGCTGTCCCAGATGAGCTCGGCGAGTTCGGCGGGCTCCTCGGTCATTACCTTGCAGTTCGACCTTTCACTGAGCCTCGATGTCGCCGAGCAGCAGGTCCAGGCGGCCATCAACGCCGCCAACAGCCTGTTGCCGACCGATCTGCCGGCGCCGCCGATCTACGCCAAGGTCAATCCTGCGGACGCGCCGGTGCTGACCGTGGCGCTGCGTTCCGAATCGCTGCCGCTGACGCAGGTCGAGGACATGGCGGACACCAGGCTGGCGATGAAGATATCGCAGCTTCCCGGTGTCGGCCTGGTGACCATCAGCGGCGGCCAGCGGCCCGCGGTGCGAATCCAGGCCGATCTGCGCAAGCTCGCGGCCTATGGCCTCAACATCGACGACCTGCGCACCACGCTCGGCAACGCCAACGTCAATACCCCGAAGGGCAATTTTGACGGGCCGTCGCGTTCTTCGACCATCAACGACAATGACCAGTTGCTGACCGCCGCCGGCTACCGCGACCTGGTGATCGCCTACCGCAACGGGTCGGCCGTCATGCTCAGCGACGTGGCGACCGCGGTCGACGGCGCCCAGAACGACAAGCTCGCGGCCTGGATGAACATGTCCCCGGCGGTGATTCTCAACGTGCAGCGCCAGCCCGGCGCCAACGTCATCGCCGTGGTCGATACCGTCAGGAAGCTGCTGCCGCAGCTGACCGCGGCGTTGCCCGCGGCGATCGACGTGTCGGTGTTGAGCGATCGTACCGTGACCATCCGCGCCTCGGTGGAGGACGTCGAATTCGAGCTCACGCTCGCCGTGGTGCTGGTGGTGCTGGTGATCTTCGTGTTCCTGCGCAGCGCCCGCGCCACCATCATCCCGAGCCTTTCGGTGCCGCTGTCGCTGGTCGGGACATTCGGCGCGATGTATCTGCTCGGCTTCAGCCTGGACAATCTGTCGCTGATGGCGCTGACGATCTCGTCGGGCTTCGTGGTCGACGACGCGATCGTGGTGATCGAGAATATCTCGCGCTACATCGAAGAGGGAGAGACTCCGCTCAGCGCCGCCTTGCGCGGCTCCCAGCAGATCGGCTTCACCATCATTTCGCTGACCATCTCGTTGATCGCGGTACTGATTCCGCTGCTGTTCATGGGCGACGTGGTCGGACGGCTGTTCCGCGAATTTGCCATCACCCTGGCTGTCACCATCCTGATCTCGGCGGTGGTGGCGCTGACCCTGGTGCCGATGGCCTGCGCGCTGCTCTTGAAGCCGGCCACCGAGATCCGCGAGAACGCCCTTCAGCGCAAGACCCGGGAATGGTTCGATGCCCTGATCGACGGCTACGCCGCCCTGCTGCGGCGCGTGCTCGACCATCAAGCCGCCACCCTGCTGGTCGCGGTCGGCACGCTGGCGCTCACGGCGTGGCTTTACCTGGTCATCCCCAAGGGCTTTTTCCCGGTCCAGGACACCGGTCTGATCCAGGGCATCACCGAGGCGGCCCAGTCGGTATCGTTTGCCGCCATGGCCGAGCGGCAGCGCGCGCTTGCCGAAATCATCCTCAGGGATCCCGACGTCGAGAATCTGTCTTCCTTCATCGGCGTTGACGGCACCAACATCACGCTCAATAGCGGCCGCTTCCTCATCAGCCTCAAGCCGCACGGCACGCGCACGGCGAACGTGACGCAGATCATCGAACGGATCTCCCGGGCGACCGCCTCGGTTGCGGAAATAGCGCTCTACCTGCAGCCGGTGCAGGACCTGACCATCGACGACGCGATCAGCCGCACGCAATACCAGTTCTCGCTGGAGGACGCCAATCCGAACGAACTTGCCCTGTGGGCGCCGCGGCTGGTCGACAAGCTCAACACCATGCCGCAATTCTCGGAAGTCTCGAGCGATAGCGCTCCCTATGGCCTCACCACCTATATCGATATCGATCGCAACACCGCCAACCGCTTCGGCATCACGCCGGCGACGATCGACAATGCACTCTACGATTCGTTCGGCCAGCGCATCGTCTCGACCATCTTCACCGACACCAACCAGTACCGGGTGATCCTGGAGACCGATCCCCGCCTGAAGACATCGCTCGCCTCGCTGTCCTCGCTTTATGTTCCGAGTTCGACCAGCGCCACGGCGGTGGCGGGCCAGGTGCCGCTGTCGGCCATTGCCCATGTCAGGGAAGGCACCGGACCCCTGCGCATCGATCATCTCGGCCAGTTTCCGTCGACCTCGATCTCGTTCAATCTCGGGCCCGGCGCCTCGCTCGGCGAGGCGGTGGATGCGATCAAGCAGGCCGGGCAGGAGATCGGGTTGCCGCTCAGCGCCATCGTCCGGCTGCAGGGCTCCGCATTGGCCTTTCAGAAATCCCTCTCCAACGAGCTGCTGCTGATCCTTGCCGCCATCGTCACGGTCTATATCGTGCTGGGCGTGCTCTACGAGAGCTTCGTGCATCCCCTCACCATTCTTTCGACGCTGCCGTCGGCGGGGATCGGCGCGCTGCTGGCGCTGATGATCGCAGGCAGCGATCTCTCGGTGATCGCCATCATCGGCATCATCCTGCTGATCGGCATCGTCAAGAAGAACGCCATCATGATGATCGATTTTGCGCTCGATGCCGAGCGCTCGCGCGGACTGTCGTCGCAGCAGGCCATCTACGAGGCCTGCCTGCTGCGGTTCCGGCCGATCCTGATGACCACCATGGCGGCGGTGCTGGGAGCCTTGCCGCTGATGCTGGGCACCGGCGTGGGCTCGGAACTGCGCCATCCGCTCGGCATCACCATCGTCGGCGGCCTGCTGGTCAGCCAGCTGCTCACGCTGTTTACCACCCCGGTAATCTACATCTGGTTCGACCGTCTGCAGCAGCGCTATTTCAACTTCCCCGGGCTGCGCGACCTGGAGCAGGGCGGGCCGGCGGAATGAGCCTCTCGACCCCCTTCATTCGGCGGCCGGTCGCCACCATCCTGCTGACCTTCGGCATAGCGGTGTCGGGCGCGATCGCCTTTTTCAGACTGCCGGTGGCGCCATTGCCGCAGGTGGATTTCCCGACCATTTCGGTGACGGCGCTGCTGCCGGGCGGATCGCCGGATGTCGTCGCCACGACGGTGGCGACCCCGCTGGAGCGGCATCTCGGCCAAATCGCCGATGTCACCGAAATGACCTCGTCCAGCACCGTCGGCACCACCCGCATCAATCTGCAATTCGGCCTCGACCGCGACATCAACGGCGCCGCGCGCGACGTCCAGGCCGCCATCAACGCCGCCGCCGCCGATCTGCCCACCAACCTGCGGTCGACCCCGACCTACAGGAAGGTCAACCCGGCGGACGCGCCGATCCTGATCCTGGCCCTGACCTCCGACACCAAGCTGCAGGGCGAGCTCTACGATGCCGCCGACTCGGTGCTGGCACAAAGGCTGTCGCAGGTCGAAGGCGTCGGTCAGGTGGTGGTCGGCGGCAGCGCGCTGCCCGCCGTGCGGATAGAACTCAATCCAACGGCGCTGGAGAAATACGGCATCGGCCTGGAAGACGTTCGGGCGGCGCTGGCCGCCGCCAATGCGCACAGTCCGAAGGGCGACATCGAGAGCGGAGGCCGTCATTACCAGATTGACGACAACGACCAGGCCGGCAAGGCCGACCAATACCGCTCGCTGATCATCGCCTACCGCAACGGCGCGCCGGTTCGGGTGTCGGATGTCGGGGAAGCGGTCGACTCGGTCGAGGATCTGCGCAACGCGGGCCTCGCCAACGGCAAGCCGGCGGTCCTGGTCATCATCTTTCGGCAGCCGAACGCCAATATCGTCGGAACCGTGGACCGGGTGATGGCGCAATTGCCGGAGCTTCGCGCCTCGATTTCGCCGGCGATCGACGTCACGCCGGCGGTCGACCGCTCGGTCACGATCCGGGCGTCGCTGGCGGACGTCGAGCGCACGCTGGTGCTGGCCGGCATCCTGGTCGTGCTGGTGGTCTTTATATTCCTGCGCAGCTGGCGGGCCACGCTGGTACCGAGCGTCGCGGTGCCGGTGTCGCTGATCGGCACCTTCGGCGTGATGTATCTGCTCGGCTACAGCCTGGACAACCTTTCCCTGATGGCGCTCACGGTCGCGACCGGGTTCGTCGTCGACGACGCCATCGTCGTGCTGGAGAATATCTCCCGGCATATCGAGTCCGGGATGTCACCGCTGCAGGCCTCCCTCAAGGGCGCGGCCGAGGTCAGCTTCACGGTGCTGTCGATGAGCATTTCGCTGATCGCCGTCTTCATTCCGATCCTGCTGATGGCCGGAATTGTCGGCCGGCTGTTTCGCGAATTCGCCGTGACCCTGTCGGTCGCGATCCTGGTGTCGCTCGCGGTATCGCTCGCCACCACGCCGATGATGTGTGCGCTGCTGCTGAGGCGGCCGGAGCGGCGGCCGCGCGGCCGGCTTTATCACTGGAGCGAACGCGGCTTCGCCGGCTTGCAGCGTGGCTATGACCGGTCCCTCAATTGGGCCCTCAATCACGCCGCCTTCGTCATGCTGATCCTGGCCGGAGCGCTGTGCCTGAACTTCTATCTTTTCATCATCGTGCCGAAGGGCTTTTTTCCTCAGCAGGATACCGGCCGGATCGCCGGCAGCATCCAGGCCGATCAGGCGATCTCGTTTCAATTGATGCGGCAGAAGCTTCAGCAATTCATCGCCATCATCCGCAAGGACAGGGCGGTGGATACGGTCGTGGGTTTCACCGGTGCCGGGACCGGCGGCGGCCAGGCCGCCAATTCCGGCACTGTCTTCATGTCGTTGAAGCCGCTTGGCGAGCGCAACTCGGTCGATCAGGTGATCGCCCGGCTGCGCCGCGAGGTGTCCCAGATCCCGGGAGCCAGCCTTTATATGCAGGCGGTACAGGATATCCGCATCGGCGGCCGCTCGGCCAATGCCCAGTATCAATATACGCTGCAGGACTACAGCGCCGACGAGCTGTTCCAATGGGCGCCGAAGATCCTCGCGGAATTGCAGACGATTCCGATCCTGAACCAGGTCAATAGCGACCAGCAGAACAACGGGATGGAAACCAACATCACCATCGATCGGAAAACCGCGGCGCGGCTCGGACTGACGGTCAGCCAGATCGACAACACGCTGTATGACGCCTTCGGCCAGCGTCAGGCGTCCACCATCTACAATCCGCTCAACCAGTATCACGTGGTCATGGAGGTAGCCCCGAAATATTGGCAGAATCCGGATACTCTCAAGGAAATCTACATCAGCACTTCCGGGGGCACCGCCAGCGGCACCCAAACCACCAACGCGACCGCCGGCACCGTCTCCGGGCCTCCCGCCGCGACCGCGGCGGCCACCTCCGCTTCGTCCTCGGCGTGCTCTCCGGCATCGGCTTCCGCAGGCCAGGCCACCGCCTCATCCTCGCCGAGCTCCGCCACCTCCTCGGCCACGTCCAGTTCGTCCAGCGCAGCAAGCCCCGCGACTTCCTCAGGTTCACTGACGGGGTTGACCACGGCAACGCCAGCGCCGCTTCCAGCCATCCCGACGACATCCACGACATCCACGACATCCACGACATCGACGACATCGACAACTTCCGCGACGTCGCCGGCGATGGTGACGCCGACGATTTCGACAACCGCGACGCCGGCCTCGGCCGCCTCCACCGCTTCGGGCAGTACCGGCACGACCCTGTTTTCGCCCATCACCTCCTCAACGCCCACCGCGGCGGCGTCGGCGACGATCTCCGCCACCGCCTCCGGCTGCGCCGCGACGGCGACGTCCTCCGGTTCCTCGGCCTTGACGGCGGCCGCCGCCGTGGCCTCGAGCGCGGTGCGCAATCAGGCGCTCAATTCCATCGGCAACAGCGGCAACAGCACCGCCTCGAGCGGCTCGGCGGTGAGCACCAGCGCCGAAACCATGATCCCCCTGAGCGCCTTCAGCCACGCCGGGCCCGGCAATGTTCCGCTCTCGGTCAATCATCAGGGGCTCACCGTCGCGGCGACCATATCGTTCAATCTGGCGCCCGGCGCGGCGCTGGGCGACGCCGTTCGCGAGATCGACGCGGCGGTCCGCCGTCTCGGCGTGCCGCCGTCGGTGCACGGCACCTTCCAGGGCACCGCGCAGGCGTTCGAGCAATCGATCGCCAGCGAGCCCTATCTCATTCTCGCCGCCGTGATCGCGGTCTATATCGTGCTCGGAATTCTCTACGAGAGCTACGTCCACCCTTTCACGATCCTGTCGACCTTGCCGTCGGCGGGGATCGGGGCGGTGCTGGCGCTGATGCTGCTGCATACCGAATTCAGCATCATGGCGCTGATCGGCGTCATCCTGCTGATCGGCATCGTCAAGAAGAACGCCATCATGATGATCGACTTCGCGCTTGATGCCGAGCGGTCGCGCGGCCTGTCGTCGCGGCAGGCGATCTATGAGGCCTGCCTGTTGCGGTTCCGGCCGATCCTGATGACCACGATGGCGGCATTGCTGGGCGCGCTGCCGCTGGCCGTCGGCGCCGGCAATGGCGGTGAATTGCGCCAGCCGCTCGGCATCGCGATCGTCGGCGGCCTGATCGTCAGCCAGATGCTGACGCTCTACACCACGCCGGTGATCTACCTCTATCTTGATCGCTTCGGCCTGTGGCTGCGTTCGCTTCGCGGAGGCGGCGTCGCCCATGCGCAATAGACCCAGGGTTCAATCAATCCACGGACACACCATGCAGAAAACTTTCATGATCGGCACCGGACGCCTTCTCGCCTCTTGCCGTTGCGCAATCGGGCGAGGAGCGACACTGGCCGCGGCCACGGCACGCCCGCTTTTTGCGGTGGCCCTGGTGGCCACAGCGCTATCCCTGTCGGGCTGCGGCGAGGAATCCAAGGGGCCCAAGGGCGACGCCGGACCGCCGGGACCGCCGGGGCCGATGGGGCAGGCCGGTCCGCAAGGCCCGGCCGGCCCGCAGGGGCCGCGGGGCGAGCCCGGCCCGCGCGGTCCCGCCGGTCCCGCATCGGAGTCCCGCGTCATCCGCGTCGATTGCGCGCTGCAATCCTGCCAGATGCAATGTGAGATGAACGAGGTGCTGGTGACCGCCTATTGCGGTCCGAGCCGGAAGCCTGCGACTTTCCTCAGCGAGAATTCGGCCTCCTGCGGGCTGACCCCCAGCGCCTCGGAAAGCCCGCTGGTGGCCGTATGCGTCAAATCGCAGGGGCAATGACCCGATCGGCGACCGCGAATGGCGGTCTCTCAAGCGTCGGGATGCGCTGGCCGATCGGCAGGCTGCCGCGGCGCATATTGCGGCCTGTCCTCGACAAGATCGATCGGATCGCTGCAGGCGGCAACGACACTGAGCGGGTGTCCGCAGGTCGCGCACTCGAACCATCGCAATTCGTGATTCGGGACGATCGGGAAAACATGCGCGAGCCTCAGTTCATCGCCGCAGCCCAGACATGCCGGGCGTTTGCGGCCTGCAAGTATCGTCGCGCGATCCGGTCCAGACCGGAGGCGCTTGCCGACCAGGCTTTGCACGAAGCCGGTTGACGCCTGCGAGAGGTAACGATGTACCCAGGTAGCGGGGCTGCTCCGCTGCGAAAGAGTGCTGGCCGGGCGGCTTGATGCCGGCAACTCATCCTGCGCCGACGATCGTTTCCGCCAAAGCCACATCGCAACAAACTTCCCGCATCCGCGAGCGACGCCGGCATGATGTCGCGCGCGGGCAGCATCGAGATCCACCACGACGAACGTTCGGACGATCGAAAAGTTCGAGGTGTCTTCGGATTTGGGCATGAGCCGCGGACCGCACAAGACGATCGCCCGGGTCTTGTCGAGAGCACGAAGATGTGAGGAATGCGCCGCATTTTGCGAGATCGCGTGAACCGAAACGCTGCTCGGCGAAGCGTGGCATGACTGCCCCGCGCGGATCAGCGGAGCTCATTTTTTCGCCATCCGGGCGACCGCATGGATCGCCGCGATATAGCCGTAAGGTCCCAATCCGCAGATCACGCCTGAGGCGACCGACGAGATCTTCGAATGGCGGTGGTATTCGTCGCGGGCATGGATGTTGGAAATATGCACTTCGAGCACCGGCCCCTCGAAGGCCTTGAGGGCATCGAGGATGGCGATGGAGGTGAAGGAATAGCCGGCCGGATTGATGATGATGGCGTCCGCGCTCTGGCGCGCCGACTGGATCAGGTCGACCAGCTCGCCCTCGTGGTTCGACTGGTGAAAACCGAGCTCGAGCCCGAGGCTGGCGGCGTGGCGCTGGCAATCTTCCTTGATCTGCGCCAGCGTGGTCGTGCCGTAGATATGCGGCTCCCGCACGCCCAGCAGATTGAGGTTCGGACCGTTCAGGATCATCAATCGCTTCATGCTGAATTCCTCCATGTCTGCCGAATTGTCTTCGAGCTCGTTGATGCGCCCCGGGAACGCCGTCGGCACGATAGCCCGG
>Ga0302275_10004888_pt1 | contig 13052 bp, 10 predicted proteins | sample III_Bog_N2_2_FD_200229 | JGI IMG/M metagenome (GOLD analysis project Ga0302275, IMG submission 200229) | Peat permafrost microbial communities from Stordalen Mire near Abisko, Sweden - III_Bog_N2_2 | ecosystem: Environmental > Terrestrial > Soil > Wetlands > Peat | place: Sweden: Abisko...
CGAACTCTTTGCGGAGCGTGTCGAGGTCCACGGGTCGCGTGAGGAACAGTTCCTGGCAACCGGTTCGGCGCGCAGAATAGGCGCTGTAGGCGATGTTGACACCCCACTCTTTGGCCTTGTCCGCTGCGCGGTTGATCTCGCCCACGTTCTCACTGTGAATACACGTGTTCATGACGATGTCGTCGAATCCATGCTTCGCGCAGCGCGGGATGAGGTCCGAGAGATGGTCAAAGAGGCCAGGGTAGCGCCGGAAGTCGTCGTGGCGGCGATCGGGAAAATCGAGGCTGACGGAGAATTGCGTCACGCCGGCTTCGTGCAGGGCGACGTACTTTTCTTCCGTCATCAGAGCCCAGTTCGAAACCAGGATGATGTAAGGCAAGCCGTTGGATTGCTTTATGTTTCTGACGATTTCCACAACATCGTCGCGCAGCATCGGCTCGCCGCCAGAGATCTGCACGACGCAAGGCTTCAACGCCCGCATGTACTCGCTGTACTGCGCCGGCTTGAGCTGCTGGGACTCATCCCTCGGGCCACCATGGTCGCAATGACGGCAAAAGCAATTGCAGGAGTCCGTAACCTCAAAGGACACCACGACGGGACGGCCAGTAAACCAATTCAGGCTCCCCTGGCGGATAACCTGGAGCGATTCGGACAATGAAACTTTTCGCATGAGGGCTCGGAGAACTTTAATCGTATCAAAAGGTCTGTAAATCTGTCGATTCGGGTCAGTTAAGCGGTCGTGACAGCGGGGCGAATGGTAACTTGGACCGCTGAGTTGCCTGGCTCTTCGGTATGCTGGGGCAACGGAGGGACCTCCTGTGATACTCGGCACCGGCGTCGATCTGGCTGAAGTTGGGCGCATCCAGGCTTCCATCGAGCGCTACGGCGAACGTTTCACCCGGCGTGTCTTTACTGAACGCGAAATCGCTTACGCGGAGCGTAAGGCGAACAAGTACGAGCGCTATGCGGCCCGCTTCGCGGCCAAGGAGGCGGGAATGAAAGCGCTCGGCACAGGCTGGAGTGGAGGAATCACCTGGAAAGACCTGGAGGTTACCAACCTGTCCTCAGGCCGGCCCACGCTGGCATTGCATGGGGTTGCGCGTGATGTCGCCGACCGTCTGGGCGTCAAGACCATTCACCTGTCGCTCACACATTCCTCCGCGGAGGCCATGGCGTGGGTTGTTCTTGAAGCTTGAAGACAGGAATCAGGCCACCGGCTGACTCACCTCGTCGAGTTGTTTGGCCGCGGTGAAAGTGAACACCATGCGGTGGATCACAGTAATCGTCCCCAGGGTTGCAATCACCCACAAAACCGGCGCCATGCGGTCGAATAATCCGCCAATAATCAGAAGTACGACGCGCTCCGGCCGCTCCAGAAAACCCACCTTGCAGAGGGGAATTACGTTCTCGGCCCGGCTGCGGGTATAGCTGATCATCACCGAGGTGGTCATGACCACGGCGGTTAGGACCACATAAAAGGGACGGTTTATATTGCCGTAGTAGACCAGCAGCCCCATCAGCAGAGCGAGATCCGAGTAGCGGTCCAGAACAGAATCGAAGAAGGCCCCGAATCGCGTCACTTGGTTGGTGGCCCGGGCCACCCGGCCGTCCACCATATCGAAGATGCCTGCTCCGACGATAACGAGCGCCGCGGCCAGAAACCGGCCTGACGCGAGCAACACGGCGGCGTAGACGTTGATCACCAGCCCGATGAATGTCAGGACGTTAGGATGGATCTTTGACAGGGCCAGACCATGCACGATGAGCAGCAGCAGCTTATTGCAGACCAATGCTATCCCGCGCGTGAAAGTCATTGGGGCCGTCCCTGATTCCACCTATTCCACGCCATCGTGGATCGTCGTGAGTTCCAGCACTTCCAGCGTCCGCTGGCCGCCCGGAATGGTGATAGTCACGTCGTCTCCGACTTTCTTGCCCAACAACCCTTTGCCGATTGGAGAACTGGTGGAGATCAGGCCCTTGGCGACATCCGATTCCTCGCTCGCCACCAGCTTGTAGGTGATCTCTTCGTTCTTCTTGACGTCAAGGACCACCACCTTGGAACCGAGGCCGACCCGGTCACGCGGAATCTTGCTGAGGTCCACCATGGAAAGCTCAGCCAGGCGGAACTTGAGCTTGGCGAGCCGCGAGTCCACGTATCTCTGGCGATCCTTCGCGGCGTGAAACTCGGCGTTTTCACGAAGATCCCCGTGGGCGCGCGCCTTCAGAATCTCCTTGGGGAGTTCGTTCCTCAGCTCGTGCTCAAGCTTCGTGATCTCCTCAAGCATCTTCGCCTTGAGGTCATCCATATTCGTGAGGGCATCCATGCGCTTGGCGACAGCTCCTAACAGAACCATTATAGGTACCAGCGTTCCTGCCAGGAGATCCCGTCCGCCGAATTGGGTGCGGACACGTCGTCAGGAAGAAAAATGGCCGTCGCCGGTGTGGTCCCGGCAACGGCCTTGAAGAATCCGCCGCAGGCAGAGTTGATCCTGCGAATCAAAATCCAGAATCAGAATCGCACCCGACGCCGTGAGAGAGCACTGCGCCAAAAGAGACTATCTAAAGATCATTATCGACAGATAGAATACGAGAGCTGGGCCCAAACGTCAACCACTTCTGATCCACCACTTCTGATCCAACCGCTCAAACCACGTTGAGGCCAAGCCGCGAGTTGGATTGCCACCGCTGCCATGGAATAGTGGGTGTGTGCATGGTGCTCCGCCTCGAATAGCGCATCTACCAGCCTCGAAGGCGAAGCCTGCGGGGATATGGCTTGGGCTGGCATTTTACGTTGCGTTGATTGGGGCGCCGGCGTTGCGAGCACAATCCTCCGCTGTTGACGGCGTGATTCAAGGCGTTGTCATCGACGCCCGGGGACTGCCATCGCCGAATGCCGCGATCGAGGTAACAAATGACTCAATTTCATTACGGCGCCGGACTTTGACCGACGAATTGGGGCTGTTTCGATTCCCGCTTCTTCCGCTCGGGGTCTACAGCGTCGAGGTGCGGGCTCCGGGTTTCGCACGCGTGGAACGGACTGGCATCCGATTGGAAGCGGGCGTAGTGGTCACCACGGACTTCAATCTCGCAGTCGCCAGCATCCAACAGACAATCGCAGTGGAAAGAGGCGCGCCGGTGCTGGAAGGCGCCCGCGCGGACCTGGGTACGAACGTTGGGAACAACTCAGTTCGAGGCCTGCCCCTGGTCTCGCGCAACAACCTGAATTTTGTCCTGCTTCAACCTGGAGTCAGCGGCCACGATAATCCCCAATTTGGCGTTCCCGGGAAGGTGAACACAGCAGGGTTCACCAATCGCGTGAACGACGAACTGGATGGTTCGAACAACACGGAGAGCGACCGGTCGGGAGCCCGTTTGATGACGATCTCCAACACTTGGATAGACGAGGTGCAGCAGGCGGATGGATTTCCGGCTGAGTTCGGCAATACGGCTGGAACCCTGTACAACGCGGTGACGCGATCCGGCTCCAACGACCTGCATGCCGAAATCGCGTACCTGATGCGGCTCACGGCCTTTACCGCCCGCTCGCCGCTGCTCAGGGATGCTGAGGATACCCCGGACGCCAATATGAACAACCCGTTTGGCAACGCGGGGTTCCCCGTTCTCCGCGACCGGCTTTTCGCCTTTGTGGGCTATGAGTGGGTGAAGAGCGACCTGCCGCAGCCGCTCACCGTGGATCCGGCGATCTTGTCGCTGCTGCGCCTGCCCGCCTCCTATGCGCTTCCCATTCCGCAGGAGCAGTCTAATCAATTCCTCATCGGCCGCGCTGACTGGCAGTGGAACGATCGCAATCGCGTGTTCTTCCGCTACAACGGTTACACGAACAACTCTCCGTACTCGGGAGTGACATCCTCCTTGCAGGTGCTGAGCCAGACTTACACGCTGCGGGATCAGGCGCCTGCGCTGGCCGCACAATGGATCTCGTCGCTCGGCCCGGGGCTTACCAGCGAACTGCGCTTCCAGACGCCGTCCCGGACCACAACGGACCGGGCCTCGAGCGCCAGCGGCCGCGGTCCGTCTTATGTGATCCCCGGCGTGATCAGCTTCGGGGGATCAGAATCGTTGGGGTATCGCTTCAACGAAAAGACGCCGGAGGTGGCGGGCAATCTGTCATTCGACAAAGGATCGCACGCACTCAAGGCCGGGTTCTCCCTCCGCTATGTCCTGGACGACAACACGTATCCGGCCAACGCGGAATACACCTTCGCTACGGTGGAGGATTATCTCTCCGCCCTCAACGGGGTCAACCTTAAGTCGTATGAGAACTACACACAGACGTTCGGACGCCCGACCATCGGCTACGATTCGCTCTTTCTCGGCCTGTATGTGGAAGACAGTTGGAGGCTGCGGCGCGATCTGACTTTGAGCGCAGGCCTGCGGTGGGATCTCTACCGCGTGCCGGGGGGCAGCCAGGACGCCGCATTCAGTTGGTCGCGGCAATTCCGCACGGCGACCGACAACTATGGACCCCGCCTGGGTCTGGCCTGGTCCCCCAACGGATCGCAAAGGACAGTGGTCCGCGTGAATGGCGGGATCTTCTACGATCCGCCGCAGACCGACCTGTACCGGCGGGCGCTCCAGGACGATGGCCGGCCTCGCTTCTTCACACTCTCCACGGGGCCCGATTCGGGCTTCGCGCCGGACTTTCCAGGAGTTGTGCGCACTGCGCCGCCGAACTACGGGCAAACCGCGCTGGACATTACCACCGTCGATCCGCGCTTCCGTCCCTTGCGCGCGACCGAATGGAGCGCTCAAATCAGCCGCCAGTTGGCGGAAAACACGTATCTTGCCTTGACGTATTCGGGCGTAGCAGGCACCGGGCTGCCGGTCTATCGCAATATAAACGTCGTGCCCTCGGGCTCCACGCTGGCCGACGGCCGGCCGCTCTACGGCTCGGCGCGTGTGTGGCCGCAATTCAACAACATTCTGTCCGCCGAGTCAGTAGGCAACTCCAGCTATAACGCCTTCACCGCGACGCTGCGAAGGCGCCTCGCCTCCTACGGAGAGTACTCGATCAGTTACACCTGGTCTCACGCCATCGACGACGCGCCTGAGCAAAATGTCCTGGACTCATTGGATCTACTGCCTTCGGATCCCTCAAACAGGGCCCGCGACAGGGGGGATTCCCTGACCGACCGGCGTCACGCCGTGACTGCATACGGCGTTTTCGAACCACGGTTCCGGATGGCGCCCGGGTTCGCTGCTCGTCTGGCCAACCATAACCGTTTCTCGTTCATTCTCACTGCTTCGAGTGGGGATGCGTTGAACCTAGGCTCAAACCGTGTCTTGAATGGCGATGCGAGTATCCCGGCTATTTTGCAGCGCCCTCTTTTCGTCGGGCGCAACACCCTGCGCGCTCCAGCGTTGGTGCAGACCAACGTCCGCTACGGGCGGGTAGTGCCCGTCTGGGAACGATTGGAAACGGAGTTGTTCGTCGAATGCTCCAATCTTTTCAACCGGAACAACATCACGGGTCTGGATACGATCGCGATGGTGGACCAGTCGGGCCGCATCGTTACCGATGCGCCCATGACGGCGACGTCGGCACTGCAATCGAGGACCTTCCAGGTCGGCCTCCGGTGGTCGTATTGATTTGCCCGCGGCCTGCGTGCGGGTTTCCGAAGTGCAGCAGCTTTCCGCAAGCCCGGCGCGTATGATGGCAGGCGGGAGGAATGCGTGAGGTGATCTGTATGGAGATTAGCCGATGAGCAGGATTCTGATGGTGGCCAGTGAGGCAACGCCCTTCGCTAAATCGGGCGGCCTGGCGGATGTAGTTGGAGCCTTATCCGCCGAATTGCTGAAGCTGGGCCACGAAGTCGCCATCGTGATGCCACGCTATCGCCGTATCGCGTGGGAGCAAACGGAGAGCGCCTTCGACAATATGGTCGTCTATGCAGGCTCCACGCCGTATCGCGTGGACATCCGCAAGGCAGTCCACAACGGCGTGACGTATTTCTTCGTTGAGGCGCCCTACTTTTTCGACCGGAACGGGCTTTACGACGACGGCGGCCGCGAGTATGGCGACAATCACCGGCGCTTCGCGGTGCTCTCCCTTGCCGCACTCGGAGTGGCACAGACAGTCTTCCCCTGCGACATCCTGCATTGCCATGACTGGCAGGCAGCAATGGTTCCCATTTACAAAGCCGACCAGCAGCACGGCAACCCCGTTTTCGATCGTGTCCGGACAATGCTGACCATCCACAACCTCGGCTACCAGGGCCGGTACGGCAAGGAATGTTTTTGGGACCTGGGTCTGAACGGCGGGTGGTTCTCGCCCGACAAACTGGAATTCCACGGCGATCTCGACGTCCTCAAGGGCGGTCTCACCATGGCCGACTGGCTGACTACGGTTAGCCCGACCTACGCACGCGAGATTCAGACCGCCGAGGGCGGCTTCGGGCTGGACCCTGTCTTGCGACTTCGTTCAGACACCCTGACCGGTATCCTGAACGGTGTCGATTACGAAGAGTGGGATCCATCGACCGACAAGCTGATCCCGGCGAACTACTCCCCTTCCGATCTGGCGGGGAAACGGGTCTGCAAACAGCAACTGCTCGGCGAACTCGGCCTGCCCGCGGACAACCCCGACAAGCCGCTGATCGGCATTGTCTCGAGATTCGCATCGCAGAAGGGTTTCGACCTGATCGCCGGGCTCGCGCCGTTTCTGGAAGAGAGCGATGTCCAACTGGTCGTGCTCGGGAGCGGCGAATGGCGCTATGAGCAACTCTTCAACGCGTGGCAGCGCCAGTTCCCCGAAAAAGTGGGAGTGTGGATCGGATACAACAATGCTTTGTCCCATAAGATCGAGGCGGGCTGCGATCTATTCCTGATGCCCAGCCTCTATGAGCCGTGCGGCTTGAACCAGATCTACAGTCTGAAATACGGCACGGTCCCCGTGGTCCGCGCCACGGGCGGGCTCGATGATACTATTCAGGATGACACCGGGTTCAAGTTCTCCTGGTACTCAACGGGAGCGCTCTACGACTGCCTCCGGGCGGCCTTGGGCGCCTGCCGCAACCGCGACGCATGGAAAGCGCGCATGATCCGGGGGATGAACAAGGATTTTTCATGGGCCGTCTCCGCCGGGGAGTATTCGAGCCTGTACGAGATGCTGTTGAGTCGAGCCTGAATCCCGGTGCGCACGTGCGGCATCAAAGCCGATTAGAGAGAGAATCAAGTCAATGGGTAAGTTTACTGTTGAGATCACCGACGCAAACTTCGAGCAGGAAGTCGCCGCTGCTCAAGTCCCCGTTCTGTTGGACTTCTGGGCGGAATGGTGCGGCCCCTGCCGCATGATCGCTCCGACCGTCGAAGGCGTCGCCGAGGAATACACCGGCAAGGTGAAGGTCGGGAAAGTCAATGTCGATGAGAATGGCGAGACCGCCATGCGCTACAACATCAGAGGCATTCCCACGTTGCTGCTGTTCAAGGACGGGAAGGTCGTCGACCAGCGCGTAGGCGCGGTGGGCAAAGGCGACATCGTCAAAATGATCACGCCGCATGTAGCTTGAAAAGCTGCTTCAATCCGCGGATAGAGACGAATCGGGGCCACCCTGCCGGGCGGCCCTTTCTGTGTGTGCCGAGCATGTTCGACAGCTTGAGGGTGAAAGTCCCTTTGACAACCTGATGGAGGTGAAGTCATAGCGAAGCGCAAGGGCGTCGTCGCGAGGCGGGGTCTGAAAGAAGCGTGGAGCAAAGGCGCGAGCCGATGTACAAGAACCGGATTGGAGGCATACGGTGTCGGGCGAGCGAGCGCACGATTGCGAAGCCCATATCCATCAAGGGCACTGGTTGTAAATCCGGCGGTTGCGCGCTGAAGGCGGTCGAGCTTACCTCGGGAGACCTGCCGTTTGTCCGGGATTCCGGACTGAGGGTAGAGCAATCTATCCTGACCGGGCGGCAGGAGTCAGCAGAGGGCGTAATAGGCACGCAAGTGCTGAAGGCCCGAACGGTCCCCGCAAGGGGTTGATGGGAGTGGTGAGTAAGCAGCGCGACTCATGAGCGACAAGCGGCAGAAGAACCAGCTAGCGCACAGCGGCAACGTTGGGCGCGACCAGCAGATGGAGTTGGCCTTCACGGACGAGAGTAGGAGTGAAGCTCCGAGGGTATCCGGGGAAGGGACCGAATCGCTCGCGGCGAAGCGTGAGATAGAAAGCCCGGCCATTGGCGAAAAGTTGATGGAGGAAGTCTGCGAGCGGGAAAACTGCAAGCAGGCATTGGCACGAGTCAAGGCTAACAAGGGTAGTGCCGGAGTGGATCGCATGCGCGTCCACGAATTACCGGCATACCTGAAACAGCACTGGCCAGCGATCCGGGAACAGTTGCTGAACGGAGCCTACAAGCCGCAGCCGGTGAAGCGGGTGGAGATCCCGAAGCCGGACGGAGGGGTGCGCAAGCTTGGCATCCCGACGGTGCTGGACCGATTTATCCAGCAGGCGGTGATGCAGGTTCTGCAACGCAGGTGGGACCGGACGTTTTCCGAACACAGCTATGGGTTTCGTCCCGGGCGATCGGCCCATCAGGCAGTGGCCAAGGCGCAAGAGTATATCGCCGCAGGCTGCCGCTGGTGCGTAGATCTTGATTTGGAGAAATTCTTCGATCGGGTTTCGCACGACAAACTGATGGCGAAGGTCGCCGCAAGGGTCAGCGACAAGCGGTTGCTGAGGCTGATCCGGGCGTTTCTCAAGGCTGGAGTGATGGAGAACGGGATGGTGAGTCCGGTAGATGAGGGGACGCCGCAAGGCGGTCCTCTGTCCCCATTGCTCAGTAACGTCGTGCTCGACGAGTTCGACCAGGAGTTGGAGCGGCGTGGGCTTCGGTTTGTGCGGTATGCGGACGACTGTAATGTCTACGTGCGCAGCCGTCGGGCCGGGGAACGGGTGATGGAGAGCCTTACGCGATTCATCACGACGCAACTCAAGCTCAAGGTGAACCAGCAGAAGAGCGCGGTGGCACAGCCATGGGAACGAAAGTTCCTGGGCTTCAGCTTCACGAATGCAGGCGTACCAAAACGGCGGATAGCGCCGAAAGCGGTGGACCGGTTTAAGGAGCGGGTTCGGGAACTGACGCGACGGACGCGCGGTGTGAGCATCGAACGAATGGCTGAAGAACTGACCCGCTATCTGCGGGGCTGGCTCGGCTATTTCGGAAATTGCGAAACGCCGTCGGTGTTGCAACGCCTTGGGGAGTGGACCAGACGCAGACTGCGGTCTGCGATCTGGAAGCAGTGGAAACGAGGCTCGACGCGATTTGCTGAACTGCAGAAGCGGGGTGTGGGCAAGGACCTGGCCGCCCAAACGGCAGGCAGCGCTCACGGTCCGTGGAGGCTGGCAAACAGCCCTGCTCTCGCCATCGCGCTGCCCAATGCTTACTTCGACTCGCTTGGGGTTCCGAGATTGACTTGCCGTCAATAGCCTAACCCGCCGAACCGCTGGATGCGGACCCGCATGTCCGGTGGTGTGGGAGGGGAGGGGCCGCGAGGCCTCCCCCTATCCCGATTAGTTGGGGATACCGCGGATTACGGTTGCCCGATGGCGGGGGCTGTCGCGGGCCGGGCAAAATAGCGCTGCTGGGAGAGGTTCTTGTAGACCTGCCCCGCAACGCCCGAGGCCACCGGGCCGCTCACGCCTTTGCCGCCTGTGAGCAGGACAACTACAACGAGTTTCCGGCCGCCCACTTCGTTGAAACTGCCAAACCATCCGAGATGCGTGCGGGCGTCCGAGCAAGTCCCCGTCTTGCCGAAGATGGGCTCACCCGGGTCATAACTGGCGCGCCTGGCGGTCCCGAAATCGGTCGCGCCGAGCATCCCGGGCTTCATCTTTGGCACAGCCTCCCGAATGTCGAGAAAACGCTTCACACGCGGGGCAAAATTCTCAATTTCCGCCTCGTTGCGCGGATATTGCAGGAAGTACAATGTGCCCTCATTGGCGATGGAAGTGACCAGCGCCGCCAGTTGCAGCGGGGTAATCCCGATCGCCTCGCCGAAGCTGGTCATCATGCCAACGGGAATTTCGCGTGGTTTCTTATCGGGGAAGATCCCCGGGCTTTCGCCGCCAATGCCGTAACCGGCCTTCTCCCCCAGGCCATAGAGCCGGCCGTAGTGGCAGACCTTTTCGAAACCGAGCTTTTCCCCCAGGTTCGCAAAGTAAGCATTGTTGGAACGCGCGATGGCCGTCGTCAGATCCATGGAAACGTTGCGCGAAATGTGCAGGCGCGTGTCCTTGTCGATCATGCCTTCGGTGAGCGCTGCCAGGCTGGCAACCAGCTTGATCGTGGAACAGGGCTGGTAGGCGCCAGTCGTCGCCAGTCGCTGGTTCACCATGCTGAGAACTCGGCCGCTGTTGGGATCGACGACAACTACCGATCCGTTGAACGGGCCCAGAGCGTCCACCGCGGCGCGCCTGACCTGGAGATCCTCCCCATCCAGCACGTCGCCAATTGTGGAATCCGCGTATGTAGGCACATCCCAGGGGCTGGGCGATCTGCGGATCCGCGCCGGCCGCGAAGCCTGCGACTTTGTGGCCGCGGGCGCGGCGACGGAGCGCACTGACGCCTTTCTGGCTTGGGACGCATGCCCGGTTGTGGCGCTTGCGGAGCGTGGCACAGCCGCTTGTTTTTGGGCTTTGTGCCGCTTCGGTGTGACTCCAGATGCCACGGCCAGCACCAACGAAGCACCCAGAAGAGCCCTCAGGGATTTTGTCATGTCTATCACTGGATCATTAGCGCTGGCTCACGGAACTGGCCATCGCTGCGCCCCGAATTCCTGACGACTGCGGGAAATCTCCCTCATTCTGTTGTATCTGCAAGATATAAGTCAAGATATCAGGCGACACGCCGGCGCCCGCGCACCGCTGGCATGAGCGTAAGCCTGGCCGAGCCCAAGGAGGGACGGCCGGCCTCACCCAGACTATCGGCAATTCAACTGCATCCGCCCTGTCACAGAACCTGTCAAGATAGAGTGGACAGTAAAGTCATGAAAATATCGATGGGCGCTTGGTCCTTTACCTTCGGCCCGCACGCCTCCACTCCCAAGTCCCTCGACCAGATCTGCGAACGTCTTTCCAAGGCCGGGTACGAGGGCGTCGAACTGTGCGGGTTTCCGCCACATGTCACGCTGGAAACTTATCCGGGCGCGGCCGAGCGAGCTCAGTTGCGCCGAATGCTCTCCGGCTACGGTCTGGGGATTTCGAGCTACTCCGCCGACCTAACAGCCGTCAGCCCGCTCGTCCGGGAGAACCGGGAACGCTATCTGGACCGCTTCCGGCGTCTGCTCGATCTCTGCGCCGACATCGGCTCGCCATCCATTCGCATCGACACGGTCGCGGCCCCGGGCTCGTTGAGCGAGAGCGAGTATCACTTGGCATTCCACCACCTGGGCGATCTTTGGCGCGATTGCGCCGAACTGGGCAGGCAGGCCCGGGTCACCATCGCCTGGGAGTTTGAACCCGGCTTCGTCTTCAATAAGCCTTCCGAGGTTGTGGCGCTTCACGACAAAGTCGGCCACCCCTGGTTTCAGATCCTCTTTGACACCGCGCACGCTTATCTCTGCGGTGTCGTCGGGGCCAGGCAGCACGGGCGGAAAGAAATATTGCCCGGCGGCATCAACGAGTTCCTCGATCTCTTGCGAGGACGCATCGGTGCTGTTCACGTCGTCGATACAGACGGTTCGCTCTATAGCGACGAGACTTCGACGCATCGACCATTCCATATGGGCATCATTCCGTGGCAAATCGTCATGCCAAAGATGCTCGCGGTTTGCCCGCTCGATTGGTGGTGCGTGGACCTGAGCTTCTGCCCGGAGGCCTGGGATTCGATTGAATCGAGCCTGGCCGACCTGAAGCAGATGATTGCCGATTACCCCCGCTGACAGACTGCGTGCATGTCACGTGGCAACTTCTCCGAAGGAGCAGGCCGACTCCGCATGGGGTTGCGGAGCGAGTAGGCGCCTCTCCAGCAATTGCAGCGGTTCTCCAGGCTCGCGCCTTACGCCAGGGGGCGGAACACTGCCTCAGCAGGCGCTGGAAAGCCAGGGCGCCTCTGGAGACTCGCCCCTGCTTCATGCGCGGCGAGCGACGACAAGCCCCAACACTAAAACGGAATATTGTCTGGTTCCTGCCGTTCCACCTTGACGAAGTAAATGTCGGTCCACTGGTCCTTCGTTTTTTTGAGGACATTGATCTTCAGCCCGAACATCTCGTCCAGGTGGAGCGGGAGTTCAGATAGCCGGGTGAGGTGAACGCCGCAGCGCGCGAGGTCGTCTTTCAAGAACGCGAGCGTTTTCTCCGTGATGACACGATTCTTGTTCAGGGTCCGGCCTTCAAAGTCCTCGCTGACGATGCGGAGCTTCCAACTCAGCATGGGGTTGCCAGTACGAGGCGTCTTGCCAAGCCGGACTTCCTCGACCTGCGTGTCGTAGTAGCCGTCAGGAACTTCCTCGCGGGCGTTCTCGCCCTCTTTGAACTTCGCCCGCTGAAAGGCGTCGTCCAAACGAGATAGATCTATGCCGCTGTCATCGGGAGTGAACCGGTCCGCCAACCGTTGCACTTCATTGTCGGAAGTGAATATGAGTCCCACGCGATATTCTCCTTTGCTGCTCATAAGTCCGTGCTTCTCACCGAAACTCTCAGGCTGTCCGCCGTTCGCTGCTCGGATTTCACCTCGGCGACGCCGTTCGCACATTGAATCGGCTGGTTGCCGAGAACTCAGTAGGGCTCCAGCAAAATATTTCCGCGCACTCTGTACCGCGCTGGATCCGGCCTTTGCGAGGTTCAGCGGATCATGGCGCGTGAACGGGCCCTCGCCGCGTTTGGGGCGGACTCTCTCAGGTTGGATTCTGAGAGTAACTTCCGGCCGCACTCCGCGTACACTCGATCCATGCGAATCCTGCTTGGATTGTCGGGGCTCATGTTGCTCACATTCACCGCGCCGGCGTCGTGCGCGGACAACGAAGTGGCGAAGGTGCTCATGGAAGTCGACAAGGCCTTCGATCGCGACACCGCCGCACGCGGCCTCGACGGGTGGATGGACTGGTTAGC
>Ga0302275_10004893_pt1 | contig 13043 bp, 14 predicted proteins | sample III_Bog_N2_2_FD_200229 | JGI IMG/M metagenome (GOLD analysis project Ga0302275, IMG submission 200229) | Peat permafrost microbial communities from Stordalen Mire near Abisko, Sweden - III_Bog_N2_2 | ecosystem: Environmental > Terrestrial > Soil > Wetlands > Peat | place: Sweden: Abisko...
TGCGCTGTCCGATGAATCCCCGCTCACCTCCGCCGTCTCCAGCGGCTCGCCAGGATGATCCGGCGTGCCTTCTTCCAAATCATTATCCTTCGTCTTCGCCTGCGCCAGCAGCAACCGGTGCTGCGGCGCCAGCGGCAGATCGTGCGGCGTGTGCAAATACTCCAACACCTGCTGCGACACCCGCTTAAACACCGGCGCTGCGACCTGCCCGCCCTGGTGCAATCCAACCGCAGAATCCAGAATCACCGCCACCACAATCTGCGGATTATTCAGCGGCGCGAATCCCGCGAACGATCCGATATATTTCGTCTTCGAATACGCCCCCGTCGCCGGATCCACTTTCTGCCCCGTTCCCGTCTTCCCCGCCGAGGTGTAACCTTCAAGAATCGCCTTGCGTCCCGTGCCTTCGAGCACCACCTTCTGCATCATCGAACGCATCTCCGCCGCCGTGTAGCTCGAAATCACCCGCCGCGAACTCCCCGGATGAAACGCCACCATCTGCGGCGATCCCTGCGGATCCACCTGCCCCGCCACAATGCGCGGGGCAATCCACACTCCATCGTTGGCGAATGTTGAAATCAGCGCCGACAACTGAATCGCGGAAATACCAATCTCCTGTCCCATGGAAATCGCCGCAATCGAAACCTTCGACCACCGGCTCACCGGCTTGGTCATCCCCCGCGTTTCGCCCGGCAATTCGATCCCCGTCTGCTGCCCAAATCCATAAGCGCGAATGTATTTGTAAAATCTCTCTTCGCCCAACCGCAGCGCGATCTTGATCGATCCCACATCGCTCGATTCCGCCAGCACTCCCCACACTGGCAGCAGCCCGTGCGGCTTCGAATCGCGAATGCGCATGCCGTTGTAAACGATCGATCCCATCTGGCAATCGAACACTTCATTCGGATTCGTCAGCTTCTCTTCCAGCGCCGCCGAAATCGTCACCAGCTTGAACGTCGATCCCGGCTCATACGCATAACTCACCGCGCGATTATTCAGCGCAGCCGGCGTAATCTGCCTCCGAGAATTCGGATTGAACGTCGGACGGTTAGCCAGCGCCAGAATCTCACCGGTGTGCGGATTTTCGACGATGACCGTTCCGGCGATTGCCTGCGTCTCGTGGATCGCTTGATCCAATTCTTTTTCGGCGATGTACTGAATATTCTTGTCGATCGTTAGAACCAGGTTCTGCCCCGGCTCCGGCTGTTTCTCCACGTCGGAGAACCACTGCCGGCGCGCGTCGACCGAGATGAGCATTTTCCCCGCACGGCCGCGCAGCTCATCGTCGAACTCATGCTCGATCCCGCTTTGTCCCGCATCTTCCATCCCCACCGTTCCAACAACCTGCGCTGCCAGATCGCGCGCGGGATAAAAGCGCTTCGGTTCTTTTTGAAAATGAATTCCTTGCAGGTTCAGTGACCGGATGCGCTCGATCGTTTCATCATCCGCCTTCCGCGCCACCCAGCAGAAAGTCTTGTGAGCCTTGCAATCCGCCAGCACCACATTGTGATCTTCTCCCGTGATGCGCGTGATCAGGGAAACCGCGGTGGGAAGGTCCTTCACTTCGCTCGGCACGGCAAACGCCGAATCGACCAATACCGACATGGCCAACTCGTGACCCGCGCGATCGTAAATAATCCCCCGCTTCGCGGAGAGCGGAATCTCGCGCTGCTGCTGGTGCTCCGCCTGCTTCACAAAACTTCCGTAGCGAAAGATCTGCAAATAAATCAGCCGCCCGCAGATCGCCACGCACCAGAACAAAAGCACCCCGCCGAGAAGGTACAGGCGAAAATTCTTACGGAGGCTGGAATTATTTTCCATCGAAGAGATGCAGTCGTTGGTCGTTGGTTCGTTAGCCAACCTAGACAAACATGGCGGTCCACCCTCCAGGCGAACCGCCAAATAAGCTCGTGTGGGGACAGCCGCCCTCGGCTGTCCGCCGAGGGCAGCTCGGCGCTTTCTAGCTCCTCCGCCGGGTCCGCTCCAAAACGCAGCTGTCGCTCATTGGCCCTCTCTACTGCCCAGCCAGCACAATCACCGGCTCCGCGTTCGCCATCACCGGACCAGCGTCCCCCGCTCCACTCTCCATGCGAATCACCTGCCCCGGTTGCGGCGGCACCAAACCCATACGCCGCGCCATCACATCAATCCTCTCAGGATCGCGCAGGGACGCATCTTCCAGCCGCAACGCGCGATTCATTTCCGTCAGATTATTGAGCTCGCGCTTCGCGGATTCAATCTGATATCCGTACTCGATGGCCCGGAAGTGCTGCCAGGCATAAGTGAACACCAGCATGAACAGCATCGCCAACGCCGTGCCAAACTGTTTCATCTCGCGGTTGCGCCCCGGACACTCGACTTTCACCACGCGCGAATTGTCGATCGCCTTCGCGAAATAAATCTCGGGGGTCCCGGTAAAAAACGTTTGCCGCCGCGCCCCTGGAACCGCCATCCGAATCGCCGCCGTTGCCATTTACGCCGCCCCCGCGAAAACAGTTTCCGTTTCTCTTTGCTGCGAACCCTGCAATCCAAACATTCGTCGAAGTTCCATCTCGTCAACTCTGGATTTCTGGAGATGGCGCAGTTCCGAAAACAATTCCACCCGCTCCACCGCCGCCATCAAATCCTCAATCAAAGTCCCCGTATACATCGCGCACCTTCCAACTCGAATTCCCACCCAGAACCAATCAGTGTTCAGTGTTCAGTGGTTAGTGGTTAGTGGTCAGTGGAAAAACATTCGCCGCATTTTCTACCCACTACCCACTACCCACTTCTTTAAACCCGCTCCGCCGCCCGCATCTTCGCGCTCCGCGCCCGCGGGTTACGCTCGCCCTCTTCTTCGGATGCCGTCACCGGTTTCTTGGTCAGCACCCGGAAGTGCTTGTCCTTAATACTGCCCTCGCGGAAGGCATCCTTTACGATGCGATCCTCCAGCGAATGAAAACTGATCACCACCACGCGCCCTCCTGCCTTCAGAATCCGCGGCGCCGCGTCCAGCAGCGCCTTCAGATCATCCAGTTCGCGGTTTACGAAGATTCGAAGAGCCTGAAAGGTTCGGGTCGCCGGATGAATTCGCCTCTGTTCAGAATTCATTGGCCGGGCCGCGGCCGATATTACCTCGGCAAGATGTGCCGTAGATCGTATCGGCCGCGACCGGACAATGGCTCTGGCGATTCTCCGCGACCTCCTTTCCTCTCCGAATTCGTAAATCACATCGGCAAGCTCGCGCTCGTCGAGGTGGTTTACCACTTGTTCGGCGGTTCGCTCCGACCGCGGGTCCATCCGCATGTCGAGCGGTCCATCCGCCTGAAAACTAAATCCCCGCGCCGCATCGGAAAGCTGCAAACTGCTCACCCCAATGTCAGCCAGAATCCCGTCCACCGTCGCCGCTTTGTGCCCCTTCGCAATCTCCGCGAAGGATCGCTGCAGCAGCGTGATCTCCGGCCAATCTCCCAACTCCCTGTCATTCCGAGTGCGCATTTCGTCCCCGATAGGGGACGAAAGCGCAAGCGAGGAATCTCGGGTCAGCCCTTCGCGCGTAAGCCTGTCCCGCGCAATCTCCAGCGCCGCCGGATCCTTATCGAAGCCAATCAAATGTCCCGCTGCGCCGAGGCGTTTTGCGATTTCGTAACTGTGTCCGCCCAGGCCCACGGTAGCGTCGATGTAGGTCCCGCCACGCCGCACGTTTAGAAAATCGATCGCTTCTTGTAAAAGAACCGGAACATGCTTTGGTGAAAGCTGCCTCGCTTCCCTTCCACCCCCATGCCCAACCCCCTGAGGAGTTTCTGTTTCGTCCTCGTCCACTAGATGCCCAGTTCGTCGAGCGTCTTCTCATCGTCAGAAGTGAACTTGTCGTCCCGTACCTTCTGCTCGTAGGTCTGCAGGTGCCGCACTTCCAAATAAGTCTGGTAGCCCACCACCGCCACTTCCCCCTTCAATTGCGCCGCATCGCGCAGCAACTGCGGCAACAGAAGCCGCCCCTGCCCGTCCAGCTCGACCACCTGTCCCCAATAATTCACTTTGCTCAAGAATTTCTTCTTCGTCGGATTGAAAGTGGAGAGCCCCGCCAACTTCTGCTCGATCCGCTCCCACTCCTCGAAGGGATACACTTGAGCAACATCCCCGTCCAAACTGGTGATATAGAATTGCGTGCTGTACTTCTCGTCGATCACCCGCTTGAACTCCGCCGGGACTTTCAACCGTCCTTTTTCGTCGACGCGAGTTGGGTGATTGCCGCGAAACATGCTTTTCTTTCTTACTTGTCATCCGCAGGCGACGTTCTTTAGCCCTTGTCATCCTGAGGCGACGTTCTTTGTCGCCGAAGGATCTCCGTGCCGTTGCCGCCGCCATCAACCAGCCCAAAACGATGCCAATCCCGCCCAAATCCGTTCGATTTACCCCGCTCGTCGGACCTATAAGTCGGTTTCCCACCGGCTCCTCGTTTTCGCCCTTGCCTTCCCACCAACGCCACTCTGTTTACCACTTTGTTCTACTTTGTACCACATCTTACCCGTAAGTCATTGATTGTCAAGACCAAACTTGAAGGTCTCATCCTTACGAAAGTACCGTTTCGGGAAAATACGAGGTCTTGTAGTTAACCACCGATAGGACCACAACCTATTGCGTTTACCCTCTGGATTCCTTCGCTATTCATTCGCTTAGATTTTTCTTGCACTCCGCGCCAGTCGTGCACTTTCCTGTGGAAAAGAGATCGGAACTGGGAAACGGAAGCTTACCTTCGGGCGAGTATCCTTTCCCGGATTGAATGAAGCTGTGAGCAGGCCCAGAATTCTTCGGCGCCTTTCGTCAACTTGTCAGCATCAGAAGCCCTATCCATGCCCAACCACCTGGAATTTGAGGACTGGGTGCCTCATGCCGTCTCGCACGTTTTCGCTTTCTTCTCCAACCCAGAAAACCTGCCGCGACTCATGCCTGCGGAAACCCACACCCGCCTCGACAGCCTGCAACGCATCGCCCCTCCGCCCGCGCCCGACGGTCACTCCAGCCCTAGCCCCGCCGGAGTAGGCTCCATTCTCCACACATCCTTCCGCCCCATCAGTTGGTTACCCGTGCGCCAGACCTGGATCGCCCGCATCACGGAATTCGAATGGAACCACCACTTCGCGGATGTCCAACAGAAAGGCCCCTTCAAGACTTGGCACCATCGCCACGAATTCATAGCCGAGACAAGAGACGTTTTCAGCGGAACCTTAGTCAGAGATATCATCGACTACGAAGTCGGCTTCGGCCCGCTCGGCGCCATCGCCAACTCACTCTTCATCGGCAATCAAATGCGCGCCATGTTCGCCGCACGCCAAAAAACGCTCCCGGGACTGCTTGCCAAGAGTTAGCTCTTATTGACGAAAACATGCATGGCCTTCTCGCCCGCCACATGCCCCTCGCACCGATATCCCAACTTCGGCAGGTCCATCCCAGCGAAAAGATTTTCTCCCCAACCCAACAGCGTCGGCGCAATTGCGAGATGCATCGTATCGACCAGCCCCGCTTTCAAATACTGTCGAATCGTCTCCACCCCGCCGCCCAGCCGGACGTCTTTCCCGTCGGCAGCCAGAATCGCGCCGTCCAGAGCCGCCTGAATCCCTTGGGTCACAAAATGGAACGTCGTTCCGCCTTGCATCTCGATCGACTCCCGCGCATGATGCGTCAGCACAAACACCGGCGTGTGATATGGCGGATTGTTGCCCCACCATCCCTTCCACGCATCATCCGCCCACGCCCCGCGCACCGGACCAAACATATTCCGCCCGATAATCCACGCCCCAATGTTTTCAAAACCGCGCGCCGCAAAGTCATCATCCACTCCCGTAGTACCTCCCGCGCGCCCCACCATCCGATGAAAAGTTCGCGTCGCAAAAAACCACTCATGCAGCGTCGTACCGCCCACACCGAGAGGATTCGCCAAGTCCTGGCTAGGACCAGCCCCGTACCCGTCAACAGAAATGCTAAAACTGCAAACCCGCAGCTTGCTCATAAATCCCATGTGTGGCGCGGGCGCCCTCGCCCGCGAGCCCGTAAGAAACCTGCCCTAATAAACCTCATTCCCGGCCCGGCTGGAATGAATCCCCCCAGCCTCCACGGAAAGCGAGTACGCCTCGCCGCCGTCGCCATTCCATCCGCGAATATCGAACATGCTTCCAGCTGGCACACGATAAGCAGCCACGTTGCGCAACGTCAAAGGCTGGCCGGCCTTGCAAACTTCCGGCGCATCCACCACCTGCAGAAAATAAACTCCCAACCCGGACCCGACCACCTTGGATCGCCCATCCACTTCCACCAGCAACGCCGACTTCTCATCGATCGCAATCGCGCGCGGAGTCTTCGACCAGCCATCCTCCGAAATACGCGCAAGAAATCCCAGGGCTCTACCCATGCGGTCGCGCTTGGCAAAGTGGCTGTCGGTAATAATATTTTCCAGCCCCGGAACTCTCAGAAAATCCCGCACCAGCATCACGCGCGGGTCGTAAGGATTCTCCAGCACCTGGCGCGAGGTAAGGTCGTCATCGTTCGGCTTATCCCCCGTAGCGCCATAAACAAATTGCCCCAGCACGGCCAACCCCGCGCTGGTTCCGCCAATGGCCTTGCCCGCGATCACGTGAGTATTCAAAGCATCCTGCAGCAAAGTTCCCTTCCAGAAATTGACATAGCGCGCCTGATCGCCTCCGGCAATAAAAATAACCGTCGCTTTCCGAATGATCTGCCCCACCTGCGGCTCGCCCGCCGCCTTACGGCTGGGAACCACCAGGGTCGCCACGGAATTCAGCTTGCACAATTTATTGACGTACTTGTTGTAATCATCTCTTCCATGCGCTCGCACAATCAGAAAGTCGCCGCCATGAGCCTTCCCGCACAGCCAGCGGAACGCCTCATCCAAGTCGGTGCCCCCGCCCATCAAGGCAATTCCCGGCTCGGCCTGAGTCTGCGCATCCAGGTCGCTGCCCAGCCGTTTGTATTTGTAAGAAGTCGCCGCGTAACTGGCCACGGCGTTGCAGCAGAAAATCAGACCCAGAATAAAAACCCGCGAGAATCTCATGGACGCCTCGTTCGATTAAATTCGCCGATAACTATAGCAAGAGCGCTCGCAGCGTCAACCTGTTCAGCGACAACAGGGCATTCGTGCAGTTTGCAAAACATTCATTTGGGGACAGCCGCCCCCGTCTGTCGGGTCGAGCGCAGCTCGACCTCTTTTTCTTGCACCGCAAGTTGCCCCATTACCGTTAGCATCTCACTCCAGCGCAGCGGTGATGAAATATTCCTGCGACGAAGCGTCGTACTCCACTCGCAGTAGATTCGGCTTGCAGCAGACCTGGCAATCTTCGATGTAACTTTGCCGACGCCCAGCCGACTCATCCACCGCCGTAACATTCCACTCGCCGCATCCCGCACACTGAAATCCTGCCTCCATCCTGAGCTCTCCATCACCTCTGTCCATCAACTTAGCCCTATAATGGCCCGGCTGTCATTTCACAAACGTCATTTCAAGAACATGGAGCACCAATGATCTCTCGTCGACGCTTTCTTGGAATAAGTGGCGCTGCCGCCGGAGCCGTCGCCACATCTCATTCCTTATTGGCGTCAGCAGCGACGCAGGAAATGAGTAAACAGTCTTCGCTGCCTCCTTCCCTGTCCCGCTTGCAGTCGCGAAAAAGTGAAGCCATTCCCATCTCGCGCGAAGAACGCGTCGCGCGGCTGAACCGCGCCCGCGAATTGATGAACGAAAACTCGATCGATGCCATGCTGCTGATGTCCGGCACTTCGCTGAAGTATTTCACCGGGATTCGCTGGTGGGGCGGCGAGCGCATGTTCGCCTTCGTCCAGCCCGCGAAAGGCACGCCATTCTATGTATGTCCCGCGTTCGAAGAGGGTCGAGCCCTCGAACAAATTTCGCGCGCGCCGGGCCGAGAGGGATCCGAAATCCGCACCTGGCAGGAAGACGAGAGTCCATATGCATTGGTCGCGCAGGGTTTGCGAGATCGCGGCATAGCCACCGGTAAATTAGGCATGGAAGAAACCGTGCGCTTCTTCTTCGCCGACGGCGTCGCGAAAGCCGCGCCGCAGCTCACGCTCACCAGCGCCACGCCCGTTACCGCCGGTTGCCGCATGATCAAAAGCGCGCATGAGATCGCACTCATGCGTCTGGCGGCGCAAGTCACGCTCGCTGCGTATGAAGCTGTGTATCACGCGTTGGGCGAAGGCATGACGCAGAACGAAGTTGAAGATTTGATAGCGGCCGCCTACGCGCAACTGGGATTTCCCGGCGAGGCCAGCGTGGAAGTCGATCAATACACCTCATCACCGCATGGATCGAGCGTGCCGCAAGTAATCCGCGAGGGCTCCCTGGTAATGATCGACGATGGCTGCACCGTCGAGGAATATCAGTCCGATATCACACGCACCTTCATCCTTGGCAAAGCCCCCGACAGAACCAGGGAAAAAATGAAAAAGGTGTTCGATATCGTACATCGTGCACAAGCAACCGCGCTCGCAACAGCGCGAGCGGGAGTCGAATGCGGCGCCGTCGATGCGGCAGCCCGGAAAGTGATCGTCGACGCTGGCTACGGCCCCGATTACAAATATTTTTCCCACCGCCTGGGCCACGGCCTGGGCATGGACGGTCACGAGTGGCCTTATCTCGTCCGCGGCAATACTACTAAGCTCGCAGCCAACATCACCACCAGCAACGAGCCCGGCATTTATATTCCTGGGGAATTCGGCATCCGTCTCGAGGACGATATGCACATCACAGAAAACGGCGCGGAGTTGTTTACCCCACAAAGTCCGTCGTTAGAAGATCCGTTCGGAACCTAAGCGCTTCGGGCATCGTGCTCAATGGTCACCGATCAGTCCGCATCATTGCGGAGCCACCTGTAAATTATTCGTGACCTGAAAAATCCCAGGGACGCTGTTGGCGCGAATTGCTGCCAGGTTTTTGTCGGCCTCGCTATCCACCACTCCTTCCAGTGTGACTCGTCCCATCTTCACGATGATGCGAATCGGCTTCTGCACCCCCAACGCATACTTCTCCAGCGCCGGATAACCATAAATCTCGCGGTACAAACGAATCCGCAAACCGTCATCCATCGGAGAAGGAGGCAGGACCTCGATCTGGTTGTCGACCTTCTCAACACCTTCGATATGCTTTACCGCATTTTCCGCATCGGATTTCAACGAAGGTCGCACCACCTCCCCGAGCAGGGTCACGGTTCCGCCGTCCACTTTATAAGCGATGGAATCGAACACCCCAAAATATGGAAGCATAAGAAGTTCGTGCCGAACTTCCCGTGTAATGCGCTCTTGCGATCGAGCGGACGGTTGGCCGCGATCCTGGAGTAAACCCGGAGCGGCAGAGGATACGAGAGAAAACGATAAGAGAAACCAGACACACACAATCAGCCTGCGCGTCATAACTTTATCTACTCCTATCTTAGATGGGCCATGGCCTAAGTTAGTTACCGGTGATGGAAACAAGGTTGCCCGGCTCGCTGGCGTAAGCAGTTTCTCTTCTACCCCACTTACACCGGCACCGCCGTCTTCCGTGCAGGATTATAGAACGGCAGAGCTGTCACCTTCACATTCGTCTTAAGCCGGATCGCTTCAATCGTAACTTCCATCTGTAACTGCGTTCCAAACTTGGCATGCTGGGTTTCCACACTGGCCAGCGCGATCATCTTCTTAAGAATCGGAGACCACGTCGTCGTCGTGGCCTTTCCAATATGTTTGTCGCCGTAATATAAAGGCACCGCCACGCGGGAAGCCTGGCTGGGCGCGGCCGGCGTCAACCCATAGCGTTCATAGAGCGCTTCAACATCCGTCCAATCGACCTCGACTCCCACCAGTTGGCGCGGCACTCCGTTCTTCGCATCCTGCTCCAGCGCATGCTTGCCGATAAAATTTTCTTTGTCGAGATGCACCATCTTGGCAAAGCCCAACTCATACGGCGAACATTTCTGCGACGCAATCAGCGCCTTCTTCGAACTGCTGTAATCCACTTCAATCAGCAGCAGCCCGGCTTCCACGCGCGCCACATCCAAAGCCAGCATTCCCGCCGCGTGCAAATCAAACTGCTTCCCTTTTTCCGCCAGCGCATCCCACACCTTCACCGCGCTGTTCGCCTCCGCCAGCGGAATCCAGATTTCATACCCCAGATCGCCGGTATATCCCGTACGCGAAATGTCCACGGGCACGCCCGCAATCTTGCCCTGCGTCACGCGAAAATACTTCAGGTTCGCAATGTCAGCCTCGGCTACCGCCTTCAGAAGCTTCGCCGAGGTCGGCCCCTGTAGTGCGAGCGCCGCAACCTTCTCGGAAATGTCTTCGACCAAAACATCCATATTCAGGCCATTCTGCCGGAACCAGCGCAGGCTGGGGTCGGCGGCCGTCCAGCGATAGACATTCTCCGCAAGCCGCGAAATCGTCCCATCGTCGATGACCTTGCCCTCTTCATCGCACCAGCAGCAATAAATTACCTGCCCGACCTTCACCTTATTAATGTCGCGCGTGATCACGCGGTTCACGAGCCGGGTAGCGTCTTTGCCGGTAATCAAATATTTGTAAAGTGGCGAAATATCGATCAGCGCCGCCGCATTGCGAATGGCGTTGTACTCATGCTCGTGATGCACTTCATATACGCTGACCGTGTAATATCCCGACCACTCGCGGTAATTCAAGCTCTGACAAAGAGGGAAGGTACGTTCGTGAAATGCGGTTCCAATGGGCAAGGCTGCCTCCCTATTCGCTACTGACCGAAGTCGGATTATATTGATGAACGTGAAAGGATCGCAACCGTCCCGGCATGAACCGTTGGAACATCCCGAAGGAACTTGAAGAGGACGTTCGCGCGCGCGACACGAATTGTGTCTACTGTGGGATACTGTTCGGCTCTACCCCCGGCAAAGGCAGCCTCGATAGCTGGGAACACATCGTCAACAACGCGAAGATAATCACGCCGAAAAATATTGCCCTGTGCTGCCGCTCCTGCAACTCCAGCAAAGGGCAAAAGCTTGTCTGCAAGTGGTTAAGTTCCGATTACTGCAAGAGTCACGGCATAGACAGCGAACGTGTTGCTGGCGTGGTCAAGCGCGCTCTCGAGAGTTGCACATGCCCGGACTGCTCGGTTTTATGAAGACAAAGGCACACAGTCCCGATAGAATGGCTCTTCGAGTTCCGCCATGCGTTTACCGAATCCACTCCTATCGAATGCCCTCCGCAACTGGAGCGTCCTGCCCAGCGGCCTGTAATACACCCACTCCAAAATTGCGCTAGTATTCCACGTCAGCATTCTCACCCCAACCAGCGAACAGCTAAAGGCTAAGAGCTAATGGCTAACTCATACGACATAATCGTGATCGGCGGCGGCCACAACGGCCTGGTCAACGCGGCCTACCTAGCCCGCGCTGGAAAGAAGGTTCTCGTCCTCGAACGTCGTCACATCCTCGGCGGCGCAGCCTGCACCGAAGAAGTGTTCCCTGGCTTCAAATTTTCCGTGTGCTCCTACGTCGTCTCGCTGCTGCGTCCGGAAATTATTCGCGACCTTGACCTTCCCCGCCACGGTCTCGAAATCCTTCCGCTCGACGGCACATTTACTCCCATGCCCAGCGGCGATTACCTCTGGCGCGTGAACGACCACGGCAAAACTCATCGCGAGATCGCCCGCCACTCCCGCGTCGACGCCGAGGCCTACGACGAATTCGGCAAAGCCATGCAAGCCATGTGCCGCTTCGTGAAGCCGATTCTCAGCATGGTCCCGCCCGACCCCAACACGCTCAATCCGCGCGAACTGATGAAGCTGCTCTTCATCGGCCGCCGCTTCCAGGGCATGTCGAGCTACGACAAATACAATCAAGTGCAACTGATGACCATGAGCGCCATTGATTTTCTCGATCAATGGTTCGAGACCGACGTACTCAAAGCAACGATGTCAGCCTCCGGCATCATCGGCACTTTTCTAGGTGTACGCTCGCCCGGCACGGCATACGTTCTGCTGCATCACTACATGGGAGAAATCGACGGCGCTTTCCGCGCCTGGGGCTTCGCACGCGGCGGCACTGGCGCAATCTCCAACGCCATCGCCGACGCCGCCCGCGAAGCTGGTGTCGAGATTCGCACTTTAGCCGCGATCGCGAAAATCATTGTCAAAGACGGCAAGGCCAAAGGCGTAGTCCTCGCCAACGGCGACGAAATCTACGCCGACACAATCTCTTCCAGCGTCGATCCCCGCCTCACCTTCAATAAATTCATCGAAGCCGAACATCTTCCCTCAGACTTTCTCGAAGACATCAACCGCTTCAAGTACCGTGGATCGTCCGGCAAAGTGAATATGGCGCTGGACGCCTTGCCAAACTTCAAGTGCTTGCCCGGACCCGGCGCCCACCTGCGCGGCGCGATCTCCATCTCACCATCCGTCGAATACATGGAGCGCGCCTACGACGATGCGAAGTACGGCAATTTCTCGCGCCATCCTTACATCGACATGGTCATTCCTTCCCTCACCGACCCATCGGTCGCGCCACCCGGCAAGCACGTGCTCTCCTGCTTCGTGCAGTACGCGCCTTACAAACTGCGCCCCGGCCTGAACTGGGATGATCAGAAAGAAGCCTTCGGCGATACCGTCGTCAACACCATCGCCGAGTACGCGCCCAACATCAAAGACATTATTTTGCACCGGCAGGTGGTTACCCCCCTCGATCTCGAACGCGAGTGGGGCCTGAGCGAAGGCAACATCTTCCAGGGCGAACTTTCGCTCGAGCAACTCTTCTTCCTGCGTCCCGCCCCAGGTTACGCGCGCTTCCGCACTCCGATTCAAAACTTATACATGTGCGGCTCCGCCACGCACCCCGGCGGCGGAATCATGGGCGCGCCCGGGCGCTTGGCCGCGTTGGAAATGTTGAAAGACCTGGGAGGAGCGGCCTAGCAGCGATCTGAAATTGACGAAAGGTCTATAATCAATGCATAAGGAGAGCGCATGCAAACGCTATTCGACACGGTCTCAACCCACCGGAAACTTTTTCTGGCCAGCCCTTTATGGG
>Ga0302275_10004906_pt1 | contig 13028 bp, 7 predicted proteins | sample III_Bog_N2_2_FD_200229 | JGI IMG/M metagenome (GOLD analysis project Ga0302275, IMG submission 200229) | Peat permafrost microbial communities from Stordalen Mire near Abisko, Sweden - III_Bog_N2_2 | ecosystem: Environmental > Terrestrial > Soil > Wetlands > Peat | place: Sweden: Abisko...
TCGCGCACATGAACAATCCAGTAGCCGGCACCTTTCGCTCCCTCAAGAGCTTCAACTTTCGTTTGTGGACGGCGGGCGGCCTGGTGTCGAACGTCGGTACGTGGATGCAGCGCGTTGCGCAGGATTGGCTGGTGCTGACGCAACTGACTCACCACGATGCTTCAGCGCTGGGTATCGTGATGGGCTTGCAGTTTGCTCCACAACTTCTGTTTCTGCCATGGACAGGATCGGCCGCGGACCGACTTAATCAACGCAAGCTGCTGATGGTGACTCAGGCGACCATGGGCGTGCTTGCGCTCATCCTGGGTGCGCTTACCCTCTCAGGAGTCATCCAGCTTTGGCACGTATATGTGCTGGCTTTTCTGTCTGGCTCCGCTGCCGCGCTGGATGCCCCGGTGAGACAGGTCTTTGTGGCGGAGATGGTGGGCGATGCCGATTTACCGAATGCAGTGGCATTGAACTCGAGCTCATTCAATGCCGCGCAGATGATTGGTCCTGCCGTTGCCGGTCTGCTGATTGCGAACGTCGGCTTGGGATGGGCCTTCCTTCTCAACGGGCTGTCGTTCGCGGCTGTTCTGATCTCGATGTCTTTCTTTCGACTTTCGGAACTACACAAGAGCGCGAGAGCGCAGCGCGCGAGTTCCGGATTTCAGGAAGGGCTTCGGTATGTATGGAAAAGGCCGGACCTTATGGCGATCCTGATCATGCTGTTTTTGATTGGCACGTTTGCCATGAACTTTCCTATCTTCATTTCGACCATGGCCGTGAATGTTTTTCACACCGATGCGCGCGGTTTTGGACTGCTCTCTTCCATCATGGCCGTGGGCACACTTTCAGGAGCTTTGTTTGCTGCCGGCCGACAGAAGCCGGGATTCATTTCTCTTTTTGGGGGAGCCGGTGTGGTGGGGCTGGGCTTTACGCTGGCCGCAATGGCGCCTGGATACTGGAGTTTCGCGGCCACCCTCATCATCATTGGCGCAGCTGTGCTGACCTTCGGCAACGCCACCAACAGCATCATGCAGCTGTCAACAGAACCGGCGATGCGGGGCAGGGTGATGGCCCTGCGCATTGCAATCGCACTGGGGGGAACACCGATTGGCGCGCCGATCGTTGGCTGGGTCGCAAACCGCTTCGGCCCACGCTGGGCGCTGAGTATTGGCGCTGGGGCGGGCTTTGCGGCTGCCCTGGTCGCAATCTACGTGATGGCCCGTCGCAAAGAAACACTGACTGCGCAGTAACTCATACTGGATTGAATCAGGGTGCGACGACCGCATCAGGGGGCACGACGTCCCCTTCACCCGGAGCAAGAAACAGGTTCGCTTCCAGTCCATGCTGGCGCGTGTAGAGGTCGTAGTAGCGGCCACCCAGGGCGAACAGTTCCGCGTGATTACCGCGCTCGACAATGCGGCCCTGCTCCACCACTAGAATCTGATCGGCTCGGCGGATGGTCGACAGGCGGTGCGCAATCACAAACGTGGTGCGACCCTCCATCAGCTTGTTTAGGCCTTCCTGGATCATAGCCTCGGACTCGGAATCGAGCGAGCTGGTTGCTTCATCGAGAATGAGGATGCGCGGCTCGGCGAGCAGGGCCCGGGCGATGGACAAACGCTGGCGCTGTCCGCCGGAAAGCTTTACGCCGCGCTCGCCTACGATGGTGTCGTACTTCTCTTCGAAGCGCTCCGCAAACTCATCGACGCGCGCGGTACGGCAGGCGAAAAGAAACTGCTCCTCGGTTGCGTGCGGTTTTGAAAACAGGATGTTCTCGCGAATGGTTCCGTCGAACAGAAACGAGTCTTGAAGCACCACGCCGAGTTGCGAACGGAAGGTATTGAGGTTCACGTGTGCAAGGTCCATATCGTCCACCAGCACGCGGCCAGTGGTGGGAACGTGAAAGGCGCAGATGAGACTGATGATGGTCGACTTGCCCGAGCCGGAAGAGCCGACGAGCGCAGTCACCGTTCCCGGAGTTGCCGCAAAACTCACGTCGTGAAGAACCGGCTTGTCCACTTCATAGGCAAACCCGACGTCTTCAAACTTTACCGTGCCGTGAATTGGCGGCATCTGTTCCGTGCGACCTGGGCTCTTGTTCTCTTCCATTTCGCCCATGATCTCGTTGGTGCGATCGAGGCCCGCAAACGCTTCGGTCAACTGCGTGCCGATGTTCACAATCTGGATCACGGGCGCGATCATGAATACGAGAAACATGTTGTATTGGAAGTAGTCGCCCACGGTCCAGGTGCCGCGCAGGACCGCATGTCCGCCGAAGTACATGACCAGTGCTGAGACGAGGCCGGCCATGGTGGTGGACGCGGCACCGAGCGTGCTGGTCATGGTCAGCGACTTCATCACGTTTTCAAGCAGGCGCTGCACACCATCCGCAAACACACTGTGTTCGCGCTCCTCGGCGTGGTAACCCTTGACCACGCGCACGCCGCCCAGCGACTCCGTGAGACGGCCCGTGACCTCGGCGTTGATTTTGCCGCGCTCACGAAAGATGGGGCGAATGGTCTTGAATCCGTACTGCAGAATCACAACAAAAACCAAGAGGACGGAGAAGACTGTCAGCGTTACGGGCACGCTGCGGTGCATGAGGTAGATGAAGGCGAGAACCGCGGTCAGCAGGCCGCCGGTGAAGTCCACGAGGCCCGTGCCAACCAGGTTGCGCACGCCTTCCACGTCGGTCATGATGCGGGCGACCAGTGTGCCGGTGCGGTTCTCATCGTAGTAAGAAACGGAGAGCAAACCGACGTGCTTTTGTACCTTGCTGCGCAACTCGGCGATGAGCCGCTGGCCGGCCTTCGAAAGCAGTTGTGTCAGGGCGAACGATGTGATGGCCTGGACCAGCATGGCTCCAAAGACCAACGCGATCATCCTGGGCAGCAGGGCCGGATTGCCGGAGGTTGACAGCACCTTGTCCATCAGCGGCTTCGCCGTGAAGGGCATGACCAGGCCGGCCACGCGGTTGACCGCCATCAGGCAAAACCCTGCAGCGATAAGTCCTTTGCGCGGGGCAATGAGCGCCCAGACTTCCGGACCCACCTTCTTCAGGCTTATCTTTTTCTTGGGAAGATCGGCCCGGCCTGCGCGAGAGGCGCCGGCCCGCGGCGACCGCTCGGCATGTGAGCCACTCATTCCACCCATTCCGCCACGTATCGTGCCCATGGACTAAACCTTCCCCGAACGGCGCGCGGCAATGAACGACCGCACGCACAGAATGACGTAAATGAGGGTGAGGACGGCCATTGCCGCCTGCGAACCCAGTGCAATCGCATCTGGGGAGGTGCCAGCCGCACTCGCATGGAGATAGCCATAAACAGCCCTTCCGCCCGCACCGAGAAATCCGAGCAGAGCGATGGTCACATTGATATGCATGAACAGCTTGCGGCGGCTCTCGCTGGGGCTGATGGCGAGGAAGCCGAAGACGCCCAGCGCCAGACCAAACCATGTGGGAATCAAAGCGGTGTAGTGCACGCTTCCCGTTCCCAGAAAGCCAGCCAGGCCAAGAACAACCAGTAGAAGCGCAAAAACCAGTGTGACCTTCGCCATCGAATGCTTCCCTCTCAGTACATTGTGAGGATACCAGTAGCTACGGATGAGTGAGAGGGCCGTGGCGGTGCGGAAATCGGTGGCGGGGATACTAGCAAATTGGCCGCGATCCGTTCCGAATATGCGAAAGGCCGTACTTTCCATGGACCAATCGTAGTTTTCTGGCGTAGTATTCCCCCAATATCATCGTCTTCTCTGGCCCCTGAAAAACAGCCGGGCCATGCGCTTTGAGGATATTCATGCAGCGCTCAACTGGGGTAGTCATTGCCGTGGCCGTAGGGTCGGCCGCTATCGTCGCCCCAATCTGGCTGGCCATACACCTCGCCTGGACCCAGAGTCTGGAGAACGAAGAAGCACGGGTTCGGTACAACGTCCGCGACGTTCTGCGCCGCTCAGATGAGACCCGGAATCAACTTGGCGAGGCACTCCGTGAACTGAAGCAGGCTAACCTGCCCCCGTGCTCTCCAGCCGAAGTGGACCTGATGCGCCGCATCGACCTCTCGTCCAGCTACATCCAGGCCGTCGGTCGCATTCAGGGCGAAAACCTCATCTGCACATCTCTCGGCACAACCGCGCCCATACCGCTCGGCCCCGTAACGCTCGTCACTGATCGAGGGGTAGATGCGCGATTAAACGTGAAGATACCTACAGCAGGCGACCAACCGATGGATATTTTCTCCACGGACGGCTACGCCTTCCTGATTCATCCGGGCTTACCAATTGACACGGAAACTGAAGGCCCGGACACATCGATCTCACTCTTCGTTCCCTCCTCCCCAGCTCACACGCAACTCGCATCCAAGGGTTCCGGGCTTCGTCCCGAGTGGTTTCGCAATGTTCCTCAGGGTGGCGAGGCTACTTATGTGGATCATGGCTATGTTGTGTGCCTCGATCGCTCCGCACTGGGAGATCAGGCAGTTGTCGCAGCCGCACCGCTCTCCTACGTATACAGGCGTGTGTACCAGTTCGCGGTGCTCTTTGTTCCTCTTGGTCTGGCGTGCGGGCTTGTTCTTGCGTGGGCCGTCGTTTCCGTCACACGGCGCAATCTGTCGATGCGCTCGATTTTGCGTGCGGCCGCGCGCCGCCGCGAATTTTTTGTCGAATACCAGCCCGTTGTCGAACTGGACTCCGGGCGCTGGATTGGCGCTGAAGCTCTGGTGCGCTGGCGGCGCGGCTCGCGGATCGTCCGTCCCGACCTTTTCATTCCCGCTGCGGAAGAGAGCGGCGTCATTACGTTCATCACTGAGTGCGTCGCCGAGATCATTGCCGCGGACCTGCCGGGACTCCTCTCCATCGACCCTGAATTCCAGGTGGCTGTGAACCTCTCGGCCGCTGACCTTCGATCGGAATCTTCGATCGCCACGATTCAGGAGATTCTTCGCGCTGAAGGCGTCCGTCCCGCCAATCTCGAGGTCGAGGCTACCGAACGCGGCTTTCTGCAAGGTGCGGAAGCACGCGAATTGCTAGCTCGCGTTCGCTCACTGGGCATCTCCGTCGCAATCGACGATTTTGGAACTGGTTACTCCAGTTTGGCCTGCCTCCAGACACTCGGTCTGGATACGCTCAAAATCGACAAGGCGTTCGTTGACACAATCGGTACAGATGGCGCGACCAGCCAAGTGGTTCTCCATATCATTGATATGGCGCACTCGCTCAAACTGGAGATAGTTGCCGAAGGGGTGGAGAAGGAAGAGCAGGCTCTCTTGCTTGAACGGCGGGGAGTTCAATACGCTCAGGGGTGGCTTTTCGCCCGGCCGATGTCCATCTCATCTTTACGCGAGGCTCTGATTGCAAAATCTGCCGAAGACCGGAAGGTCTCTGCCTGAATAGACCCTGTTCAGGACAGCCTGAACAGGGCGCATGGTTCATTCTCAAGATTCCATCTGAACGTTGATTTTCAGCGAAGCGTGAAATCTATGGCTACCGCTGGATTCTTGCCGTTCCGCCTTTGGCGAAAGCACGCACCTGTTCCAGGGTCGCCATGGTGGTGTCGCCGGGGAACGTGGTGAGCAGCGCGCCATGGGCCCAGCCGAGTTTTACAGCTTCCTGCGGCTCTTCGCCGGATAGCAGCCCATAAATGAACCCGGCCGCAAAGCCATCGCCGCCGCCTACACGGTCGTAAACATCCAACTCAGCCGTGGGCGCGTTGTAGGTCTTTCCGTCGATCCAGGCCACCGCGCTCCAGCTATGGCGGTTGGTGGAGTGCACTTCGCGCAAGGTCGTCGCGACCACCTTTACATGCGGGTGCTTCTTCACCACATTCTCAATCATGCCGAAGAACACGGTGGGATCGAGCTTGGATTTGGCCGCGACTTCCGGCCCGGGAACGCCAAGGCCCTTCTGCAAATCTTCTTCGTTGCCAACCAGCACGTCTACATTCTCCACGATGGTGGCAATGGTCTCGACGGCGCGCTCGTTGCCGCCGTGAATCTTCCACAGCTTTTCGCGGAAGTTCAGATCGAACGAGGTGATTGCGCCCGCAGCCTTGGCGGCCTTCATCATCTCCGCCGCCAGGGGCGCGGTAGTGGGCGAGAGTGCCGCAAAAATTCCACCGCAGTGAACCCAGCGCACGCCGCCGGCAAAGATAGCCGCCCAGTCAAAATCGCCGGGCTTCAATTGTCCCGCGGCCTCGTTGCTGCGGTTATAGAACACTACCGGCGCACGCACGCCGAATCCCTGGTCGCTATAAACCGTGGCCATGTTGGGTCCCGTGACGCCATCGTGTTTGAAGTGCTTGTAAAACGGCTTCACGCCCATGGCACGGACGCGCTCGGCAATCAGGTCGCCAATCGGATAGTCGGACATGGCGGAAGCAACAGCCGTCTTCAGACCAAAGCAATCGGACAGGTTGGCGGCCACGTTGAACTCGCCGCCGCTGACGTGAATGCGGCACTCGGTCGCCTTGCGAAAGGGAATAATCCCAGTATCCAGCCGGTGAACCAGCGCTCCCAGAGAAAGAAAATCCAGTTCGGCTCTTTCAAGAATCTGCAATCCATGGCTCATCGGCCTAGCCCTCGTATTCTTTCTGACAATGTCGATTTTCGAATTCGTACACTCTCCGAATTATAACCTTGTGGTCTGACCACGACTTTTGATTCCCGGCACTATTCAGTTCTGGCTCGGTTCAGCCCTTGCTGCCCGCGCCCAGCCCTTTCAAATCTCTCAGAATACCCTCGACCGTCCAATCATTCCCGGGATAGAACTGTACCACCTTGCCGTCTGGCCCAATGAGCGTGGTTGACAGCGTATGCGTAATCGATCCGTCGCCGGCGTCGCTCATGCCAACGTCGAACCACTGCGCCATTTCCGCCAGCACGGGCTTGGGGGGCACGGCAAAATCCCAATCGGCAAACGCACTCTTTGCGTCGCTACCTATATAGGTGGCGCCATAGGCCCGCAGCCGCTCGGGCGTATCGTTGTCCGGATCAAAGCTGACGCAAAGCAGGTGCGTGCCATGCAGCGCGGGTGTGGCTGCAATCTGCTTTTCGAGGACGGCAAAATTCTTCGTGACCCGCGGGCAAAAATCCGGCCGCGGGCAGCGCGTATAGATGAACGTGACCAGCAGCGCTTTGCCCTTGAACTGCCCCAGGTGGATCGCATGCCCATCCTGATTTTTCAGCTTGAAATCGGGCACCGCGTCGCCCTGTGCAGGCACATGGTAGGAGACTGCTGGACGGTAATCCGGCTTGCCTTGCGCCACCACCACAATATGGTCGAGCAGCACATCGGCGTTCGCATCCTGGGAAACCAGCACGTCGGCGGTGATAACGTCTCCCGGATGCAACTCGCTCAGGATGTTCGCGTCCTTCAGCTTGTAGGGCATGGTCATGGCACTCATGAAGCCCGGAATGGCCTCATGATTTAGCGTCACCTCGCCCTTGGCGTGGTCGGTGGAGACTACTTTCCCGCGGAGCTTGTAGACCTTAAAGTTCTGGATGGCGCTCTGGCCGTCATCGGCTTTCGGTGCTGAATGGCACCCGGCCAGCACAACCACGGCAAGCAACGAGGCAGCAATCAATCGGCAAATCACAAACCAGTGTACTACCGGGTGGCAGTTCGCTGCCCAACTCGCGACCCGCGCGCACAGGGTGCAACGGACGCAGCCTATTTCCCCGATCCAAGTGCGGATTCAATCTCGCGATTGGTCAAGACCCTGGCCAGTTTGTCCTTCATGTATTTCAACGAGACTTCGTGATGCTCTTGATCGTAGGAATCGATGCAATCAGCCGCCAGCACAACGGGCCAGTCTCGTTGGTAGGCGTCGATGGCCGTGGTGCGGATACAAGCGTGCGTGTTGATTCCGGCAAGGATGATGGCGTCCGGCTTGAGTTCGGCAAGTATGTCGTCGAGCCCAGTTCCAAAGAACGCGCTATAACGCTTCTTTACGATGATGGTTTCCGACGCCATCGGAGCAAGCTCCGGAATAATCTGGCAGCCCAGCGTTCCCTTGATCGCAATGTGGATTCCTTTGGATTTCATCTCGGGAAATGCATCGCGTAAATCGGGCTCAAACTCCTGGCGGACCCAGATGATTGGGTGGGAAGCACTCCGCATGATGCTCACCAACTCGTTAATCGCCGCAGCCAGCGTTTTCCTGCGGGCCGGCTCCCACTTGGCAAGAAAGTCATTCAACATGTCGATCACGATCAGGACCGGCGCTTTCATGGATGCAGCCTATCAGAATGTTTGCGTCCCCGGGAGCACGGTGTTCCGAGAGCGTGCCGCCCAGCTAGGATTTCCCCAGCCCGACGGCGTATAACGCTGGAATGGGCTCAGCAGCATCCGAGATCGACGCATGGCTGCGCGACGGCGGCAACGTGGTTACCGCCAGCGACCGTGCCGCCCGCGCCGTTGCCGCCGCGTTCCATCGCAGACGCCGCGCTGAAGGCCTGACCGCCTGGCCCGCGCCGAACATCCTGCCCTGGCAAACCTTCGTCCGCAGCACCTGGGAAGACCTCACACGCGCCCAACCTGATGCGCGCCTGCTTCTCAATCCCACCCAGGAAGAAGCGGTCTGGGCGCAAATTATCGGGAGCCAAAACCACTCTGCCGCGCTTCTGGATGGCCCGCGCCATCGCCTGGCCGCACTGGCCATGGACGCCCACCAGCTGTTGGCCGACTATGCACCCCGTCTTCTATCGAGAACCGCACGAAGCGCCTGGCAGCAGGACGCGGGTGCCTTCAGCGCATGGCTCGCCGCGTTTGACGAAACCTGCCAGACCGCCAACCTGCTGAGCCCCGCACGCTTACCCCTGGAGCTGATCGCACTGTTGCAGGCTGAGCCGGCCAAGTTTGATCAGGCCCAGCGCCCTCCGCTTCTGCTCGCCGGCTTCGACCGTATCCTGCCGGTGCAGTTCGCGGTGCTCGATGCATGGGGCAGGTGGCGTCAGACCACTCCCGGCGCGCCTGCCGAGCAGGTCCACTTTTACGAAGCCGTAGACGCCCAGGCCGAGCTTGCCGCTTGCCGGATCTGGTGCGGCCATCAGCTTTCGGCCAACCCGAACGTGCGACTGCTCATTGTCACTCAGGACGCGGCTGCCCGTCGCGGAGAAATCGAGCGCGCCTTCCTCCAGATTGGGGCCGGTCCGGCTGGCTCCCCGCTCTTCGAGTTTTCGCTCGGCGTGCCGCTAAGCCAGGTTGCGCTGCCCAAAGCCGCCCACCTGCTGCTCCGCTGGCTCACCCAAGCGATTTCGGAGCACGAGATCGACTGGCTGCTTTCGACCGGCTTTGTCGGAAATTCCGCCGAATCTGCCGCACTGCAGACCGCCATGCGCGAAATCCGCCGCCGCTCTAACCAACAACCGCAATGGACTCTCCGCGCCTGCCTCGCAGCAATTCGCCAGCTCGATCGAATTCCCGGACTCATCTCGCACACGGAGCATTGGGTTGGCCGGATCGCGGAATGCCAACGGCTCCTCGCCGAGCAGTCGCGCCGCCCGCAAAGCCATCTCGCATGGGCCGAACTGGTTCCCCAACTGCTTGAAACGTTGAAATTTGCCGGGGCTTCGCAGCTTTCGAGTACCGAACACCAGTCTTTTGATCGCTGGCATGAGGCGGTCGAAACCTGTGGTTCGCTCGGCTTCGACAGTCGCCGAATCGGCTGGCCGGAGTTCCTTGCAACCCTCGCCCGTGCCCTGGACGGAACCCTCTTTGCCCCCGAATCGAGCGATGCGCCTATCCAGATCGCCGGTCCTGCCGAGTCTGCCGGTCTCGCCGCCGACGCAATCTGGTTTCTGGGCGCGAGCGAAGACAAGTGGCCAGCCCGCGGTTCCACCCATCCTCTGCTTCCGGCCTCAGTACAGCGCGAAGAGGGAATGCCCCACGCCACCCCCCAGCTTGACTGGGATCTGGCGGAGTCCATCACGAATCGACTGCTGGTTACGTCCCCTGTAATCCACATCAGCTTTCCGCGCCAAAGTGAAGCAACAGAAGGACGTCCATCCCGTCTTATGGTTCAGCTGGCTGGCTCGCCTCGGCCACTCCCCGCTGAGCTACTCGCCCCGACCCTCCCCGCGCCGGTCACGATTTCCATCGAGGACTTCAGCCTAATTCCTTACCCGCACGCCAAGGTTCCTGGCGGTGCCGGCGTGCTCACCTCCCAATCGCAATGCCCGTTCAAGGCTTTCGCTACCGCGCGGCTGGGAGCGCAAGCCTGGGATCCGGCGGAGGCTGGACTTACTCCCTCTCAGCGGGGAAAACTGCTTCATGCAGTCCTTCATTCCGTCTGGGCTGGGCCTCCTGATGGCATCCGATTCCATCACGAACTGCACCGCATCGGCGACGTGAAAGCATTTGTTTTCAGTCATGTTCGGCGAGTTATTCAACAAGAGCTTGGCCCGGCGATTCGCGAACGCATGCCGCGTCGGTACCTGGAGCTCGAAGAACAGCGCCTTGCCCGCCACGTTGTCGAATGGCTCCAGTTCGAAGTTGCCCGCGTGGCTTTTGAAGTGGCAGAAACTGAAGCTGGCCGCTCCGTATCCGTTGGCGGGCTCGCAATCGACCTGCGCCTCGACCGCATTGACCGCCTCAATGATGACTCGCTGCTGGTGATCGACTACAAAACAGGGGACGTATCCCATAAATCCTGGGAGCAGCCCCGCCCAGACGACGTCCAACTCCCCCTCTATGCCGGTTTTGCCTTGGACCGCGAGAATGAGCGCCTCGGCGGCCTGGTATTCGCAAAGGTGCGTCCCGGCGATAAAAGCTTCGCTGGCCATGTCGGGGACCCGTCCGCCACGCTGATCGCGGGCCTGAAGAGCACTACCGCGCTGGCCAAAAATCTGCTCACGGTGGAGCAACTCGAAGACTGGCGAGACTACATTGAGCGGATGGCAAGGGACTTCCTGTCTGGACGCGCGGACGTCGATCCCCGCGATTATCCGGAAACCTGCGAACGCTGCGGCCTTCAGACTCTCTGCCGAATCCAGGAAAACCGGGCAGCCTTCGAAGCAGAAAACGAGCCGGATGCCTCGGAGGCCGCCGATGAGTAAGGTCATGGCTCCTCCCGACCAACTCCAGCGGGATCTGGCTCTCGATCCTGCCCGCTCAATACTTGTGCAGGCGCCTGCCGGTTCGGGAAAGACGACCCTGCTCACCGAGCGATTCCTCGCCCTGCTTGCGGAAGTGGACGATCCAGGGCAGGTTGTCGCCATTACGTTTACCAATGCTGCCGCTGCGGAAATGCGCAATCGGGTCCTTGATGAGCTTCGCAAGACTGAGCCCAGTCCGCTGGCCCTGCGCGCCCTCGCACGTTCCAACGCCCTCGGCTGGAAACTGCTCGACCTGCCCGCCCAGCTCCGCATCTCCACCATTGATGGATTCTGCCGGGAACTGGCGCTCCAGCAGCCGCTGCTCTCTGGCCTCGGTGGCGGCCTCAACGTCGCCGAGCAGCCGGAGGATCTCTACCGTCGCGCCGCCCGTCTCACACTCGAGGCAATCGGCAGTTCCGGCGATCCGGCGCTCACTTCCGCCATTGAGGCTCTGCTTTCCTGGCGTGACAACAACTGGCAGGAGGTCGAAAACCAGCTCGTCGCCATGCTAGGCAAGCGCGACAAGTGGATGCACGACTTCCTCATAGAGCGCGATCCGGATTGGGACGACCTTCGCCAGCGCCTCGAACGGCCGTTCGCCAACGCCGTCCGCGGGGGCCTCACGCAGGTCAGCCGGCTCCTCGATCTGGTACCGGGAGCGCGGGAAGAGGCGCTTGAACTTGCCAGATTCGCATGTACCCAGTCGGGCGGGGAACGACATCGCGAACTGGCCGAACTGGCCGATTTCCCGATCCCTCCGTTCCCTACACATGAGGATTTGGAAGAGGCGCATCAAGCTCTGAATTGTCTCGCCGGGATGCTGTTGACCCTGGACGGCGGGTTCCGTAAGCGCTTCGACAAGACGCAGGGGTTCCCAGCCGAACGCAAGTTTGAGAAGGCGCGAATAGCTAAGCTCGTCGCCGACCTCGATGCAGTTCCCGGTCTCGAATCCGCCCTCGCCGGTGTGCGCGCCCTGCCCCCGGCCCGTTACCCCGAGGACGATTGGCTGATCGTGCGCGCCTGTTTTACGGTGCTCCGCTATGCCGCGGGGCAGCTCAAAGTTGTCTTCGCCGAGGCCGCCAAGGTCGACTTCATTGAGGTCGCGCAGGTGGCCCTCGCTACCCTCAAATCGGAAGACGGCTTCCCCTCGGAGGCAGCGTTTGCCGTCGCCGAAGGTATCCGCCACCTTTTGGTAGACGAGTTCCAGGACACCAGCCGCCGTCAATACGAGCTGCTTGCAAGCCTCATCGCGGCATGGCCTGATCGTGCTGGCCGCACACTTTTTGCTGTCGGCGACCCCATGCAGTCCATCTACTTTTTCAGAGACGCGGACACTGAGCTGTTTGCGCGCACCAAATCGATGGGGCTGGAAATTCCCAATTCCGAGCCGCTCGCGCTTCAATATGTGCCCTTGTCCGCCAACTTCCGTACAACCCCGCCGCTCGTACGCCAGCTCAATGACGTCTTCACCCAGGTCTTTTCCACCGACGACGGGAGCGGGGTAACCTTCGCCGCAGCCGACCCTTTTCGGGAGGATTCCCACAGCCTCGATCAATTCTTCAAGTTGCACACGAGATTTTCATATCAAACTGCTCATAAAAAAGAAATTACTCATGATATCGATTCACCAGATTCCGATCCAAAAGAATCACAATCCGGGGAGATTGTGAACCTTATCCACAGCTTCAATGAGGCTGTGGAAAACGCCAGGATATCCGGTGACAAGTTCCGCATTGCCATCCTGGCCCGCGCCAGAAAGTCACTGGTCCCCATCGCCGCGGCGCTTCGCGAAGCGCAGATTCCCTACCGCGCCGTCGAACTGGAAAAGCTGTCGGCGCGCCCTGAAGTTCTGGACGCGCTCGCCCTCGCGCGCGCTTTGCTCAATCCGCTGGACCGTATCGCCTGGCTCGGCGTTTTGCGGGCCCCCTGGTGCGGGCTCACGCTTGCCGACCT
>Ga0302275_10004907_pt1 | contig 13027 bp, 6 predicted proteins | sample III_Bog_N2_2_FD_200229 | JGI IMG/M metagenome (GOLD analysis project Ga0302275, IMG submission 200229) | Peat permafrost microbial communities from Stordalen Mire near Abisko, Sweden - III_Bog_N2_2 | ecosystem: Environmental > Terrestrial > Soil > Wetlands > Peat | place: Sweden: Abisko...
TGCAGAGCCTGCAATATTGGTGTAGCCCGCCTGCGCGGAATGTGCTGTGCAGCTTCCGGTTCCAGGACCGGACGGCGTAAACACTCCACCGGCCGTGATGGTCCCGCCAGTCGCAGTCCAGGTGACAGCGTTACTGAAGGCGCCTGTTCCTGAAACAGTTGCCGAGCACGTTGACGTTTGCGCGGTAGTAATGGAAGACGGCGCTGCCAACACGCTGACGCTGAATACTGTGGGCTGAATGGCCGTAGTGACGATGGCAATCTTGGCCGTTCCATATTTTGTGCTGTTTTGGGTCGAGGTGGCTTTTACGGTGTCAGAACCTGATGCGGGCATCGAAGCCGGCGCAGTATAGAGGCCGGAGCTCGTGATTGTCCCGGAGGTCGCGGCCCAGGTGACGCCCTGGCTGAAACTGCCAGTGCCGTTCACTGTGGCCGAGCATTGACTGGTTTGACTCGTCTGTACGCTGGTTGAAACACAGGAGACCGTGACCGATGAGATGGCCGGGGCCTGCACGAGGTTTGCAATGGTGCCGCTGCAACCTGCCAAAGAGAGGATTGCGATAAAGAGGAGACTGGATACTGCCTTCCGCGTCATCATGCTTATGCCCTTTCATCAGCCTGATCAGCAGCGGTCGAGCGACCAAAAACGGATCGCTTCTAAAAACAACCCCGATGCTGGTTCGGCGGAGCCAAGGCTTTCTACTTACGCAGATAACGGAAAAGTGCAAGTCAGGTGGATAAAGAAACCACCATAGATAATGACTGGATTATATTGATCTGCAAGGTTTCCTACAACCGTCCCTTCAAGGTCGCGGGATCTATTCGTTACTAAAGTACTTGATGTATAACGTCCGGTCGGCCTGCAACGCGAAAGTCGCGCCGCCTCCTATTCCCCAACTCACACGCCCTTGCTCTGATCGTCTGACCTCCGGTCACCCATCCCCTCGGTCTGACGAATGAGCAGAGAGACGGTCGGTGCAGCAACGATGCACTCACCGCGGATCATGATTCCCGTTCAGTAATCGACTGGGCTCGTGGCATGGACACCTTCGGTGCTCAATGCGCTCCGTGTCCATTTGCTGAGCGCCCCGGCCGTTGCCAACCCGCTGCTTTTGCCCAAAATGATCGGCCACGCTCGACCGAAATCCTCTTTTCGTGAAGATTTTTTGGCGCGCCCCGGCTTCAAACCCATCCGAAACTGACCGCGCCCACTCCCAATTCCGCACGTTGCCTGTCGCGAGGTTGCACTAAAGTGCGTTCGGCCTGGGGTTTCAGGAGAGGCCTTTCAAGCCATTGGATTCAATCAGAGAATCCGGCAGATCTTCGCATCCAAAGACCCGAATCGCTTGTGCGCAACCAGCTTTTCACGAAGCAAAAATGCGCTGTTAGTAACCCTTTCTCCGGTTACCAACTCGATGAATTTGAGCACTGAATGGGAGGCCCCAATGCAGCAAAAGCCGCATTGCTCACGACGATTCACTGTCCTAGATTCAGACTTGTTCACACGGGACGGGTTCAGATTGATTCGCCTTCAAGGTAACGCTGCTGATGAGTCTTTTCGGAATATCGAATCAGGCTCACCAATCGAAGAACCCAAGTCAATCGGGCAAGCGCATGACCCTGGAGGTAGTGCCATATGCATGACCAATCTCGTGCTTTTTCGACCGTATTCTGCAGCGGGGGCTTCGGAAGTCTGCATTTGGGCGTCAAGACTTTCAGTAGTCTCGCCCTGTTTCTGCTTTCGTTCCTCGGTTCCGGAAGCTCGCCCGTTGAAAAGCATCTGCGGCTCGCAGGCATCCACACGGCGAGCACATCCTGCGCGACAGGGCAGACGTGCCCCGCTTCATCCAGCGTCACAAAACAATTGATGATTGCCTCATGGTACGGCCAGAAGTTTCAGAGCAGGCTAACGGCGAATGGTGAGCATTTCGATAAGAATAAGCTGACGGCAGCCAACAAGAGCCTGCCGCTTGGCAGCATCGTCAAGCTGACGGTTCCAACGACTGGCCGTTCGGTCATCGTGCGCATTAACGATCGGGGCCCCTGGCTCAAAGGCCGCGACTTTGATCTTTCAGAAGCCGCCGCAACAAAACTGGGCATCCATAAGCAAGGCATAGCGGCGCTGGAAGTAGCGGTGCTCAGTGAAGGCTCTCGCAGATTCTGAGTTCCAGTACGTCGCGACGATGAACAACGAGAGGTTTGTCCTTCAGAAGAGGAAATCAGCTTCCCCAGATCTTTTCAAGCCGGCCAGGGTAGAGAGAGTTCAAGCCTCCGGCCCCCTGGCAAGAAACATCCGGTTAAGGCCCGGCAGAGCCTCTACTTGGCTGGCGCGGGCTCCACAACGAGCCGGTATTGCTTTCTTTCCGTTTCATGCTTTGCTGACTCTTGGTGTAGTTCAGCAAGGCGATCCACCAGGGGCTTCAGATCGTCAGTGTGTCCGGTATGGCGCATCGAGATGATCAGGTGATACATTGCGGTCTCGTCGGATGGTGAGTACTTGAGTACGATCTTGCATTGTTCAATCGCCAGATCGTACTGTCCGGTCCTCATGTACATGCTCGCAAGAAGGTCTCTTGAGCCCACATGATCCGGCTGCAGCTTGATGGTGACCAAAGCCGCCCGCATCGCTTCTTTGAACTCATCGCTTCCGGCTGCTGGAGCCTGGTTCATTAGAAGTTGCGCCAGAAGGTAATTCAACATCGGGTTTTCCGGCTCCCCCTTGAGTTGGGTTCGCAATTTTGCCAGCGCCTGATCCGGATTATTCTTCATTACTTCTGTGAGGTCGCCGGCATAAGAACCGATGCTTTGCGCTGAATCCAGCTGTTCCACGTGCTTGAAATCGTCTTCCGCCTTGTCGTACTGCGCCAATTGAGCATAAAGAATTCCGCGGGAGATATAGAGAGCTGACTCATTCGGGATTCGCTGCAATCCGGCATTGATCATGTCGATTCCAGCTTGGAAAGAATCATGCGTAAGACAGATCTCTGAAAACATGACGTAGTAGCTTGCTGTCGTTGGGCTCAAGACGATTGCCTGGCGAAGGAGCGCTACAGCTTTCGGCGTGTTTCCGATTGCCTCATATGCCTGTGAGGCAAGGCTTAGTATGTCCGGGTCCTGTTGATCGTCCGTAACCAAAGGCGCAAGCACTTGCAACGCGGCGTCGTTTTGATTCGACCCGATCAACACCACCGCAAGGTCATATTTAGGATAGGTGCGGTCAGGAAGCAGATCGGCCAATTTTTGAAAGATCGTAACGGCTTTCTCAAAATCCTTCATCTGCACAAGACAATAGCCATAGGCCTCTAGCGTCTCAGGATGGCTTCCCATCTGACTGAAGCTGATTGCGAAATGCTCATTCGCGGCTCGGCAATCCTCCTGTTTCCTTTGGAGCATTGCTAGCATTTCCTGAGCGGTGAGATCGTTTGGGTCTGCCTTCAGAATCCGCTCCAGCTGCGGAATCGCGCGTTTGTCACCGGAGTCATAGAGAAGCTGAACTTCACCCTTGAGCGCCGGCATGTACGCAGGCGAAAGACGCAGTGCCTTGTCGAAAGAACCGATTGCATTTGTTTTCTCGCCCTTGAGCGAGTAGATAATCCCTTCAAGGGTCCAAAGTCGAAAATCGTTCGGTTTTGCTTGAAGTTGAGACTTGGTCAACTGCAGGGCACGATCGTATTCCTCTGTTCGAATCAGCGATTCAATGGATGCAACAGGTCCGCCAGTCTGCTGCGCGACGGCAACAAGACCTCCCCGTGCGACGCAGCAGATGACCATGCAAAGGCCCAGTGCGACGATGCAACCTCTGCCCGCCGCCTGCGCGGAGACAGGGAAACTGGACATTTGGTGACTCCGCATCTTTAGCCAGTTCGCCATCTCCTGCCTTTTTGGATGGAAAGTTTTCTTCCCCTTGATGTTGCACTTGAGTCCACCAGGAAAGTACTTCAATTTTACCGCCATTCACGATGCTGGTGTGAGGATGCGGCTCGTCACCCGGGCTTGTCTTACTTCAAGACGCCTTGCCCGCTACGCGGAACGCTCTTCGCCTGGGGGGCGCATGGAGAAGAACCACAAAGCGCGCCCGTTATCCCCTGCCCCTCTTTGATGGTGAAGATGCGATCGACGCCAGGCAATTTCACAATTTCCTTTGCTCCCGAGGGCCAATGAATCTCAGCTGTTCCTGCATCGGTTGCATCACCCAGGCCAAAGTGCGGGCGCTGGTCGTTGGAAGAGATGTAACTCCCTCCGCTCATCACGTCCTCGCGTTGACGAATGCCATTTGCCGTCAGATATACAGTTGCGCCAACAGCATCACGCGGACTCCTGGGCCCTCCCACAAGCTTCAATTCCACCCAATGGTGATGATCGGGATTGACGTTCTTCAACAATACTGGGGGTCCATCCACGGGGTTGATGACCACATCGATCTTGCCGTTGTTGAAGAGATCGCCGAACGCCGCTCCGCGTCCCCTGGTCACCACCGCGAGACCGGACCCTTTTACAGGCGGTATATAGTCAAACTTGCCCTTGTGGTTGTTGTGGAACAGCAGCGGGCGCTGGGCGTAGGTCGTTCCCCAATCATGATCGTCAACCTGGGGATAGACGTGGCCGTTCACCATCATCGCATCCTTCCATCCGTCGTTGTCGTAGTCAAAAAGGGCAGCTCCCCAACCCACAAACGGCACAGCGATTTGAGCGATTCCCGCGTCTCTAGCCGCTTCGGTAAAGCTGGCGTCGCCATCGTTTCTATACAGAGCCTTGTAGTCATCTGAAAAATCAGTCACCAAAACATCCACGCGGCCATTGTTCAGATAATCGCCGACTCCCATGCCCATGGAAGCAATTTCACGGCCATCGGCGTTGAATGCAAATCCGGAAATAAGACTTTGATCGTCGAAAGTGCCGTCGCCCTTGTTGATATACAGAAAATTGGGCTCGGAATCGTTCGCAACCATCAAGTCCACCTTGCCGTCGTTATTCACGTCCACAAAGATCGATGTGAAACCGTAAAACCCGTGAGGATCTGAGACTCCCGCCTGTTTACTGACATCGGTGAACTTCCCATTTTCATCGTTGTGGAACAGGTGGTCAGGCTCGCCTGGCAACCCGCGGGGACCACATTCCACCGGTACGCCGCGCATCTGGCAAAAGGCAGGATTGGTCGCGCCCGCTTCGGAACTTGGTTGGTTGTGAATGTCATCATGGACATATCCGGAGACAAACAGGTCCAGCCGGCCGTCGCCATCGTAATCGCCCCAGGTTGCTCCGTCAGACCAGTTGCCCAGCGTCACTCCAGCCTGTTCCGCAACATCGGTAAACGTTCCGTCATGATTGTTGTGGTAGAGACGGTTCTTACCGAAGTTGGCCACAAATATATCCGGCCAGCCGTCATTGTCATAGTCACCAATGGCAACACCGAATCCCCATCGGTCATTCGCTACGCCGGCTTTCTCCGTAACATCGGTAAACGTTCCGTCATGGTTGTTATGAAACAGTGCCGCATGAGGCGGCCCTTCCTTGCCTTCCAGTGCGTCGTAGGTGGACCCGTTCACCAGGTAGATATCGAGCCATCCGTCATTGTCGTAGTCAATCAGCCCGACGCCCGATCCGTCCGTCTCCAAAATGAATTTCTTTTCAGGAGTGCCCATGACGTGATTCCACGAAGCCAGGCCTGCGGCCTTGGTGACATCTTCGAAGACCACGGTCCCGGTGTCGACAAATCCGCCAGCGGTGATGGGGCGCTTCTCGGCGTCGTATACCGGAGCGAATGTTCCAGCAGATGCAATCCCTGCCATACCGGCTTTGGCGGGCTTCGCAGGTTCCTGTGCGTGCCCAACGCAGCCAAGTGAGGTCGCAACCACGCAAAGGCTCAAGACCGTGGCAATCCCGAATGGACGTTGACGGCCGGTGAATCTCTGGTGAACTTGCCGATCACGCGCGAACAACCAGAACCCTCCTTGAAAGAGACGTGCTCGGAAGCTGGCTATAACTCGCCGCCGAAAGAACTACTGAGCTGAAGATGCCGCCTTACCCGGGCCCATGCCTTTGCCTTCAGTGCAAGACTTGCCATTACACATTTCGCCTGTAATTCCTTTGCCCTCTGTGATCGTGTAAATGCGGTCCACCGCCGGCAATTTCAGGGTCTCCTTTGCGCCATCGGGCCAGTGAATCTCCGCCATACCGGCATCCGCCGCATCGCCCAGCCCAAAGTGAAGCCGCCGGTCGTTTGCCGAAATGTAGCTGCCACTGGCCAGAACATCCTGCCGCATCCGCATTCCGTTTGCCTTCAGGTAGACCGTGGCGCAGGTCGCGTCCCTTGGCCCCTTGGGTCCGCCTGAAAGACTTAGCTCAACCCAGTGGTGATGGTCCGGATTCACGTTCCGTAGCAACACTGGAGGACCGTCGATTGGATTGATGATCACATCAATTTTGCCGTCGTTGAACAGGTCGCCAAATGCAGCTCCGCGCGCCGGAATCACATCAGCCAGCCCCGTGCCCTTCACCGGCGGAACGTACTCAAAGCGTCGCGTCTTCGCTCCGCCTGGCACGTTGTGAAACAGCAGGGCGCGCTCGGCAAACGTTGTTCCCCAGTCGTGCTGGTCCACCTGTGGGTAGACATGGCCATTCACCATAAACAGGTCCAGCCAACCATCGTTGTCGTAGTCGAAGAAACCGTCGCCCCAGCCCACGAACGGAATTGTTGTTTGCGCAATTCCGACGTCGTAACTCACGTCGGTAAAGCTTGCCGCGCCGTCGTTGTGAAAAAGCACCTTGTAGTCGTCCCCAAAGTCAGTCACGAAAAAATCGACCAGGCCATTGTTCTCGTAATCGCCGGCGGCGATACCCATGGATGCGATTTCGCGCCCATCCTTGTTCAGTCCAAAACCGGAGATATAACTTTGATCGTCAAAAGTACCATCGCCCTTGTTGATGTAAAGAAAGTTCGGTTCCGAGTCGTTGCCCACCACGAGATCTGGCTTGCCGTCCCCGTTAATGTCGACGAAGATTGCGGTGAAACCGAAATACTTGTTCTTGTCTTCTACGCCGGCCTTTACCGTTACATCGGTAAACGTCCCATCGCCGTTGTTGTGGAATAGATGATCCGCCTCGCCCGGCAATCCGCGCGGGCCGCAATTCACCGTTGCGCCCCTATATTGGCACGATGAGTTCGCCGAATCCTTGGCGAGTTCCTCGGCTAAGGAGCGGTCGTAATGGACGTAGCCCGACACATACAGGTCCAGCAAGCCATCGCCATCGTAGTCGCCCCATGCCGAGCCCGTTGACCAGTTGCCCAGTGTTACGCCTGCGTGCTCGGCTACATCAGTAAACGTGCCGTCGTGGTTGTTGTGGTACAGGCGGTTCTTCCCGAAGTTGCCCACGTAGATGTCAGGCCAGCCGTCGTTGTCATAGTCGGCAACCGAGCACCCATAGCCCCAGCGGTCGTTCATCACGCCCGCCTTCGCAGAAACATCCGTAAAGGTTCCGTCATGATTGTTGTGGAACAGAGCCGCGTGCGGCGTTGCTTCCCTGCCATCGAGCGCCGCAAAGGTCGAGCCGTTCACCAGGTAGATATCGAGCCATCCATCATTGTCGTAGTCAACAAGACAGACCCCCGAACCGTTCGCCTCCACAATGAACTTCTTCTCCGGAACCCCCATCTTATGGATCCAACCGGAGAGTCCCGACTTCGCGGTGATGTCCTCAAATACCACCGGGCCCTTGTCGACAAATCCCCCCGCCGTGATCGGCCGCTTCAGTTCGTCGTAGACCGGTTTGGCTGCCACACCCGCGGCAATTCCGCCCATGCCGCTTGGTGGGGTCGATGGCGCTGGTTGCTGTGCTCGGCAACTGCAGGATAGGACGAACAAGTTGACAGCTACACCGCAGATCAAGCCACGAAAGCGCAAATATACTCCTCCGGCATGTCACGATTTTAGCGTAGAGCCTGGCGCGAAAGTTCTTCACATGCGCTGTGCTATTCCGCGGCTCACTTCGCATCTCGGTCAAAGGCCAATCCGAGTTCGCTCTTGATGAGCGGCCGGACAGGCGCATGAAGGTCCATCGGATTATAGCGTTGAGCGAAGTCGATCGGCATCACATAGGCTAGCGATGACCAGCCCCAGAATGGGCTCATCCCGTTTCCTTTGCCCGTGTCGGAGTCATAGAATTCACGCGTGGCCTGGTTCGCCTCCAAAGCGAGCCGAAGCGTTCTCAGCGCCAATTCCTTTGCCGCATCGTTGTACCCGTATTGAAGCAGACCGTGGAAGATCATGTAATTGGTTGGAATCCATGCCGGCCCCTCCCAGTTACATTCTCCAGACCTGGTGCCCTCATAGAATTCGGGCTCTGACTTTGCATAGGTTGCAACCGGATAATCCAGCCAGAACTCATTCCGGTTCAAGAGATGATCGCGCACAAGCCGGCGTGCTTGCGCTCGGCTTGCGACTCCGGCCCACATGGGAAGAAATCCAGCGACGGACCTGATCTTGATGGTCTTGCCGGTCTTCTCATCACGATCGTAGTAGAACCCGTCTTGTTCGTTCCAAAATACCTTGTTAATCGCCTTCGCCAGCTTCTCGGCGTGATCGGCGTACATTCTGCTGTCGGCAGGTTTGCCCAGCTTCGTCGAAATGATCTCCATCGCCTGAAGTTCCCGGTAGAGATAGCAGGCGAGATCGACGCCTTCATCGCGATAAGACTCAAGGCCCCCGGATCGGGAAATCTGGTTGTCCATCCCACTCGCATCTGAGCTGTTCCAGACCGGGAGCCCGTTTCCGTCATGATCGTAGGCAAACCAGCGGTCGATGTACTTTTGCAGCCTGACGTAATACTTGGCTCGCAGCCACTCGTAATCGCCTCCGTTCCGGCTGGCGCCCAAGACCACAAGCTGCGCCATGAACGGCTTGAACATCTGGGTCGGCCGCGGATAGGTGATTCCAATTGTTCGAGCAATAAACCCCTCAGGCTGCTGTTTGTCGAGAAACAGCTTCAGGTTCGTGAAGTCATAGTCACTAACTCCGTAGTAAGAAAGATATACGTTTTCGAAATAAAGGTCCCAGTCAAAGAATTCGCCGTAGGCATATCCGGTGATCAATTTCCCGTCCACCCCGGGATAGTCATGTAGCCCCTTGGTCGCGATATCCCGGTTGAGGCTGGCGAGGCGTATCTGAAGCTGTCTGTATTGATCCTGCCCGATGAGAGAGACGATGTCGGTTGCGCTTTTGTCTTGAGCGTTGTGTTGCGCAAGGCAATCACAGTAGCCGCCTAAAAGCAGCCCGACCAGAAACACGAACTTACGCATCTGTCACTCCGTTCAGCAACTGACCTGAAACCTCTGTTAGCCAATCGCTGGCAGCTGGTGGGAATCGAGAGCGGGCGCCATGAGCGCGAAATCCGATAGGAGCAGTTGAGGCATGGCGTCCCGCATTGCCCAGCATACTCCAGGCAAGTTGCGACAACAGGGGTTTCGATTCTGCTCTTCACAGAAACATCGACACCGAGTGGCATTTTTCTCTTCGGGGTACCCGGCGACAATCGGGGTCCCCAGTGAGCGGTCCTTGCTTCCTGGGCTGATCGAAGAGTCTTCGTCTCCGCGGCGGAAGTTAATGCCGCCTCGCATGATTCCCAAATCGCAACACTTGAATCGAAACCGCTCTAGCTTTCCAGAATTTGTCGCGGATCTCGCATCTGATGCGATCGGCAAAAAAAATAAGTGAGCCGCGCAAGTTAATCGATCGCACGGCTCACTGGCATAGGAGGACATCAAGAAATACGCAGGACTACTCGGTGTCCCAGAGACTTGGCAGCCCTGGAACTCCGGTGCTTGGCGTATCTGGACCGGCGGCGGGCTGCACCGCCGGGTCAGAGTTGGCAGAGCCAACGAGCGAGTTAGAAGCTCGCCCGAAGGTGAAGCTGCAAGCTGCGCGGCGGCAACTGGCTGGTGGACTGGCCGAACGTACTGTCGGTCATGCCCGAGTCAACGCCATTCAGGTTGGTGCGGTTAAACAGGTTGAAGACTTCGCCCTTGGCTTCGATTTTGATCTTCTCCGTAAAGAACCACGGAAGGCTGAGGTGCTTCTCGAAGGTGAGGTCCATGTTCTTGTATCCAGGCCTGTCGTAGGTGTTGCGGCCGAGATTACCTTCCTGACCAAGAGCCGGCGCCGGGAACTGCGACGCCGTGAAGATTCCGTTCAGGAATTTGGACTTCGATTGGCCGCCCAGGTGCGCGCCAAAGGTCGGCACGTTGGGTAGCTTGGTGTTGTAGCCGTCGGCGTTGTAGTCGCCGCCGGTGTTGCCGACGATTGTGGTGCCCGCAGGGCATTGGTTGTTGACAAGTGCCGCACCGCCGCTGCAGACCGGCGCGAAACCCGAGCCGTTTACGACTGTGAAGGGCAATCCGGTCTGACCGATCCACTTGCCGCCGAATTGCCATCCGCCAAGAATGTCCCTGAGCGCGGCACTGGAATAGTTGTTGGGAACATCCCAGGTGCCGTCAGCCGAAATCTGCTGACGGATATCGAAGTCAGCACGCCCGCGTTGTGCGTGGAGAGCGTTGTTCACATAGAAGTCGGATCCGGAGGTAATGGAGCCGCTGTCCAGTGATTGAGCCTGGCTCATTTCATCCAACGCCTTGCCATAGGTGTAGATTCCGCGGAAGGCCAGGCCGTGGGTAAACGACCGTATCAACTCCGCGGAACCGAAGTTCCCAGCAGAATTGCCGTCGGAGCTGGCCCACGAGGTTGAGGCAAAGTTGGGGTTGAGCCGCTGCAGCTGGTTGTTGTTGATGATCAGGTCGCCGGCAAAACGATTGGCATCATTTTGGAAGACCATCAGGTGGTGAGCTTCGGTGCCTGAGTAGTTCAACTCCACAATCAGGTTGTTCTGAAGTTGCTGCTGAATGCTCAGGGTCCATGCTTCAACCTGCTGCATCTTGAAGTTGGAATCGTAACCGCCGATGCCCGCTCGCGAAATGACCCCATTGATCAGCAGGCCGCCGCTGGAGTTGAGCGTGGCGTTGCTGGTGTTCAAAACCGGGCAGATCACATCCCAGGCGCCCGAAGGCGTGCAGATGAAGGGCTTCGGGGTAGTTCCGCCCGCCCTGACGTCGTCGGACGGACTGAAGTAGTTGGGCAGGTTTCCAGCCGTCGAATCCGTGATGTGAAGATAGGGTGGCTGGTCCTCGAATATGCCATAGCCGCCGCGTATCGCCGTTTTGCCGGTGCCAAAGACATCCCAGGAGAAGCCGAGGCGCGGTGTGAATCCACCGATATTGTGGTTGAGGACATCGTGGGTGTTCGCCAGCGTGGCAGTCCCGGAGGCAATTTTGGCGTTCCATGTCGAACCGGTGCCCAGGTTGAATCTGGACAATGTGGGACTGTAGATCGAGAAGAAGTTGACCATCGTATCGTAGCGGACGCCCACGTTCAAGGTGAACCGTGGCGACAGCTTCCAGTCATCCTGCAGGTAGTATCCCTCGATAAAGTCGCGATAGATGCGGTCGTAGGGTGCCTGCTGATGGTTCTGCAGGTTCACGTCCGGGCCTGATTGAGCGACCGGCTCATCTTGGATGAGATCGATGATGTTGAGGTAGGTGAACGTAGGACGCGTGAAGGCGCCTTGCTGGTGGTCCACCTCGCGTGTGTTGAAGAGGTCGCCTCCAAACTTCAAGGTGTGCGTCTTGATGGTCGCCGTCATCACATCGCGCCAGCTGTACGTGGTCTGCGAGAAGTTGCCCGGCGCCCATGACCCGAATCCGGACAGGTTGTTGACGTTGACGTACGGAATTCCTTCCGTTGCCACTTGTGTCAGGTTCGCTCCGTACGGCCGAATGACATTCGCCCCGGTTTGATTGAAGAGGTGCGAACCGAACGTGTGGGTCCAGTTGATGTTGACGAAGTCGGAACTGTTGCCGTTGCCCTGCACACTTGCCGGGCGGGTTCCGCCTCCCGGTCCCGAGTATTCAGTGCGGATAGCATCCACGTAGATGCGGTCTTTGCTGCCAAGATAGTCGTCTACGCGGAAGCTCCATTGGTAGCCGTCTTTGGGCGCGCTGTAACTCACGGGGATGGTGCCGATGATGTTAATACTCTGAAGAGCGGCGCCTGCCGCGCCTGTGGGAGCGGGGAAATAGCCGGGGGTACCACCCTGGTTAGAGGGCTTTATATAGTTGGCGTACGAAACCAAGCCTGTTGTTGGGTATGCGGCCGGAGGCGCCATGGTAAGGAACTGATAGCCTACCGTGCTGGGTTCGTAGGTTTTGGCCCAGTTGACGAAGTCCTGCGTTTCCACTGTGGCCGTGTAGCTGCTGGGCTGGCTTTCGCGCAGTATATCGATAGCGCCGAACCAGAACAGCTTGTTTTTGAAAATCGGGCCGCCCATGGTTGCGCCCATCTCGTTGCGCGAGAAAGTCGGAACCGAACTCTGAAAGTGAGTGGTCGCGGAGAGATCGTTGTTGGTGAAGTACCAGTCGATGTTGCCGTGGAACTGGTTTGATCCAGAGACGGTGTAGACGTCGACCGTGCTCCCGCCGTTGCGTCCCTTCTGGGCATCGAAATCGTTGGTGCGGATGTCCATGGACTGGACAATCTCGGGATTGGGAGAGATCGATGAGCCGCCGCCGCGGGAGGGCGTGTTGGTGTAGCCGTCGTCGATCTGGTACCCGTTCTCTTCCTGCCGCAGGCCCGCCGCGTTCAGGTTGATCGCGTATTCGTTGGTGTAGTTGTCGTTGCCGGCCGTAGTCACGCCGCCACCGGTCATGCCGGGCGTCAGAGAAGCGAGACCGTAGACATTCTGCCCGGTCAATGGCGTTTCCGCCAGTGTCACGTTGGAAATAATCGACCCGGTCGTCGGGGTAACCAGATCGACCGACGCCGCTGTTGCGGACACTTCAACATTGGTGGAAACGTCGCCGACCTTCAATTCAGGCGTCAGAGTGCGGACTTCGTCAATCTGCAGCGTCAGCCCGCCCTGTTTCCAGGTTTGGAAGCCTGCCATTTGAATCTCGACCGTATATGTTGACGCGGCCATGCCGTCCA
>Ga0302275_10004909_pt1 | contig 13025 bp, 13 predicted proteins | sample III_Bog_N2_2_FD_200229 | JGI IMG/M metagenome (GOLD analysis project Ga0302275, IMG submission 200229) | Peat permafrost microbial communities from Stordalen Mire near Abisko, Sweden - III_Bog_N2_2 | ecosystem: Environmental > Terrestrial > Soil > Wetlands > Peat | place: Sweden: Abisko...
AGTACGACGTTCCGGCGAGCGGCACCATCGACTACCAGTACATTCTGATCCCGCTGCACCTCACTGAGGATAAATGGATCCAGAGCGCCGAGGTGCGGCCTGGTAACCGCGCGGTGGTTCACCATGTGATCGCCTACATCCGGCCTCCGGGTTCGAAGTGGATGCGGGACGCACAGCCGGGTGTTCCCTACGTCCCCGCGAAGGGTGGCGAAGACGGGGAGAACGAGTTTCTGGTCGGCTACGCGCCGGGCATGCCTCCGGGAATCCTGCCTGCGGGTCGCGGCAAACTGCTGAAAGCCGGTTCCGACGTGATTCTGCAAATGCACTATACGGCGAACGGCAAGGCGGCGACGGATCAGACCACCATCGGCATGATCTGGGCCACCGCGCCGGTTAAAGAGCGCGTTTACACGATCGCCGCGACCACCCGGAAGTTCGCGATTCCGCCGGGCGACCCGAACTACGAAGTCGACTCGTCGTTTGAGTTCGGCGCGGAAACGCATGTGTTCGGCCTCATGCCGCACATGCATCTTCGGGGCAAGGATTTCCTCTTCCGCGCGGCCTATCCCACCGGCGAGAAGCAGGTGCTGCTGAACGTACCGCATTACGACTTCAACTGGCAACTGGTGTACGATCCGGCAGAGGATATCGTGATGCCGAAGGGGTCGAAGATCGAATGCGTCGCGCACTACGATAACTCGCCCAACAACCCGGCGAATCCCGATGCCACGAAGGAAGTGCACTACGGAGATCAGAGCTGGGAAGAGATGATGTTCGGATTCTTCAACGTCGCGGTGGACGTGAACAAGGACATTCGGAGCATTCTGCCGCAGCGCAAGCCGCAACAAAAACCCGCCGGTGAGTAAACTGCTGTGTCGCGGAGCGGTCCTTGCGGGCTGCTCCGCTTTCCTGTCTTTCCCGCACGACCCCATCACGACGAAGATCACGTGGACGCAGGAGATCTCGCGTATCGTCTACAAGAATTGCGCGGGATGCCATCGGCCGGACGGTCGGGCGATGTCGCTCACGACGTATGACGACGCGCGTCCCTGGGCTAAGGCGATTCGGGACGAAGTTGCGGCGCGCAGGATGCCGCCATGGGGTGCGGTTGCGGGAATCGGGGACTTTGCGGGCGATCCGAGTCTTTCGACACCAGAGATCGACCTGCTCATTGCCTGGGTGGAGGGTGGCGCGCCGGAGGGCGATCCGGCTTATCTGCCGCGGGTGCCGGACGCCGGTCCGGAACAAGGGGCGACACCTCGCGGAACACGCGCGCTGAGTGTGACCGGAGCGATGACGCTGCGGAATGCGATGACATTGGTGGGAATTCGGCCTGCGGGTGAGTTGGAAGCGTGGGCGGTACTGCCGGATCAATCGATCAGGCGATTGATCCGCACTAAGAATTATCGGAAAGAATGGGCGCGCACATTCTTATTGCGCGAACCGGAAAAACTCCCGCCGGGGACAAAACTGCGCGTGGAAGGAGCCAGCGCAGTTTTCCTCGTGCGGTAGGCCTACATGATTTCGCTGTCGTCCCGGATCGGAATCTTCGCGCCGCCGTCCTTACGATTCAGGTCGTCGGCCAGAATCACCGCTTCCGCCAGATCCCGCATGGAACGACGCAGCCTGCGGCTTTCATTCCGCAGCCGCAGATACGCTTCCTCTTCCGTCAGATTGTGCTTGAACTGTAGAATGCCTTTGGCGCGTTCCACCAGCTTGCGCGCTTCGAGCGTCCGCTTCATCTCGAGCGTTTCCGACATCAGACGCGCGTTCTGAATCGCCGTCGCCGCCTGTCCCGCCACAATCTTCAGGAATCCGACTTCCTCATCGCTGAAGACGCGCGCATCCCGCGTGTAGATGTTGATCGAACCGATCACTTTGCCGTGCGACAGCAGCGGCGCCGCCAGCGCGGACGTGAGACCCGACTTGCGCGCCAGTTCCGGATAACGAAACTGCTTCTGCTCCTGGATGTTCGGCACGATGACGGGCTGACCGTCGCGGATCACATGCTCGATCAGCGAGCCTTCCATGCGAATCGGCATGCGATGCATGTAATCGGGCGACGAGCATCGCGCCGCGCTCACCGTAAGTTCTTTCTTCTCTTCGTCGACCAGCAGAATCGAGCAGATCGCCGAATCGAGCGTCTCCGCCACCATTTCCGAGATCGCCTGCAGAATCCGTTCGAGGTAGCTTTCAGCCGAGATCGTCTGTGCCACGGCGGCCAGCGTTTCCATGCGGCGAACGGCGCTCTGCGACTGTTCCGCCAGACGCGCGCGGCCAATCACACCGCCCATCTGCTCGCCGATAAACGTCACCAGCGCAACCTCGTCCGAGGAGTGCTGATGCGAATCGCGATGATGCACGTTGATGACGCCGATCAGTTCGCCCGAATTGACCAGCGGAACCGAGAGGAATGCCTCATAGGTGTCTTCCTGCAAAGAACTGAACGACTTGAACCTCGAGTCGTGTGAGGCGTTCTTACCCAGAGCGACCACTGAGTTGTGTACCGCCACCCAGCCTGTGATGCCTTCACCCATCTTCATCCGTACTTTTCCGATTTCCGCATCGTGCGGAAGTTGGGATGCGCGCAGTACGATTTCGTTGGTAGCGTTATCGCAAAGGTATACAAGACATGCGTCTGAACCGGTAACGTTCATCGCCAAACTCACGAGTTCCCTGAGGATCGATTCCAGATCCTGATCCGAACTCACAATACTGCTGATACGGTGCAGCAGCGCAACCTGGCTGCCTGTTGTCTCCGCCATAGATGTAATCATTGCATTAGTCCCCCTTCGATGCGCGCCTAAAATATCAAAAAATCAAACTGCCGGTAAAACCGTAGTGTAAGTCCCCACCTCAGGGTGGGTCCAATTCATTTTTTGAATTCCCGGCATTGCATCAAATACTTTTTCGATGGTTAATCAAATTTTTTATGGGGCAGATTTCTTATTGTGTCCATGACGCTTAGCGGCGCCGAAAGTCAGAAGTTGTACTGGTCGATATTGGCTTTGGTGAAAATCAGCGGTTTTCCGAGGAGCACCTGATCGCCGTCCACCGTGATCTTTCCGAGCCTGCCCGCGTCAATCGAGGTAACGCCGCGGCGCAGCGTGCCATCCGCCGCCTGCTTCGACGCGTTCACCACCAGGTAGCCCAGATTTGCGGTGTTCCAGAGCACCACCGAATCGGCGATGCCCGCCTTGATATACGGCTTGCACATGTTAGGTAGCGAAAGACCGGTCACCTTCACGTCGGTGCGACCGGACTGTTTCACTGCCTCCGCCGCGCCGGGAACGGCAGGAGCGGAAATTGCCATGATGAGTTTCATGTTCGGGTAGACCTTCATGAGCGTCTGAGCTTCGGCGAAGGCGCGGTTGCGGTCGTCGTCGCTGGGGCGGATGGTGATCAGGTGGATGTTCGGGTATTTTTCAATCCGCGCTTTGATGAACTTGATCCACTCGTTCTGATTGGCCGCCGTGAGCGCGCCGGTGATGATGGCGAAATCGCCCGAGCCGTGCAGGATGCGGTTGGCCTCGTCGGCGAGCGTATCGCCCAGACCTTCGGGCGTCGCCTGATTGATGAAGAAGTCGCGCGCGTCGGGCTCGGCATCGGCATCCCAGGTGAGCACCTTGATGCCTTTGGCCCGCGCCTTGCGCAACACCGACGAAATTCCCGGGCCGTTGACGACCGAGACCGCGATGGAATCGACGCCGCGCGTGATCCACGCCTCGACGATTTCATTCTGTTTTGCGGGGTCGAGATCGGTGGGGCCGTCCCAGATCATGTCGGCGCCGAGCTCTTTGGAGGCCTCTTCCGCGCCCACACGGCAACTCACGAAGTAGGGGTCACCCTTCGCCTTGGGCATGATTCCCAGCGTGACGTGGCGCTGCGGCGCCGTTGCCCCGGCCGCGCCGCCCGTGCCGCGCACCGAATTTACCAGCCACCAGTTGCTTCCGGCCACGATCAGGGAGCCGGCAATAATCACGGCGCTCAGCACCGCCAGTTGTGAGTTCTTCATTTCGTCCTCGGTGGTTTCCGCTGCCGCGGCAACCGTTTTTCGTTTCGGTCCGAAGCGGCCGATGGCGATGGTGGCCACCAGGATCGCGCTTGTTAAGATTCCGGCGAGTTCCGCGGGGAAGGCGGAGACGCGCAGTCCGTTCTGTAAAACGACTATGGCGCAGAGGCCGAGCAGCGTGCCCCAGATGCTGCCCCGCCCGCCCATGATGTCGGTGCCGCCCAGAACCACAGCCGTGATGGCGAGCAGTTCGTAGCCGGTGCCCGCGTCCGAGCGAGCCTGGCCGAGGTGCGCGACATAGATCAGCGACGCCACCGCGGCGGTAAATCCGGAGAGCGTGTAGGCCAGGGCCAGTCGCTTATCGACCGGGATACCCGCCCAGCGCGCACCATCTTTGGCGAAGCCGATGGCGCGAAAAGCCCGGCCGTAAATACTGCGATGCAGCAGGAAATAGTAAAATGCCGCGAATAAAAGGAAAATCGGCGTTTGCGCGGGAACAATTCCGCCCAGATATCCCTGGCCGAGGTAGAGAAACCCGGCCGGAAACCGGGAGAAATTGTCTACCCCACGCGTCAGGCCTTCGGCCACGCCGCGAAATAACGAGTAGGTTCCGAGCGTCACGATGAGTGGCGCACCGCCGAAGCGGGTGATGACGAGGGCATTGATCGCGCCTCCTGCGACGCCCGCCAGTAGCGTGCAGACGGCGGCTGCGGCGATGGGGAAATGCAGATCGCGCCAGAGATAGCCGAATACGACCGCGCACAGGCCCATCATGGAGCCGACCGAAAGATCGATACCACCGGTTACGATCACGGGCGTAAGCGCAAGCGCCAACAGACCCAGTTCGACGCCCAGTCGCACGATTTCGAAGGCGTTGGCGGAGGAGAAAAAATTCGGGCCGGTAAGCGCGAAGACAATTACTTCCGCTAAAATCAGCAGCGCCAGCGCGCGCTCGCTGCCGGCTCTATTTTCGATCATGCGCGCACCCCTTCGGGGCGCCTGGGAGCACGCGTAGCCGCCTTTTCCAGCACTATCGCGCTCAGAATGATGGCTCCCTGAATCGCCTTTTCCCAAAACGCATTGATCCCCAAAAACGTAAGCGAAGGCGCGATCACGGCCAGCACGCTCACTCCCAGCAGTGTGCCCCAGAGGGTGCCTTTTCCGCCTGTTATTGAAGCGCCGCCGATCACCACGGCCGATATGGCTTTGAGTTCGAGGCCCGTGCCGGAATTGCTCTGCACCTGCGTGAAGCGCACGGAATCGAGCAGCGCCGCGATCCCGGTCAGCGTTCCCATCAGCACGAAGACTCCGAACGTAACCCAATGCACCGGAATACCCGCCAGCCGCGCCGATTCGCGCTGCGATCCGACGGCATACACGGCGCGCCCGGCCTGTACCCGCCGCATCGACCACGCAAACACGACAAACAGGACGGCGGCGCTCAGCAGAATCGCGAACTCACCGGAGCCCTGGCTCAGCCCCATCCACTGGAACGTCGGCGGCAGTCCCTGTACCCATGCGCCCTGCGTGATCCACCGCAGCAACTCGCGCCAGAATGCCATCGCGGCAAGCGTGGCGACAATCGAAGGCACGCCAAGCGCAGTCACCATGAGGCCATTGACGCTGCCGAAAGCCGCTCCGGCCAGCGCTGTCAGGACAGCCGTAAGAGGCAGGGGTACGCCCGACTTCGCGAGCGTTCCCGCGATCACGCTGGCCACGGCGAATTGCGACCCGATCGACACATCGATCTCGCCAGCCACAATCACGACCGTCATGCCGACCGCGACGATCAGCGCCGACGCGTTGGTGACCGCGATGTCCCGCAGGTTATCGGGCTCGAAGAAGCGTGGCGCGCGGAAGGCCAGCACCGTCAGCAGAAAAAGCCAGAATATTCCGATTGCAAGCGCGCGCTGCTTCAAGCGGTGTGCCCCAGTGCCATCGCCAGAATCGAATCGGCGGTAGCGTCGGCACGGTTGACGATGCCCGCTATCGCGCCATCGCGCATCACCGCAATGCGATCGCTCATTCCCATAATTTCGGCGAGTTCCGAAGAAATCATCATAATCGCAAGGCCGCGCTCGGCGAGATCGCACATGATGCGATGGCATTCCGCCTTCGCGCCGACGTCGATACCCTGCGTCGGCTCATCGAGGATCAGCACTTTCGGCTCGGTGGCCAGCCAGCGGCCGATGGCGACTTTCTGCTGATTGCCGCCGGAGAGCGAAGAAGCGGGAGCATCGATGCCGTCCGTCTTGACGCCCAGGCGTTGAACCCAGGTCTCGGCAATCGTTCGCTCTTCGGCGGCCTGAAGGAGCGTGCCGCGCGCGATGCGGTCCAGAATGGCCAGCGTGGTGTTGGCCCGAACCGGCAGGCTGCCGACAATGCCGCAACGTCGCCGGTCTTCCGGAACGTAGGCGATGCCCGCGCGGATCGCATCGGCGGGCTGACGGATCGAAAGCTCCGAGCCATTCACGCGGATGGCACCGCTGTCGGCGGGCGTCAGACCGAAGAGGGTTTCCGCAAGCTGCGTGCGGCCCGCGCCTACCAGTCCGGCGAAGCCGAGAATCTCGCCCGCGCGGACTTCGAAGCTGACGTCCCGGACGCGCGCCACATGGCAGGTGACCCCGGTCACCTGAAGCACCGCCTTGCCGATGGGTACTACGCGCTTCGGAAAAACGGCAGAGAGATCGCGGCCCGCCATCAGCTTGATCAAAGTCCGGGCGTCGGTGCCTGCGGCGGGCCGGGTCTCGATGGTTTCGCCATCGCGCAGGACGGTGATGCGGTCGGCGATGCGGCCCAGTTCTTCGAGCCGGTGCGAGATGTAGACGATGCCCGCACCGCGTTCGCGCAGCCGGCCGATGATTTCGAAGAGCCGGTCGGTCTCGCGTTCCGTGAGCGAAGCGGTCGGCTCATCGAGGATGAGGGCCTTGACGTTGCCGCCGAGCGCTTTGGCAATTTCGACGAGTTGCTGCTCGGGCATGCTGAGCGTGCCGGCCTCGCGGTCGGGATCGATCTCCGCGCCGATGGCGGCGATCAGTTCTTTCGCCTTTGCGCGCCGCGCGGCCCAGTCCACACGCCGCGCAAGACCGCCCGATTCGTTCACCAGCGCGATGTTTTCGGCCACGGTGAGGTCGGGGAAGATCGCGGGCTGCTGATAGATGGCCGCGATACCCAGTTGCCGCGAGCGGTGCGGGCTGTTGTCTTCGATGGCGATGCCTTCGAGTTTCACGGCCCCGGCATCGGGCTGAACCGCGCCCGTAAGAACCTTGATGAGGGTGCTCTTCCCCGCCCCGTTTTCGCCGACGAGGGCGTGGACTTCGCCCGGCTTCAGGTCGAACGACACGTGCTTCAGGGCGCGAACGCCGCCGTATCTTTTCTCAATTCCGATCGCTTCAAGCAGCAATCGGAGATTATACTCACTTGACCCGGGCGAATCTCCGCGCGGCGAAGGCGCAGTGGCGGTTAAGGCGGAGTTCCCGTCCGGCGCGGCGATTGTGGGCGCGGCGGTGAGGGGCCTGGGTTCGTTCCTGCAAAAAATAAAAATTCAAGAGCCGTGGCTCTTCGGAAGCAGACAGCGCAGGCACAGCTGTTGCGGGGCGATTCGCTCCGGCGTCCTGTGCGAAGTTCGTACATACGGTCAATTGGCTACTCCCGATAAGGAGAATAGAACGGGAGTTGGCAAAATGCAGCGTGGAAATGGGACGGAGAAGGAGTTATTATTCTTGAATTCAGGCGGTTAGGCTGTGGAAAAGATTTTTGAAAATAGTTGGGACTGTAAAAACGGCCGACTTAGATTTTTTCGGACGTATTGCGTAAGTTACTGAAAACCAATCGGTTGTCAGGTGAACGGAGGCCGCCGGCTTGCTCATGATCGCGCGCCCTCCGCCTGTGTGCGCCTCAGCAGGGACGCTCCTGCGAGCCCGGCCATTTCCCGCGCATCCAAACCGTTCAGCCGGATGGAGAAAACGGACTTTCCCGTCTTCGCCTCCACCAGCCAGACGCTCATTTCGGTGGCTCCCTCGCGCATTCGGAGACTGCCCTCCACCACGTAATCGGCGGAACATTCGGCTGCGAACTGGCGCACATCTCCGGCGCGGCCGCGATAGGCAAGAGCCGTGGTCGGAGCAATGAGTTCGACGCAGCCTTCGCGGTCGAGTTCGATGTTAATCTCGTCGAGCATTCGATCCGCGACCTCGTTCAGTTCCGGAAGGGATCGGAATGGCAGAACCAGCCAGCAGGATGTCGGCGCCCGCTGCTCTGCGACGATCTCTCTGAACACAACGGCGTAACCGTCCGGCGCTTCGATTCGGATCTGGCTTGAAGCGCCCTCGGAAAGGTAGTAGCGCGAGAGTTTGTCACGCAGCCGGCTCATCTCCTTGCGCACAAGCGAATCGATCTGCGGGTCGAAATTGTCCTTCATAAGAACCGCGGAGGCGATCCGCTTTTCCGTAACGGAAACGCCGCGGAGCGAACTGTCGGCGAGGTACCGCAGAAGCCGGCGCAACTGCTCGGCTCGGGCGAACAGGCGACTCGCAAGGACCCGCTCCAGTTCGGAACGGCGTCACATCGCAGACCATGTCAGATAAGCTCCAGACGTATTAAAGCGCCCGGCACACGTATTCCGCCAGCTTTTCTGTGCGGTTAGGGGATAATCGTTCAGTTAACCTCCCCGATGCCGCGACCGGACGAGCACGAAGTTACTCACGCCCTGGAGCGAATCCGGCGATCCTCGGCCATTGACGGCAGCGAACTCACCCTTCTGACCTATATCGTGGAAGAGACCCTGCGAGGCGCGGCAGAGGAACTGAACCAGAAGACTATCGCGGCGGATGTCTTCCGGCGCGATCTGGGGAGGTTTGACGGACGGGCGGACTCGATCGTGCGAACCACGGCCTCCAAACTTCGGGGCAGCCTCTTTTGTTATTACGCCACGAAGGGACGGGACGATGCCGTCGTGATCGAACTGCCAACAGGTTCATACATCCCCCGATTCCGCAGGCGCGACCCACTTTCCGCCAAATCCACCAGTTTCCTTTGGAGCGCGCGTTCGGCGCTGGAAGCCCGCACAGTGTCCGGATACCGTGTCGCCATCGAACAGCTCGAGTTCGTGTTGAAGGAAGCGCCCGATATGGCGCTCGCGCTGGCTTTGAAAGCCGCAGCGCTCGGCTCCTGCGCGATTCATGGATACCGGCCGCGTCCGAATCTGGAAGAGGCCCGTATGCTTGCCCTGCGGGCTCTCGACCGGCCCAGTCCCGTGTGGCAGGCGTGGCTGGCTCAGGGCATCGTACAGCAGGCGCTCGAATGGAACTGGCCGGGAGCCGAACAGTCTTACAGTAATGCGCTGAGACTGAGCGAGGGCGAATCCGGGTCGCACGTCTGGAATACCGCCTTTCTCGTCGGCCGCGGACGACCCGCCGAGGCCGTAGCGCGGCTGCGTCCGGTGGCGGACCAGTTCGGCTACGGCAACCCCACCATGATCGGAGATCTGTGTATGCTGCTGATACTGGCCGGCGACTTCGATTCAGCCCGTTTTGCCATTGAGGCAGCCATTGAGGCCACTCCCGATTACTATCAGCACTTCCTCAACTACCGCAATTCTGATGGAAGCTCTCGGCGATCCCCATGAAGCGGTGAGAATCCTCGACCGGGCTCCGCTTCGTCTCATTGAGCGGCCGGTCACCTGGGGACTGCGATCGCTGTTTGCGGTTTGAGCGGAGAGCCGAATGTCGCCCGCCGCCGTCTTTCCTGGCTGCGCGGAGCGGCGAAAGCGCGCTATGTTCCCCCCAGTCAGTTTGCCGCATGCTGGCTGGGACTGGGCCAACCCGACCGCGCCGTCCAGAGCCTGGAACAGGCCGCCGAGGAACGCGACCCGCTCGCAGTGTGGTTCTACGCCTACCCTTTCTTCCGCCACCTGCGCGGGCACGCCGGTTTTGAGCGCCTCGTGGATCGCATCGGCGTGCTCAGATACCAGGTCCGAACGCCCGCGTAAACCTGGGCAGGTACCGGCCTGCCCGTGCCGAATAGACCCGGTAGGCGGCGCCCATAGGCGCGCGAAGGAATGCGCGCTCCTCGTCCCTGGCGCACGATTCGTAGAGTGCGGCCATCCCGGCGGCGCTTAACGCCAGCGGCCACCGGCCCGTCGCCACAAAACCGGCCAGCCAGGTCAGGTTGTAGGCCGCATAGAACGGATGCCGGATATACCGGTAGGGTCCGGTGCTCAGGATCTCCCTGGAAACGCAGCCCTGTCCACATGCGGCAAGTTTGCCTCTGGATACCGAGACCGCCCACCAGAACAACCCAGCGCCCGCCGCATACAGGGCCAGGGCGGCGGTGGGATGCCAGAACGGCTTCCGCCCCAGCGCCGTGAGGTTGAGTCCGGCCGAAACCAGCGCGGCCAGCGCGACGCACAGCATTGTCTTCGTTGGCGGTCCGATCCGGCGGAAGTGCCAGACCATGCCCCAGCCGAAGCCGGCGAAGCATACCACAGCGGCCGCCAGTGTTGTCACGCCGCAGCCTCATGACTAAGGTCGCCAAACGCGCGCAGGATTCCCGTAAACGCGCACAGCCACATCGGGACGCCGAATACAGTCGGCACCTCGTCGAAGCGCTCGAACGAGACCCCGCACTTCCGTGCGTTCAACCTGTTGAGCCGCGCCGGACCGTCCGGGCATATGCTGAAAACCGCGTCCACGCCACGGTTGGCCGCCGCCCGGCACAGTTCGCGCGCGAGACCAAACGAAGGTTCCAGACCCCGGGTGCACTCGGGATCGACCGCCATGCGTGAAATCTCGGCGTAGGGATTGCGGTCGAGGCGCAAACCGGCAAACTCGTTACGGGCGCGGATGCGCGGGGCGCATTCCTCCAGCGGAAGCAGCCGTGGGAATTCGGGAGAGCACACAGCAGAGGCGGACCGGACTGCCATCGCGAACTGGCTTCAGTCCCACGGCTTCACCGTTCATGGCTTTACGCCGGGCGGCATGGCCGTCGATTTCTCCGGCACTGCCGCGCAGGTTTCCGAAGCGTTCCGCACCGAAATCCACTACTTCAATGTTAACGGTGCCCGGCACATTGCAAATATGACCGATCCTTCCGTGCCTGAAGCGCTTTCGCCCGCCGTCCTCGGAGTCGTCTCGCTGCACGACTTCAAACCCCATCCGCTCCGCCGTCCCCGCAGCGAGTACACCTTCAAGACCAGCGGCGGAACCTACCAGGTGGTCACGCCCGGAGATCTGGCCGCCATCTACGACCTGAACCCGCTGTTTAGCACCGGCATTACCGGAAAGGGACAGACCATCTCCGCAATCGAAGACACGGATCTCTACACTGCCAACGACTGGACCACCTTCCGTTCCACGTTCGGGCTGTCCCAGTACAAGGGAGGTTCGCTGACGACCGTTCATCCCGCACCCGCAACCGGGTCGAACAACTGCAAGGATCCCGGTTTGGTGGCCGGAGACGACGGCGAAGCGATTATCGACGTCGAGTGGGCTTCCGCCGGAGCGCCGGAAGCCACCATTCTCCTGGCCTCCTGCGCCGGAACCCGCACCACCTTCGGAGGCTTCATCGCCCTCACCAATCAGGTCAATTCGAAAACGCCGCCGCAGATCGTGACTATCAGCTACGGGCAGTGCGAAGCGGAGAACGGCACCGCCTGCAACGCCGCCTTCAGTTCCCTGTACCAACAAGCCGTGGCCGAGGGGACCTCGGTGTTCGTCGCCGCGGGAGACCAGGGCGCGGCCAGTTGCGACGCGGGGGCCGGGGGAGCCGCTCATGGTATCGGTGTCAGCGGCTTCGCATCCACGCCCTATAACGTGTCGGTCGGGGGCACAGATTTCGCCGACAACTACCTTGGCATCAACGGCTCTTCCTGGAGTTCCACGAACTCCGCCACCTTCGAATCGGCCATCGCATACATTCCGGAGATGGCGTGGAACGACACCTGCGCCAGTTCGCTGATTGCCGCCCACCTCGGCTATACGGCGCTTTACGGAAGCAGCGGCTTCTGCATTACCTCAACAGCGTCGAAGGACGGGTTGCTGCAGGTACTGGCGGGCAGCGGCGGACCAAGCGGGTGCGCCACCGGTTCGCCCTCGACTTCCGGGGAGGTCGGCGGGACGTGCAAAGGATATGCCAAGCCTTCCCGGCAGACGGGCGTTCCCGGCGTCGCCGCCGACAGCGTACGCGACATTCCCGACGTTTCATTGTTCGCGGCGACAGGCGTCTGGGGTCACTATCTGGTCGACTGCTGGTCGGACACCCGGAACGGAGGCTCGTCCTGCGCCGGTGCGCCCAGCACGTGGGATGGCGGCGGCGGAACCTCCTACACATCCCCCATCTTCGCCGGCTTTCAGGCGCTGGTGAATCAGGCAAACGGGGGAGCGCAGGGCAACCCGAACTACGTTTTCTATAAAATGGCTGTCGCGAGCGGGTTGATGTGCAATTCCAGCGGTACGATCGCAGCGTCCTGCATATTTCACAATGTCACGCTGGGCGATAACGTGGTTCCCTGCGCGGGAATGGTCGGCTGCTACGGAGCCACCCCGAACAGCGGGCGGCACGGTATTCTGGGCCTGTTCGGCTTCGGAACGCAGACTTACGACGGAGCCCTTTCGACCTCCTCTACGGCCTTTGTGCCCGCCTATAAAGCCGGCACTGGCTGGAACTTCGCCACGGGCCTGGGTTCGGTCGATGTCTACCGGCTGGTGACCGCCTGGAAGCATTACTGAACGAGCTTACGCTGGGCGAATGCCTTTGGCCCGGTGTCAGTCACCGGGCCGCTTCCATGTGTGCCGCGCATGTTCAAGAACTGGAAGGTTAGATTCCTTTGTTGGGCGCCGCGCGGGCGCGGCGATTCTACGACATCGGCTGAACCTGGCGGATGTCGCTCAGTTCGAGATTCTCTTCGAGCCCCCGCTTTACGAGGCGTTCCGTACCCGCGTTTCGGGCTTACCTATGCAGGAGTCGGAGCAGGCAATCCTCGAAGCGCCTAACCGCAGCCCCCGTCTCCGGTTCC
>Ga0302275_10004912_pt1 | contig 13019 bp, 9 predicted proteins | sample III_Bog_N2_2_FD_200229 | JGI IMG/M metagenome (GOLD analysis project Ga0302275, IMG submission 200229) | Peat permafrost microbial communities from Stordalen Mire near Abisko, Sweden - III_Bog_N2_2 | ecosystem: Environmental > Terrestrial > Soil > Wetlands > Peat | place: Sweden: Abisko...
GTAGCGGTTGTAAAAAGTGTCTGCCAGTGCGTTCTGGGTCACGATGTAGAGATCACGACGGTCGAAGTTCGGATCCCTTTTGTACTTTTCAAAGCTTTCTCCAAAGACCATGTATGTCGGTACGAAACGACCCGGATCGGTGCCGCCAAAAACGAAGCTGTCCTTGGGAAGATCAGCCAGCATGTCATGGCCATACATCCATCCGAACCAATGGCCCCGCTGGGAACTCTGGGGAAGCGAGACAACGAATGTATAGATGGAAGTTCCTGCCATCAGCGCCACCACCCCCCATCCGAGCCATTTCGCCCGGGGAAGTGATTCATCAAGCTTTGTATAGAGTACGGCTCCTCCGAAGCAGGCCAGCATGATGAAGAAGGCATAACCGAGACTCACATACTGGTACTGCATGTCCCAACCGGCATTATCATAACCATTGTTCCAGGAGAGAGGTTGCAGGAATGCTGAGAGACAGAAGGCGATGACGAGCAGGTAGAACCAGATGCGTTGTTCACGGGGAAGTCGCCAGAAAAGCGCAAACGTCAGTAAGACCAGAAGGATCGGGATCGGTGAGAAATTCTGCGCCATCACCTTCCAATAGACCTTGCAGAATCCCATGAAGGACTGCATGGCGGTTTCCTCGTCGGGTGATTTCGGACCCTTCGGTTTTTCAGCTGGCGGTACTCCCATCAGTTTTCCGACCGTTCCCTGCAACTGATCGGCGAGTGTTCCCCAGTACTGGGAACGATTAATGGCGTAGAAGAAACCTTCCGGGGTGCTGGTATAACTCCAGTTCATGGGAGGATTCGTTGAGGAAGCCAGGGGCATGTAGGCGTAGGGAAGCAGTCCAACAACGACAGCCACCACAAGCAGCAGCCCCTGACGCCACTGTGTGAGTTTGCGCTGAAGCAGTATCAGAAAGATGAAGGCAATCCAGACGGTGTAACTCAGACGCACTGCAGCCTTCATCGATGCCGCATGGTATTGGTCCGTTGAAATGTAGGCGAAGCCAAGATAGAGCGCGCTGGCAATGATGAGGCTGTAAACGGCGTATTCCCAGAAAAGTTCGGCATGCAGGAGCAAAATAACCAGTAGAGGAAGGAAGGCGAGCGCCAGGGTGGTGTGGTGGTTGCTCATTCCGAGCGCGAAGATGAAGACCACCCAGACAAAGGCATTTTTCCAATAAGGCCGCCTGATCCAGACGTAACAGAGCATCAGCAGTGTCATCATCAGGCAGACATGGAGGGCGTAGAGTCCCTTGCCGACGACCGCGTGAGACCAGACCGGTGTCACCCAGGCGAAGGTCAGAGTGGAGGCGACCGAAAGAATGATAGCGGGGAGTTTTTTGACTCCAATCCAGCGGGTGGCGTTGAGGGCTATGAGGCTGAATATTCCGACGGCTGTGGACGTGCAGAGACCTGAGAAGAGATTGATCTTCCAGGAGCCATTACCAAAGGGGATCAGATGGCTGAAGAGGCCGGCAAGGATCGTCCAAAGCGGATATCCCGAGGGGTGCATCACGCCGAAATGCAGAGCCGCCGTGGCCATCTCTCCATCGTCATTCAGGCCGATGTTTGGCATGGTCGTGCTCCAGTAAACAACCAGGGAAAGAAGGGCACAAATCAGCGCAATCAGGCGCTCCTGCTTGTTAAATACCCGGAACGGATGAACGCGTTCCTCTTTTTCCAAGGAGGATTCTGGGACGCTGGAGGCAGGTTGAGAGGTGCTCATGAGAATAGAATGAAAAGTGGGGAGGGAGTCGGGGAGAGTGAGCTAGGATTTTTTTGGAGTGCGACTGAATCCGCTCTGGATCAGTAGGCGCCAGACCATGAAAAGAGCCTCGACCACAATTTTCTTGGACATCTTGGAGGTGCCTTCAACGCGATCCGAAAAAATGATGGGAACTTCAACCACCCGAAATCCGTGGAGCCAGGTTCTGTGGGTCATTTCAACCTGAAATCCATAGCCGTTTGAGCGTATGGAGTTCAGACCGATGGCCTCAAGCGTGTTGCGTCGCCAGCATTTGAATCCTCCTGTCGGATCCCAGATGGGAAGACCGGTGATCCACTTCACGTAGAACGAGGCACCAACGCTGAGCACCAGGCGTTTCAGTGGCCAGTTGATGACTCGTATTCCCCCGGCATAGCGCGAGCCGATGGCAAGGTCGGCATTGTTCTCACGGATTCCCGCAAGCAGTTTGGGAACATCGTCGGGATTGTGGGAGAAGTCCGCATCCATCTGCACTACGAGGTCGTAGCCATGATCAATGGCCCATTGAAAACCGGCAAGATACGCGCGTCCGAGGCCGTTTTTAGCAGTGCGCGAAAGGAGATGAAGGTGCGGTTCACGAGCCGCCGTTTCGCTGACCCAGGCACCGGTGCCATCGGGTGAGCTGTCGTCCACGACGAGAATTTCAAGACCTGCATTCTGGTTGAAAAGTCGTTCGACCAGCTTCGGGAGATTCTCCCGTTCATTATAGGTGGGGACTACGACAATCGCGCGTTCTGACATGGAAATATGTTGGTTTTGAAAAGGTTAAAAGCTAGCTGATGGGATTGCCGCGTCCAGCGTCAATTCTTCCCGCAAGGTACCCTCCGCGCGTTTCACTCAGGGAGTATGCTGAATGCCATACTCTTCCCGGATGTTCTTTTCATCGGATTCACAGGTCGAGGCGTCCAGATAGATCGGGCCCACCGAGCCTTCGAGAATGATTTTATGAAAGCCGTTGATCGGGTGTTTTTCGGCCTCAGTGACATCCGAGAGGGCATGAATTTCCCAATTATTGATGCTTTCCACAGCCCTTTTTCCCAGATCCTGGAATCCTACCGTTTGGGCGGATGGAAAGAGACTTGAGAGGATAACGATGTGACCCTGTTTCGGGGGCAATTCATGCTGATAGGCATCAAGATAGACCAGATTCTGTGGTGCTTCATGAGGCCAATCACCCCCCCATTCCCGGAGATAGGGACGGGAAAGTTCCTCAAAGAGAAGGGGACCCAGGAAAGTGTAGGCGACACGATCCCCCTCGAGTCGTGAAGGAATGATTTCAGAAGCGAGTTTACCTCCCTCCAATGCAAGAGTTGTTGTGTTGGTGACGCCATGGGTTTCCCCGTTATTTCGGAAATAGGTGATTTGCATCGGATCGCCAGGGGAACTTTCCAAGCTGGCCAGATTGTTAAAGGTGATCTTGCCATACGTGGGATCAAGATAGTTTCCCTCTCCATCAATAACATGTCCGGCGGCCTTAATGAGGAGATCTCCTTTGCGGATACCAGCCTTTTCAGCGGGTCCATCCGGCTCGACCCAGGTGACATAGACGCCATTGCGATCATCCCCATTGCCGAGCCATTCATGCAATGTTGAACCCCTGACCTCTTCCCAGCCTAGACCGGCTCGAGCGAGTCCGTGATAGTTCTGATTTGCTGATTCCTTCAGGAATCTGGCGATCAGTGGTGCGGGGATGATATCTGCGGTCTGGATCTTTGGATCATAACGCATCACCAACCCTGCCAGCTTTCCGTTCAGAAGAGCGGGAATAACGAAGCTGTCATCCCTCTGGGGGATACTCGTTGAAGCCAGATAAGTGAGATAAGCGGCCCCATCTGCGGGATACGGCATGACCGCGATCGTGTTTACGGTCGCCGTGGTGAGGGCGGAGGCCCCATTCTCTTCCAACTGAACGACCTCAAGCAGGCTCCCTGTTTTCACCGTGGTGGCAAGTGTGAGGGGGATGGTTCCGTTGAGAATCCCGGGATCGACGGGTTTGATCACCGCGAGATTGCATTCCTCGTCAATGGACTCAATCGTGGCTGTCGATTTCGGACCATCTTCAGGTTTCTCCAATTCAATGTAGGTGGCATGGGCTACCATGTCGGCGGTGACCAGCAACCTCCCTCCATCGATTACCGTGGCAAGTCCGGAGCGTGTGAAGGGCTGCTTCTTCAACCAGGGACGCAGGAGGTCGGGATATTGGATGGTCGAGGTGACTCGCAGGACCGAAGCGGTCACCGGTTGCGGCTTATCACTTGTAACTTCCTTGTGACAGGATGGGATCAGATTCAGCAAACCAGCCGCGACAATCGCGACAAGATGCAGAGGAATGGGTGAGGCGCTCATCGTCTGCGATTAGGGGTTCAGATTTTCCACCGCAGGGATGCGGTAGCTCTCCAGAATACGTGGCGTGGCGTTTAAGACTTCCTGGCGCTTCAACACGATGGGCACACCGTTTCCCAACAGGGTGATGACATCAAATTGTGACGGCGAACTGAAAGCAGTTTTAGCGTCCTGGAGGGAGCGGATTTTTGTTCCGTTGATGGTATCGACGATTCCAGGATGAAGTCCGTCACAGTCTTTATTGACCGGATCGGCCAGAATCCTGCTCAGCACAACGACCTCGGGCCTTTCCAGATAGAGATGGCGGTCAACAAAATCCTCGAACGTCCTTCGGAGTCGCAGATCTCCGGAGCCGATGGCCTCCATGAAATTGCGGTCCATGGGCTGGAAGAGTAGACCGCCATAGAGCAGATAGCGCGGTTTTTCATCATAGGCACGGGCCTGCATGTGAAAGGGCCATGTACCAAGAAGAGGAAACTCCACCTTCCGAGGGGTTCCATCCCGAAGGAGATCAAAGGAGACCTTGTCACCGGTAAGTTTTCGTTCGACCACTTCGGCCATGTCCACCGAGGAGCCATCCAGATCGACACGACCGTCGCTACTGATCGGGTGTGAGTCGATGGCAAGCAGGATGTCGCCCTGTTGCAGAAAACCCGCCGAGGAGCCTTTTTCCTGCACATCGGTCACCAGAATACCGCCGGGGAGTTGATCTACTCCTAATGCCTTACGGGATGCCGGGGAGATCAGGGGGCGGTAGGAAATAGAGAGATCGGTATACCCGGTGTAGGAGCCCTTGGATATATCGAGTAAAAAACGGCTGATCACCGGTGTCGGAATCATGAACCCGACATTCTGCGCAACTTCACCGGAATATCCCTGAAAAGCGACACCGACCACCTTGCCATCCTGAAGCACGGGACCGCCGCTGTTGCCGGGATTGATGGCGGCATCGATCTGGATCACCAGATGGGAATCCACGGCGGAATGGGAATAACTTTCAAAATCTATCCTGGAGACCACCCCGCGCGTGACGCTGAGCCGCTCCCCGCCAAGCGGGTAGCCGTAAACACTTACTGCAGATTCGATCTTTGGCACCCCTCCAATCGAGAGCTCCTTGGTGCCGTTGAAGAAGGAATCGTCATCCACGCTCAGAATCGCGAGGTCACAGTCGTGGGCGATGAATAGGACATGGGCGATGAAGGGATGACTGACTCCCTCGCGGGTGAGGGTGATGAAGCGGGCATTGCTGACGACGTGGGCGTTGGTCAGAATTCGTTTTCCACTGATGACGATGCCCGAGCCGACGCCCCCCTCGATGTGGCCTGCATCCCATGGGGAGCGGTAATCAGGTTCCTGCATGGCGACCTCGATCCTGACAACGCTGGACGAGAGATCCGGAGGGGGAGGGGCTCCTGCTTCAGCGGTTGGAGCTTTTCCAGGCAATTCCGTGACGCAGGGCAGTATCAGAAAACTCAGAATGGGGATCAGTCTCCGGTAATGCATCAAAGGCCTCTACCATTGTCCGAGATTTCGTGTTGTGCAACAACGAGGTGATCGAATCGCTCTCATTGCACGAAGGAATTCCATTGCCCCACTCCCCGCGCTTCCTCATAAATGGCCTTCATGATTCAACACGAACCTTGGGAACCGTTGATTAAATCCCATGAAGACCGCTGAAGAGCATTTGCTGATTTTTGAAGGCGCGAGTGCTGGGCAACACATAGCTGCGGGGGCTGCTTGGGTAGATTTGCCGGAGGCAAACCCGATAGGGCGAGACGAGCGGGAGCGAGCGAGTCAATACCCGCAGCGGTCTTGCCCGAGCGAGCAACGCCATAAAAATCGACAAATGACTTCAGCCCCTTGGGGTTTTGCGGCGATAATAGGTAGGCGACTGCGTTGGCATTGCAGTTACAGCCCACTGCGGGGATGCGCCTGCAAAGCCGCCTTGTCGGCGACCCATTCTAACAACAACGGTCTCTATGCGATTTAATCAGCGATTCCCTTGGGGTGTTCTCTTCGATTGGGATGGAGTGGTTATTGATTCTTCCTCTCAGCATGAACGCTCTTGGGAACTTCTCGCAGCCGAGAGGGATCTTTTCCTTCCCGAAGGGCATTTCAAGGCCGGTTTTGGGAAAAAGAACGAGATCATCATCCCGACTCTTGGCTGGGGGAATGACCCGGCGATCATCAGGGAACTGGCAGACCGCAAGGAGGCCCTCTACCGTGAGCTTGTCGCCGAGGAGGGAGTGACGATTTTGCCCGGAGCACGCGAGTTGCTCGAGGCATTGAAGGGGGAGGGGATTCCTCGTGCGGTCGGTTCCTCAACCCCCCGGGAAAACCTAGATGCCCTTTTTGCAACGACCGGCCTGGATGCGCTCTTTGACGTAGTAGTCTGCGGGAGTGATGTTTCTCATGGAAAACCTGACCCAGAGGTTTTCCTTTCAGGTGCCGCGAAATTGGGCCTTCTCCCAAGCCGCTGCATTGTCATCGAGGATGCTTTTGCAGGCATCGAGGCCGCCCGCCGGGGTGGCATGAAAGTGGTCGGCGTGGCCACGACAAATCCCGTTGAATCGCTGGATCAGTGTGATCTGGCGGTGGTTTCCCTGGAGGAAGTAACCCCTCGCAGGCTTGCTGCACTTTTATGACAGGTTCTTCCTTGGCGGCTCTAGATTCACCCGGAGACTACGCATCGGTTCTCCTTGTCCCGCTCGGATTGATCCTGATCGGGGGATTTTTTGTGATGGCGGATGTCGTTCTTCTGAAGCGCCGGGGGGACGCCGACAGTGTCACCTCGTTTCTGGGACTCGGGGCACGCCCCCGCCCCGGGTTGCGCCTAACCTCGGTTTTCTTCTTCACGCTCGCTTCCGTCCTGGCCTCGCGCGATCTGATCGCCCTTCTCCAGCATCTCAATCCCATGCTGCTCGCTATTGCCATTGGACTGACAGCGACGCTGCTTGCCTTTTGCATTCTGTTGCTGGGAATCCTGCTTCCACGCGGTCTCGGGGAGTCGCTTCATGAGTCGCTTCCCATCAGGGCGCTCTCCCGACTGGCGCGCTGGCTGACGATTTGGATCGATCCCCTGGCCGAACTCGGCTGGCTTTGTGTTTCGGTCATCCTTCGGGTTCTCCATCTCGATCGCAGTCGTTCCGCCGAAGAGAGAGAGGAAGAGGTGCGTCAAATGATGGATGAGGGGCTCTCCACGGGGGCTTTTGACGTCGCTGAAAAGGAGATGGTCGAAGGAGTGCTGGAACTCGATGAACAGACCGCAGCCGAACTCATGACACCCCGTTCACGGGTGGCGTGGCTAGATCTGAATGATTTGGACGAGGTGAACTGGAGGCGGATGGCAGCCGCAGGGCATTCTGATTATCCGGTATTTGAAGGAAATCGGGATAATATCAGGGGGATGGTTTCGGTAAAATCCCTCTGGGCCAATATCTCACTTGCCGGTGCCGTGAAGCTGGTGGATGTCATCACTCCCCCGCTTTTTGTTCCAGCCACGATGACTGCCCCCAGACTGATCGAGGAATTTCGAAAGGTTCGCAAACATGTCGCGCTGGTGGTCGATGAATTCGGAGTCGTCGATGGCATGGTGACGCTTAAGGATGTTGTCGAAGCCATTGTCGGCCAGTTGCCGGAAAGGGGAGTCCGTCAGCACTATCCTCAGATTATTCGCCGGGAGGATGGAAGTTGGATCATCGATGCTCAGCTTGATTTTGAAGTGACCGCAAACGAGATCAATCTGGTGCTGGACCACGAGGAGCTGGAGACCAACCGTTATCAGACCATCAGCGGGTATGTGCTCCATCATTTTGGGCACATCCCGGAAGAGGGGGATACGCTCGAGAAACATGGATTTCGCTTTGAGATCATCGATATGGATCGCCAGCGTATCGATAAGCTCTTGGTCACCCGTCTTGTGCAGCCCCCGGTGATCCAGAGCACCACGGATTGAGCGACCCATGAGTCCTCACTTCATAGAACTCTTCCCCTTCAACTCCTGCTGGTGGGCCTACCTGCTTTTCTGCCTGCTCGTCCTCGCTGCTCTCTTTATTGATCTGAAGAGTCGGAGTGGGAAGGAGAAGGCCATTAGTCACAAGGAGGCGTTGTTAACCGTGATCACGTGGATCGCTCTGGCACTCCTGTTCTGTGCCGGACTCTATCTCTACGGACGCTGGCATTTTCCACTTGATCCACGGCTTGCAGGACTTGACCCGGTGGCGCTAGCTCACCAGTGCAGTCTTGATTTTCTCTCCGGCTATCTCGTTGAGCAGAGCCTCTCGATCGACAACCTCTTTATCTTTCTGGTCGTTTTTGACTTCTTCGCCATTCCAGAGAAGTACCGCCACCGGATCCTCTTTTACGGCATCATCGGAGCACTCATTTTCAGGGGCATCTTCATCGCCCTGGGATCGCTCCTGATGCAGATCTCTTGGGTGCCGATGATATTCGGCCTGTTCCTCATTCTCACCGGATACAAAGTTGCCTTCGGCCCGGAGAATCATCCCGATCCCTCCAAGAATATCGTGATCCGCTTACTCAGGCACCTGATACCGCTTTCTCCAAATTTCCATGGGCAGAAATTCTTCGTCAGAGACGGGGGCCGTTGGCTTGGGACGCCGCTCTTGGTCACGCTGGTATTCATCGAGGTCACCGACATCATCTTTGCGGTGGACAGCGTTCCGGCAATCTTCGGCATCACCCGGGAACCCTTCATTGTCTTCACCTCCAATGTCTTTGCGATTCTGGGGTTGAGGGCGTTGTTCTTCCTGCTCGCAGGGATGGCAACCCGCTTCCACTACCTGAAGTATGGACTGGGATTCATCCTCCTCTTCGTTGGCGTGAAAATGGCCTGGTTTGATCATCACTTTCCCGGAGGCAAGTTCCCGACCTCCTGGTCGCTTGGGATCATTCTCCTGGCACTTTTACTCTCCGGATTGGTTTCGTGGCTGTTTCCGCGAGGGGAGAAAAAATAACAGAAGTCTCACGCGGGGCTCGCGGAGATTGCGGAGGAGAATACAGGGAAGTTTTTATTTTTTCCCTCTCCGTGTCCTCCGCGAGCCCCGCGTGAGAATGTCAGAAAATAATCCAGAGTCGATTCCGGCGGCCACAGATACCTGATTAATTCTTCGGGTATCTCTTCCCATGGAAATGCTCATCCCTTCGCAGCTATAGTCCCATTTCTTCCAAGTGATTGGGATAAGTGCTTTTCAGATCCCCCTCGGAGATGGCAGCTTTTGATCTCTCTGATGCTGCACTTCATTTCCTCCGCCAGTTCCTTCCAGGTTGCCTTATGTGCCTTTGGCTTCATTTTTGGAGCAGCCCTCCTCGGTTTTCTTGTCCAGGGCGTGATTCCAGCGCATCACTTCTCCAGCGAATCCAAGGATGCCGCTAAGCTCGGAGCGGGACTTGTGGCCACCCTGGCCGCATTGATCTTGGGTCTTCTCATCTCTTCCACGAAGGGAACCTTTGACCAGGTCAACACACTGATAAACGAGGTCGCCACGAACTATATCCACCTGGACAGGGTTCTCTCGGATTACGGGATGGAGTCCGCGCCGATCCGGGCTGAACTCCGCACAGCCCTGGAAGTAAAACTCCAGGAAATCTGGCCCGAGGAATTTAAGGATCCATTACCCGCCTCCCACGAGACACGGAGCCGATTTGAGCAGATGGAAGTGGAGATCGCCGCCCTCAAACCCTCCACTGCCTTTCAGACCAGGATGCAAAGCTTAGCCCTCCAGTTGGAGGAGGATCTCCTGCATGAGCGCTGGATGATCGATGTCGTCGGCGAAGGGGGAGTGCCCCCTCTGCTGCTCGTGATTCCCGTGGTCTGGATCGCCTTCCTCACCTTTCTCTATGCTCTGTTTTCCCCGCGCAATTTTACCGTGATCACGGTCCTCCTCTGCTGTTCGCTGAGCATCGCGGGAGCCATTTTTCTCATTGATGAGATGGCTGGTCCCTTGGATGGCTCCATCAAGGTTTCCAGCGCTCCTCTGCATCTGGCTCTCGATCAACTCGGGAAATAGAAAGCTCGGGAGAAGAGGGAAGGAAGCGTGGAGCCAAATCTCCCGACGAGTTGGCGAAATGGCAGACCGATACAGGCAGTCGGAAAGCTACCCCCCTGCAACCCTCGATAAATGGGGTTCACACCCCATAGTCTCGCTTCATGCTTGTCGTAGATTTCAGTCATGCAAATACCGAATTCAATCACCCCGGGGGCAATGAAAATCTTGTCATCGCTGGGAACTGAAGAAGAGATGGAAGCATTTATTAAACAGTTCATTGCAGCTTCAGACATTTACAATGGGAAAGCCGAGAAGCTTTCAGGGCTAGGCGGTCATGAGGAACCACCAGTACAGGGTTCTTCTAATTGAGCAGGGGCATATCACGCCGCTCTCTTCGCTTTGGGGTACCCGCAAATCACGCGGCCAGAAGAGATCCATCTTTTGTTCCCATGATGGTCGAAGCATAACATCTGGCTGCCGGGTTGTGTTCAAAAATGAATTTCGATCGCACAATGGCGGGTAAGGATAAATCTGCGCGCGCATCTACAGAAGACCAACAACTAAAAATATTTTGGTAATTTTGAATGGCCCGTTTTGAGTTGGGTTTAGCGACAAAGAGAATAGCACCTTTGTGAGATGGTGAATGGCCTACTCACTGTTTACCCGCTCGCTCATGGCGAGTTGCGCTCTCAAAATGTCATGAAGAGTAACAACCCCGAGAACATGTCCGGTGGGTGTATCGCTCAGCACAATAAAACCCGAGGTTTCCTCGATGAAATGATGCTGCATTTCGCGGATAATCTGACCAGGAGGGCAGGAGATCGCAGGGTCAACTCTCAAAGGTCGATGCTCGCTCAGGGAGACCTCTACTTCCCTCCTTCCGACGATACCCTTGAGTCCTCCACTCTCGACGACAGGGAAATACCGGTAGGGGTGTAGCTCAAGAATCGCCTTTAACCCCACCTCTGAAAGATCTTCGATTACCACAGGGTTGAATTGAGCGATCGCCGAGATAGGAAGGTTTTGCCAGCTCCGTAAATCTCTGGGCGGCATGAACTGTTCCAACCGATGCCCATCTTGTAATAGCACTGTTTCGTAGAAGTTGGTTTGATTCATCCGCCGAGCAATGACTTGGCTGATCAACCCAGCCAGCATGAGTCCTGGAACAAGAGTAAACTGGTGGGTCATCTCAAAAATAATGAGAATCGCCGATACCGGTGCCTGGACTACTGCTCCGAGGCAGGCACTCATTCCCCCCACGGCAAGCAACACATGGTCTGCAGAGGTCAACGGGAAAAATAGGGAGGCAATCCCACCAACACAAATTCCGCACATTCCGCCGAAAAAAAGATTGGGAGAAAAAATACCACCGCAGCCGCCTAAGCCGTAGGAAACAATTGTCGCAAGAAATTTTCCAACCAGCAGCAGTGCGGCCAGACGCCATGCCATTCCATGACTTAGTGCGTCAGTCAGATCATCATACCCAAGGGAAAAAACACCCAAGTGTCCTGTCCCCGCAAAAACTCCGATACCGATGACCCAAGTCGCCAGTCCTCCTCCCAAGGGATGAAGCCATTTGGGAATTGCACGAAATTTAACTGACTTCGCGCGCAGGTTCAGAGAGGTGCGTTGGAAATAAACTCCGATGAGGGCAGCAAGGGCAGCGACAGCCGGCATGAGCAGGTAGGCTTTCCATGAAGGTTCATTGATTCTCAACAATGCAAAAGCCGGTTGAGGTCCTATGATTGCATGCACCACCAAGGCACCAATCACGGATGCCAGAAGAATGCCTCCGATCAAGGGGCTATTCAAATCGCCGATGATTTCTTCCAGTACGAAGGCTATCGCTGCCAGTGGCGCATTGAATGCGGCTGACAATCCTGCAGCAGCACCGGCAGCACTCGCGGCGCGCCTTCCTTGCTTCGGTACACCCAGAAAACCAGCGATGGAGGAGGCTAGATTACTGCCAATTTGAACCGAGGGGCCTTCCCTACCCAGACTCTGGCCTCCTCCGATGCTAAGGACGCCTGCTAGAAATTTGATCCAGGCGATCCTCTTGGGCGCAAAGCCGAACTCTTTCCCGAATGCCAGCTTTGCCTGAGGTATTCCGCTCCCGGCCGCCTCGGGACAGTAGGAGTTCAGGAGCCAGCCTGTGATGAGGGATGTGACAACAATCACAGAGAGAGTAATCAAGGCGAAATGCAGGAAGCTCCCTCCTGCCTGATTCAGATAACAAAGCTTGAAGACCCAGTTAATGGAGAGCTGAAAGCCAACAGAGGCCAGGCTGGCCACCAAGCCGAAGATAGAGATGGCGATTACCGGACGAGCTTTTCCATGAATTTTTTGGAAACTGGCAACGAGCTTTTGTCCTACAGCGGTCATCATGGGATTAAATCAGCCGTTCCCTTGAGGTCAACTCAGACTATCCCAGTTGAAATCAGTACACCCGGAACGATCAAAATCGAATCGATCATGATGGGGCCTAGGGATTCCATGGCTAGGAGGGAGGAAAATTGAGCTGCAACCATAAGCAGTAGTGCTCCGGAAGCGATACCAAATCGGTGGTGTGCCAGGGCCAGGATGGCTGCGAGACAGGCCATTCCCATTGCGATGAGACAGGTCGTGCGTATCCCAAAGATGGCGGGCAGGCTTGGTATCTGCTGTCGTCGATCCACTTCTATATCTTTCAAATCGCAGAGAATACAACCTGCGGCGATAAGAAGCATCAGAGGAAGCAGTACATCAAAAAATGGCAAATGACCGACGCCACCATGAAAAGGAAGTGCGAAGCAGGCCCATGTCCAGGCAATGGCAACGACGGCAGTCTTCAAGAGAGGTAATCGTTTGAGGCGGGAATAAACCAAACCTGCCGTGGTGAGAATGGCAATAACTCCCAGAACG
>Ga0302275_10004913_pt1 | contig 13019 bp, 7 predicted proteins | sample III_Bog_N2_2_FD_200229 | JGI IMG/M metagenome (GOLD analysis project Ga0302275, IMG submission 200229) | Peat permafrost microbial communities from Stordalen Mire near Abisko, Sweden - III_Bog_N2_2 | ecosystem: Environmental > Terrestrial > Soil > Wetlands > Peat | place: Sweden: Abisko...
CATCCTCAAAGACATTCCGCTGGCCCACTGGTATGCGCGCTTTCTCGACGGCCCGCAGGTAAAGCCGATGACGCCGAAAGAGAAGGCCTGGCTGGCGATGCGCAATGTGGGCGATCCATTCAATGCCGCAACCATCGCGGCCAGCTCCGCCATTGCCGTTGGCGTCAACTCCCACTCCGTGTACGGACCGGGGCTGATCGGCTTTGGCAAGCTGGTGGGCGTCAATCTTACCCAGGACATAACCGGCGAGTTCTTCGGCACCTTCCTCATCCCGTCCATCGTCCACCAGGACCCGCATTACCACCGCATGCCCACCGCAACCATGAAGCGCCGCATAGCCCATTGTTTCTACCAGGTGGTGTGGACCCAGGGCGACAACGGCAAGGGCATGGTGAACTACGCCGACCTGGGCGGCTTCGCCATCGACGACGCCATCGGCAACCTCTACATTCCGGGCCGCGAAACGAACGTGCCGTCCAGCGCCAGGCGCTACGGCGCCACTCTGGCCACCGCGCCCATAGACAACTTCATCACCGAATTTGTCCCCGACGTAGCCCGCCGCATCCACGTGAGAGTGGTCATAATCCAGCAGATCATCAACCAGGTAGCAAGGTCCGGCGGAACCGGGCCGTCATAGGGCTGGCGCATCACCGGTGTGGCGTCTTCTGTCTTCTCTTGGCGCGTCGAAAGACGGGTAATCCCATTCAGAATTCTCCCTCTAAGCGTAGAATGTCAGGAAAGTGATCCCACAGAGGAGATTCCTGCGCAAATGCGTAAGCGTTATTCGCAGTTCCGCTATTCTTATGCATTCTTACTCACGGCTGCCGCCATTGCCATGTCGGCCAGCGCGCAGCCAGCTGCCGTCAATGAATGGGCATGGGTCGGCGGAGCTACAGTCACTGACTGCAGCCCGAATACGTGCAATCAGCCAGCGGTGTACGGCACTTTTGGCGTTCCGGGGCCAGGAACAGACCCGGGCAGTCGCGAATTCGGGGCAACTTGGACCGATGCCAGTGGCAACTTCTGGCTTTTGGGGGGAACCCCAGGTTTGAGCGCTCTATGGGAATTCAATCCTGCCACGAAGGAATGGGCTTGGATGGCCCCCAGCGATCTGCTTACTTGCGCGTACCTTTGCCTGGCAGGAGAGTATAGCGCGCTGGGAACGCCTGCGGTCGGAGATTTCCCCGGGGTCCGACAGCAGGCGATGACCTGGGCCGACACGAAGGGCAATCTGTGGCTCTTTGGAGGCCTCGGTTACGATCGAAACGAGACGTCGGGCGCTCTGAACGATCTTTGGGAGTTCATTCCCTCCACGGGCGCATGGGGCTGGATATCGGGGAGCTCCCTGGTGACTTGCGTCGGCGATTTTGGACCTTGCGGCGTTGCCGGAATCTATGGAACGTTGGGCGTCGCGTCTTCGGCGAATGTGCCCGGAGGCCGCTTTGGCGCAATGACATGGTCTGACAGCCGGGGCCATCTTTGGATGTTCGGGGGAACCGGCGATGACGACAGCAATCCCTTGACCGGATCGGTTGCCCCGGTCACGCTCAATGACCTCTGGCAGTTCGACCCCTCAACAAATGAATGGACCTGGATGGGCGGAAGCGAATCCGACCAACAATTCTACGGGCAATCAGGAATTTACGGAACCTTAGGGGCTTTCGCGGCAGCGAACATTCCAGGCTCGCGCACGTCTGGCGTGACCTGGACCGACAGCGCGGGTAATTTTTGGCTTTTCGGGGGCGTCGGCTTTGACAGCGGAGGCTACGACGGGCCGCTCAACGATCTTTGGGAGTTCAACCCTTCGACCGATGAATGGGCTTGGGTCGGCGGAAGCAATGAAGCCCAAGGTTGCCATACTACGTCCTGCCCTATCACAGCTGTGTATGGAACGCTGGGAACCGCCGCCGCCGGAAACATTCCCGGCCCGCGCACCGAGGCTTCCGCCTGGACAGATAACGCTGGCAATTTCTGGCTCTTTGGGGGCGAAGGCGTTGACGGCGCTGGCAATTATGGCGATCTGAATGACCTTTGGGAGTTCAACCCAGCCACAATGCTATGGGCCTGGATGGGTGGAAGCAGCACCATGCCTTGCAATTATATTGTTGACGGAAACGACATATACGGCACAATTTGCGTCCAGCCAGGAGTCTACGGCACATTGGGAACTCCCGCGCCCGGGAACTCTCCCGGTGGTCGGCTAAACGCCCAAAGTTGGGTCGACAACGACGGAAACCTGTGGCTGTTTGGGGGAACCACGGACGAAAACTTCTCCGCCCTTACAGGGGAACTTGACGACGTTTGGGAGTTCCATCCCGCATCAGCCACCATGCCCAAGGTCGCAACCCCAACCTTCAGCGTGGGTGAAGGCTCGTATGCCGCAGCGCAGTCGGTATCCATCAGCGATACGACGAATGGGGCGACGATCTACTACACTACCGACGGCACGATACCAACCACGAGTTCCGCCGTGGTCAAGGGAGCGATTGCTTTCTCGTCGACTGGAACGCTGGAGGCGATGGCCGCTGCCACCGATTATTACAACAGCGATGTGATCAGCGCGACCTACACCATTCTGCCAGGCTTCTCCATCGCAGCCTCACCGGCTTCCCTTACGGTAAACGCCGGAAGCAGCGGGACGACCACGGTTTCAGTCACGCCCTCAAATGGATTTGATTCGGCGGTTTCGTTCGCTTGCTCCGGCCTGCCCACAGGCGCATCGTGCAGCTTCTCTCCCTCAACCGTCACGCCTCCCGGCACCACATCCACAACCCTCACCGTCGCTACCTCCGCAACCACGGCAGCTCTTCACCGCCGTTCCGGTCCACTGTTTCCAGAGGCGCTGCTAGCGGCAGCCATCTCCTGCTTCGGCCTCAAGAAGCGCCGCCGCCTCCAGCTTTTCGCCCTCTTAGCCGCAACCGCAATCGGACTAAGCCTCCTGACCGCGTGCGGCAGCGGATCGTCAGGCGGTGGGTCGTCAGGAGGCGGAGGCAGCACCCAGCCCGTCACATCCACGGTAACGGTGACCGCAACCTCCGGCTCGCTTCAACCAACCACAACCTTCACGCTAACAGTGAACTGACCCATCCGGACGCCGGCGCGAAGCAACCGGCGTCCGCGCCCCAATCCGTTCAGCGTCTTCTAATTACCATTCAGCCGAAGATTCCGCCGTTCGCTGCACCATCGTTGGGTTGACCGGCACCACCGGTTACCCTACCCTTGCACTTCCAGCTTCCGATTTCCTGTCTGGAAACCGAGGCTGGGCCGGGCTGAGCACCCAATACCGGCAAAGACCAAAATCAAGGAGACCGCAACATCATGCCCAAAGCAATCAAGTATGTTGAAAAAGCAGCCGTCTACGCAGCCAAAGGCGCGTGGGTGGTTTATGAGCGGCTCAACCGCATCAGCCCGAATCCGTCGTTCACGCCCAAGTGGGCCGACAAGCCCCTGCAGAAGTCCTGGCAGAAGGAAAAGCCGCCCCTGGGCTGGCCGCGTACCACGGACTCGCTCTGTCCCAAGTGCGTGCCCGAGATTCGCAAGCAGATTCTGGACGGCAAGCTGCCCCACGAAGTGCTGCTGAACGAGAAGGTCGGCGAGATCAAGGCGCAGATCATCGAGCGCGACGGCAAAATCCTGATGGTCAAGGATTGCCCCAAACATGGCCACTTTGAAGACGTGATGTCCATCGACACCAAGTTCTTCAAGCATCTGGAAGAAAGCTTCCCCGGCCGCGACATGCGCGCGCACAACGACGACAAGCTGCACAACCACGGCACGTCGACCGTGACCCATGGACGCGGCTCGGTGCTGACCATCGACCTGACCAACCGCTGCAACATGATGTGCGATCCCTGCTTCATGGACGCCAACCAGGTTGGCTTCGTCCACGAGCTCACGTGGGACGAGATCAAGACCATGCTCGACAACGCCATTACCATCAAGCCCAAGCGGCAGATGAGCGTGCAGTTCAGCGGTGGCGAGCCGACGCTGTCGCCTTACTTCCTTGACGCCGTGGCCTACAGCCGCAAGGTTGGCTACAACAGCGTACAGGCAGCTTCAAACGGCATCGAATTCGCCAAGAGCAAGGAGCTTTGCAGGGCCGCCGCCGAAGCCGGACTGAGATATGTTTATCTCCAGTTCGACGGCATCGGCAACGCCGCCAACTCGCACCGCAAGGTGGGCAACCTGTTCGACGTCAAACTGCAGGCCATCAACAACCTGCACGAAGCCGGCGTGGAGATTGTGCCGGTGACGACGATCATCAACGGCATCAACAACGAGCAGGTGGGCCGCATCATCGAGTTCGCGCTGGACAACCCGAAGACGATCAGCTTCCTGAGCTTCCAGCCGGTCAGCTTTACCGGCCGCGACGAGGACATTACCGAAGAGCGGCGCCAGGCGCAACGCTACACGCTGAGCCACATGGCGCACGATGTCAAGAAGCAGTGCGGCATTGGAGAGCCCGAGCGCGACTGGTTCCCCATCAGCTTTATGAGCACCTTCTCCGACTGGGCCGACCTGATTCACGGACCCACCGCGGAGTGGGGCCAACTGAGCTGCGGTTGCCACCCCAATTGCGGCATCGGCATGGCGCTCATGATCGACAAGCAAACCAAGGAATCCGCGCCGGTGACGGCCTTCCTCGACATGGGCCAGGTGGCCAAGGACCTTGCCAAGGTAAATGACGCGGCTCGCGGCAAGACCATGTCGATCGTCGGCCTCACCCTCTCGCTGATGCGCAACTACGATCCGTTCCAGGCGCCCACACACTTCAAAATCACCGACATGATGAAGAAGATGGACAAGACCTTCAACGCCACCGGCAAGAACTACGGCAGCGTCAAGGGCGACCGCACCATCGAGGACATCAAGAAGCGCCGCGAAGACCGCTGGAACTTCCTGTTCATCGCCGGCATGTGGTTCCAGGACCTGTTCAACTACGACTTCCGCCGCACCGAGCAGTGCATCATTCCCTACGCCACGCAAGAGGGCGAAATCAGCTTCTGCGCCTACAACACGGGCGTGGGCTGGCGCAACATCATTGAGAAGATGCACATGACGGCTACCTTGACCAAATGGTATGAGGAGCACGGCCGGCATGAGATCTTCGCCGGCGGCAAGAAGGTGGGCATGACGCAGGTAGGTCACGGCTTGGCTCTCAACATGGAGCATGTCAACTCCGAAGCCAACCACACGCTTGACGACCTGGGCATTGCCAAGAACAGCCGCGAAGAGAAGCTCCGCGCACGCGCCGCAACCACCGCAGACAAGGTAAAGCAGGATGCCGAAAACGCGCAAATGGCCAAGCTCTACCGCGAGCACGTCCTGGGCGAAAAGCCAATCGACGGTTTGGTTCGTCTGGATGCAATCCGGCCCGCTTCCAACAACGCCACCAGCCCCATCAACCGCCAAAGCCAGAAGGAAGCCGAGCCCGTCGCTGGCGACTGATTCTCTCTAACAACCTACTGAAAGATCAGGCCGGGGCTTCCAAGTCCCGGCCTGATTCGTTTGAATCGAACCCGATCGGAATAAGGATCGCGAGCCCTTCGACTCGAGGCACACGCTTCGCCGCAGGCCTGATAATGATCCCGATGAATAATCTGGGCCGCAGAGACTTTCTAAAAGCAGCGTTAAGTTCCACAGCGTATCTAGTCCTTCACCCCAACGCTAACGCACAGCAGGCTCCCCTACCTTCCGAAGCCGTTCTCTGGGACCCGGCCAAAGCCTTCCGCGAGTCGACCCCCACCCGCGAGCGGATTTCCGTGAACGGCCTATGGCGATGGCAACCCGCCGCAGCCACCGCGGATGCTGTGCCCACCGGGAACTGGGGCCACCTTCGCGTGCCCGAGGCCTGGCCCGTAGACGAGCGGTGGTCCGGCCAGCAGCTCTACTACCCCAATCCAGCCTGGGAAAAGCCCCCCGCAGCCGGCGTGAATGCTGCCTGGTACGAGCGGGAAATCGCAGTGCCGCGTGAGTGGGCAGGCCGCCGCATCACGCTGAATGCGGGATATTTGAACTCCTACGCCGTCGTTTACCTCGACGGCGCAAAGGTTGGCGAGATGCGCTTTCCCGCCGGTGAAATCGACATCACAGCGTGCTGCCATCCTGGACAAAAGCAGATCCTCAGCATGTTTGTGGCGGCCATGCCCCTAAAGGCTGTCATGATGTCTTTCGCCGACAGCGCAGCAGCACGGCAAGTGACGGGCAGCGTGGAGCGGCGGGGACTCTGCGGCAACGTGTATCTATCCAGTACGCCAGCCGGCCCGCACTTCTCCGATGTCAAAATCGAAACCTCGGTCCGCAGGTGGCAGATCACGTTTGACGTAGAACTGGCGGCTCTCGAGCCCGCCCGCACCTATACCTTGCGCGCCCAAATCAGCGACGGCAACCAGCCTGCGCATGAGTTTACAAGCCCGCCATTCCAGCCCAACGAGCTAGCCAACGGGCGCATCCGCATAACGGAAAACTGGCGGCCACAGAAGCTTTGGGATACCCACACCCCACGGAATCAGTACGACCTGAGCCTCTCCCTGCTCGACTCCACAGGCAAGATAATCGACGACGCTCTGCCCATCCGCTTCGGCTTCCGCGAATTCTGGATCGAAGGAAAGGACTTTTACCTGAACGGCACGCGCCTGTATCTGGCGGCAATCCCGATTGACAACGCCCAGGGCAACGCAACCATGGCCAGTTACCAAGCCACGCGCGCCACTCTGCAGGGGTACAAGAGCTTCGGCATCAATTTTGTCTACACGCATAATTACGGCTGCGAGCCGGGCACGCACCGGGCCTTCGAAGAGGTTTTAAGAGCGGCGGACGATGAGGGGATGCTGGTGGCTTTTTCGCAGCCCCACTTTGGTCAATACAACTGGGACTCGCCCGACGCCGATACGACCAACGGCTACGCACAGCACGCCGCGTTTTATGTGCGCGTGGCCCAGAATCACCCCTCGGTCGTCTGCTATTCCACCAGCCACAACGGTACCGGCTACGGCGAAGACATGAACCCCGACATGATCGACGGCATTCTGGCTCCGCGCGATTCCTGGGGAGTAATTGGCGCTGGCCGGGCTTTGCGGGCAGAGGCGATCATCAACCGCCTCGACCCCAGCCGCTTCGTCTACCACCACGCCGGGAACCTTGGAACCATGCACGCAATCAACTTCTACGGCAACTGGATTCCGCCGCAGGAAATGTCTGACTGGTTCGAGCACTGGGCCACCTACGCCGTCAAGCCGGTCTTCCTCAACGAATACAGCGTGCCCCTGCTGTGGGATTGGGGCATGTACCGCGGCTGGTACAAAGGCAAGCGCGCGTTTGGCGATGGGGTGGTGCCGTGGGAGTTCTGCATGGCGGAGTGGAACGCGCAAACGCTCGGTGCACGCGCCTATCAAATTACCGAAGCCGAAAAGCAGAACCTGCGCTGGGAAGCGGAAAAGTATCGGCTAGGCAAGGGTTGGTTGCGATGGGACTGCCCGCACACCTTCGGTTCGCCGGAGTTCACCGACGTCTTTCGCGTGCTCGCCGGGCAGGTCACTGAAAACTATCGCGCCATGCGAACCTGGGGAGTGGCAGCCACATCCTGCCCGTGGGATGTCGAGGGGTATTGGTTCGGCACATCGCGCCGCAAAGACCGCTTCAACCTTGAACTGGAAGTCGATTGGGAGAGATTGCAGGAACCGGGCCCTAGTCCGGCTTACGTAGACGAAGAGCAAGCGCGCCAACTCCTTCAGTATCGTCCGGCCGACTATGCGCCTACACCTGTGGCCGAGGCGCTATATCGCAACTATATGCCGCTGTTGGCCTACATCGCAGGCAAGCCCGCGGCCTTTACCAGCAAGGACCACAACTTCGTTCCCGGCGAAACCGTCGAGAAGCAACTCATCCTCATCAACAACTCCCGAGTCGAGGTAAGCGCCGATTGCGAGTGGTCATTCGACACTCTCGGGGGCGTTCGCGGAACATCGAAGATCACCATACACCCCGGTGATCAAAAGCGCCTGCCAATCAAGCTCGAACTGCCGTCCGATCTCGCTCCCGGCCAATATAGCTTGCAGGCCGCCGTCAAATTCCCCGATGGGGAACCGCAAAAGGATTCCTTCGCGATCGACGTACTGCCGGAACCCGCAGCCTCCCAAACCAACGGGAGGATCGCCCTTTTCGACCCCAAAGGCGAAACGCGGAGGCTCCTCGGCGGCCTGGGAGTTCGCGGGAAGGAAGTCGACGCCAAGGTCAACACATCGGAATTTGACGTGCTGATAATCGGCAAAGGCGCTCTGAACCTAACGAACCCGGCGCCGGACCTCGCGGGAGTTCACGACGGCCTCAAGGTCGTCATCTTTGAGCAGACCGGCGAGGTGCTTGAAAAACGGTTCGGATTCAGGATTGCCGAATACGGGCTGCGATGGGTCTTCAAGCGTGTGCCCGATCATCCGATTCTTGCCGGCCTGACCGAGGAGCATTTACGCAACTGGCGCGGCGCATCCACCACGCTGCCCCCGCGACTGAACTATCAGATCTCGCAGCAATTCTCTGGCTCGCCTGCAGTTGAGTGGGCGGGCTTGCCCGTCACCCGTGTGTGGCGGCGCGGTAACCGCGGCAATGTGGCCTCGGCGCTCATCGAGAAGCCGGCCTGCGGCGACTTTCTGCCCATCCTTGACGGCGGCTACGCTCTTCAGTATTCGTCGCTCATCGAGCACCGGGCAGGCAAGGGAATGGTGCTTTTTTGCCAAACGGACGTCAGCGGGCGCACATGGACCGACCCGGCAGCGGATACCCTGGCGCGGAATATCGTCCAATTCGTCGCGGCTTGGAAGCCAAGCCCCATGCGGACGGTGCTGTACGCGGGCGATAGCGCAGGCGAAGTGTACCTTGCGGCTGCCGGCGTCCGCTTTACGGCATATAGTGACGAAACACTTTCCTCCGGCCAGCTATTGGTCGTCTCGCCCGGCGGAGCAAAGAAACTGGAAGCGCAACGAGCCGGCCTCGCCAATTGGATCAAGGCAGATGGCCGCGTGCTGGCGCTGGGACTCGACGAAGCGGAGGCAAATTCGTTCCTGCCCATCAGCATTTCCACGGCCAGCCGTGAGCACATCGCCGCTTGTTTTGAACCCTTCGCGGCTGGCTCATCCCTGGCTGGCATTTCGCCGGCGGAGGTCCACAATCGCGACCCGCGCAACCTGCCCCTTATCAGCGACACCTCGCAGGGAGTGACCGTGGTTGGCGATGGAGTGTTGGCAACGGCTGCCAACGGGCATGTCGTTTTCTGCCAGCTTGTTCCCTGGCAATTCGATTACTCCGGCGAAAAAATGAACGTTAAGCGCACCTACCGCCGGGTTTCCTGCTTGCTGGCGCGATTGCTCGGCAACTTGCAGGCTGCGGGTGAAACGCCAATCCTGGAACACATTTCGACGCCGGTGGGTGAAGGAGAGCAACGTTGGCTCAAAGGGCTCTACCTTGACGCGCCCCAGGAGTGGGACGATCCTTATCGCTTTTTCCGCTGGTGAGGCGGATGCAACGCGCCGCGCGACCCAGAGCTCGGAGCCGCATGTTCGGATTCTTGGACATGGGATATCTAGAGCTACCAGACTTCCAGCTTGAAATCCCGATAGGTCCGAATTAGCTCGAAGTCCCCGCGATTGGACGTAATCAACCGCGCACCATGGGTACGGGCGGTCAATGCAATCAGCACGTCGAAGTGGAGGTCGCGCAATTTTCGCGCCTCGAAACCATGATCTCGAACCATTTTGAGAAGAATCTGCCCCGACTCGAGCCAGTCACTCTCTGTAGGCGTAAAGAGAACGTATCTTCGCTCAAAATTGCGAAGAAACGCTTGTTCTGCTTGCGTCGAGGCCCCACGCCAGAGCTCTGCCATGACAACGGTGGAGGTGCGGACCAGTTCATCGAGCGAGTCGATGCGCTGGTCATGACAGTTGGTGCGAAATTGGTCGATGAGAATCGAACTGTCGAAAATGACCATCTTACCGGTCGTAATTCTCAAACTTTAGCTTGCCGCCGTTTTCCTTCATCAGCTTCTTGAAATCCTTCAGCTTCAGAATTTCGCGCAGGGCAACGTGCACCGCTTCGGTCCTGGACTTGACTCCCAGCACGCGCACGGCTTCATCCGCCAATTTTGTGTCCAGCCGAATCGATGTCAAAGTTACAGGCATGGCTGCTCCTTCTGTATATATGAATATCGCCCAATATATATACAGCCGTCAAGGGGCTTCCATTCGGCCCAGCTCCCGCAACCCGTCAGCCAATGAGTGAACAACCCCCTAATCCGGATAAGCCTCGCCAGCCTTCACAACCCGAATCATATGATCGGTAAATATCGCATGGCCCCCGGGCAGTTCCACCTTGGGCATGTGGCAACTCACGCATTTATCTTTCGCCACCGAACAGCTCTTGATTGCCATCCCAGCAGCTACAGCAGTCGTTTTCGCCTCCCCATGGCAAGCCTGGCATTTTGCGTCGTAGAAAGCGTCATCGTGGTTCACGGGCTGGTGCGGGTTGTGGCAGGCCAGGCAGCTGATCCGTGGGTCGTTGCCCACAAAGCACTTGCTGTTCTCCAGCCGGTAAGGCTGGAAGCGCACATCCACCGTGCCCTTCCAGTTGTTGCGGATCACAGTGTCCCAGGTGCGATGGCATTGCCCGCAAAAGTTCGCGGTGTCCTGGGCGTCCATCTTCTTCAGCGACTTCGGCAGTGTGCTGAAGTTGTCGCGAGCCGCATCGGCCATGTGTTTTTCCGCACCCTCATGGCAGCGATCGCAATCCAGGCCAGGCCGCATTTTATCCAGCGTCAGTTTCGCGCCTTCGCTGGCGGCGGTCGCGTGGCAATTGAAGCATTGCAGCGTCTCCCACGGAGTGATTTTGCGCCCCATGGCTTCAATCAGATTCTTTGGATCCGTCTTCCCATCTCCGGGCGTGGTTCCGAGCCCGTTTTCACGCGGAAAGTAGCTCACCAGGCCTTCATACAAGCTCCCGTCCTTCTCCAGAACCCAGGTCTGCGATTTCTGCCCGAACATCCAGTGGATAGGCACGGTCAGCGAGTCCTTCCCGTCTGAAACCGTGTAAGTGCTCTTGCCGTCTTTGGTCTCAACCGTGTAGGTGTACCCGCCCTGCTCAACGGTCAGCCTGGGATGTGTCAGCAGCACCGGATCGTTCTCCACCGGTTCCAGCGCGTGGCGCATGGGCGCATGGGCGTACGATGTCGCCACCCCCACATGGCAGGTGGCGCAGGTAACCGGAGCGGCCGCAGCCTTTGCCGTCTGAGCCAACTGCGGCGACCCCGAGGGAAATCCCCAAAGCAGCCAAATCAACGCGGCCACCCCGGCGCTTGCCGCCAGCCGTCCCAGGCTACTTTTGCATCCCAAGGCAAACCAACCGCTCACGGTACGCTTCCTCTCTCTTTCCAGTGCGGGAGTACATCGCGGCCAGCGCCATATGCGCCTCCATGTTGTCAGCGTCCCGCTTCAGCACCTGATTCAGTACTTCTGTGGCGCGTTTCACGTCTCCAGCTTCGGCCAATGACCGGCCCAATGCAATTTGCGCCATCTCGATGTCCGGCACTCGCGCCAGGGCAGCTTCGGCTTCCGGCTGGGCTTCTGCAAAACGCCCGGCAAACATCAGCGCATAGGCCAGAATCGCGTGTGCCGCTGCGTTAGACGGCGCAACCTCCACTTCGCTTTTGAACTGATCGATGGCCAGATCCGGACCGTGCATAAACAACAACACCCCATAGTAAAAATGCAGGTTCGGTACCGTCGGATAGCGCTCAAACAGCTTTCTGAACATGCCATCCGCCGTCTGGCTGTCCCCGGAAAGAAAGACATACCCAGCACTGCCCGCGGCCTCAACCAGCTCCCGCCCCTCCGCGGGGAAATCCTTGGGCAGCGTGGTGTTTCTCATCCCGGCCAACCCCAGTCCCAGCAGCAGGTCCGGATCGTCAATGTGCTTGGAAGCAAAGAACTGGTACTGCAGCATCGCATCCTGAAACCGTCCGGCGCGAGCCAGCATTTGCGCCAGGTGGTAGCGAATAATCTGCTCGTTGCGTGGCTCGTTTGCCGCGCCTTTTTTCACTCCCTCGTCCAGATCGCGCAGCGAATCGTCATAAGCCCCGGTCTCGTACTCGCTCAACCCGCGCAGTGCAAGGGCCGGCGCCGCGCCCGGCTTTAGCTCCAAAACATGGTTCAGCGCATCGATTGCCGCCGGAAAATTGTTGGCGCCGTACTGCAGCAGGCCTATATAAAACCAGCCCTCTGCCCAGTCGGGCTTCAATTGAGTGGCCTGGCCATAGAGTTCAACCGCCAGGGGAACATTTCCGCTGTCGCGTGCCGCCGCCGCGCGACCCGCCAGGTCGTCGAATTGCGCCGCCTGCTGAGCGTTTCCGAAACCAGGCCCACCAATCAACAGCGCGAAAACCAGCAAAATCGGCAGCCACAGACCCGTCGAATTCGCGACCCGACGCGCTCTGATTTGCTGTTTGCGGTACGAGACGATCTTTGTGACGGCTTCGGAAATAGGCGCAACAAGCATCGCCGGCTGGATTCCTAAGGAGAATTCACTTCCGGCGCGCCAACAACCCCGCACCTCGAAACTGATACTAGCACGGCGCAGACTCAACTGGCGGAGGTTTGGATAGACACTCCCGCCAATCGCACCAACGCGCTCTCGGCGCGAAACTTGCCGCTGTCCAGCCTTGCGCGCCGGTGCTATCGCCTATCCCGAGAAGCTGCGATCTACTTCGCCGCGCTGGCCGCCGCAAACACCTGCTCCGCGCTGGTTGTCCCTTCCACTCGCTCCGTCTTCTCCACACCGAACCCGATCCATCCGGAATTCACACCCTCGGTCATCTCTTCAAATGCCCACGTCCCACCCTTGGGAAATCCCATGTATTCCAGGGTGCCCGCCCAGGCTTCCCGCGGAATCGCCTGCGCTTTCACATCGCGGCCCAGCACCTTGCCCAGCGCGGCCGCCAGCTCATCGGAGCTCACCAACGAACCGAGCTCGATCACGCG
>Ga0302275_10004914_pt1 | contig 13019 bp, 12 predicted proteins | sample III_Bog_N2_2_FD_200229 | JGI IMG/M metagenome (GOLD analysis project Ga0302275, IMG submission 200229) | Peat permafrost microbial communities from Stordalen Mire near Abisko, Sweden - III_Bog_N2_2 | ecosystem: Environmental > Terrestrial > Soil > Wetlands > Peat | place: Sweden: Abisko...
TACGCTCGCCCGCCTCAAAGACTGGTGGTGCAGCCATACAGATTCCTGTTTTGAAAACTACAAGAAGTCTCCTGTTTTGCTCGCCCCGCTACAGTGGAAAACAGTGATCAGTTGGCAATGGGCAGTGGGCAGTGGGAGGGATACGGGCGGAAAAAGCGGTAAAGCGAAAACGGGGTGGGGTGCATCGATTCCCCCCCCGACGGCCATTATAAAACATCTGCTCACCGCCGGTGATTGAGTTTTTACGCCAGGTTGAAAATGGCGTAATTTCAATTGCCTCCAAACTGAGGCTCGACGCTGCCGCCTCCCCATGGTAAACGAAGTGATGGCTTTCAGTTATGCTGAGCTTGAGCAGTTCTATGAAGGGTTGGTCAACCGTGCCCGTGGTCGCGGCATTCCCTGTGCCATTACCAGCGGCATGGCCTGCGTTGCTTTTGGGGTTTCTGAGGCTACAAAAGACTGTGATTTGCTTTGCGCGCCCGACTCGGCCGGTGATTTCTTGGATTTGCTGGGTCAAACGAGTTTAGGCGGCCATTTGCCTGGTTACCGGGGACATCTAACCGCGCCATTGGATGCGCGCTGGTTCCGGGGCGGTTGGACCAGTCATTTCGAGTGGGCGCCAGCGGGGTCAGGGGCGTATTTGGACGTTTTTGGAATTGCCCCGCGCGGCAGTTCGCCCCGGGTGACGGACATTCAAGGATTTTATGCCAGTCTGCATACAGTTGCCGAAATGAAGCGCACCAATCGCGACAAGGACTGGCCGTTTGTAACCGCGCTGGGCACCCGGATGATTCAAGCGGGAGATGAGCGCGGCTGAGCATCACCTCTCGATGAATCCATTGCTTGATTATGGCATCCCGCGCATGATCTTGGAAGCGCGCGAGGCGCTGGCTCAAATCATCCATCCCGCCGCCGTGGCATGGTTGCCAGATGTCAGCGAACACTTTAACCTGCTGGAGCCATGAAAAAATCTGGCCAGACAAAAAAAAGCCTCCCACCGGCGGTGCGGCGCAAGCTTCGGAAGGCGATTTACGATTTTCATGTCCGTGCCTTTGGTGAGGAAATGGCCCGGGTGAATCATCTGCCGCTGGCCGCCCGGCGCAAATACATCGGCGAAATGGTGGACCATGCGACCAAAAAAGGCGTGAAGTTTGACAAGCCAGCCTTGGGCGTTACTCCCTAGATTTTGACGGCTGGCCATTATTAATAGAATTGTTCGCTCTGGCGTATTCGCCGATGACCGGCATGAAGCCTGCGCCACTTTGTAGTCTCCCGAGAAGATTCGACTCCCCGCCTGCAAAGCCAAAATTATCGGATTGCGCAATTCCTGAAATGAATTAACGATGGAGACCAATATGAAATGGACCGAAGACAAACTCGATATTCTCCAAAACCTGGAATTCAGCGTGGTGGAAATCTGGCGCGCGCACCCGGAAATGCTGGATTATTCCGCGCTGCGCGCCTATGAGGCGGCCTTTCAAATCTACCGGGCGGAATTGCGGGGACATACGCCCAAACCTACCGGTCTGACCGGGCTGGATGAGAAGGTCTTTGTCTCCCTGCATGGCATGTGCGAATTCCGGCTCGGCCGCGGCACCAGTGGGTTCGACGGCCCGGAAGGCATCCCGCCCATTCCGCTGCAGTTGCTGGTGGATTGTTTGTGCGAACTGGCCAAATCCACCGAGCGTCATACCAAAGCCGAAGGCCGGCAGGGTTATCTGACCTTCATCGACAAGTTCCTGCCCTGACGCAGGGTGTCAGGCCTGAGCCGGCGGATTGGTCGCCGCCGGTGCGGCGGGCGGAGTCAGCTTGCTTTGCACCAGTTTCAGTTCGCGCTCCAACTGCGTCACGCGGGTGTTGAGGCGTTCCAGAATTTTGCGGGTGTCGGCGGGCAGGATCACACAATCCTCGCAATGGTGGCGCGTGGCGGGGTTGCCTTTGACGGGATATTCAAACTTTTTGCCACAGGCGCGACAGGTCCGCAGGCGCTGGCCGGAAGTCGTTGGAGTTGCCATGTGAAATTATCAGCGATCCCGCTTTTCCAGATTCCGCACGGAACTGACATCGCCGCCATCCATCAGCAGGCGGCGGTCTTTGGAGCGGGTCTCACCCACGGCAGTCACGCGGATGGCCGCCTCGTCGGTGACGGGGCATTCGTGCTCGCAGATACCGCAGCCGATGCACAGCGCAGGGTCCACGTAGGGGCGGCGCAGGGTGATGGGGTTGCCGTCGCGCTTGATGATGGTGACTTCGCGCGAGTAAATGGCCTTGGGCGACACGGGACACACTTCCTCGCACACCACGCAGGGGGTTTCCATGGACCACGGCAGGCAGCGTCCATAATCGTAAAAGGCCGTGCCCAGCTTGATCGGTCCCTCATCCACAAAGGTACCGGTGCCGGTCTTTTCCTCAATGTTGATGCGCTGGATGGCGCCGGTCGGACAGACCTCGCCGCAGAGCGTGCAGTTCACCTCGCAGAAGCCGATCTTCATGTTGAGGATGGGGGTCCAGATGCCCTCGATGCCGGATTCCATCAACGCGGGTTGCAGCACGTTGGTGGGACAGGTGCGGATGCACTGGTCGCATTTGATGCAGCGGTCGAGGAAGTCCTTTTCCTCCACGGAACCGGGCGGGCGGATGACTTTCTTGTCGTAGTTACGGTCGCTCGCCCCGGAGGTGCGGCCAAAGGCGTAGAAGCCGAGGCCGACGAGCGTGCCGAGGAAGGCGCGGCGGGCGGGCACGACGGGCGCGGTGACTTCGCGCTTGAGCGAGGGCAGAAACTTGAAGGAGATGGCGTCCTCGGGACAATCTTCGATGCAGTTGAAGCACACGAAGCATTCGCTCTTGCGCAATTGGGTTTGCGGATCAGCCGCGCCCTCGCAGCTCTTCAGACACAGATCACAGTCCACGCACTTGTTCGGATCGCGGTCAATCCGCCACAGGGCCACACTGGACAAGGTGCCAAGAAACGCGCCGAGCGGACAGAGCACGCGGCAGAAAAAGCGCGGGATGAGCACATTCATGCCCACGAGAAACAGCAGGATGAACCCAATGATCCAGGCCCCCACATGGAAATACTGGCGGACGTAAATGGACGAGGGTATGAACAGATTGATCATGGGCAGGATCACCGTGCTCATGGAGCGATGGAACAGGCAGATGGGGTCCAGCCAGCCGATTTGGAGCGTGCCGCCGATGGCCGCCGCGATCATGGCGATGAGGATGACGTACTTCAGTGAATACAGTTTCTTGTAGCGGTTGGACTCGATGCGTTCGCGTTCCTCGGCGCGGCTTTTGCCCAGGAGCCAGCCGGTGAAATGGTGCAGGATGCCGTAGGGACAAATCCAATTGCAGAAAATGCGCCCGAACAGCAGCGTGGGCAAAATGAGTACCACACTCCAGAGCAGCCCCATGTAGACGGTGTGGGTGGTGATGGCCGTGGCAAAGGCGACCAGCGGGTCGAGTTCCAGAAAAATCGAAGCCGGGTAGCCTTTGAGGTACCGCAGGTCGGTGATAAAAACTAAAAACAAGAACAGGCTGAAGAAAAACACCTGCGCCACCCGTCGGACATTGCGCAGTTTCAGCAGTTCCTGCGGATCGAATTTCACGCCGTTACCTCTTTATGCAGGGTGTCTTCCCAATTCACGTTGCCGAGGCCGCGGTCATGCGCCTTGTGCAGGTAGGTGAGCTCGGCGATGTCCCGTTCGAGCAAATGGGAGTAGCCGTAGGAATCCACCGCCACCATGTCCGTGCCGGCCACGATGGTGTTCATGGGTTTCACATCCGAGAGGCGGCCGCCGGTGGGTCCGTTGCTCATGAGCACATTCATGCCGTCGAGAATCACGAGCGTGGGCTTCATCATCAGCGTGAAATCGGAAACGATGCTGTGAATGTGCTGGTGGAATTGGTTGCGCCGGCCGCCCAGGAGACCGTACCAGTTTTTGGTGGTCATGGAGGCATGGCACAAGTTGTGATCCTTGCACGGAGCCAGCCCGATGACCTTGGTGGCCTTTTTGAATGGCTCGTGGAAAAAGGTCCAGTGCTTCAAAATTTCGCCATTCAGTTCAAGTGGGGAAAAAGAACTGGCTTCGGGGTACATCAAATCCAGATTCATATCGGCGCAGACCGCGGTGAGTCCGCTCTTGAAGAAACAGCCGGTGGGGGAATTGATGGGATTGTCGGCCACAATAATTTTGCTCGCGCCGGCTTCCAAGCACAGCTTGGCCACGGCGCGGAGGGCGTCCGGATGGGTGGTAGCCGCGAGGGCGGGCGGGCGGTCAAACGCCACGTTGGGCTTGATCATCACCACGTCGCCTTTTTGCACGAAGCGTTCCATGCCGCCCAGCGCGGTCAGGGCGGCGCGGACGGTTTTTTCATGTTCCGTGCCGTGGGCGATGGCCAGGGAGGGCAGAACTTTGCTGGCCTCCAGGGCATAGCTCTTGAGTTGCAGGCCTTTTTCTTTTTGGAAGCCGGGCACGTAGTGCTTGGGCTGCCACAGTTGCCGGGCGGCGAGGCCGGTGCCGGCAATGAGCGCGCTGGTGATGCCCAGACGGACGAGAAATTCGCGCCGGCTGACGGAATCCCCGGAATCCGGGGCCAAATCTTTATGGTTCGACGAGCTCATAGTTCCTTTAAGCTACTCTATTCAAACTACTCTATTCACTTTATTTCGCCGCGCAAATACTTTTCCACAAACGTCCGGGCGGCCTCGGGATCCGCCACGTCAAAGGTTCCACCCAATTCACCTTCACGCACGTAAATGACCTTCCATTTGCCAAACACCTGCGCCCGGAACAGCTTGCCCCCGCTGACGTCCGGTAGCACCTCGGTTTTGCCGAACCGGCTGCAAAAGTCCTGGAAGGACTGCCAAGCCTTCGCCGCGTCCGCGGGCGGGGCAACCATGACAAAGAACGGGATTTCCTCCCCGGCTTTGCCATACTTGGCCTGAAACACGTCGTGCAGCGTGGACTGCCCCTGGGCATTGTCCGGCACATACGACACGCTGCCGGCAATCATCCCATCCGCCGGCATCCGCCGCCGGCCCGCCAGACCTGAATCATCCACCGGCAACGCTTTGGCCCGATTTTGCGCGATCGCCCGGGTCAAGGCCAGCGTTTCCGGCTTCTGATCCGAAGCCATAACCTGTACATAGACGGTACCTTGCCTAAAAAAGTAACCCATTTCTCCAGAATAACCATCGGCGATAAAATCCAGCGGTCCACCCTTGGGATCGCGCTCCAGGGCGTACATGCCGAAGGCGTCCACGGGAGTGTCGAAGCGGTATTCGTAAACATCCACAAAACTGCCGGCCGCCGCGAGGACATTGAACGTGCGACAGCGCAAGCCGGTGACGTTGAAGCTTTGGTAGGCGGGGGACCGACCGTCAATTTTCTCGTAAAGCGTGTCCGAATTGTAAAATTCCGTGTCGGACATCGGCTTAAGGCCGTCCAGGGCAATTACCAGAGGCTCGCCAATCGGGGCGGGTTTCGGGGTGTCGGACGAGCCTTCGGCGCCCGCATCCCCCTCGGCGCTGGCCGTGGCAGGTTTGTCCGGCGTGGTTTGGGGCTCGGTGATGGTGTCGCCGGTCGTCTCGCCACTGGCAGGGGTGGTCTGAGCGGTGGGGGTCGTGCCGGGGGCGGTGGTTTCCGCCACCGCAGTGGTGGTCGCGGCGGCGGGCGGAGCCCCTTCGGCCTTCAGCGTTTGGGATTTGCCCTCCACGGCGGAGGCGGTGGAATTCAGGGAATCCGGCCGCACATCATAAAGGTCGGGATTATAATGCCGGCCCTTGATGGCAATGGCCACGCCGATGCCAACGATCAGCAACAAAATGGCCGCACCGGAGATGCGTTCCACATAAGGAACCTGCGTGCGCACGAAGTCGCGGCGGTTGCCCGTGCGGGTTGGTTTGGTTGTCGCCATGGATTGCAACAGTCTCCCGGATCAGGCGAAGTAACGCTCCGCCCGGCGGATGATCTCGGGATAATCGGTTTTGAACTGGCAGGCGTCGCGCAGGGCTGCGAGATTCACGGTGGAGGCGTCCCGATGCGCGGCGGGCAATTGTTGATACAGGTCGCGCGCCTGGAGGTTGCCGTCCTGTTCGTAGTACATGACGAAACGGGAAATATCGCCAAAGGCAAAGGGGAGTTCGCTGCCGAGCTGATTGCAGGCGGTGCAGCCGGGGCACATCGTCTGGCGGCTGGCGAAGAGGGTTTGCCGGAGCAGGTCCAAATGGGCAATTTTCAGCGGTGCCTTGTAACTCCGAACGGCGGCGACGCTGGCCAGGATGTTGTCCACATTTTCCATGCGGTTGCAAACGGCCGAAATGCGCGGGTCGCTCCAGACGGCTTGCAGCAGGGCCTGGTGGGTGGTCAAACCCAGCTTGTCAAATTCGGGCAGACGCTTGGGCGCGTCGGCCGCGTTGCGCAGGGTTTTCATGGCGACCAAGCCGAGGCCCGCCTGATGACAGGCTTCCAAGCCTTGGTCAAAGGGATCGCCTTTCACGAAGAAGGGGGTGTATTTGACCATGACGGCGTCGAGGAAACCACCGGCCGCGGCGGCGGCGAGGTATTGCGGGCTTTGGGCGTCATGGCAGGAAAAGCCCACGTGGCGCACTTTGCCGGAGCTTTTGAGCTGATCCACCACTTTTTTGAAACGGTCGCTTTTCGGCCAGTTCACCGAGTCTTCGCCGTAATCACGCACACAGATGCCGTGGATAAAATACATGTCCAGATAGCTCGTGTTGCAGCGGGCCAGCCGGCGGTCCACCATCTCCAGCAACTGTTCGGGTCCCTGGCGGGGATGGTCTTTGGACACCAGAAACAACTCCTTGCGGCGTTCCGGGTATTTAGTCAGCCATTGGGCGACTTTCAGTTCATCCTGGCCGTTGCCGTATTGCGAGGCGGTGTCGAAGTAGCGGATGCCCATGGACCAGCCGAGGTCCAGGTATTCCGGGCTGTAGGCTGGAATGTCGCCGCCAAAAATCAGCATGCTTATGTCCGGCCCATTTTTGCCCAGCTTGCGCGTGGGCACCGGGGGTGCGCCCGTGTGGGTTTGGTCAAGGGTGGCGGCCAGGGATTGGGCCACCGCAACACCGCCCTGAGCAGCCAGCGCCACACCCACCGGCGCGGCGAGGGCGCCACGCAAAAAACTCCGGCGGCTGAGATTGGAGGAGGAAGTGATCATATTCAGGCAAAATAACGTTCGGCCCGGCGAACGATTTCCGGATAGTCCGTCTTGAAATGGCAGGCGTCGCGCAGGGCGGCGAGATCGACTTGGGACGCATCCCGGACGGCCACGGGCAATTCCTGATAGTAGCTGCGGGCGTCTTGATTCCCGTCCTGTTCGTAATAAGTGACGAACCGGGCGATGTCGTGGAAGGCAAAGCTGGTTTGTTTGGAAATAGCCTCGCACGCGGGACAGCCGGTACACATGGTGCGGCGGCCGGCGAGGATCGTTTCCTTGAGCAATTCCATATGGGCCAGTTTCAGCGGTTCCTTGTACAGGCGGGCGGCGGCGGTGCTGTTGGTCATCTGGTCCACATTATCAATCATATTGCAGACCACGCTGATGCGCGGGTCGCTCCAGGCGGCTTGGAGGACGCCCTGATGGGTGGTGAGGCCGAGCTTGTCGAGTTCGGGCAGGCGCTTGGGCACGTCCTTGGTGCTGCGCATGGTTTTCATGGCTACGAGGCCGATGCCGGCTTGATGGGCGGCGTCCAGCGCCTTGTCCAGTGGACCGCCCTTGGGATAAAACGGATTGAAGGCCAGCATGACGATGTCGATGAATCCGCCCTCGGCGGCGGCATTCAAATATTCGGGCAACTGGCCGTCGTGACAGGAGAAGCCGACCATTTTGACTTTGCCGGAGCTTTTCAATTCGGCGGCGACTTTTTTGTAGGAGTCGCTCTTGGGCCAGTTCAGGGAATCCTGGCCGTATTCGCGCGGGCCGAGGCCGTGGATGTAAAAGGCGTCCAGATAAGGCGTGCCCAAGGCGGCCAGCCGGGTGTCAATCATGGTGAGCAACTGCTCGGGGCCCTGGTGCGGATGGTCCTTGGAGACGAGGAAAATTTCCTTGCGGCGCTCGGGATATTTGGCGAGCCACGCGCCGACGATCTTTTCGGACTGGCCGTGCAGGTAGCAGTCGGCGGTGTCGAAATAACGGATGCCCATGGACCAAGCGATATCGAGATAATCGGGGCTGAGGGCGGCCATCATGCCCCCCATGCAGAGCATCGTGACCTGCCGGCCGGATTTGCCGAGCGTGCGGCGCGGCAGGGCGTCGGCACTAGTACTGGCGGTGGTAGCATCGTCGGCCAGCGAAGCCTGCGTCAACAGGCCCGGGGCGGCGGCGAGGGCCACCGGGAGGGTGAGCGACGATTTGAGAAAATGCCGGCGCGAAGTCCCTGAGAGGTTTTCTTTCATAAGCGAAACTGGTTTTTATGGATTATTAGCACATGGACAAGACATTGCAACGAGATTTGGGCTTGACTAGCCGCCTATTGGCCGGTCCGGGGGCCGGGATTTTTGGGGTCCGGCGGGGAAAACGTTCGCGAAACTTCAAGATTCTGTTTTAAGGCGTTAATCGGTTAATTGGTTAAATTGTTAAATCCGTCGTTATTAAATGGTTATCGTTGGGTCGGGCCGGTTCACGGGCGGGGCCGGGCCGGACGGATTAACGTTTCACAGTGGCCGACGGGAGGGCGGCTGATGTCAAAGAACTCCTGGCGGGGTGCCAGCCGGTGGACGGCGGGCGCCTCGCTTATCATGGGTAGACCCATGATCCGGGCACAAGGTTACAGGGGGACCCTGGACATCCGCTGTCCAGGGTCCAAAATAATTGAAATTAATTTTTCAAGACCGGCGAAGCCAGCGCCAGCCGTCCAAAACAAGCCTTTACCGGCGACCCATGCCATGACCGGTTTCCCCGATAATGGCAGGCATGAAAAAAGCGCGGGCGACTCCGCCCGCGCTTGGCAACCCCAACCCAAAATGCCACCCCGCCGCGTTCAAGCACGGCGGCGGCGAGCGGCCAGGAGGCCGGCCGCCAAGCCCATTCCCAGCAAGGCGGAGGAGGCCGGCTCGGGGGCCGGCTCCAAGCCACTCCAGACTTCGACATCCGCCAAACTGCCGGTGGTGAGGGCGCGGGGCACCGAGGACGCATTGTCATCCCCAATCATGATGGTGGCCGAACTGCCAAAGGCGAGGGAACCAGCATTCGCGGTCACGGTGCCCAGCAAGGACAGCGCCGCCGGACTGGTCCCCACGTAAGTGGAGAAATTATTGGCGGTTTGCGTGCCGTCATAGGTCACCAGTTCATAATACCAGGTGCCGGCCTGGAGGGTGCCGGGATTTGGTCCGAACTGATAATTATCGCCGGAACCACTGGACGCCCCAACCGTGCTGTTCACGCCATTTTCCAAGCCAAAGGCCGTCAAGGCGTTGCCGTAGTTCACGGCGGTGCCAATTCCATTAAGATTGCCACTGCCCTTGCCTCCGGCGTCGTAGGTGCTACTGGCACCAATTTCAACGAAACGCGGCAGTTGGGAGGCGGAGACGACACCGGCACCGACATTAAACCAAAATCCCAGACTGAGCTGGCTCAAGGTGCCCAATCCCGAAAGGTCGCTGGCAACGGCCACGGAGGTGTTGCCACCGTTGTAACCGCCGCCACTAACGGTCAGGGCGCCATTGGCACCGGCGATGCCGGGTCCGCCGGTACTGCTGTAGCCGAGGTTGGAGCCGGTGCCGGTGAGGGGGTTGATGGATAAATTACCACCGCCCGCGCTGACGTCCGGCGTTCCGGTCCCGCTATTGAAGGACCATTGATAGAGCAGGGTTTGGGCGGGAGCGGTGCCCACGAGGCCGGCAACACCAGCGGCGCAGAGCGCCCGTTTGAGGGAATTTTTAAGGATTGGCATTTTCATTTTTTGATCGGGTATCAGTTAGTCTGGTTGCACATTCAGGTTTCAATTATTGGGGGGAAGGCTGGTCAAGGGTCACGGATAGGTCACCCGGAAAAACTGCCGTGGCAGGCTGGCGGGGATGGACATCGTGGAATACGCATCGGAAACGGGCGTATAGGGGCCGGTGACCGCCGGGGCGGAATTCAAGGTGCCAAGGGGGTAGGTCAGCACCACATTGCCGGGCGTGTAGGGGTCCGGCGCCACGGAAAGCGCCAGCCCGGCGGTCTTCAAATAAAGGTTGGTAATGGTCTGCGGCGAGAGAGCGGAATAGAAGACGGCCACGCCATTAAAGGCCACATTGTTTTGCTGGTAATGGGAGCCGTTATCCGAGGCCGCTGAGGCGGTGCGGCCCAGGGCCAGGCTGCCGGCCGAAGTGCCACTGCCGATGAGGTCGCCACTGAGGGCCGTGCTGTCAATGGCGGTCGTGAGGCCGATGCTGGGGCCGCCCACATAGAGAGTCGCATTGGTGTCGGCCGTAACGTCATTCTCCAGGTCGTCGGGGGTCAAGTTGGTGCTGACCACCAGCGCCACAAAGGTCCACTCGCTGGAATTGAAACTCACGCCGCTGGTGAAGCCGCTGGCCGGGGCGTTTTGACCCCACTGGTAGCTGACGGTGTTCGGCCCGTTAAAGACGAGGCCGTAACCGCCACCGGTGTCCGAAACCAGGTCGTAAATGAGCCCGTTGGCCGACGGTGTGACCGGCGTCCACACCCAGCCGCAAATGGTCATGCCGGTGTTGGGGAAATTAACCGGGTCGGCCATCTCCAGATAACTGGCCTGATAGTTGGCCTGCACGCCAATGGCGGATTCGCCGGACGGGAAACCGGGATAGGCGGGACTGGTCGGGCCGTTCGGATAGAATAAATTGGTCGGGGTTAAGGCCGCGCCATCATTACCGTTGGCATAATCAAACACGGCGAAGGGAACCGAATTGCTCGGTTCATTGACCAGCCAGAACGAGGAGGGCTGGTTAGTGTAAATCGCCTCGGCATAGCTGCCCGGCACGGGGGTCAATACCGTCAAGGTGGCTGGCAGGCTGTTCGTGCCGGTGTAAATCGCATGATTGCTGGTCAAATAATTGGTGACGGAGCAAATGAAGGTGGCGCCATTGGCGGAGAGTTGCAGATTGGACAAGGTCAGGCTGGAGTTGGTGCCACCGACGACCGGCACTCCGTTGGAGCGCCACAAATAGCTGAAATTGGCCGGGATGCCCGCCGCCACCACGTTGAGCGTGCGCGTGCCAGCAACAAAGCTGCGGCCGGAAACTGGCTGGTTGATCAGGGTGACGTTGGTGTTCCCCGGGGGGATGACGCCATCCGGCAGGAATTGGCGGATGTTGTCAACCATGTTGGAAGTGAGCACCCCGCTGTATATGCGGACATCCGCAATGGCCCCCTGGGAGAGACCGCGGGCGGTGCCGGCGACGTCATCATTGCCAATGAGCACGGTGGCATTGGTCGTGAAATTGATGAAGCCAAAATTAGCCTGCTGGACAATGGACTCAACACTCTCAGACGTCGTGCCGAGCCAGGTGACAAACTGGTTGGCGGGCAGCGTGCCGTCGTAAGTGAGGGCCTCAAAAATCCAAGTGGTGTTATCGGCGGGCAAGCCCGAGGGGAAATTGGACAGGCCGGTGACGGCGTTGGCGGTTCCCTGCGCGGACGAGGCGTTGGCCACCGTGTTCTGCATTTGCACCAGACCCGAGCCGGAATTAATGCTCGCGCCGATGTCATTGTGCGCGCCGGAACCTTTGTTGCCGATATCATAGGCGGGTGTCTGGCTGAATTGGACAATTCGCGGGAACTGGCCGGGCACCCCCGTCCCCATCTGGAACCAGAACGTCACGGTGATTTTATTCAAGGACCCCAGATTGAGGTTGGTGACCACGGCCACGCCGGAATTGCCGCTATTGTAACCCTGGCCATTGGCCACCAAAGCCCCGGTGGCATCCACCCCCGGCCCAAACCCGGGGCCGGCGTTTGAATTAGTAAAATAGAGGACCGGGTTGACGCCATCCGCGCCGACGCCCGCGGTGAAAATGTTGCCGGTCACATTGCCCAGTAGCAAACTGCCCGTGCCCGGTGTGAAGGCATAACTGGGGGCCGAGTTGGAGACGGTGTCCGTGAGGTTGGTGAAGGCCCATTGGTACAGGAGGGTTTGCGCCGGGGCCGCCAGGCTTAAACCGGCGGCAATCATCAGGGTCAAGAGCGTGGTTTTTTTCATAGGGTGGGGGATTTTTGCGGTTGGGCGAACTGATTAGTCAACCGGCATGGTTTGAGAGCCGGGACATTCGTTGGTCATGTGAGGTTGCGTGCTGATGGGAGCACTTTAGCAGTTATCCGCCGGCCGTCATGTCGTAGAAACCATTGATACCGGCCCGACGAAAACACCGGGGATTTAACGCAAAGACGCAGAGGCAAAGGGGGGGGATTTTAAACCACGGAATACTCGGAATACACGTAAAAAAAGCAGGTTTTGAACAGGAGGGAACGGAGGGGATGAGGGAGGTCTGGGGTCTGGGTATCTCGCTCACACCTCGGATGCTTCGGCACCAATCCCGTCAAGCGGCGGCTGGCGTGACGTTGATTTTGCAAAGGACTTTAACCGCAAGATGGACGCAGATGTGAAAGCGGTTGAATGGCAGGTGCCTGTCTGAGCCGTAACCATACAATAGAAACGGAGCGTTTGCCTGGTCTTTTTGCGCAAGGACTTCGTCGTGAGGCGCTGCCAGATCCATAAAGGATAGGCTACGCGCCGCACTCCTCGCCTTGCGCAAAAATCCACGGCGCAGCCACTGGCGTTTCTATCGCATGGTTACGGCTGAGGGCTGCCGGCCCGTCATATATCAGCCTGGGCTAAAGCGAGTCCGCGAGCAGGGTCACTGGCAAGCCGCCCCAAAAACAGTCGCGGAGGGACGCTTGAATTCCTTTCGCGCATCCACACTTGATTTAAAGTCGTTTGCAGACCAACTTACTGGCGGACATGAGCACCGCTGAAATGCTTTTTGAAAAGGTGAAGCATCTGCCAGAAAATCTCCAGGCAGAGGCGCTGCATTACG
>Ga0302275_10004915_pt1 | contig 13018 bp, 8 predicted proteins | sample III_Bog_N2_2_FD_200229 | JGI IMG/M metagenome (GOLD analysis project Ga0302275, IMG submission 200229) | Peat permafrost microbial communities from Stordalen Mire near Abisko, Sweden - III_Bog_N2_2 | ecosystem: Environmental > Terrestrial > Soil > Wetlands > Peat | place: Sweden: Abisko...
GCCGTTATGACGCTTGAATAGAGGGCCTATAATATTTGATTTTTTTAATGGTCTTAGGCAGTTTGCTTTACACTGTGAGTTTACGACCTGTTTTAACCCGCTCGTGAGTCATGTCTGATGCAGCACCCGATGTGGTAATTGAGCTTACCGAAGCCCCGCCGGCTTATGTTGCTGATGCCACTGAGGGTACCACTACTACAACCAGTCCCGAGTGTCCACCAGCTTATGCCGAGCTCTTTACCGAACGATTTCATCCACGTTATATACTAGGTACTTTGTGCGTTATCATGGCCGTCAGCTGTGTGCTTGGGATGTTTGTACTTGCAGGATCTGTGGTGGGCTTGTTACTTCAACCGCCGCCACCTGCGTACCAATGCACAATTGTCAATCAAAACAACTTTATTGCCCCTGGTTCGACGACACCTCAAAGTACACTTATCTATAACGTCACCTTTGGACCAAAATTATGTTGGTTGATCAACGATGAATGGACCTTTCAACATCCGGACGAAACAACTTATTGGGTGCTGTACAATAGGTTGATTAGTGGTATTATCGTAATGTTGCTATTTTCGTACTGTAGTTTTGGTGCTGCTGTGTGTCTGTTCTCTAGAACTTGATAGGTTATAACCTGTCACATTTTTTGTAGTGCGGCGCCACAAATCCAATAAAAAAATGACACACTCGACACTGCCCTTGAATCTACATTAGGGGCATCAGTACTTTGACAAATATACTCAGTGTGTATGGAGTACCCGCAGTGTTTTCAATGGCCAAGTATAGTGGCCCCGCCTCTCCATTGTTGTTCCATAGTATACTTCCAACGTACCCGCTTACCGAGTAGTTAAAGGATGGTGCAGAGCCGCCATTGCCGAGAAAGTTCAGAGTAGGATTTCCTGATCCTCCCCAAAACAAGTACACAGTTTGATCAGTAGTGGTAAAAAGATAAGTCGTTGCTATACTGAGTGCAGCAAGTCGTACTTGCACATGGTAGTTTTGCGAATTCGCATTCCCACGTGGGTCCAAGACTTGGAAGTATGTATACGCTCCAGAAGCAGTACCCATAGTACCTGATACAATGTACTCTTGATATTGTCCAGCACCGCTGTTGCCCAAGAAGCGATTAGAAGTCACACTTAGATTTGGTGTAATAATAGTACCCGTGCCAGTCGTCGTTCCTGCGAGGGTAACTGCAGTTAACGTGTTGCTGCTTGATAAGACGCCGCTACTGTTTGACTGAACCACACCCGCCCCGAGCGCGCTAAAAGTTGTTGTGCCAGTTAGCGTTATGCCAGTCAACGTGTTGCTGCTTGATAAGACGCCGCTACTGTTTGACTGAACCACACCCGCCCCGAGCGCGCTTAGCGTGTTGGTTCCCCCCAGCACCAGGCCATTGGGCACTGAGATCTGAGAGCTGTTAGCGCTCGTGATGGTCGCGCCTGCTGCCATTTGGATGCTCGTCGCCACGTTGAGTTGGGACACGCTAAGGGATGTACCAGCAGGCAGAGAAAGCGTCCCACTGGTCATCGTGATGCCCCCCGCGACGCTCAGGCCGGTCGCGATTTGCGCCCCATTGTTGGCCGTCAGAAGCCCGTTCAAGGTCAGCGCCTGCAGCGTCAGAGGCGTTCCAGATGCCGGAAAGACCATCACGGAGCCGGCGTTGTAGCTCGAGGTCATGGACACGGGGGCCACGATCCCTTTGTTGCCGCTCGAGCTCGCGATCGTCGCCAGGACGCTGTCGAGGGTGTTGTTCGTGGCGTCCAGCGTGTTTGGCAGGATGTACACGTGCGTCCCGGACGATCCCCCATCGCCGATCTTCACGGACCCCGAGGTGCTGAGCGTGTTGTCGACGTTGAAGACGACGCTCGTGGAGCTGCTACCCGTGGGCCGCAGGATGCTGAAAAACGCAGTACTGGTGGCGCTGCTGGCCGCCCCAAACGCGCTCGCTGAGACGACGGTCGTGGAGCCGGCCCCGCCCAGCATCTGGAATCCACTCGTGTCGAAAATAACTGCGCTCGTGCTCGGGTCCGTCATGAGCATGTAACCATAGTTAATGGTGCCGAGTTGCGCACTGGCGGCCGAGCTGGTCTGCCATGTAAGCGTCCCCGAGCCGTTGTTGAGGAGCGCGCCACTGACGTTGGCCGGTGGCAAGGTCAGGGTCACCGAGCCGCTCGTGAGGCTCGACGCGACCAGCGATACGGCCCCGCCGGCCGCCTTCAGCTGCAACCCACTCGTGATCAATGTCCCCGACATGTGCAAGCCAACTGTGATACTCCCAATTGGCCTCTCTCTTGAGATCGCACTGAAAAAATTAACGCGATTGATACGCCTTAATTGCGTCGCCTCGCGAGCTCCTGTACCGCCCCAATGAGCACGGCAATGAGCTGGTCGTACTGTAGACCGAGGCTCCCGTCGGCCCCCTTCTCCACGCAGCTACATTCCACACCCAGGTTGCCCAGGGCATCACTGACATTTTGGGCAGTAAGACCAAGTCGGCGCTCCTTCAGCGCCTCGAGACGTGTCCCAGGACGCCCTCGGAATGACGTCGGGTTCAGCGCCGCGATGGTCTCGAGGCAACGAGCCGGCTCAAGGTCCTCGAAGGCCTCCTTGAAGTTCGCATCGCTGGTCTGAGTGACCGTCACGCCGTAGATCGCGAACCATGGATCCACGTTGGTCCCAAGCGTCGAGGAAGAGCTCGAGAGAGGCATGATACTCGTGCTGATGACCTCGCTGAGCGTCGTGTTGACGGCAAAGATGGGCGTCCCCGTCGTGGCCCCCACGAACACCCCGAACTTTGCTGCCGCTCCAGCACCATAGATAGACGTGGTCCCGTTGCACTGCATAGGGGTGTTTGTGATGCTGAAAAGGGCGCTGGTCGTGTTCAAGGACAGGTACGTGTTGGCGCCGGCACTCACCAGCAGCGTGTCCGGGGTCGTGTTTCCCTCGATGATTAGGGAGTCGTAAACCGTCAGGGTGAGAGGGTTCGTTGGGCTCCCCACGGTCACGGCGTCCCCGGCCGTGTCAACGAGCAGCACCTGACCGGCCTGCCCGAGGAACGAGGTCGGCCCATAGATAGTCTCAACCGACAGCGGCACGAAGCAGGTCGCCCCCGAGGGCTCGACCGTCAGATATTGGCTCGTGCCAGCGGCGTTCTGGATCGTCAAAGTCTGCATAATGCCGTTCGTGATTGAGACGTTGAGGGCCGTCACAGAGCCGTTCGTCACAACGAGGTCACCGGCCGTGAAGACGGGCGTTGTCGCGTCGCTCGTAGGCAGCGTGATAGTGTAGCCAGAGTACGACTGGCCGGTGACGGGCGAAATGGCCAGGCAGCTGCCGCCCCAGGCCGTCGCTACGGTGCCCGGGTTCGTCACTTGGCTCGTCAGGTCCGCGACCGTGGGCTGGCCCGTGAAGCTCGTCGCCTGGCTCACGATGCTGGGCGAGTAGTAGAGGACGCTCGTGCCCGTGTTGATGACGTAATTCGAGCCGAGGTTGTTGTTGGCGGAGCTAGGGTTGGCGGCCGTGAGGAAGCTGGCCATGGGGAGACTGTTGGCCTTCGTGGTCACGACGGGCGCGGGCTGACCGGCCGCCGTCGTACTCAGGTAGTTCGGGCTCGAGGCCATTGCAAAAAATAACTCTCAATGCCTTGTGAAAAGCCCGCCTCTGAAAAGAATGCCACAGCACTTAAGTAGCAGGAAACATGTACGTGACGAGGCCGAGCTCCGTGATGTCGATGAAGTTGAGGCACTTGACGCTGATGATCATCGTCACAGGGAAGGCCGGCGAGATGATGTTGCTGCCGAACGTGAGGTTCTTGTCGCCGAAGAGCGTGAAGTCCATGTAGCCCGCGGCTGTGCGGCTGAAGTCGCCCTTGTAGCGCTGAGAGAAGCTGAAAACATACGTACCTGGGTACGGCGCCCCCCGCTGAATCGAGCTCTCAACTACGGGCAGGTACTGGCCCGCGGTGGTCGTGTCGATGGCGCCATCATAGAGGTCGACCTCTTGGACGCTAAGGTCGATGTTCTGCACCACGTCCGCCATCGACCCGAACTGGTAGGAAATGGAGTTCTGAAACACGGCCCCGGTCGTCGCATTGGTGCTCATGACGCTGATGGGCAGGCTCGATTTCGTGATCTGCGCGCCAATGTACCAGTAGTCGTAGGAGGGGATGTTCGCGCCGCTGAGGGTGGATGCCTCGGTCGCATTAATGTTCGGAATGAACTTCACGTACATGCACTCGACGGGGAACTTGACGGCGTCGAGCGAGAACTGGCCGGGGGCGTTGGGTGCGGCGGCCGTGTAGGGCTGCGTGTACGTGCGCCAGGTCCGCACCATGTAGCGCTGCTTGCGCGTGAAGAGGCTCGCGACCTCGGTGTTCATGAAGATGGAGCGCGCATACACGGAGGCCGCCGTGAACGTGAAGCCCGCGCTCGGAACCGCGATGGGGGCGTCCGCATAGTGCGAGACGATCTGAGACATCGGCACGACCTGAAACTGGACCGATCGCACATTGATGTTCATGTAGTCCGTCGAGATGGCGATTTCGTTGTCGCGGACCCAATTGAAGAGCAGTGGGATCGCCATGGTCAGCGGCGGCTGCACGTTCCGGGGCGTCTGAGGGCCGTCCGAATAGTACGTGTAAAGCTGCTTGTCGGGCACGATGGGGTTCTGGTACTGGTCGAATGCCCAGCTGTAGGGGGCGAGTTGAAGCTGCTGTTGACCCACGCAGCGAGCGAACGTTTCGCGCTTGTTGACGTCGAGCTCGTGGAAGAAGAAGTCGATCGCGTTGTTCGGGTTGTACTGCTCGACGATCTTGCCATTGATGACCATGTTGACCTGGCTGAAGAGCCGCAGGCCCGGGTACGCGCAATAGCGAATGCGCCCGTAGCCCGGAATCGGCTGAATTGTCATGCCGGGGACGACCGTCAGGCTGCTGAGGGTGACCTGTGGGAACTGCACCATGACCATGAGGTCTCCGATGAAGGTCGAGTTGCCCGTGTCAAAGGCGCACTCGAGAAGCGTCCCTTGCGAAATGTCCTTCTGCTGCAAGTTGGTTCGGACATACTGCGAAAGCACGCTGACGAAGGGCTTGTACGTGGCCTCGATGTAGGAGTAGTACTGGCTGCTGACGTCGCCGAACTCGGGCGGGCCACTGAGGCAGGCGATGTTGCGGGCCTTGGTGGCGGTCTTGATGAGCCGGCGAAGGTTGCCTGTGTTGGCGAGGGAGTCGTCGCGGTTCTCCTGGATGGCAAGCAGCTTGTCGAGCGTGGACATGACTTCGCAAGAATTGAATGGCTCGTTTCGACGAGTTTAATTCTTCGGGTCGGCTCTTTGTGTGAGGCACAAAAAAATGACAACGCCTCCAGGGTGCTTTGTGACGCACCGCTGTGTCGGTGTCGATGAGAGGATTATCGCCACGGCCCGTGAGAAGCTTCACGAATTTCAAGTCGAGGTCGCACAGACCAAGTGGGCCAAGCAGAAGGGTCTCCCAGTCGTCCGTGTCGAGCTCTACAAGCCGCCGCGGACCATCGATGGGCAGTCCTATATCCTCTTCCCGCGCTTCAAGCTGCTCGGCCTCATGCAACAATGGGGTAGCCTCATTCGGCCCGTGCATCGAGTCCCGAATCGTCAGCCCACGATGCCGCTTGTGCTGCTTCCCAACTTCGAGCCCACGGACGTCCAAGACAGAGCCGCCACTTACGTCATGGAGCGCAAATACACTGAGGCCATCATCGCCGAGAACCGCGCGAGTTGCACCATCGAGCTCGACACGGGGCTCGGTAAGACTTTACTGGCGCTCGAAATATTCAGGCGGCTCTGTGTGGCAGGGAGAGCGTCTCGCATGCTCTTCATTACCCTCACCACCGGCCTCAGGGAGCAGGCTTATGGCGACTTTCGGAGCGTTGTCGATGTGGATGCCACAGACGCCGCCGTTGAAAACCCCGCCTTCCGCTATGGCCCAAATACCGTAACTACGGACCGCACTGTCGACTGCCGGATTGCAGTCATGAACATCGATGCCGCCACACGTGTCGCGGACCTTTCGTACTTCGGCTTCTTCGACTTCGTGGTCTTCGACGAGGTCCCGACGTTTTGCACGGAGTCCCGTCGCAAGATCTTTTGGTACAAGGGAATCTGCACGCTTGGTCTCACTGCGGAGCCGAACTCGCGATCCGACAAGCTTGATCCGATTTTCCACGCTCATCTCGGATCAATCATCGGGCCTAAGGAGTATGAAGGCCCGCCTGAAAACGACATTCGATGCACGCTGATGCAGCATAACTATCGTCGTGCTCCTCAGTTGCCGGCTCTGAAGCCCATCTATAACGCGGCAACGGGTTACTTGTCTTACCTCGAGTCCATCGAGTCCTGCCTCATCGAAGATCTCGCCCGCCGCGACCTCATCGTGCAACTCAGCACCCGCCTCTTGGCTCAAAACGCACGCCATTTCATCTTTGCGCATCATGTCGCGCACGTCAGGAGCATCGCCCTCGCGTGCACAGCCGCGATGCCTAATGCGGCCATTTTCATCCTCGCCGACGACGGGACCACTGACCCACAAGGCCCTCAAAGGATCAGAGCCGCGGACATCGTCGTCGCCACCTATAGGGCGTCTACCTATGGCATTTCAAAGCCCGACGCCATGGCCATGATCCTTGCCGCGCCCCCTTATGGCGTCGACTTTAAGCAGCTCCGTGGGCGCATCATGCGCCTCAACGTCACCAACCCAGCCATGAATGACGTCGTGCGCGAGATTCATTCCATCAACGACCGCGGCCACTACTGGCTTAAGCGCCATTACCAGCATATTGCCGATTATTATGGCGATGGGACCATTCTGAACGAAGGCCATTTCATGCCTACCCCGCGTCAGGTTGATGACGCCGGTTTCGACGATTAGGACGCCACGTATATTTTTTGAATCTATGAGGCGGCTATACAAGTATGCCTCCCCCTATAGTCGTGACCAATCAACACGTGAAGGTCAATGTGACAGGGCGCAGCGATCGGTTCCGACTCGCCGAAGAGTTCACGGTCGCGTTAGAGGTCTCGAAGTATTGCCTCGCCAAGATCACCAGAGACCATTATTATTTCCCACGCTTCGAGCTTGAACACGTGCAGGCGTCCTTTGGCGGTAACGTCCATTATGCCCCCTCGCCGACCTTCACCCCGTCGCCCATCGCCACCACTGCCGCCTTCGAGCTCGATGAGCTACACACGCGAATCGTCGATAGTGCCATGCCACGTTACAGCCCCGAGGCCTATGCCGAATGCCGCGCGACATGTGTCATAAATCTGGAGAGGCATATCTCAAAAACTCTCATTGCGTTCGAAATATTTCGTCGCCTTTGTGCGCGCGGGGTCGCCCATCGCATGTTGATCATCACCTCTCATCCTCGGCATGTGCTCCGGATTCACGTACAGATCGCACGTTACATGGCCAATTTACCGCTGCTCGCAGAGTACCAGGCGGCGCGTATTTGTGTCACCACCATCGAAGACGACAAGACCACCCATGGGACCAATGACTACTCTTTCATCGTTTATGATGGCGCCCACGCAGCGTCTAACATGTACTGCCATGCCATGTTTTGGAAGAGGTCATGGGCGGCCTTGGCTCTCGCCGATGACGCCTCCAAGGGTACGTTAGGCTACGACCGGTGCCTTTATGCGCACTTCGGACCGCCTATTACATTCGCCAATTACGATCCGCGGGCCGGGCCACTAGCGCACGTTCAAGCTCATCATTACACGATGCTACATGTCGAGAAATTCCCACCCCCCATCAACATCGGCCACACATGGGATATTAATTTTCATGAGACCTACCGAAAATATTTCGTGACTAACTCCCCGCGGAATGGCGCGATTGGGTACCTCAGTGGGCGTCTTCGCTCTCCCCACATCATCCTGACTGCACTTGACGAACACGTTACAGAGCTTCAACAAGAATGCATCAGTGCGCATTATGAGGATGAGGTCCCAATGCTCATCAGCACCGACCCTGCCGACCCTGCCGACATTCTCATCACGACGTACGCGACCTTGTTCACTCACAGACCTGGTCTCACGAGTAGCGCGGTTATCTTGGCCATGCCGATTCTTGACATAAGCTATGGCGACTTTCGTGAATATTTTGCGACACAGACCATCCATTTTATCATCGACGAAATTTATCCATGTGCCCGACGTGAAGTGCAACGCGAATTTGACTACTTTGGTCTAGGTCCATTGCCGAGCAAGAGCGAGTGTGACACCTTTAATGCCGCACATGGACCGGTGGAGTCGCGGGTCTTCGATGGGGCCGATGATTGAATGATCCTCCGCTATTTACTTTTTTGTCTCACGCGCAACCACGCGCAACCACGCGCAACCAACAACTCTCACAACCCACGCAAGCATTCACCACCAACAAACCCCAGCTGGAACTCGCTCTCAGCGTCCTTGCCTAGCGTCCTCGTTACCCTTCCTTGTCACCAACCATCAGCAAGCGTCCTTGCCTAGCGTCATTGTCTTGCGGTCCTTGCCTAGCGGTCCTTGCCTAGCGTCATTGTCTTGCGGTCCTCGGCAAGTGTCCTTGCCTTGCGTCCTCGTCACCAACCATCAGCAAGCGTCCTTGCCTAACGTCCTTGTCTTGCGGTCCTTGCCTAACGTCCTTGTCTTGCGGTCCTTGCCTAACGTCCTTGCCTAACGTCCTTGCCTAACGTCCTTGCCTAACGTCCTTGCCTAACGTCCTTGTCTTGCGGTCCTTGCCTAACGTCCTTGCCTAACGTCCTTGTCTTGCGGTCCTTGCCTAACGTCCTCGTTACCCATCATCAGCAAGTGTCCTTGTCTTATGGTTCTCGTTACCCATCCTCAACAAGCGTCCTCGTTACCCATCCTCAACAAGCGTCCTCGTTACCCATCCTCAGCAAGCGTCCTCGTTACCCATCCTCAACAAGCGTCCTCGTTACCCATCCTCAACAAGCATCCTTGCCTAACGTCCTCAACAAGCATCCTTGTCATCCACTTCATCATCCATCCTTACGCGAAGAAACCAAATCTAAAAACTCATATCCAAAACCACCCAACGCGCCTCTCTATCTTTAGGGATTTTTCTCGGTCCCAATTGAAGAACGCACCAGTGACCCCCTTAAATAGCTCCGGTAACAGCCTCTTTACCAACTCCCAGTAAGAACTCACCACCAATAAACCCCAGTAGCCACGCGCTTTCGACCTCACAAACCACGCAAACGAGCCGCCAACAGCCTCGAGAGACGTCCCCAGCAAGCATTCACCGCCAACAAACCCCAGTAGCCACTCGCTCTCAACCCCATCGGCCGACAACGTTTCTGCAGAAAGGCAGATGTTCACTCCTCACCCAACCTCACTTTACAAAAGCCATAACTGATCTCGTGAGACTCAAGACTGCTAACAATAGACTCGCGACCCCAACAGTCGCGACCACAGTGCCGGTAACAGCCTCGAGAGACATTCCCAGCAAGCACTCACTACTAATTTCTCCTAGCCGTGCCTCGGTCTCAACCCCATCGACTAACAACGTTTCTGCAGAAAGGCAGATGGTCTTCACTATCTTATTCTCACTTTGCAAAAGTCATAACTGATCTCGCGAGACTCAAAGCCAGTAACAGCCTCACGACCATTACCCTCGCGACCACAGTGCCAATAACAGCCGCACGAGACGTCCCCAACCGGCATCCGCATCTGCTAAACTCTTACAGGGACTCGCTCTCAACGCCATTGACTGACAACGTTTCTGCAGAAAGGCAGATGTTCACTCCTCACCCAACCTCACTTTGCAAATCTCAATAACTGATCTCGCGAGACTTAAGGCTGCTAAACAGACCCACGACCACAGTGCCAGTAACAGCCTCACGACCATTGCCCTCACGACCACAGTGCCAGTAACAGCCTCACGACCAACAGCCTCGAGAGACACTCTCAGCAAGCATCCACTAGCGCTAAACTCTAACAGGGACTCGCTCTCAACCCCATCGGCCGACAACGTTTTTGCAGAAAGGCAGATGTTCACTCCTTACCCATCCTCACTTTGCAAATCTCAGTAACAGCCTCGCGAGACTCAAGACTGCTAACAACAGACCCGCGACCACAGTGTTAGCTAAAAGGCGCGGGCAACAGCCTCGAGAGACACGCCCATCAAGCATTCACTGCCTCTAAGTCGCGACTGACACCAGCGACCAACCCCATTGACCATTCATAGCAGCCTCGAAAGACGCCCCACACAAGCATTCACCACCAACAAACTCCAGCAGCCAAGCGCTGCCAGCCTCATTAACACCTCGCAAAACGCAGGGATAGGAGAACGGCCTCAAACAAACCAAAAAGGCGCCGGCAACAACTCGAAAGACGCCCCACACAAGCACCCATACCTGCTAAACCCCAGTGGGGACTCGCTTTCGGCCCCATTGACCTCTCAGAAAACGCAGGGATGAGAGAACGGACCAAGGCCAGCCAAAAGGGCGCGGGCAATGGTGTTTACACAAGGGCACACGCGGCATTCACTAGCGCTAAACCCCAGCCGTACCTCGCTCTCAACTCTATTGGTCAACAACGTTTCTGCAGAAAGGACGCTAGTCGTCTCACTACCAACCTCACTTTCCAAAAAGCAGTAACTGATCTCGCGAGACCCAAGGCCGCTACCAAGACTCACGACCATTGTCCTAGTTAACAGGCCGCTGGCAACAGCCTAACGACCATTGGCCTAGCTAAGAGGGCGCAACCAACAGCCTCGAGAGACACTCCTATCAAGCACTCAGTAGCGCTAAACACTAACAGGGACTTGCTTTCAACCTCATTGGTCAACAACGTTTCTGCAGAAAGGTAGAAGGTCTTCACTGCCCTAACCTCAGTTTCCAAAACTCATAACCAGTCTCGCGAGACCCAAAACCACTACCAAGACTCGCGACCATTGACCTAGCTAACAGGCTCGCGACCATTGACCTAGCTAACAGGCTCGCGACCATTGACCTAGCTAACAGGCTCGCGACCATTGACCTAGCTAACAGGCTCACGACCATTGACCTAGCTAACAGGCTCACGACCATTGACCTAGCTAACAGGCTCACGACCATTGACCTAGCTAACAGGCTCACGACCATTGACCTAGCTAACAGGCTCACGACCATTGACCTAGCTAACAGGCTCACGACCAACAGCCTCGAGAGACACTCCTATCAAGCACTCAGTAGCGCTAAACACTAACAGGGACTCGCTCTCGACACCATTGGCCTCTCGGAAAACGCAGGGATAGAAGAACGGACCAAGGTAACCGAAAAAGGCGCGGGCAATGGCGTTTACACAAGGGCACACGTGGCATTCACTGCTACTAAAGTGCAGTAGGGACTCATTACACACCCAACAGACGCATGTGAAAACGCGAGGGACAGAGAACGGACCAAGGTAACCAACAAAGGCGCGGGCAATGGCGTTTACACAAGGGCATACGCGGCATTCACTGCTACTAAACTCCAGCCGTGCCTCACTGCAAACCCCAGAGACGCATGAGAAAACGCGAGGGACAGAGAACGGACCAAGGCCAGCCAAAAAGGCGCGGGCAATGGCGATTACATAGGGGCACAAGTGGTACTTCGGGCATCTAAACCCCAGCCGTGCCTCGCGTTCGACACTATTAGCCTCTCGGAAAACGCAGGGATAGAAGAACGGCCTAAACAAACCAAAAAGGCGCGGGCAATGGCGTTTACACAGGGGCACACGCGGCATTCACTACTGCTAAACCCCAGCCGTGCCTCGCGTTCGACACCATTGGCCTCTCAGAAAACGCGAGGAACAGAGAACGGACCAAGGCCAGCCAAAAGAGCGCGGGCAATGGCGTTTACACAAGGGCATACGCGGCATTCACTGCTACTAAACTCCAGCCGTGCCTCACTGCAAACCCCCGAGGCGCATGAGAAAACGCAGGGGTGAGAGAACGGACCAAGGTAACCAAAAAAGGCGCGGGCAATGGCGTTTACACAGAGGCACAAGTGGTACTTAGTACCACTAAACCCCAGCCGTACCTCGCTCTCGACATCATTGACCTCTCGGAAAACGCAGGGATGAGAGAACGGACCAAGGCCAGCCAAAAGGGCGCGGGCAATGGCGTTTACACAGGGGCACACGTGGCATTCACTGCTACTAAACCCCACCCGTGCCTCGCTCTCGACTCAACAGACACGTGAGAAAACGCAGGGACAGAGAACGGACCAAGGTAACCGAAAAAGGCGCGGGCAATGGCGATTACACAAGGGCACACGCGGCATTCATTAGCACTTAACCCCAGTAGGGACTCACTGCAAACTCAATAGGCGCATGAGAAAACGCGAGGGACAGAGAACGGACCAAGGCCAGCCAAAAGGGCGCGGGCAGTGGCGTTTACACAGGGGCACACGTGGCATTCACTGCATCTAAAGCGCAGTGGGGACTCCCTCTCGACACCAAAGGCGCATGAGAAAACGCAAGGATAGAAGAACGGCCTAAACAAACCAAAAAAGCGCAACCAAGAGCCTTGAGAGACACGCCCATCAAGCACTTAGTGCCTCTAAAGTGCAGTGGTGCCTCGCTTTCGAGACCAAAGGGCCTCAGAAAAACACAGGGATGAGAGAAAGACGCGCCAAAAAAGCACAGACCCGACACACGGGTGGGTGAGGGGCAAGAATGCCTGCGAGGGGCGGCGGGGCAATGGTCGAAAGAGACCCCGCAGAAGGACCATAGGCGGAGTGGCGCGGGCGGAGTGGCGCGGGCGCAGGAATAGCGGGCTCAGAAAACCCAAGGGACCGGCGCACTGAGAAATGGCCTTTCTGCAGAAAGGGAGAAGGCGCGTTGGGAAGCGGCTGAGGCGAAGGCGGTTTTGGGGCGAGAGGACAGAGGCAAGGGCGGGATTGAGAGGCCCCAAAAGACCCCATGGCAGCGCATCTGAGGGCAAAGGGGGGAAGAAAAAAGAACTATAAAACATAAATGGGGCCCTCTATGTATGACACAAATTGACGTTTTTGGTTTCTGT
>Ga0302275_10004917_pt1 | contig 13015 bp, 12 predicted proteins | sample III_Bog_N2_2_FD_200229 | JGI IMG/M metagenome (GOLD analysis project Ga0302275, IMG submission 200229) | Peat permafrost microbial communities from Stordalen Mire near Abisko, Sweden - III_Bog_N2_2 | ecosystem: Environmental > Terrestrial > Soil > Wetlands > Peat | place: Sweden: Abisko...
TAATCCCCAATCGAGAGCTCGCGGTCGCACAGCAACTCGTTCACCCGCTCGTCCACGCCCTCGTAGCGCCCGCACAGCAGCACCACTCGCTCCACCTGGGCCAGCTCCCGCGCCACCGCCTGCGTAAACCGCCGCCCCTGTGCAGACAGCAGAATCACCGTCTCGCGCTTCGGATCGCGCTCCGCCTTCTCCGCCAGCCCAATCGCCTCTGCCGCCTCAAAGATCGGTTGCGGCTTCAGCACCATGCCCTCGCCGCCGCCAAACGGACGATCGTCCACCGTCTTGTGCCGGTCGTGCGTAAACTGCCGCAGATCATGCACCGCAATGTCCACGATCTTCTCTTCCACGGCGCGGCTCAGCACGCCATGGGCAAATGGCGACGCGAAGAACTCCGGAAAGATGGTCAGAATATCGAACCGCATGGCTACTACCCATGATACCCACACTCTGGGTGCCCCATCTTCGGCGCAGTTTCATCGCGCCTAAGGTGGGATAGCGTCGCAAAGCGACGGCCGCGCAACTGCTCATACTCACAACAATACCAAGGCTGGTAAATCAGCTTCCCCGCCGTGGCCGTGTCATACCCGCCCCGGCAATTCCCTACTTGGCGGTCGATGCTGGCGGAGTCTGATGGTGTCGTATACGCGGCAGCTGTGACAGATCGATGCTGAAGATGTAAACCAGCAGGGCAAGCGCCATCAGAATCGCGCCAACCCAGAATCCCCAATGCAGATGTGCTCTCTTCCAGTAAGGTCGTGGCTCATGATGGTTCTTCTCGTGCAGCAGGTTGTTTTGCTGGTTGTTCTCTGTCTCACTCATTGGCCTGCTCCGTGCGCGCCTCCGGAAATATCCTCAGCGCATCACCTCTAGCCTTTCATCCCCCGCGCAAATGCGATGTGCAATATGGCTCACATCTACGGCCGGTGAATCAGTTCCCCCGCCGTAGCCGCGTCATACCATGTGCAATGCGTCGGCGGTGCCGGCGGCGTCTCCGCCAATATCACCCGTATCACCGCATCCGCCAGCAGCGCCGCGCCGGCCTCGTTCGGATGCACGCCGCCCTTGTACAGCAGCGCCACATCATAGCTGTACGGATCGCAGATCGTATCCACCACCGCATACTTCGGATAGTGCGCGTCGATAAACTGCGCCAGCAGCTGCGAAGTCGCATCGAACCGCGGCAGCACCTCATCCGGAAAGTTATACGTCGCCGCCAGGTACTTCTCATTCGGGAAATTAATCAGCACAATGCGCGCCTTCGGTGCCCGTGCGTGGATCATCGCCAGCAACTGATCGTAGTGCTCTTCATACTGCTTCACCACGTCTGCAATGGGATGCTGCAGGTTCTTCACCACCCGGCTGTCATTCGTGCCGATGTAGACCGTCACCAGCGTCGCCTCTGCCGGCAGGTACGGCAGTTCGTCTGCAATGATGCGCTCCACGTGCGCCCCTCCAATGCCCAGGTTCATGAAGTGCCCGGCCACGCCCGCCTTGCGCAGCGCCAGCGCCGTCAAGACCGCATAGCTCTGTCCTTCCGGGCAGAACGAAGCAATGTCCACCGTATGCGTCGGAAATGCCGCGCAATTCTTCTGGATGCCCACGCCGTACGTAATGCTGTCGCCCATCGCCACATACAGCCCTGCCGGCGCCGGTGTAGCCGGATTCACCTTCGCATCTGCATGCTCCGGTGTCGCTGCGCGATCTTTGTTCAGCGCCCACGGCGCCACCGCCGGTGTAGCTGGCGGCTCAACACCCTGTGCTCGCACCGCCGGTACCGCCAACAGGCAAAGACTCCATGACAAAGCAGCAGTTCTAACCTTCACAGCGAAGCTCCTGGATTGGAAAATTTATAGGAGAAGAAGTCTGCGCCATTCTATAAGAAGTCGTATTCCGCCCGCTGCCAACGCACCTGCCTTCATCTGTTGCCATCAGCGCTCGGCGGTAGCGTACCGCCCTTACGCAGCATCTCGGTTATCTCATCCGCTACCAGCGGCTTGGCAAAGTAATATCCCTGCACCTCGGCACACCCCCAGTTCTTCAGCAGTTCAAGCTGCTCTGCCGTCTCCACGCCCTCTGCAATCACAGCGATTCCCAGTTCACGGGCCAGCCCTATGGTGGCCTTCACAATGCTGGCATCTCCAGCCGCTGTTTCGATATGCCGAACGAAGTTCTGTGCAATCTTGATGCGATCCACCGGAAACCGCCGCAGATAGTCCAGCGACGAATAGCCCGTGCCAAAATCATCGATCGCGATCAGCACGCCAAGCTGCCGCAGTCGTACCAGGATGTCGTGATGTTCTTGTGCCACATTCATCAGCACCGTTTCGGTCAGTTCCAGTTCCATGCAATGTGGCGGCAGCTCCGTCTCCTTTAGCACCGCCACGATATCCGCCTCCAGTGCAATCGGTGATTTGAACTGCATAGCCGATACATTGACCGCAATACGAATGTTCGCCAGCCCCGCATCCAGCCACTCCTTGCCCTGGCGGCAGGCCATCATCAGCACCGTGTGCCCCAGCTTGATGATCAGGCCGGTCCTCTCCGCAACCGGAATGAAAACATCCGGCCTCAGCATGCCCCGCTTAGGATGGTTCCACCTCACCAGCGCCTCCACCCCGGTCATCCGCGAGCTGCCCGTTGCAACCTGCGGCTGGTACAGCAGAAAGAGCTGGCCAGCTTCGATTGCCTCATGCAGTTCCATCCCCAGCGAAATGCGTGCCATCACCTCCGCATCCATCGCTTCGGTGAAGAACCGGTAGCTGGCCCGCCCCTCGGCCTTCGCGCGATAGAGCGCAATGTCAGCGTGTGCCAGCAGGGTCTCTGCGTCGCTTGCTTCAGGCCCATAGAGATCAATCCCAATACTGGCGCTTGAATAGATGTCGTTCCCCCGGATCGAATAGAGCTGGCTCAGTGCCTTGATCAGCTTGTTCGCCATGATCGCCGCATCTGCGGGCTCGTCGATATCCGTTACCACTACGGCAAATTCATCTCCGCCGAATCGTGCCACCGTATCTGTCTCTCGCGTATTCTCACGCAGCCGGTCTGCCACTGCTTGCAGAAATGCGTCGCCCACCGGATGCCCCAGCGTATCGTTCACGTCCTTGAAGTGGTCCAGGTCAATGTACATCACGGCAAATCCCGTTTTGCCGCGCTTTGCCCTCGCCGCCTCGTGCTGCAGCGCTTCTACAAATACGCTGCGGTTTGCCAGCCCCGTAAATCCGTCATACCGTGTCATCCGCAGAGCGTGTGCGGTAGCCAGCTTGCTCTCGGTAATATCCCGAAAAAACCAGATCCGCCCCATATACTCCCCGTCGGGGTCGGTCAACGCAACCGTGTGACGATCGATAAATCTCCCGTCCGTCAGCTCATACTCATCCTGGCTGCTCGCATTAACACTTTCGTAGAGACGTTCTACCTGCGCGGAAAATTTCTCCTTGTCCTTGATTTTCCCCACTACTTTTGCCAGCACATCGCCATCTATCCCCGCCGCAATCATCTCCTGCGGTATATCCCATATCTCGCAGAACCGCCGATTCGACGAAATAATCTTCCGATTGACATCGACTACCAATATCCCGGCAGGTGACGCCTCCGCCTCCGTCCTCAGCAGCACGTTCGCGAACTTTAGCTTATTCTCCGCCAGCTTGCGGTCGGTAATGTCCTGTACCGTTCCGATCGCATGCAGAGAAATAGTTCCCACGGCGCGCGTGGCCCGGCCATCCGGTCCGTGTTCCACCCGCGCCTGCTCGTGGACATACCGGATCGCTCCGTCGTCCATCACCAGTCGGTGCTCTGTCCCGTACCCTATCCCGCTTACGATCATCTCTTGCATCTTCCGGTTAACCATCTCCCGGTCGTCAGGGTGAATGCGCGCCACCATCTCGAGGTAAGAGGGCTTCGACTTCGTCGGATCAACGCCGAAGATGCGATACGCTTCCAGCGAACATCTGTATGTTTTGTCAATCAGGTCAATGTCCCAGCTTCCCACGTGCGCTATCTCCTGCGCCTTGGCCATCACCGCCTCGCTCTCGCGCAGCTTCTCTACTAAAAGACCCTGGTTGCTACGCAGCCGGAAGTTCTCGATCACGGACCGGTTGAAACCATAGCCCGCATTCAACAGAACCGCGGTAAAGACCGCGAGCAGAACGCCCATCCAGATTTGAATAGAATTGTGCCGCGTGAGCAGCACTGCAATCACCGGCAACACCGCCGGCAGGGTGAATGCGTACAGTACCGGCATATAGGCGGAGTTCCTGACAATGCAGCCCGCCATCATCCCGCCCAGCACGAATAGGGTGAAGAGGATATACAGCGGCTCCGTCGTTACCAGCACCACGGAGCCGGTAAGGCTCCACAGGCACCCAGTCGCAAAGGCATTCACCGTGAAGACACGCCCCCACCGCAACATGGTCTCTGGATCAGTCGCCACATGCTGATAGTGACGGCGCAGTACAAAACGCGCCAGGATCACCACGGAGAACAGCCCGAGCCATGACAGCGCCAGCCACTCTGGGTAGAGCCTCCACAGCACGGCACTTACAATGCAGGCGTTGACCTCGTTGCCTAGCAGGTCGAGCCGGTTCTGTGTGATGTTGCGAATCTGCTCTGAAATAAGCGCAAATTCAAGCCCCTGCAGTTCGACATCAGGATGATCGTCAATTCGGTTATGAGGCATATTCGCTACCCTCAGTAGCATCCAATCCCGCCTCGGTATACGGTCAGTCGTCTCCTGTTGACCATCTCCGGATGTACGGTACGCAACTCTATCTGATGCCGGGTAGTTACCCCACATGTGACAGAAAGCAATTCCTCGCACCTTTATTTCCGTGTCTGTCAGGTCTATATTGCACACACACACTCCCTTGGCAGGTGCCCCTTCGTCGCGGCTTCATGCGATGAGTGGGCATTCGCGCCACGCGCGAACCGCTCCCGCTCATCTTCCTTACTACCAACCATCTTGACCGTGTCATCCTGAGCGCGCACTTGCGCGAAGGATCCCGACGCTCCTGACGCCACCCATACCGCCCCAGGCTTCCGCCGCACAAACTCCGTAGCCCATTCGCGCCCCGCGCGAATGCTCCCGCGCATTTCCCCGTAATTACCACCTCCACTGCCGTCATTCCGACCGAAGCATCGCGGCACCTTGCGATACGCAGTGGTAGAACCTGCATGTGCAGCCGCCCGCTCCACCTTTACAGTCCAACCCTCCCGCTGCACCAACGCCAATGGCATAATCCTCAATTTGTCATCCTGATCATTTTGTCATTCCCCAGCGCAGCGAAGAATCTGCTTCTGCTGTTGTTCTTGCTCTTGCTGTTGTTCTTGCTCTTGCTGTTGTTCTTGCTCTTGCTGTTGTTCTTGCTCTTGCTGTTGTTCTTGCTGTTGTTCTTGCTCTTGCTGTTGTTCTTGCTCTTGCTGTTGTTCTTGCTGTTGTTCTTGCTCTTGCTCTTGCTCTTGCTCTTGCTGTTGTTCTTGCTCTTGCTGTTGTTCTTGCTGTTGCTGTTGCTGTTGTTTTTGTTTTTAACTGCCGTCATTCCGACCGAAGCATCGCGGCACCTTGCGATGCGCAGTGGAGGAACCTGCATGTGCAGCCGCCCGCGCCACCCATACACTCGCAAGCTCCCGCTGCACCAACGCCAAGGGCATAATTCTCAATTTGTCATCCTGATAATTTTGTCATTCCCCAGCGCAGCGAAGAATCTGCTTCTGCCTTTGTCGTTGCGTTTGCTTTTGCCTCTAACCCTCATTTGCTTTTTGCCTTGTTCTTATCCGTGAAAACCCGCGCAAATCCGTGGTTCAGTTTTTGCTTTATCCCAAAATCACCCCGTTCACCCCAATACTCCCCATTTGCAGTCCGTATCGGTCCACGCTCCATCCGCGATTGCTCCGCAATCTATCCACGAAAAACTGCGCAATTCCGCCAGTTGCCCGCAAATTTCAGCGAAATTTGGCGTACTTTCCTCTCCCAATCACTACAATTGAAATAGCGGCATCCCTGCTTACCTCGCGGAGATGCCGCTATCGTCTTTAGAATGAAATATTTACCCGTAAATATCTTGTTTGCAAATATTTAGCGGAAATCGCGCAGGCTAAGTACCTGCAAACAGGATATTTAGCGTATGAGAGGGGGAGGGGTAGGGGGCTCAACGACAGAAAGCTACTGATTCAGACCGATCAGGCCTTCCGGCAGCTTCATCTGGATCTTCTTGTGTTCGATGTCGATGCTCGTGATGTAAGCCTTCACGAACGGCACCAGGTGTTCGCCGCCGTCGTCGCTCTTCACCACCAGGGTAGATGCCAGGTCGAGTCCAGCGCTATCTAAGGGAGCCTCCACATCGTCCACGACTCCAACCATGCGGTCGCCATCAAACACCGTACAACCGACCAGGTCGCTGACGTAGGCTTCGTCCTCTTCCAGCGGTGCGCGCTCTTCCTCAGGAATGGTTACGTCCAGCCCTTCCAGCTTCTCCGCGTCGTTGATGGAGTCCACATTGGCAAACTTCAGCACCACCCGCCCGGCGTTGCGGCCAACGGGTAGAAAGTAGCTCTCCACCACATAGTCCACGTCGCCAACCTTCACCTCACGGCCGGTAAACCGATCGTGAAAATCCGTCAGCAACTCCGCCAGCAACTCTCCCTTGCGCCCCTGCGGGCGGAGAAGGTGGGCAAGCGTGATGCGTTTCGTATTCGGCATAAGGAGGAAGTAAGAAGCCCGGCAGATTCGCCGGGCTCAGGAATTGAGTGCCCCGCAGGGCAAATTTGTTACCCACGGCTGTCGCGGTTATGCCGCGCAATCACCGCGGCGTTTACGCGCGGTTACCGCGGTTGTCGTCGTCTTCTTCAAGCACTTCGTCCTCATCCTCATCGTCGTCTTCCACGATGTCGAGTTCGAAGCGCTGATTCAGCTTGGCGCTGGCAGCGGCCAGAATGGTGCGCAGGGCGCGGGCCGTACGCCCGCCCTTGCCGATCAGCCGGGTCACATCGTCCGGCGCCACTACCACCTCGATCACGGTAGCGTCGTCCTCATCGAACGCCTCTACCTCAACCTCGTCCGGCTCATTCACGAGCGTGCGGGCGATAGCCGTAAAGAGCGCAACCATGTCGGGCGCAGGTGCGCCGGTCGTGGTGCTCTCAACAGGTTCCGTTGCTTGGGTCATCAGGAATCTCCATGTGTACCCGTAAGGACGGGCAATGCTCTAGAGGGAGAAAATCTGCGCCGGGGCAGGAGAACAACCGCGCGAAGTTACGCGACGGTTGCAGCCGGCTCGGCAAGTGCAGCCGGGGCCTGGGCCAGGAGCTTGCCCACTCGCTCTGAGAGCTGTGCGCCGTTCTTGGTCCAGTACTCGATGCGCTCACGCTTCAGGTCTACAGTTGCAGGGCTGGTGCGCGGATTGTACGTTCCTACCACTTCGATGGAACGGCCATTGCGGGCGCGATCCTTCTCGATGACAACAACGCGATAGTAAGGCTGCTTGCGGGCGCCGAAGCGCGCCAGGCGGATCATCAACACAGGGTAAGTCCTCTCAATAAAACCTTTGGATTCGGGGAAGGCGCATACACTTGAACTCCCGCGCAGAGTGCGCGGCAAACGCTACGATTCCCAACACCTAAGTATCGCGGATTTACGCCCTTTTCGCAACCACTACCCCGTTTATCCCCTGCCAGGCCGGACCGGGGGGGGCAATGGCAGGCTGGCGCAACTGGTAGTGCTGGCAGAAGATGCTGCAGCACTCCCTCTAGTGCATTACTCGCGCGCGCGCTTCTCCAGCGGAACATAGGGGGTGGGGGTAGCGGGAACGTCCTTCGCCAGCACACACTTCGGCGGCCCCTTCGGCGCGGGGGATGAGGTAGCCACCGCGGCCGTGGCTGCCTTCGCAGGCGCATTAATCAGAACCTGTCCTTTGGGACACGGGTTCTCTGCTAGTGTGGGCGTCAGCCGTGCCGGAACAGGAGGCGCATCAGCGTCAATTCCTTTCACCGTCACGTTCAGCTTGGAACCTGGCCAAGAGTAGGGGGCAGTGGGCTTGTCGCCATAGCCAACAACGGGAAAGCGCGATGGCAGGCTAAAATTCTTATCCAACGCAACCCATGCAGACTCCGGCTTCTTGTTCTGGCCGCCCTTGCCCACAATGGCTTTTTTTCCCAGCAATACGTCGTCAGAGTAAAGCTGCATATCGTGACCATCCGCCTTGATGGTCAAGGTCTGCCGGTCAAAGGCATTCTTCTGCTCAACGCCCCCCGGAAACTTGTTATCCGAGACGACGACCACGCCGATGCCCGGCGCGTAGAAGTAGATGAACTTCAGGTCAGGGATGTTGTAGTTTAGCGCGGCCTTGCCAATAATGCCGTCTACCGTGAAGGTGCCACGGGTGATGGTAGCGGGAGTCACCTTGGGCGGCTTCTCCTTCTTGGTCTTCTTTTTCTTCGGAGTCTTAGGGCACTTCTTGCCCTTACACGGCGGAGGAACGGAGGTGGCCGACGTAGCAGTCGCCTCTGCCGCTGGCGCAGCCGAGGTTGGCGGAGGGTCGGCCTGCTGAGCGTTCAGCGGTAAAAATGTAAGCAACAAACTCGCGGTAAAGCCGGCCGTGCAGATGTGACGTAGAACAGAGCGAGCGGTCATGAAGTGCTCCCATGACCCTGCGCATCGGGACCTTCCATCCGAGAAACCGCGGGCGGAGGCTGGGGAAGCGACAGGGGGGTGTCAGCACAGAATACGACGGCTGTTTGCCTGCAGAAAATAAATTTTCACTGAAAAGAGATATAAACTCAGCTACGTCGGGCCTTGTGCCGGGCACGGAACCTATGCAGAGCCCCATTTCCAGCGCCCCACGACAGCCGCCGCATCGCAGCAATGCGACCCCAGGCAAGGCTGTGTGTGGCCGGGCAAAGACTGTCTCCGCCCAGACCACCAAGCAGCAGATGCTGCGCATGTTGGTCTGCACCGATGCTCCGGAACAGGCACTTCGATATCACGGAGCCAAGCGAATTGCCGGGGTGGATGAGGTGGGCCGCGGTGCACTCTTTGGCCCGGTGGTGGCAGCAGCGGTTATTCTGCCCGAAGATATGCACCTTCTGGCTGAAGCTGGATTGAAAGACTCCAAGCAGATGCAACGTGAAGACCGCGAGCGCCTAGACAGTATGATCCGCGAGATGGCCGTGGCCGTGGCCGTGGCCGAAGTGAATGCAGAAACCATCGACCGCATCAATATCTACCAGGCTTCGCGGCTGGCCATGCTGCTGGCAGTACAGCATTTGCCTATTGAGCCGGACCATCTTCTCATTGACGCCATGCGCATCGACCATTCCTGCGCGCAGACGAAGCTGATCTATGGCGATTCGCTTTCACTTTCCATCGCAGCCGCATCGGTAGTGGCCAAGGTTTATCGCGATGCGATGATGCGCACTATGGATGAGCAGTTCCCTGCGTATGGACTGGCCGCACACAAAGGGTACGGTACCCCATTTCATCGCCGCGCCCTGGCGCAGTTCGGCCCGACGCCTCTTCATCGCAAGACCTTCGCGCCAGTGGCTGCTGTAGATGACAGAGGATCGGTGATGGCGCTGGAGTTTACTGAAAGTGACGCGCTCAATGAACCTACCGAACCAGTGACACTCAACACGAAGGAGAATCCTTGCCGCTTCGACTAATGTGTGTCACCGCTCATCCGGATGATGAGTGTTTTGCATTTGGTGGAGCGCTGGCTCTGGCTGCTGCACGCGGCGTAGAGACCAGCGTGATTTGCCTGACCGACGGACAAGCAGCAACCCACCGCGGAGAAGCGAAGACTCCGGCCGAGCTAGGGGCGATGCGCCGCCGCGAATTTGTTGCGTCATGTGAATTGCTGGGTGTGACCAGCCATGAGTTGCTGGATTACCAGGACGCCCAGTTGGAGCACGCTGAATTTGCCACGATTGTGGGCCAGTTAGTGGAGCGCATCCGCGCCTGGCGGCCTGATGTTGTACTGACCTTTGGCGGCGACGGCGCGCTCAATACCCATCCTGATCACACCATGGTTTCGTTCTTCACTACGGCTGCGTTCCATTGGGCTGGGCGGGCAAAACGCTATTCTGAACAGCTTTCGCGTGGGCTGAAATTGCATCAGCCGCGACGGCTCTATTTTCTGACAACAGATTTCTTTCTGCCAGGACGTCCGCCACTGCTGCCCGCACCTTACAGCGTGAAGCTTGATATCAGTAACGTACTGGACACCAAGCTTGCAGCATTCCGACTGCATACTTCGCAGGCGCCGCTGGTAGAAACAACGAAGATCGCATTCGAGAAAAATGGCAAGACGGAACATTATGTACTGGCTGCTGCGTCTGATCCACAGGCCGTGGCTGTGACAACTGACCTGTTCGATGGGCTGAATAATACCAGCGAGCAGTGATGCAGCCGGCGAGAAACGCATGTAGATAGTGCTGAGAGCACATGTATGCAGAGAGCATTGACCTGTGCAGTGGGTTGTTCAGCTCTTGCCTACAACGCAAAGTTGGGCCAATTCTTACTCCTCATCTAGCGCATCTGAAATTCTGGCGAGCCGAGCACCAGCGCGGTAAGCTGATTCAGTTGGTCCGCCGGATTCGCCGGATTCGCCGGATTGGCCTGCACCTGATCTGCCTGCTGATGCATGAACTGCTGAGTACGATCGGAAACGCTACCGGCAATTAGTGCATTCTCCAGCACACTGAGGGCCAGATCTGCACCATTGCGGCGAATTTCCGGAGTGACAGACGCCGCCGTCGCCACCACTCTTCCCTGCTTAGCATCCGCAGGAGCAGGCTCCGCCATGAGTTCTAGTGCGAGTAAACGCGGCGCGTCAAACCTGATGCCGCCAACACCATTGCGCGTCAGCGAAACGGCGAAGTTCAGCCGGTCAACTAGTGCTGCGGTGTTCATCCACTGCTCCGCAGTGATGTAATAGCCAGTTGGCGGCAATGCAGCATACAGCGGCATACCCATCCGGCTGAGTGTGCCAACCAATGCACCAGGATTGGCCGGATCGGTCGCAGTAGAGCGGAAGGTAGAAGCCACAAACTCCACCGGAGTTTTTACCTTGTTGCGGAAGTATCGATGTGAATTGAAATCCGGGGATTGCACCATAGTGCGCAGTACCGCACTAATGTCACCGTCGCTACCCAAGTAGGTCTTGACCATCCGGTCAACCAGCGCAGGCGGCGGCGTATCCGTTACGAAGCGTTGCGCAATCAGCGTAGAGATGAAGTGGGCTGTTTTCGGGCTGGCGGCAAGTGTCTTGAGCGCATCCAATCCTTCGTTCATGCCGTCTTCTTTCACCAGTTGACCTAGCCACTGCTTGCTGCCGGGCTGATGCGCCTTCGGATTGAACAGAAAATCGCCGCCCAACTCCTGATGATCGACACCCCAGCCGGTCAGGATGCGGGCTAGCTGGGTAACGTCTGTTTGCGTGTAGCCACCGTTCACACCGATGGTATGCAGTTCCATCACTTCGCGCGCATAGTTCTCATTCAGTCCGCGATTGCCGCGTTTTCCGTTTGTGTTATTGCCTCCGTTAACGATGGAATCCGGTCCGATGCTTGTGAAGTTATCCAGGTAAACCATCATGGCGGGCGACTCTGCAGTGGCTAGTAACAGGTCGCGAAACTTGCCCAGCGCATGTGGGCGAATTGCATCGCGCTCATACGTGGGCGTGTAGATCTTGTCCTGGTCTTTGTAGATGTAGATATTGAAGTGATTGAACCAGAAGTCGGTCATCACCTCCTGCAACTGGCGCTCGCTCAGAATGGCACGCTCCAGTTTGGCCTGTTGCAGTTCCTGCACCGCAACGCCACTGCAATCCAGATGTGCGCCTAATCCCCCAACAATTTCACGTTCATGCGGCGTGAAATCCGCCAGCAGAAGCCGCTTCTGATCGCCGCCGACATTGTCCACGAAGGCAATACGGTCTGCGACTGGCACTTTCATCAGAGCAAGCAGACGCTCCTGCTTCGGCAATGCAAAGAGTTGCCCAGCAATACGCGCAGCGGTTGCCTGATCGTCTTTCTTCTTTTGCGCAATTTGTTCGTCGGTCAACACGGGTGGTGGCACGGTCTGACCGGCGGCGTTCCGTTGATCGCGCTCTTCATTCCATTTGTAGACCTGCACTTCATACAGTCCAGCTTCTATGGGATCAGTGGGATAGGGCTGCTTGCCCTGCGCTACCTGGTCAATAAGGTAACGATTGGGAAACTGCCTGAGCAGGTCGGCTGGTTTCAATGCAAGCGCTGGAAACTCAGTGGTGATGCGTTTCTGCAATATGCCATCGGGTATTTGATCGGGGTGCAGCTGCTTCTCGAACCAGCTTTGCACCCCCCCCGCGATTACCTTCTCCACTTCTCCGGGACGAGCGCCAAAGGTAAACCGGTTCAGCATCTGCTGGGCTCGCTCGGTTGCATTGAGCGGCGTGTCCGTCACGTGAGCGGGTGCAGCTTTCGCGCGAGCTGCGAGCCTTTGCGCCGCCGCCCTGGTAGCTGGTGAGGCCTGCTGCTGGTTGGCAGGGGCAGTACTGTCGCTTGATTGCATGACCGGAGCGTTGCCGTCCGGTTCAGAAGCCATTTGGTTCATCTGCGCATGCACGACTGAAACAACGCCGAAGGCAACAACGACTGCCAGATGAAAGCTTTGGAGAATGCGCATGGAATACTCCCTGCCCTGCTTAGACGCCTTTTCAAAACACAAAGTCGCGGTGAAACTGCACTCTTCTTGCCAGGAAGCGAAAGTGGCTCCCGCCCGCGCAGTTTAGGCCATTCGATTGCGGTGCTTCTTCTGCAGCCACCACGCAAAGCGCGCCAACAGCAAAACTGCCAGCGCCACGGTCACCTTCATAGGACGGAGAACGCCTGGCTTGACTAGCCACCAGAAGTGAGTCACTCCCCCTATGGCAGCAAGGTAGACCAGCGAGTGCACCCACCGCCAATTCTTGCCGCCCAGCTTGCGCATGACCCAGGTGGGCGAGGTCAGAGCCAACAGGAGTAGCAGAATCCACGAAAAAAGCCCCAC
>Ga0302275_10004928_pt1 | contig 13000 bp, 11 predicted proteins | sample III_Bog_N2_2_FD_200229 | JGI IMG/M metagenome (GOLD analysis project Ga0302275, IMG submission 200229) | Peat permafrost microbial communities from Stordalen Mire near Abisko, Sweden - III_Bog_N2_2 | ecosystem: Environmental > Terrestrial > Soil > Wetlands > Peat | place: Sweden: Abisko...
CTTGACAATCTCGGGGAGCTTGGCATAGGCGGCGCAGCACTTCAACCATAGGCGATGATCGATGGCGGGGGCTCCGCTGACCATGGCCCCCGCCGGAACGTCGTGGGGGATGCCGCTTTGAGCGATGGCGATGGCGCCGTCGCCGATCTTTACGTGGCCGCTGACTCCTACTTGTCCCGCGAGGATGGCGTGGTTGCCGACGTCGGTGGTGCCGGCGAGGCCGACCTGGGCGCAGAGCAGGGCATCGTGCCCGATGGTGCAGCTGTGTCCGATGTGGACCATGTTGTCGATTTTTGCGCCGCGGCCGATACGCGTTTCTCCAATGCTGGCACGGTCGATGCAGGCATTGGCCTGAATCTCCGCGTCACTCTCGACGACGACATTTCCGGATTGGACGATTTTGTGCCAGTGGGAGTCGGGTCCGTTGCCCTCCTCAGTCTTGGCGAAGCCAAAGCCATCGCAGCCGATTACGGCTCCGTTCTGCAGGAGGACGTTGTCGCCGAGGTTACAGAACTCGCGTACGACGGCGTGGGCATGGGCGAAGAAGTTATGGCCGATGGTGGCTCCGCGATAGATGATGACGTGGGGGAGGATGGTGGCGTTGTCTCCGATGACGACGTCTTGATCGATGACGACGTAGGGGGCGATGTGGGCATTTTTTCCGACTTGAGCGGTCGGATGGATGACGGCGGTGGGATGGATTCCGGGAGCGTACTGGGGCGGGCGGTAGAAAAGCTCGATGGCTTTGGCCCAGGCAAGATAAGGATTCTTGCTGCGGAGCATTCCGGTGGCGAGGGCGGGGAAGGACTCGGAGACGATGACAGCGGAGGCCTGCGTGGTTCTCGCGGCGGCGTTGTATTTGGGATTGGAGACGAAGGTGAGCTGCCCGGCGGCGGCGTGCTCGATGCCGGCGACTCCGATGATTTCGGTATTGGGGGAGGCGTTGTCGAGTGTGGCGCAGAGCGCTTCAGAAATCTGGGAAAGTTTCATAGGAGAGCACCTTGGGTGAAGGAAGATTGTAACGGAGGGCTCGAGGTGCGTCGCAGCGATCCCAGATTTGTCCTGTCAAACATCAGATGGTTAAGGGCTTAGTAGTTGACGAGGAATTGAGCGACGGAGCATTGCTTCATTCTCAACATGCGTGAGACACGTTGCCTTGACTGGAGGCGACTATGTGGCGAAACGTGCTGGCAGTATTGTTGGCGGTGGCAGTGGCAAGGGCTCAGACTGAGGTGGGGGGTGCTGGTGCTCCACCATCCACACGTACGAAATCGACGAAGGCGTGGCCTGAGAAAGTGGTGGTTTCTAACGAACACTCTGCTCTACGGCGTGGAACGGATGAGAAGATCCTTTTGATGCCTGCGCTGAACTCGTCCAACGTACCCGTGTATATAGGCGCGGCGCGACCGAACAATGGCCGGTTTGCGCCGATGGAGCTTGAAATTGAGGCTAGCCCGGGTATCACTGTGGTTAGCGTCGTTTATCCGAAACCGCGGAAGTTGCCGAAGGTGTTGTCGGTGTCAGAAGTCGGCTCGGGCAGAGTGATCGATACCGATCGACCGAGAATTTATGTAAAAGTGCACGCGGACCGGGACTTGGCTCTTGGGGACCGCATCATTCGAGGGAAACTCGGGTTTCAGAGAATCAGCCAGTTTGGACTTTCTAACCCGGAAGCGCTCGAATTCAATATCCCTGTTCAAGTGGTGGAGCACGACGAGAAAGTGAAGCGAGATGGCGCGTACTACGAAGACGTGCCGCTGGTGGAGAAAATCCTAATCATTGCGCTCATGCCGATTATCTGGCCTTGGGCGTTTCGAGACTGTTAGAGAGCAGGGGCTTTGCTGCGCTCGGCCGGACGGACGAATGCGTGCGTCCCTACGAAAAACTATTGCTCGAACAACGTGACTTGGCGCTGGTCGGGCTGTCCGCCTTTTCTTCTGCGGTTGGCGGAGCCGATTACGGCGAGAACGGTGACTGAGGTTAACGCTTCGCGGGGGACGAAGACGCGTTGGGTATTCGAGCGCAGGTCGGGAGGGTTCATGAGGAATCCTTCGGCGGGATTTTGTGTGAGGTCGTTCGGAAGGATGCCTTCGATGATGTCGTTATCCTTGAATTTCAGGCGGACCCAGAGGCCTTCAGTTCGAGGACGAGTAGTGAAAGTCTTGCGCAGCATTAAGTCCGTATCGGAAAATTCGCGGACGAAATAGACGGCCTTGATGTCGCGCAGGTCGATTGCGACCACGTTCCCGGAGGTGTTGAGCAGTTCAAGCTTGCCGTCGACCACGAAGTTGGACGGGGAGACGTGGCCGCTGACGGAGTCGCGGTCGTGCTTCCGTACGATCACTTTCTTGTGAGTCGACGACATGAGGGCTGGTTGCATCCCAATTCGGCTCAACGGTGTCCAGGCGAAGGGATGAAAGCTTCAGATGGGATTCTCGCACTTTCCTGATGATTCTGAACAATTTGGGTCTTGCCAGTAGCCAAACGGTAAACGTTGTGTTATTTTCTGTAGCTTGCCGGAAGCGAGATTTTGGGATATAAGTCTAATGTCTAGAAGTAGTTAGATTCCGCTGGCCGGCGGCTCGCCGCGAAGCGAGCGGATTCCCTGTGGAAAACATGTGAATAACGCCCCCGGCCGCCCCCCTGAAGGGCCCCCGCTCGGCGACTAGGAAGGCATGGCCGATTACATATATACCTTGGAGACCCGGCTTTCGCCGGACCAGCAGAAAGCAGTCACACTCGTCCTAGACGCCGCGAAGGCGGCGGGGATGAACCTTTATCTTACCGGCGGAGCCATCCGCGACATCATCACTGGATTTCCCATCCGCGACCTTGATTTTACGGTTCAGGGCAACGCGCTCAAACTACAGAAAGATCTCGAACGCGCTGGCGCGGTTATCAGCCACACGGATTCGGAAACGAAGACCCTGTTGTTGACGTTGCCGGGCGGCGTGCGCGCCGAGATTGCGATGGCACGGTCCGAGCGCTATGAGAAGCAGGGAAAACCTCCCGTGATGGCGCCAGCCACGATTATTGAAGATCTGCGGCGGCGTGATTTCACGGTCAACGCGATGGCCCTGTCGATGAATGAAGGATCGCGGGGCTTGCTGATGGATCCGTTTAATGGCGTGGCGGACATCGAAGCGAAGGTCATTCGCGTCCTGCACAATTACGCGTTCCTGGAAGATCCATCGCGTATGATTCGCGCCACGCGGTTTACGACGCGCTTCCATTGGCCGCTGGAGGAGCGCACCCAGGCGCGCTATGAATCGGGAAAAGAAAATAACTACATCGAGTACATCCGCAATTCGACGATTGGCTATGAGATCGAGCAGATCGCGTACGAAGATGATGCGCTGGGCATTCTGAAAGCGTACGAAAAAGAAGGATGGCTGAAGGTTCTAAATCCGCACTGGAGCACGGCCAAGGCAGACACGTCCGGGCTGGGCTCGTTGATGAAGACGCGCCAGCAAATGAACGATCTCGGCTACACGCCGGACACGGCGCCTGCAGTGCTGTATTTTCTGACGGAGCGGTTAGGTGATAAAGATGTGGCCGACTTGCGCAAGGCGATTCCGCGCAAGGATCTGGTCGAAGCCTGGAAAGATCTGGAAGAGAATGCTAAAGGCCTGGCGAAGAGACTGACGGGCAAGGAGGCGGCGACGCCTTCGCGAACGTGGCAATTGTTGTCGTCCGCGCGTCCAGAGATGATTCTGTTTCTCGCGATAACGGCTCGACAGCAGGCGGTGTCGGAGAAGATTAAGAACTTCTTTACCAAGTGGCGTCAGGTGCAACAAAAAGTTCCCCTGCCCGAGATGACCGAACTTCATATCACGACGCAGATGCCGGAATATCCGAAGATTGCGCATGATGTGTTCCTGCTTTTGCTGGATGGAAAGCTGCGATCGCGGACGGAGACTCTGAAATACTTAAAGCCGCTCGCGCCACCCCCACCGCCTCCGCCTCCGCCTCCACCAGCGAAGCGCGGACGAGCGGCGAAGGCCGCTGCTGCGGCTGCCGCCGCAGCTGCTGCGACTCCAGCAGCGGTCGACAAGGCTGCGAAAGGAAAGGGCAAGAAAAAAGATGCCGCGTCCGCGGTTTCAGTGCAAGCCGCTCCACCGAAAGCCGTGACTGCTCCGAAAGCTGCCGAGAAACAGAAACATGGCGCAGCGACGAAATCGACCGCGGTAGTCAAAGAAGTGAAGTCGTCGACTCCGGCGACGAAAGCTCCGGCTAAGGCGGGCGGTAAAGCCGCCAAGCCAACAAAGCCCGCGCCTAAGCCGAAGGTTCCCACCAAGAAGAAGAAATAACAGTAGCTGCGGGTAATTCAGCGCGGAATGTAATTGTCGAGCAGAGGCAGAAAAGTCGATCCGAGCTTCATCATGCGGGCTTGCGCAGCGTCCGCTGATTCACCATTGACCATCGGAGTCATCAGACGAACCAGGCTGCCGTCGCTTCGATTCATGTGAATCGAATCCTCCACAAGATAGTATTTTGCCGCCCAATCGCTGGCGACGACGCGGCCGTGCGCCTGGAACCAGTAAAGAACCAGTTGGCGTTCGCCGTCCTTCGAACCGACGTACCGATTTGCGGGGAAAGTCGAGCCGTCGGGACGCGTAATCCGAATCACTTCTTTTGTAATCGGAATCCATCCTGCTCCTGGCAGACAGTGGTTGGGCGAGTGGATGGTATCGCCAGACCTCTGTGTCGGGAAATAAGCAATGTACAGATTGATCCAAGGCTGCGGATCGCGGGCGTTTTCGTAATCGCGAAGCAGAAACTCTCCGGGCCCGAGAATTTCGAGAGTCTGCTGATCGAGCGTCTCATCGGTTCCTGTCCACCCATCGATCTGCGAAGGCAGAGAACTGAGAGGTTCTCGCGGCGGAAAGACTTCGTTGTGCGAGTGCGCCTGCAGCAGGATGGCCGTCGCCAGAAGCAGCGCGCCGACGACTCCGAAACGTAGAGAACTAGAGTTCATATTTGACTTAGTCGACCTTTCGTGGACACTTCGGCGTGTTTCTTAGGCTGAGGATCTTTCCAGAACAGACAGATGATGCGGTGTACGGCGAAGAGCATGACCAGCGCCACCACGAAAATCAGCCATCCCGAAAAAGTATGAAAGAATCCCTCTGCCTTGTCCGGATCCCAATATTGGACGAGAAGTCCGGTGCCGAAGATGCGAACACTATTGGCCGCGACCGCGATGGGCACGGCACAGCAGGCGAGCGCGACGCGAACCCAAATTCGAGTTTCCATCAGATAGCCGTAAATGATGGAGAGGGTAACCAGGGTTAAGAGGGAACGAATGCCACTGCAGGCTTCGGCGACGTCCAGCGGCATCGCGGCGAGTACAATCAGGTTGCCTTGGCGCAATACCGGAACGCCGACGAAATCGAGCAAGCTGGTGGCAAGTTGCGAGGCCAATAACTGCAGCGGAAACGTGACATGCTGCAGGAGTAAGTTGGGGATGGGAATCATCAGAAACAGAAACGCCCAGGGGAAGCACACGGCGCGGAAGAATGTCCATCCCCGAAATAGAATGATCAGACCCGCGATCAGTATTAGCAAAGAAGTGCGGGAGAGAAATATCTCGGCTCCCAATTCTCCAAGAATCAACATCACAACACTGCAGGCGATAAGCGGCAGACCGGCCCAAGAGGGGTGTGCGGGGATGAGTTGCAACTCTGCACGATTCTGCCAAAGCACATACAGGGCAAAGAGCGGAACAAAGATTCCGTGCTGGAAGTTTGGGTCGTGCGCCGGACCCACCCATTGCAGGAATAGTCGTGTAAGGATCGAGGAGTAAATCCAGGCGATCAGCAGGAGCAGGGTCGCTGCCTGCCAACGGGGTAATCCGTTTGACAAACGATTCTCCCTCGCCGAGAGGAGGGGAGCGGCCTCTGCAGAATTACTCATAAGACGCGTGTGCACCTGAGAATATGCGAAAGCCGGTTGCGGTGCAAAGCCTAACCGTATGGTACATATAGCACTTCCGGGGTAGTGTCGGATTCGCGGGCAGTTGGACACCGGTTCTCAGCGTCGGAGTAACGATCCCAGTTACCGATTTCGTAACGAAAATTGACGCCGTTGAGAGGTTAGATGCCAAGTATGGAGCCGGGTCCGCCGACTTCGGCCCAAAGATCGGCGGAACAGATGGCGGGTCAAAAAGAGGAAAAAAAGTTCCCACAACTGGGTCCCCAAGTTGCCATGGCTTTCTATTTCGTCATAAAACGGTCACAAACATCCATTAAAATCAGAAAGTTGGGTTGGGCGGCGCGATCCTCTTTGGATTTTCGCTTGCTCAGACCAAGTTGGGAGATTGCGCACTTTGAAAGACAGTCAACAAGCCCTGGTAAGCGTCGTTATTCCTGCATACCAGGCTGCGGAACGCATACGGGAAACGCTCGACTCTGTTTTCGCCCAGACCTATCCAAATCTTGAGGTTGTTCTGGTGAACGACGGCTCGCCCGATACCGAGGCGTTGGAAGCCGCCATCCGCAGCTACGGCGAGAAGCTCATTTATATACGACAGGAAAATCGTGGCCCGTCGGGTGCGCGAAATACGGCGATTCGGGCGGCGCGAGGAAAGTATATTGCCTGCCTCGATAGCGATGATCTTTATCTGCCGGGGCATGTGGCAAGCCTGGTGCAGCTGCTGGAGCGAGAAGGGTTTGATCTAGTCTATAGCGACTCGGATTTTACGAGAGGCGGGGTGCACGTGGGACGCGCCTTCGAGCGTCAGCCACAGAATCCGCCCGTAACGTTTGAGAAGCTGGTCACGGAGGAATGCGGCGTAACGACGTCGGCTACGGTCGCGGTGCGGCAGTCGATGATCGACGCGGGACTTTTCGACGAGCGCTATCGACGCTGTGAAGACTTCGATCTGTGGGCCCGCATGTCATTTCGAGGAGCGAAAATCGGCCTTCTACCGCAGGTCGGGATTGTGCACCATTTGCTTCCCGATGGACTAGCGGCGGACAGCTATGTTCTGAAGCAGGCACAGATCGAAATCCTGAAGAAATTATTAAGAACTCTGCCAGTTTCGGCAGAGCAGAAAATTCTGATTGAAGAGATCATCGTGCGGACCGAATGGCTCTGCCAAAAAGATCTGGTCAAGCGTTATTTGCGGGAAGGACAGTACTCCGAAGCACGGGCAGCAGCAGAGGAGGCGGCAGCGTTGTCGCCCGATCCTAAGAGCCAACGGATGGCGAGAGCGATTCGGATTGCGCCTTGGGCCGTGCGACAGTTTCTCGCTTTTCAAGAAGCCCGGTTGGCGCGAAAGACGGGTCGAAAAATGGGTTCTTCCGGTAGGACGACCGCGAATGGAGGAAATGGTACGGGCAAGGGCGTGCCGCGACCCTCAGCTACAATCAGGGAATTGGAAACCAAGGAAAAGTAGTGAGTCGAGCGGCGCGTCCACGGGTGGCGGCTGATTTCTCCCCGGTCGATGGGACCGAGCGGGATGCTTCAAAGCGTTGGAAGATTTTAACTTTATGATGGAAAAGCTGATCCGTGTCGTGCGTCGAGGACTGGGGCTACACCATCCGGGACGAAACCTGGAGGTTTTCCCGGACGACGTATTTATTTTGTCGTTTCCGAAGTCGGGTAATACGTGGACAAGGTTTCTGATCGCCAATCTGGTTTATCCCGAGACGCCCGCGGACTTTTCTAACATCAACCGTTTGACGCCTGATCCGGAAGCGCTCTCGAAGCGTGAAATGGCCAAGATGCCGCGCCCGCGAATCATCAAGAGCCACCAATATTTCGATCCCCGGTACAAGCGGGTGATTTATGTGGTACGGGATCCCCGCGATGTAGCACTCTCGCAATTCTATTTTCACCGTAAACGTGGCCTCATCGACGACCAATATGCGCCCGAGAAGTTTGTAACGCGCTTCGTGGCGGGTGAAACGAGTCCGTACGGATCGTGGGGCGAGAACGTCGCGGGATGGCTGGCAACGCGGCAGAATCGTTTGGGATTTTTGTTGTTGCGTTATGAAGACATGCTGGCCGACGCGAACCTGGAACTCGAGAAGGTCGCGGCGTTCCTGCAGATTCCGCCAGATAAGGCGCGCATTGCGAACGCAGTGCAGCGCAGTTCCGCCGACGAGATGCGCAATCTCGAGAAGTTGCAGGCCCATCTCTGGTCTTCGACGCAGAGCACGCGCCAGGATGTTCCTTTTGTGCGCACCGCGAAAGCGGGAGGCTGGAAAACGGGTTTGCCCGAAGCTGCGGTGGCTCAACTGGAAGCGGCTTGGGGGCCGCTGATGAGCTACCTCGGATACGAACTGCATTCCGACGCGGCTAAGTCAATCGCCGCGAGTTCAGATTCGCGTCTGCTGGAAGCCGTTTTCAGCGGACATGGAATGTCGCGATGATTTACGGCATCAGGAAAGTAATGAAGTACGCGTTGGGCCGTGACATTGCGGGACGCACGCTGGCTGTCCGTGCCGACGATACTTTTATCGTCTCCTATCCGCGATCGGGCAACACCTGGACGCGTTTCCTGGTGGCGAATCTCTTGCATCCGCAAGAAGCCGCGACGTTTGACAACATCGAGCGCTGGGTTCCGGATACAGAAGCGCAGTCGAGCCGCTATATGCGCTCGATTCCAAGTCCGCGCACGATTAAGAGCCATTCTTATTTTGATCCTCGGTATCCGCGTGTGATTTACATCATGCGCGATCCTCGCGACGTTGCGCTTTCTTATTACGATTTTTCGCGCAAGTATCGTCACATTGAAGACAGTTATCCGCTGGAACGCTACGTCCGCGACTTTGTAACTGGTCATTCGGGAGCGGCGGACTGGGGAACCTGGGGAGAGAACGTAGCCAGTTGGGCCTTCGCTCGCGGAGCGCGTCCGGGATTTCTGCTGCTGCGCTACGAAGACATGAAGGCACGCCCCGAGCAGGAATTGGCGCGTATCGCGGACTTCTACGGAATCAGGATCACGCCGCAGCTCCTGCAGACGACCCTCGAGCGCAGTTCCGCCGATCGGATGCGGGAAATGGAAAGGACCCAGGGCAAGGATTGGGTGTCGACGAAGGATAAGCGCAGCGACATCCCCTTCATTCGCACGGCATCGTCAGGAGGCTGGAAGAGCAAGCTACGCGCGGAATCGGTAGCTGAAATTGAAGCGGCATGGGGCAACGTTATGCAGCAGTTCGGCTACGAACTGGTCGCCGGGAAAACGAACAATGCGATCGATGCTGACAAGAACGAAGCAAGAGTCAAACGCGACCAGACGCAACTGACAGGTGCGACCTTCCTCGGGGAAAATCGGGGATGAGCGATAAAATCCGGCTGGCTATTCTAGGCTGCGGCGCGATCACCCGCAGTGAACACATACCCGCAGTCAGTGCGCATCCTGGCGTTGAACTTGTAGCGCTGATCGATACAGATTTGGCGCGCGCAAACGCTCTTATCCAAAGTCGCAACCTCACCTGCAAAGCGGTGGCGGACTACCGCGAAGTCTTCGATCAGGTAGATGCGGTGATTAACGCACTTCCGAACCATTTGCATGTTTCGAGCAATATGGACTGCCTGGGCGCGGGACTGCATGTCCTCTGTGAGAAGCCGCTCGCGATCACCGCGGCGGAAGCGCGCGTCTGCACTGAGTTTGCGGAAGAAAAGAAGCTGGTGCTCGCCGTCGGCATGAATCGCCGTTTTGCGGCAAGCCATCTTTTGCTGAAGCTTGTGATTGAAGAAGGATTGCTCGGGGCCATTCAGAGTTACGACTTCCAATATGGGGGCGCATTCGATTGGCGCAGCGCTTCGGGTTTTTACTTTGACCGCGCCAAGGCTGGAGGCGGCGCGCTCGTCGATTTCGGCGTCCACATGCTCGATAGCGTGATCGACTGGTTTGGGCCGGTCACCGCATTCGATTATCAGGACGACGATTGGGGTAGCGGCATTGAGGCGAATCTCTTCCTCGACGTCAAGCACGAAGGGAAATTCGGCGACACTCCCGGACACCTCCGGTTGAGCCGTACGTTTCAACTCGCCAACCGTTTGCTGGTGCGGGGCGCGGCGGCGAGCGCCGAGATTTCCGTGCAAGATTCAGAGGTAGTTGTCATACGGCGAACGATTGGCGGTTGTCCGGTAAGTCAGACGATGCGGTTGGAGAAAATTTCTGGAAGCAGTTCGTACTGGCGGCAGCTGAACAATTTTGTTGAGAGCATCGAGAACCACGCGAAGCCGGAAGTCGATGGCTGGCAAGCGGTGCGGGTGCTTGAATTGATTGAAAATTGCTACGCGCACAAGGGGCGCATTCCGGAACCTTGGGCGGAGATCGGGGCGGAGATCGAGACCGGTCCCGGGCCCGAAAGCAGATCCCAACTTTCAAAAGCTACGAATGCCAATGCGCAAACGGGCAAAGAGGCGCGGACATGAACTGGCGCAGCGAAACTATCTTTGTCACGGGCGCGACCGGATTCATCGGCGGCCGCGTTTGCGAGCGCATGATGCAGGAAGGTGTTCCGAAGGTCCGCGCTCTGGTCCACGGTATGCATCGCGCTGCTCGGATCGCCCGCATGCCGGTTGAACTCTGTCCCGGCGACCTGCAAGATCGCGAATCGTTGCGCCGGGCGCTCGGCGACGCGAAGGTGGTGATCCACTGCGGCCTTGGACCTGCGAGCACGATCATGCGGGGCATCGAAAACATGCTGGCCGTCGCGCATGACGCTGGCGTAAAGCGCTTCATTCACGTAAGTACGGCGGCGGTTTACGGGATTACGCCTCCTCCAGGTTCGGAGACAGAAGATGCGCCCTTGCGCCGGACGGGCGATCCCTATTCCGATAACAAGGCGGCTGCGGAGAAAATTGTGCTCGACTACGGGAGGCGTGGCCTCCCAGTCGTGATTCTGAGGCCGTCCATCGTGTGGGGTCCTTATTCGGCATGGTCAACGCGCCTGATCGAGGATTTGCGAGCGGGGCACGTAGCTTTCATCGACGGAGGGAGCGGCGCCTGCAACACGACCTACGTCGACAATTTGATCGATGCCATGACCGCTAGCCTCGAAAATGACGCGGCATTGAACAATGCGTTTCTCATTACGGATGGAGAGCGTATTACATGGGGAGACTTCATCCGCGCGCACATGGGGTTGATTGAAGCGCTGCCGGAAGTAAAGGAAATTTCGAGGGCGGAGATTGCGGCGAGTCGCGGCAAGCCTTCCGGAATGCTGCTCGGTTCAGTAAAAGCGACGGCGCGTGTGGCGCGAAGCAAGCCCTTTCGCGAGATGCTGCTGCAGATTCCGATCACGGAAGCGGCAATGAAAAGGGCGTGGAACTGGGTTGGTTCGCTTTCCCCCGAAAAGCGGGAGCGCCTGCGGTCGCGCTTTGGAGTTCGTCGCGCGCCGGCGGCGAAGGCGAACGCAAGATTTATTCCTGATGAGGTGACAGAAGCGACACAGAGCGCGACCGTATTTTTCAGCATAGAAAAGGCGCGGAAGCTGTTGAATTATGAGCCGAGAATCAAGTTTGCGGCAGGGATGAAACTGGTGGAGCAGTGGTTGCGCTACGCCGCTTATATTCAGTGAGGATCGGCGAGGGATTCCTGTGGCAACGGGACTCGCATCGGGCGTGCTTTCCGCATGAAAGCAGCATGAAAATCATCGACGCGTGGCAGTGCATTCAGGCGCTGGATGGAAGTATGGGACCGAGGTAGATGCGTAAGTTTGAAAAACGGCAGATCCTGAAAAACGTCGGCTCCAGTTGGTCGGCACTGGCCATCAATGTGGTGGTTGGGGTATTCCTGTCTCCGTTCATCGTGCACCGCCTTGGCGACGCCGCCTACGGCATCTGGGTGCTGATCTTTTCCGTTACTGGATATTACGGGCTGTTCGATTTAGGAATCCGTTCTTCGATTATTCGCTACGTTTCCAAGTACACCGCGACGGGCGATAACGAAAAGTTGAAGCAGTTCGTGAACACGGCCCTCATCAGCTATACGGGCATCGGCCTTGTCAGTATGGTGCTGACGATGACGCTGAGTTCGTCGATTGAGCATCTCTTCAAGATTCCGCCCGAGATGCATTCGCAGGCGCGCATTTTACTGTTGATGGTGGGAGCTTCCGTCAGTCTCGGATTTCCTCTGGGCGTTTTCGGAGGCATGCTCGAAGGGTTGCAGCGTTTCTACATCTTGAATTGGACGAGCATCGGTTCCACCCTGATGCGCGCGGCTCTGATCGTTTTTTTTCTCAACCGCGGTTATGGACTGATCACCATCGCCTTGGTTACGGTTGCTTTGCCGATTCTATCGTCCTTATTGCGCGGCATTATCGTCTTTCATTTGTGCCCCATTGCGCTCGGCCTGCGCTACGTCGACAAAGCATCGTTCCGCAATATGGCGACCTATGGCGGTACGACTTTTCTCGTCATTGTGGCTGGACGCCTGCGTTTTCGTACCGACGAATTGGTGCTCGGTTCGATGATGTCGACGGTCGCTATCACTTATTTTTCTTTTGGCGCGCGCATTGTCGATTACGCGCAGGAATTTGTTTCCAGCCTGGCGCAGATCTTCGTCCCGATGTCGAGCCAGTCGGAGGCGAAGGGCGATCTCACTCGTTTGCGGAAGGTTTATGTGGCGGGGAATCGCGTTTGCGCTCTGCTCATACTGCCCATCACCGTAGTCCTGATTTTGCTGGGCAAGCACATCATAAGGATCTGGGTGGGAGCGCGCTACGTTCCGCACAGTTACCCCGTGCTTGTGGTCCTGATTATTCCGTTTGCGCTGATGCTGATGCAATCGGCTTCCGGACGCGTGCTCTTTGGCATCGGGAAACACCAGTCGATGGCAAAAGTAACTTTGCTGGAAGGGATCGCGAATCTGGTTCTCAGCATTGCGCTCGTCCCTGCATTAGGCGTGGTTGGAGACGCGCTGGGCACAGCGGTTCCGTTATGTTGTACCTTCCTACTCTTTATGCCGCGTCACATGAAGAAGCAGATTGGTGTGCCGGTCGGCACTTTTGTACGGCAGGCATACTCCTTGCCGGTGCTG
>Ga0302275_10004939_pt1 | contig 12984 bp, 9 predicted proteins | sample III_Bog_N2_2_FD_200229 | JGI IMG/M metagenome (GOLD analysis project Ga0302275, IMG submission 200229) | Peat permafrost microbial communities from Stordalen Mire near Abisko, Sweden - III_Bog_N2_2 | ecosystem: Environmental > Terrestrial > Soil > Wetlands > Peat | place: Sweden: Abisko...
CTCCCTGTCTACGCTTCGCAACGGCCGTTACCGGTCGTCACGCAAGACTCGGTTCGCGGCTGCTCGCTAGGCTTTGCCGCGGCCGTCATCGCAGACGGCAGACTTCAACGCGCTTTCAAGGCGCAACTCCCACACCACCGTACATACGGGTCCGTATACGGCGGTTCGCTGGATTAAGCGGCAATAGTTGTTCTATTGGCGCCGTAGTTTGGATGTCAGCAATCGTCGCACCAGCTTCGACTCCTCTGATCAGCGCCAGTCAGGGTTTCACCCCTTCCCGCCATTCCGAGGCCGGTTCCCCGGTATTCAGTCGCATGGCCGATGCGATATCGCTGCATCTACTCGTCACTTCCAGCGTTCAGGCCTTCAGCGAAACTCGTTCCGCCTAATATGCCCTCTGCTGACTTCTGCGCGGCGGTCAGGACGCCTTACGACGACCTCAGTCCCGTTGCCGGGACACAGCGCAGACCTCCCGAGGTAAGACCGACCGCCTTCACCGCACGCCCGCCGAATTTACCACCCCGGTCGTTGATGACTGTGGACTTCGCGATCATTGGCTCGCTCGTCCGGCCGGGTAGGCCTCGTTATCCGGTTCTTATCCATCGGGCCGCGGCTTTGCTCCACGCTTCCTTCAGACCCCACCTCGCGATGACGCCCTTGCGCTTCGCTAATCCTTCGCCGCCATCAGGCTGGATAGAAGACTTCCACCTCCAAGCTGTCGATCATGCTCGGCACACCAAAAAAACGCGGCGTCACCGCCGCGTTTTCTCAAATCAGCGCAGCCCGCATTACGCCTGCGGCTGCGGCTCCAGCCCGGGATCCGGGTCGGGGCGCGGCCGCGGCTTGCCGGCCGGCGGCACCGCGGAAGCCCGCGGCGTGGTCGGCTCCAGCACCGATTCGCGGTTCGGCTTCTTGCCCTTGAGCAGGTCCTGAATCTCGTCGCCGCTCAGGGTTTCGAATTCCAGCAGGCCTTTTGCCAGGGCTTCGAGGTCGGCGCGCTTTTCGGTCAGGATCTTGGTCGCCTGATTGTAGCCTTCTTCCACGAAACGCCGGATCTCGGTGTCGATCTTCTGGACCGTCGCCTCGGATGCGTTCTGGGTACGCGATACCGACATGCCGAGGAAAACCTCGTCCTGGTTCTCGCCATAGGACACGGTGCCGAGCGCTTCGGACAGGCCCCAGCGCGTCACCATCATGCGCGCCAGACGCGTCGCCTGCTCGATGTCGGACGAGGCCCCGGAGGTGACCTTCTCGCGGCCGAACACCAGTTCTTCGGCGACCCGTCCGCCCATCATGATGGCCAGGCGCGAGGTCATCTGCTCCAGCGACATCGACAGCTTGTCGCGTTCGGGCAGCTGCATCACCATGCCGAGCGCACGGCCGCGCGGAATGATGGTCGCCTTGTGGATCGGGTCGGTGGCGATGACGTTGAGGCCGACGATGGCGTGGCCGCCTTCGTGATAGGCGGTCAGCATCTTCTCTTCCTCGGTCATCACCAGCGACTTGCGCTCGGCGCCCATCATGACCTTGTCCTTGGCCTCCTCGAACTCGGCCTGGGTCACCATGCGCTTGTTGCGGCGCGCGGCGGTCAGGGCGGCCTCGTTGACGAGGTTCATCAGGTCGGCGCCGGAGAAGCCGGGCGTGCCGCGGGCGATGGTCTTGAGATTGATGTCCGGCGCCAGCGGCACCTTGCGGACGTGAACCTTGAGGATCTGCTCGCGGCCGACGACGTCCGGATTGGGCACCACCACCTGGCGATCGAACCGGCCCGGACGCAACAGCGCCGGATCGAGCACGTCCGGCCGGTTGGTCGCCGCGATCAGGATGACGCCTTCATTGGCCTCGAAGCCGTCCATCTCGACCAGCAATTGATTCAGCGTCTGTTCGCGCTCGTCATTGCCGCCGCCGAGGCCGGCGCCACGATGGCGGCCGACCGCGTCGATCTCGTCGATGAAGATGATGCAGGGCGCGTTCTTCTTGGCCTGCTCGAACATGTCGCGGACGCGGGAGGCGCCGACGCCCACGAACATCTCGACGAAGTCCGAGCCGGAAATGGTGAAGAAGGGAACATTGGCTTCGCCGGCGACCGCGCGCGCGATCAGCGTCTTGCCGGTTCCGGGAGGGCCGACCAGCAACACGCCGCGCGGAATCCGGCCGCCGAGCCTTTGATATTTGCCGGGATCGCGCAGGAACTCGACGATTTCCTGCAGGTCCTGTTTGGCCTCGTCGACGCCGGCGACGTCCTCGAAGGTGACGCGGCCATGCGCTTCGGTCAGCATCTTGGCGCGCGACTTGCCAAATCCCATCGCCTTGCCGGCGCCGCCCTGCATCTGGCGCGACAGGAAGATCCAGACCCCGATCAGCGCGATGAACGGCAGCCAGGAGACCAGCAGCGACACGAACCACGGCACGTTGTCGCCCGGCGGCTTCGCGGTGATCTGAACCTTGCCGTTATAGAGGCGCGAGACCAGCGTCGGGTCGTTCGGCGCGTAGGTCTGGAAGCTCGAGCCGTTGGTGAAGGTGCCGTGGATTTCCGGCCCCTGGATGACGACGTCGCGAACGTGGTTCTGATCGACCTCGGTCAGGAGCTGCGAGAACGAGATGTCCTGCGAGGAGGCGCGCTGACCAGGGTTCTGGAAGAGCGTGAACAGTGCCAACAACAGCAAAACAATAATGACCCAGAGGGCGAAATTGCGCAGATTGGCGTTCATTGATCTTCCTTCGTGGTCGCGCGGATCGCGGCCTTATGTCCTTGGGTCGTGTCCTCGGGCAGGCACGAGGGAATCCCTCGGTGGACTGCATACAATCTAGGTGCCGCCCCGGTCGCTGCCAAGGGAACCACTCAGGACTATTTAGCCCATCCTAGCGCGATTCCCGTTCAAATAATGGCGGCAAAAATCCGGCTCTTTCGGGGGTGGTTAAGACTCCCGAAGGGAATACGCCCGAGGCCCGCCGGTATTGCGGTCCCGCGTCAATTTGCCCGGCGGCGGCGGGCCGGCGCCGGCTCGATGCGGATCCGGCCGTCGATCAGGCTGATGAGCGCACCGGCGAGCGTCTGTTTCAGCCCTGAACGGCCCGGTTTTGGCCGGTTGACGGCGGCGGTACGGTCCAGCGCCGCCAGCAAGGCCTCCACCTTGCCGAGTTCAGCCGGTCCCTCATGCCCGAATCGGTTGATCGCCCGCCACAGCAGCCGCAGCCGGATTTCCTCCGGCATCGCCGCGAACGCCTTTGCATCGAAGATCCTGGCATCGAAGATCCTGGCATCGAATATCCTGACATCGAAACGGCCGGCATCGAAGCTCGGGCCTCCGCCATGCGGCGATTGGCTGTACCTGAGCGCGAGGTAGCGCTCGGCGCCGTCGGCCAGGATTTCGACCGCGGCGTTGGCCCTGGCGAGCCGCGCCGCCAGCCGCGCCAGATTGCGCGCATCGCCCCCTTCGGCGGCGAGCGCCGGCATCAATGTGCGAATCCGGGGGCGCGTAAAACCCGCATCGCGGTTGGTCGGATCGTCGGCGAAGCCGATTTTTGCCCTTTGAAGCGTTGCGATCAGCTGCGACTTCGGGACGTTCAAGAGCGGGCGCGCCAGCAGCACGCCTTCGCGCTCGGTCTCCCGCGCCATCGCCGCGAGGCCGGCAATGCCGCTGCCGCGCAGCAGCCGCATCAGCATTGTCTCGGCCTGATCGTCACGGGTATGGGCGGTGAGGATATGGGTGGCGCGCGCGGACCGTGCCGCCTGCGCCAGCAGGCGATATCGCGCCGCTCGCGCCGCAGCCGGCAAACCGGTTTTCGGCTTGGGGCCGGTCCAGCGCAGCGTGCGATGCGGCAGGTCGAGGCTGCGCGCCAGGCGACGGACCTCGCGCGCCTCGGCCGCGGCCTCGGCGCGCAGGCCGTGATCGACGGTGACGGCAATCAGGCGCGGACCGCGCGCCAGCGCGCGGCGCCAGCGCGCGGCAAGCCACATCAGTGCGACCGAATCGGGCCCGCCGGATACGGCAAGGACGATCGCCGGCGCGGCTTTCCAGTCCGCGAACAGGCGCTTGGCATCGCGAGCCGAGATCGGAGCATGGTCGTCGTCGGGCATGGCGTCGCCGGCTGATGGGTGAGCCTATTTATGCGCGCGCCGCGCGCAGACCACAACGCCACAGGCCCAAGACCTTCAGGGCAGCCTCGGCCTTCAGGACAGGCTCAGCACTTGATGCGCTTCTGCTCACGGTCGACGGCTGCCTTGACGCCGCTGGAGGCGCGCGGATATTTCCGCATCACCTCGCCGAGGGCGGCGCAGGCGGCCTCCTTCTCCTTGAGCGCCGCCAGCGACTGTCCGAGCCGCAGCAAAGCGTCGGGGGCCTTGCCCGATTTGTCGAATTTGGTGGTCACCCCGAGGAAGGCTTCCGCGGCGTCGCGATACTTCTGGCGCTGGAAATAACTTTCACCGAGCCAGTATTGCGAATCGGCGATCAGGGGGTCGCTCGGATATTTCACCGCGAAGTTGCGCATGGTCTCCTCGGCCAGCGCATAATCCTTGCGCTGCATGTAGCCGATGCCGAGATCGAATTCGTCCTTCGGAGTTGCCGACGGCGGCAAAGTGGTCAGCGCGGCTCGCGGGGCCGGGCCGCCCTGCGCCGGCGCTACCCCAGCCGCCGGATAACCCGCGCCGCCGGTATTGGCGAGATCGAGCGGCTCGCCGGGTCCGCGACCACCGGGCGCGCCGACCGGGGCTTCGGCCGGTACAGGCTGGCCGCCACCGAGCACGCGCGGCACGCCGGGGGCGTTCGGATTCTGGCTGGGGTCGAACGCGTCGCCGCGCCGCCGGCCGGGGACCGGCGGCGCGCCGGCCGGCTCCTGCATGATCGGCGCCGGCGCCGCGATCTGCGTCTGGTCGTAGGCCGGCTGCCGATAGGCCGGGCCGGGCTGCGCGGGCGCGGCGGCGACACCGGGCTGGACCATGTTGGGCTGGGCGGCGGCCTGTCCGCCGGGGGCAGCAGCCGGGGCACCGCCCTGCAGCGCCCGCAGGCGGTCTTCGAGAAGGCGATTGCGGTATTGCAGCTCCTCGTTCTGTCCGGTGAGCTGCCGCAGCTGGTTCTCCAGCTGCTGAATGCGCATTTCCGAATCCGCATCTTCGGATTGCGCAAAGGCTCCTGAAGACAAGGCCTGCGACGCCAGCATCAGCATCGCGGCGCTCGCCGCGGCGCGGGCAGTTCTATGAAATCTGGATGACATTCTGGCCTGACGACGAGATGCGGCGTGACAAACGAAAGCGGAACACATTGAGGGAGGGAGTACGCCAAAAATGTGACTGCTGTCCCAAATCAGGCGTTGGTCTTCCGCTGTATGGTTTAGTGTCAGCTTCGAAACAAGCAAGCGGCTTCGGCCGGCAATGAAACGTCCATCCGAGGGAGGCCGGACCATGCATGTCCTCGTCAACGGAGTGCGGCTGTTCTTCGACGTCGAGGGCGCGAGATTGGTGCCGGACGGTCCAGCGATGCGTGAGAAGCCGACGCTTCTCCTGCTTCACGGCGGCCCCGGTTTCGACCATTCGATCTACAAGCCCGCCTACACGGCCTTGGCCGAAGTCGCTCAGGTCGTCTATCTCGATCATCGCGGCAATGGCCGAAGCGAAGATGGTTCCCGGGAAAGCTGGAATCTGGCGCAATGGGGCGATGATGTGCGCGCCTTCTGTGAGGTTCTGGGCATTGTCCGCCCGATCGTGCTCGGCGCGTCGTTCGGCGGCATGGTCGCGCTGGCCTACGCCACCCGCCATCCAGAGCACCCGTCAAAGCTGGTGCTGATCAGCACCGAGGCCGCCGGAGACACTTATCTCGACCGACGGGTGGCGCTGTTCGAGCGCTTCGGCGGCCCCGAAGTTGGCGCGCTGGCGCGCCGCAGGTTCCAGGATGTCGACAGCATCAGGGACCAGGCTGCGGTCGACGCCTGGCGGAAACTCGCTTTCCCAGTCTATACGCGGACGCCACGCGACCCGAATATCGGAAGCCGTACGGTCGGAAAGCCGGAGGTGGGGCTGCACTGGTTCGCCAAGCCAGGCGGCGAGAGCCACACGTTCAACATGTTCCCGCAACTCCATCGCATTCAGTGCCCTACCCTGGTGCTCGGCGGCGAGGACGATCCGATGCACCCGATCGAGAGCCAGGCAGATATTGCGGCGGCGCTACCCGCGCACCTCGTGCAGTTCGAACGTTTTATCAATTGCGGACATGCGGTGATTCCCGATGCACCCGAGCGCGCCATGGCGGTGATCCGGAACTTCGTTGAGCGCAGATAGCCGCCAAAACGAAACCGGCGCCCGAAGGCGCCGGCGAACGAACTTGCGAAAGCCTAAAGGCTCAGGAACTGGCGTTCAGCACGGTGACCGCGCGGCGGTTCTGCGACCAGCAGGAAATGTCGTTGCAGACCGCGACCGGGCGTTCCTTGCCGTAAGAGATGGTCCGCATCCGCGAGGCATCGATGCCGCGCGAGGCGAGGAAGGTGCGCACCGACTGGGCGCGCCGCGCGCCCAGCGCGATGTTGTATTCGCGGGTGCCGCGCTCGTCGGCATGTCCTTCGATGGTGAAGGCGTAGCGGTTATAGGTCTGCAGCCATTGCGCCTGCTTCTCCAGCGTGGCGATCGCCTGCGGCGACAGATCGGTCTGGTCGCTCTCGAAGAAGACCCGGTCGCCGACATTGACCACGAAATCCTGCTGGCTGCCCGGCGTCGCCGCACTGGCCATCGCTCCGTCGGCACCGAGGTTCTTGTTGGCGCAAGCGCCCATCGACAGCGCCACCGCAAGTACCGCGGCCAGCTTCAATCCCTGGAGGATACGCATTTGATGTTTCATTCCGGAGCCTCCACGCTCACGTTCTACAACTGTCATCCGGTCTACAGGGCGATGGTTAAGCGAACGTTCCGTCAACCTTGATGGGATGTTGCCAAACCCGATCAAATGCCGGCAATCCGCGAAAAGCAACCGCGATGGTTAATGATTTGTAAATGTGGCGCGAGGGTGAAGGCAAGCGCCAGCCAGCCCAGGAGACGGCTTAAAACAGCTCGGATCGGCCATTTTGGGGCCGATCCGAAGCCATTATGCAACAGCTTGTCTGTAGATTGGGCAGTCAAGGCGCTTTCGAGCGAACGCCTGCCCCGCACTTGATGCGGGGTGCAAACCGATTCGCGTCAGGGAACCGCGTCAAACCGGGAACCCGGAACCCTGCTCGATCTGGTCAGGATTGCTGCGGAACGATCGAGCTGTGCTCGAACGAGGCGATCCGCATGTCCGGCGAAAATGAACGGCGCTCGCCGCCGCGCTCGAACAGCATCCGCCGTTCGAAAGCGCTCGAACGCATCATCGGAAAACGCAGGAACACCTTGTCCCGCATGGCCGGGAAATTCGCCGCCATCAATCCAACCGGTTTCAGCAGGCCCGGGAAGAAACGCGGCTCGGCGATGGTCTCGTGCATGAAAACCCGGCGATAGAACGCCTGATGCTCGGCGCGAACGATCGCAAGCCCGAGGTCGGCGTTGAAGTATTCGCAGGCAAGATAGGCCAGCCGCAGCGTCACATAGGGCAGTTCCGGGAAGCGCTTGGCCTTGTCGGGCTCAGCCACGAAGCGGGTCGGGTCGATGATGACCTCACCGCGATCGAGCCGGGGATGGAGGATTTCGCCGAAGGCCTCGGCCGAACAGGACTCCCGCCATTCGGCGGTCAGCACGCTGATGCGAACCGAACTGTAGAGTTCGCCTTCGATATAGATGCCGAAGGTCCAGGAATTGGGCAGGTCGTCATATTGGTCGGTGACGCGCTGCTCCGGGGATTCCTTGACCGCTCCCTCCCGCAGATAGGCCCGGTAGCGAAGACGATAAATCTCTTCCTTTTCCTCGGGGGTCCGCGCCAGTCGATAGTCGACTTGATCCAGCAGTTCCGCACCCCGTCCAAGAGCCGTAGTAACCGGTTCGGCCGCGGACCTCATGTGATACTCCTTACAACTTCCCATCAACTTCGGCGCGTAGTTAAAAATATTAACACCTTGTTAACGAAGATGCAAAGGTATCGCAGTATTAGGGTTAATGTTTCCGAGGCAGCTGAAATATTACGCCAGATGGCCTTTCGGAGAAAAATTCTTCTTAGCGGAGAACTGAAGGAATTCGCCTACGCGATCGATCGCGCCGGAAGCGCGACGACCTGGTCTTCGACCGCGCGACGACCATGGGAGGCGTTCAGCAGTTGGCGCACCCTCACCGCCGGAACCGGCCGGCTGAACAGATAGCCCTGCGCCTCGGTCACGGTGCCGTCGGAACTGATCAGCTCGAGCTGCTCGTTGGTCTCGATGCCCTCGACCACGACCGACATTCCGAGATCGGCCGAGAGCCGCGCCACGCCGCGCAGCAGCGTCAACGGACGGTCGGTGTCGATGCCTTCGAGGAAGGACCGGTCGATCTTGACCTTCTGCAGCGGGAAATTGTGCAGATAGCTCAAGCTCGAATAGCCGGTGCCGAAATCGTCCAGCGAGATCCGCACGCCGATGGTGCGCAACCGCGCCAGCACGTCATGGGTAAGCTGGGTATTGCGCAACAGCGAAGATTCGGTGATCTCGATCTCGAGACGGTCCGCGGGAAGCCCGGAGACCTCGAGCGCATAGCGGACCTCGCTCAGCACGTCGCGCTGATGGAACTGCTGCGGCGAGAAATTGACCGCGACGCTGACGCCTTCCGGCCATTTCATGCATTCCATGCAGGCCTTGCGCAGGATCCAGCGGCCGAGATCGACGATCAGGCCCATGTCCTCGGCGACCGGGATGATGTCGACCGGGGAAACCGTGCCGCGCACCGGATGGTTCCAGCGCAGCAGCGCCTCGCAGGTCGTGATCCGCCCCGACTTGAGGTTGACCAGCGGCTGGTAGAACAGCTCGAATTCCTCGTTGGCCAGCGCCTTGCGCAGGTCCAGTTCCAGAATGCGGCGCGCCTCGACGGTTTGCGCCATCTCGTCGCGGAAGAAACAGAAGGTGCCGCGGCCGTCGGCCTTGGCGCGATACAGCGCCATATCGGCGTTCTTCAGCAGCGTGTCCGCGCTGACGCCGCGCGATGTCATCGCAATGCCGACGCTGGCGCCGATTTCCACCAGGTGATTGTCGATCTTGTAGCGCTCGCTGAGGTGATCGACGATGCGCCGCGCCAGATGGGCGGCGTCCTCGGTCGATCGGATGTTTTGCTGAAACACCACGAACTCGTCGCCGCCGAACCGCGCCACGAAATCCTCCGGGCGCAGCATCCCGCGCAGGCGGTCGGCGACGGCGCACAACAGCTGGTCGCCGCAGGGATGCCCCAGGGTGTCGTTGACCTGCTTGAACTGGTCGAGGTCGATGAACAGCAATGCCGACAATTGCTCGGCATCGTGCGGAACCCTCAGAAGGCGCTCGATCTCGTCACGGAAATTGACCCGGTTGGGCAGCGCCGTCAGTTCGTCGTAGCGCGCCAGATGGGTGATTCTCGCCTCGGCATTGCGCCGCTCGGTGATGTCTTCCAGCAGCACGACGGCGCCGCCGCTGGCCATCGGCTGAAAGGTCCACGACAATGACTGCGCCCTGGCGGCGTCGGGATCGGTGGTGATGATGTCCCTGGCCTGCGTATTCTCGATTTCGGACAGGATTATCCTGCCGCTGGCTGCCGTGATCGTGCCGGCGCTGACGCAGGCGGCAACGATATCGGCCGCACTGGCGCCGCGATGCACGAGATCGTCCGACAAATTCATCATTTCGCTGAAACGGTGGTTCATCACCGCCAGACGGCCATTGGCGGCGAACATGCATAAGCCGTGCGGCATGTTGTTGAGCGCGGTGTCGAACTGACCGGCGAGCGCGGCCTCCCGGAAGCTCGATGTCAGCGCTTTGACGAAAATCGCGTGCAGGCTGAGGTTGATGCCCTTGAGACCGACGAAGAACAATGCGAGCAGCACGGCCAGCCCGACGTAGTAGAATCCGCCATGCAGCGCCAGCGCCAGCGACATCGGCCCGCACGCCAGCAGGATATGATACTGAACGAGCTTCGGGCGGCCATAATTGCGGGCGGCGGCGCCGGCGGTATAGCCGATCGTCACGGCCACGCAGAGCATGTGGGCGATCGCATCGTCGTTGCCGAAAATGGTGATGAAGCACCAGACGCCGAGCACCCCGGCATACACCATGGCGCCAATTGCGTAGTGCGGCTCCAGATGCTTGGCCTGATCGAACGTAAGCACCGCAGTACGGCGCTCGTATTTGCGCATCTGGAATGCGCGCAGGGTGCCGATACCGACGATCAGGGCCGCGCACGGCCACAACAGCAGGTTCCCGGTTTTGAGCGCCGTCATCACCGTCGCTGCCGCCGTACACACCGTGCCGACGAACATCGGCCAGAAATTCTGCAACATGGAATCGACGAGCGCGGCGTAAAGCACGGGCTCCATTGCTTCCTGATTGCTCGGCTTTTTTTGATCGACCAGCTGCATGGGGGTGCGCACGTCCTTTTCGGTACGTACTTCTACCCGCCGCAGATGAAGCCTTTCTGAGGGAACATCGTTACCGAGAGGTTGTTTTGCTCGGCGGTTTTCAAAAATCTGCTCGATAAATCAGCAGGCTAGGCAAGCTTTGCCGGTCATGCCAATTCGCTGCGGCGCAGGCCGCGAGGTTTGCGAACTGGTTAAGGGCATCACAAGAGCCGGCAAGTCATTAGGCAGACTTTAGGAAAGCAATGGTGACCACGCCGGGTCGGACGCGAAGCCGGGGGTCGGCACCTTCTGTTCGTTGCGCCCGGAAATGTCGACGGTGAACAGCGAGGGTCCGCCGTTGCCGCCGGGATCGCGGAAGAACATGATGACGCGGCCGTTCGGCGCGAAGGTCGGTCCCTCATTATGGAATCCGGAGGTGAGGATCCGCTCGCCCGAGCCATCGGGCTTCATGATGCCGATGGAAAACTGTCCGCCGCCCTGCTTGGTGAAGGCGATGTAGTCGCCGCGCGGCGACCAGACCGGGGTCGAATAGGTGCCGTTGGTATCGTCCTTGCTGAAGGAGATGCGCTGCGCGGCGCCGCCGGTCGCCGCCATCACGTAGATCTGCGGCTTGCCGCCGCGGTCGGATTCGAAGCAGATGCGGCTGCCGTCGGGCGAATAGGACGGCGAGGTGTCGATCGCCGGCGTATCGGTGAGGCGCGTGGTCGATTTCGACCGCAGGTCCATCACGAACAGGTTCGAATTGCCGCCCTGCTGCAGGCTCATGATCACGCGCTGACCGTCCGGCGAGAAGCGCGGCGAAAACGACATGCCGGGAAAATTGCCGACGATCTCGCGCTGCCCGGTCTCGATGTTGAACAGATAAACGCGCGGGTCGCCCTGGCCGAATTCCATATAGGTGATTTCCTGGGTCGACGGCGAGAACCGCGGCGTCAGCACCAGGTCGGCGCCACGGGTCAGGTAGCGCACATTGGCGCCGTCCTGGTCCATCATCGCCAGCCGCTTGATGCGGCGCTCCTTGGAGCCGGTTTCGTCGACGAACACCACGCGGCTGTCGAAATAGCCCTTCTCGCCGGTCAGCCGCTCGTAGATCTGGTCCGAGATGATATGGGCGATACGACGCCAGTATTCCGGCGAGGTGAAGTATTGCTGGCCGGTGAGCTGCTGGGCGGAGGCGACGTCCCACAGCCGGAATTCGGCTTTCAGGCGGCCGTCGCTCTGGCGGGTCATGCGGCCGGTGACCAGCGCCTGGGCGTTGATGGTCTTCCAGTTCTGGAATTGCGGCGCGGCGTCGATATTGGTGATCTTCTCGATGAAGGCCGCCGGATCGATCGGCGCGAACAATCCGCTGCGCTTGAGGTTGTTGGTGATGACCTGGGCGACGCCGACGCCGACTTCGGCGTCCGCCGGCGAGCCCGCCACGAAATCCGGAATGGCGATCGGGATTGGCGCGACTTCACCGCCGGACACCCCCAAATGCGTTTGAGCGCCGGCAAGCGAAGGCAGCAGCATCGCAGCGGCACCGCCGATCACTACGTGACGGCGGGTTAGCGGCAACGGAGGAAGCAAAAACGACGTCACGGACATGGTTGGCTCATTCTCTCGTTCACATCTCGGGACCAAAATCGATGTCCATGTACTTCCACTGCTGATAGGTCTCGTCTCGGAGCATCGTGTAGGGCTGACCTTGCAGCACAGCTCGAACAGCCGATTCCGCCGCAGCCTTAGCGCGCGGCGTATTCCCGCTTGCGACCACCTGAGGTGAGGCGGAGAGACGGCGATCCTGGCCCAACCAAATTCGCACCGTAAGGGTTTGCTCCTCCGGAGTCTCGTCGCCCTGCAAATTCCATAGCCGCTTGAGACGGGCCCGCATGGCGCCCAGTTCCGACTGCGACAGCGTCGCCGCGGTCCCCTTGGCCGCGCCGAGCGCCGGTGTCGAGTTCAGCGTTTCGCCGGCATACGCCTGCCGGGTCGGGTCGCGCTTGTCGACCAGCGCCGCGATGGATTCGGAATCGTACTTGTATTCGCGCTTCTTGACCGGCGGCGGCTGCGTGGCCTTGGCTTCCGCCTTCGGCGCCGGCTTCTTGCTCTCTTCTTTCTTCAAAGCCTCCGCGATCGGATCGACCTTGGGCGGATCCGGCTTCTTCTCGATCGGCTTCGGCGCTTCCTTGGGTTTGTTCTCGGTAACCGGCTTCGGCGGATCGGGCTTTTTCTCCACCGGCTTTTCCTCCAGCTTCGGCACCGGATCGGGCGCAGCGTCGGTCACGATCGGCTGTTTCTGGCTGATCTTACCGACGGCGTCATCGACCGGTCTGGCTTCGGCGACCTTCTCGACCAGCGGCTTTGCGTTTTCCTTCTTGCCGGTCTTGATGCCGGCGGCCAGCTTGGAAAGCTGATCGTCGGTCACGAATTCAACCGGAATAGACTCGGTTACCGACTCGAACGCTCTGGACGAGAACGACACCAGTCCCCACCCGATCACGAGGACGTGCAGGGCAATGGACGCGACCAG
>Ga0302275_10004941_pt1 | contig 12982 bp, 10 predicted proteins | sample III_Bog_N2_2_FD_200229 | JGI IMG/M metagenome (GOLD analysis project Ga0302275, IMG submission 200229) | Peat permafrost microbial communities from Stordalen Mire near Abisko, Sweden - III_Bog_N2_2 | ecosystem: Environmental > Terrestrial > Soil > Wetlands > Peat | place: Sweden: Abisko...
GTTTGTTGGCGGCGGTGAGAATCCGCGCATATCCGGCGGCGCCTGCGGTCCTGACCGATGAACGTTCACCACCGGAGCCAGCCTATTGTCGCTAGGCACCGACCTCGGCGGACGATTCTGGCGGGTCGATAAACCCCTGTAAACGCTGGCCTTCGGCCACCGCCTCCGGCGGCTTACGGCGTTGACAGGCGTCTATCGACCCGCCTCCTCGCTGCCAAGAGATCGACGGCAAAGTTTGTGCCAACTTTCAGCGCGCCGCCGGATATGCGCGGATTCAGACCGCCGTCGACACCAATCATCGCCTCCAGACTTTCGCGCTCCTCCGCGCTCAATTTCACCACGTATTTCTTGACGCCGAGGCCAGTCTCGCCCACGAATCATCTCCATCCTCGCCAAAACGACGCCGACATACAGATTCAGAGATGCTCACAAATTTCAAGGACACGAGCGACTAGGCTCGATGCATTGATCACCGATGGACAGGCGGAGCCAGTCTTCCTCGTCGCCGATTTGGCCTCAACCTATAGGGCTTTGATCGAACGCTTTGACCTAAGCCTGCGTTTTTTGGGCAGCACCTGGAGTTCTTTCTCGGATATGGCTCAGCGTCTTGTTCCGCCGGGTCAGGCCGAAGAATGGGGCGGGTTCGCCCTAGTTATGAATACGGAGATGCAAGGATCACATGCAACAGCCTCTGTCGCTTAGCGAAACCGGTTCACTGGTCGCAGTGGTGTGGACCGGGACCAAACGCCTGATTTGGCATCGGCAGCAGATCGGCGGCCGGCCGAGCGGGATCCTTATTCTGGCTCCAGAGCCGAGACGTGAGCCCTCGACAACCGAAGCTGGAACGGACTGGATCGTTGGGCTGCCAGGGAAAGCGGCTGGTGAGTCCGAACTGATCCGTCATTCGCTGCTAGGCCTTGTCAGTCTGCGGCCGGCTCTGCCGGCCCTGTACGATTTATTTCCAGCACTTCAAGAGATAGGTCGTTTTACCACACCGACAATCGCGCCTGACGATCTGGGGCGGCGAATAGCAGGGCTTGCGCAACCAGTTCTGCTGATTGTCGACACACCCGGAGCGGAGCGCGACGTTCTGGAAGCTTTCGAAGCCGCACAAGGCCTGGAGCGAATCGGGATCATCCGGTTGCGATGCGGCGCTGAGCCGTTCTTCGAGGGAGCGTGGTCTTGCGAGGAGGCGCTGGCTTGGCTCTCCGCCCGCCATTTCCGGGTGATCGCCCGAAATGACGTAGATCCCGAATGGCCTGAAATCACGCTTGAGGTCGATTTTCAGGGGCGCCGGATCGCGTCCTTGGAGGACGCTTTCGCCCAGCGTGACGCGGCATTGACCGAGACCCGCAAAGGTCTGGCCGGTTTGCAGGCTGAGGTCGAAGCCTTGAGGGGAGAGGTCGCTGGCCGCACGGCTCGACTGACGGAGGTGGAGGCAGCGCTGGCCCAGCGCGAGGCCGATCTCGGCGGCGCGCGGGACGCTCTCGCCCAGCGTGACGCGGCATTGACCGAGACCCGGAAAGGTCTGGCCGGTTTGCAGGCTGAGGTCGCTGGCCGCACGGCTCGACTGACGGAGGTGGAGGCAGCGCTGGCCCAGCGCGAGGCCGAACTCGGCGGCGCGCGGGACGCTCTCGCCCAGCGCGACGCGGCATTGACCGAGACCCGGAAAGGTCTGGCCGGTTTGCAGGCTGAGGCCGAAGCCTTGAGGGGAGAGGTCGCTAGCCGTACGGCTCGACTGACGGAGGTGGAGGCAGCGCTGGCCCAGCGCGACGCGACATTGACCGAAACCCGGAAAGGTCTGGACGATTGCAAGGCGGACCTATCGGTCACCCTGCGCATGCAAATGCTGACGCAAGCCGATCTGCGCGATCTGCAGGAACGCTATCGCGAGGCGGATCGCCAACGCCAGGCGCAAGCTGACCTTCTGCAAAAGTTGGCCCCTCGACTTCAGATGGTTCGTCACCAATTAACGCAAGTGATGGACCCCCCTCCCCTTGAGCTTCCCAACGGAAGGATCATCATATCGACCTCCCATAAAAAGAAAAAACGCAATGCTGGGTCCAAAGCGGAGAGGAAATCCTGATGCCCGATCTGCCCCGCTCGTTAATGGACAGTCTCGATGAAGCGCTCGGGCTCTTGAGTGATTTCGCCAGCAATCAGCCTATTCCCGAAAGCGAGATCAGGTCTCCGGCTAAGCTGCTCGAGCAGTGCGAAGAAATTTGCAACAACCGTCTCGAGCCACAGCCCGTCAGAATCGTTCACCATTTCGCCTGCACCGGCGGCACGCTGATCTGCAAGCTATTGGCAACAATGCCCAATACACTGCTTTTGAGCGAGATCGATCCGTTGAGCCAAATCATGACCCGAAACAGACGCTCCCCTGCGTTTGCGCCGACCGACTTGATCTATGGCATGCGCGTCGCCTTGCGACCGGCGGACGATGCGGCGGTTATCGAGGTGTTTACCGCAGGTTTACGCGCTCTCTATACGCAGGTCGGAAGCATTGGGCAGCGCCTAGTTCTACGCGATCATTCCCACTCGCATTTCTGCACCGACATTGCCATCGATGCCCGGCCGTCCCTGCGCGAAATTGTGCAAAGTGTTTTGCCCGTCCTTTCTATCGTGACGGTCCGACATCCGGTGGACTCCTTTGTATCCCTGGACAGGAACGGTTGGCGTCATTTCGCCCCCTTCACGATCGATGAGTACGCGCAACGTTACCTTGCCTTTCTCGAGCGGCATAAAGATATACCGATGGTGCGCTATGAAGATCTCCTCCAGGAGCCGATCGACATTTTGAGACGGATATGCACGTTGTTGAATTTGTCGTTTTCCGATAGCGCCAAAAGTCTGCTCTCCGTTGTCGCGATGAGCGGCGATAGCGGCCGTTCAAGCAACGTTATCGGTCATCGGCCTCGGGGCGAGTTTCCCGGTTGGATAAAGAAACAGGCTGCGAGCAGCGCGGCCCTCGGAGAGCTCTGCGCGCATCTGGGCTACGAAGCCGCAGTGTGACCTGGTTTGCAGGAGATAGGTATCAAACATAATATTATTTTTTTATCCAGGTAGGGTGATTTGTAGGCTGGAGAGCCCCCTTGCCCATAGGCGCCAGGTTAGGCCTGACGCTCTCCGGCAAATTGCTTGTTCTCCAAACTTTTCGCCAAGCTTTTTCCAATTCCGTCCTTTTTTCTGCAAGCCGATCCAAACATTTCTCTGGCGGTTTTGAGCGATTTCAAGGCCTTGCAAGTCCACCAAGTCCGAATTCGTTTTCTCCAAACTTTTCGCCCCTCGGGGTCGCTGGGATCGACTTCGCCTTCCGTGTTCCGCCGCAGGGGAGAAACCTGGATCGCGCCCTCCCGGCGCCCCGAATCCAGCGCTTTTCGCGCCGATTGGCGAAACGGGCGGGAAGGTTGAGTGACGCCATAGGCGGACCTTGGTTGCCGCGCGGAAGCGGATTTTTTAGAATAACATGCTTTCTCTAAATCAGAAAGAAAAAACAGGGGCTCGCCACTCCTGGGAGTTCCGTTGCGCGGACCTCCCCATCCGGGAAAGCCCGATGATGAACGCCCAAAATCGTTATCCTAGCGCGAATGGCATTACATTTTGTGAAAGATCTGTCGTTTGCGCCTGGAACAAATCGACATCGACATACCGGTCGAATTTGGCTGATACGCCTTCCCGCCAGATCCCCGCTTCATACGTCTTGAGTAGTGACTCGTAACGTCGATATTCGGCGGCGTTGCCAAAATGTTGCCCGCGCCTCACCTCTTCGGCGACTTTGGTCGCCAGCCCTGAATGATACTTGAAATGCGCGAACCAGAATATCTTCGAGGAAACGCGAAGGTTCGTCGCGGAATGGAGTCCTTCCGATAACCGCACGCCCGGATTATACTTAATAATCGCGTATTTATTCGTGGTGAACGCATGGGGTGGACTTGTCGGATCGACGCGGTGACGGGCGTTGCTCGTTACCGTAGGCCCATCGCCGAAGACGCCCCTGTGGAGGTGCACTTGACGAAATGGAATTTTATCATACCACGGCGCAACCTCGAACGGATCCGCCTCAGTCAGATCTGCGGATGAAAGTGGTCCTTCGGGATACATATCCACCATCAGCACTTGCGCCGCGTCGGCGCCTTCTTCGGAAATCCGCTCCAACGCCTCGCTGAGGCTCGTTTTCGTCCAGCCCTCGAAAACCAGTAGTTCATCCGCGTCCGCGACCACGGCCCATTTTCCCAGGAAGTGATTGGCGAGCACAGCCTGCTGCCAGTCCACGCCGTAATGGGACATGCGATATTGTGTATCCGCGGAGTAAAGCACCACGTCATCCTGGCCGAGAAGCAATTCAAGCGTGCCATCGTCCGAAACGTTATCGACGAAGCAGAAGCACTTCACGCCAAGACTTCGGTAATGTGCAAGGAAATGGCGGACCATCACCTTTTCGTTTCTAAGTACGCACACTACGGCGATATTTTCACGGAGAAGCCGCCGGGCCTTGTCGACACCCGTCAGCAGTTCGAGCTGGTTCGCGTCGACGCCAACAGAGGCATGAGAATGCGTGGGCCATATTTTCTTTGGCCACAATTCGGCCGAGGCGCGACGGCGGAAGACCAACTCCTGTTGCCGATGGTCGTCCAAGTGAACGAGACTTATTATCGAATTCCTCGAGGGAAAAAATGTATTCTCCCATCTTCCGATCGGGATCGCGCTCGACCCCGTCCTGCGCCGCTGATACGTCACGTAACCGGCGTCGGAGCACGCGATGCCGGCAAGGCTCAGAAGGTCGCCGACCAATTTGTCCTCCATGTAAGAACGCGAAATCAGCCGTCGACCTTCTTGCGTTTCCGCTTGCTTGAGTAACGATTCGAAAGCAAAACGTGACAGGCTGTACCCACCGCCGCCATCCGCATAGATTGAAGGCTCAGGAGACGTGTCGAACGTCATCCGTGCGTATTCTGAATTCGACTTACTTTGGTGCCACAGGCGATCCGTCCCGCCAATGCCTCGGGACAGCTTTCGGCCAAAATAATGAAACTCGCGGTAGCGCGCCGATCCGAAATACTCATCGATATTCAAGAAACAATCGTCGTCTATCTTAATAATGAATACATAATCTGTGCTATTTGCAACCCATTTGAGAAGTTCTAACGTCTTCATAGGGAGATATTCATAATCGTCGTTAATATTCAAGCTAAGAACATCTCCGTCAATATTGCCTTCCCCGCCCCCAACTACAATCACATAGTGGATGCGCCAACGGTCTAAATCTTTTAACCACGTGTTTCGGATGGCCTCAATCCTCGTGGCGAGATTTTTCTGACAAGAATAAACGACGACGAGAGTGTCTCCCAAAGGGTCAATCTCTCTGTAGTTCGTTGCCGCCGCTCCGGGGTCCGCGGCCGCGGATCCTCCAAATGCGGCCACGCGAAAACGCGCGGCCACCGCCGCCGCGGGCGCTTGCCTGGGACCGCAGAGTTTATCGAGTTCTGTTTGCGCTTCGGAAATAGCCGCTGCGAGCGCACGCTGCAGTCTGTCTCCACATGGCAGATAGCCATAGGCGAGGCTCATGATATCCAGGCCTACCGCGACCGCCTCGGGAATGCTGCGATTTGCGGACTGCCAGATGTCGAGAACCTTGGCCGCGACGCGCGTTGCGGAATCCGCCCGCCACGCGGCGTCTACATCCTCCTCACCGCCGTCGGAGAAAATATTGGCGGCCAGCAAAATTTCACCGAATATGCGCTCCTTGTTCGCTAGGCTCGACCGCTGTTCCGAAACGCAGTTCACGCCAATCTGGTCCCAAATTTTTCGAAGTTGAAGATTTATGGATTCGTTATCCTGCGATAGAAAGCCGCCAAAGGGATGCGCCACTAGGCGCAGGCGCTCTTCGGCGCGAACATCTGAATAAGTGGTGATAAGGAATTTGAGATCGTTCTGCGCCTCATCAATGGAATTAAGCTTCTGAATGGCGAAGGAAACCATCTCCCGGAGCATCACGTCACATTCAGCGACCCTGTTCGATCTAAACCACGTGATCAGGCGCGCTATCTCCAGATAATCGACCTGGCGATCCTCAATCATATCTCGGACCAGAGCCATCAGCGCGCAGTACCTGGAGTACGCCTTATCGAGAACAACAATTCTTACCGACGTCTCCTTGGCGCCAAGATTCTCATAAAGCGACCAAAATACTGGATTGAGACCGAAATGCGCCAAGGCATGCAGTGTGATACTGTTTTCATACCAGAGCGGCATACGCGGGGTTATCGATATCAGTACATGCTCCAACTTTACGATATCGTTGTTGTATACTCTGGAATACCATCCGTTTCCAAGTGTTGTTATCAACTCAATGAACCAATGACAACAGCTACCAAGCAAACCAATGTCCCTATTTCGCTCTACAAAGCGCTGCGCGGCATAGGAAACGGCCTCGATACAAAACCATTGCGGGGACGACGTATTCTGGATGACGAGTTGATTAAGGCTATTGCCCATTCGGGCGAATTCATCTTGTGCGGCAAAAAGCGCTGTGACGAGGGAAAGGTTCCACGAGCCCTCTTGCGGTATCTTCATCATGACCACCGACGGCTCAAGAATGCTGAAAAGCATCGGTAACTCGTCGTGCTGCGCAAGCAGCGGGATCATTTGCAACAAGAATTCGACGCCCAGCATTCCAACCAGACCATGCCTGTGCAGGGTTGTGATTACAACCGGAAACACTGAGCCGCGCTCGTGCAATAGCGAATTGACGTCGTAAAGCGCGATTTTTAAAGTGGATGCGTTGCGTTCGCTCTGTGTGACCTGATCAGCGACTGTTTTTTCCTCGAACGGCGACGATTTGACCTCATCGGAGATCGACGGCGGCTCTCGAGTATCCATCGCCACATCGAAACATACGGAGTCGACGCTGAATTCCCGAGCAATCTTCGCCGCCAGAACACGGCTGGCCGTGTCAAGCCTCGACCAAAGCCGGCCACGCTGAATGTGGCCCAGGGCCAACAGGGCTCGATGCTGCCCATCGGGCCCGGAGTGCGCGCCGCTCAGACCCCGGATGAGGGTAGCGATGATATCGTCACGAGTTATGACGACCATATTTCCCGTCAGCAAATGATCGTTGGCGTATACAGATAGCTCAAACGCTTTTCCATAGGCAACATCCCAGATATCGACGGGAATATCGATCTCAAACTTCTGAATGAATACGCTTTGGTACGGCGATTCCGCCGATTGATAGCGCGAATATAAGACGGGTCTGATCTGCCGTTGCCTACCGTTTACGCATAATTTCATGACGATATTGGCGCCTCCGGAGAGGCTCGAAACCCACCCGATTATTGTCAGATCCGAACACGCATCGACACATCCCACCAGATTGCGCGCCGCCCCGGCCGGCGCGGAGCTGGTTCGCTGCCGGGCGAACGCCCGGAAGTCGCGGACGGTCGAAACGCTCGACTGCGAGTCGAACATCGAAATCGCGGATTGGCTGAGTATGGAATCCGGTTCGGACAAAGTAATGATATCGTTACATTGTTCGCTGGTCAAGAACAATTTACATACATAATCGTTATTAAAGAAGACTAGGCAATGATGATCGTGAAACAACAATTCTATAAAGGCGCTCGTCATCTTAGATGATTTTATGGCATAACGTAAATGCGGGCCTATTATGTTAATTTCACGCAAGTTAACACCCAATATAGATCGATGCCAATCGATAAAAAAATGTAGAGATAACGCAATGTTAGGTGTTGATAGCAAAATACGGCTTACAGGAGCTTCGTCGGGGAAAGCAAAAAAAAGAAGATGACGGCCTATTTGTGTCAAGGTTAAATCTCGATTTGTGCGAGTTGAAAACAAAGCGGGCTCTGGAGCGCTTTGCAAAACGCCGAACCTCGGGGAGGGATCGCAGGTCGTAACCGCCGTGTGCGGCGCGCGCGCTGACGGCGCCATCCATTCGCGAGAGTATTCTTGTTCGGTTAGCTGCTCATCGGGCCTCGATTTTCCGTTTTGAATACTGAAGTGGACCCCATTCGTGGCGCCAGGGGCCGTCGAAGTTAAGCTGTAGCCCGGCCTGTCTGTTTCTTCTCTTCCTATTCGTAAAAAACTTCAAGCTGCCCCCTCGCACCTTCTGATCGCGTGATGGACGCGGACCATGACAACTGGGTGTAAGTTTTGCGCTCGGTACACCTCCTTATTGCCGGGGGACACGCGCTCTTGAAGGCGCGCGGGCACGAACTGTCTGTCAGCCCCGAAAACGGATGAGCAGCCTCTCTGTACAGGCCAAATAGTTGGGCGCGTGGCTAATTTTCGCCCCCGGACGTGACGCGCTCGCGCCGGCAACGTGACGGCCCTCCATTCGGCGGCGCAACGGGAGAATAAACGCCAACGAGCGCATTGCTCATGTCGGCAATATCGCAGGACGGGCGGCCTCCGGGCGCGTAACTTCGGACCTCGGAGAACGAGTTTCTGGAGCCGGCGCGGAAGCCTATTTGAAATGTATTGTTTTGGAAAATCGAGCCGAAATAGGATCCACCGCTAACAACATTAGCGTTCGCATTCGGTCCATCGATGATAGCGTTGCCAAATTCGTAAATAATTGTCGATTTTCTCACCGTAACAAAATTGTTGTTAGTGGATGGAGTCGCACCGTGCAGCATTTCGTGTTTAATTCGCACAGTGTATCCGCTAATGATATTTGCGATCACAGAGTCTATATTGACGCGATTGCTGCTGGCGTTGCTCAAAAACAAAACGCTGTGATACCCGGGCGTCCACCTTACGGAATTCGTCGCACCCTCCGGCATGTAAAACGGGATGGTCGGCGACGAGTTGTACACTTGCACCGCTGGCCCTAGGCTGATTGCGGTGTATCCGGCGCCCATAAATCCGGGTGTCGCATTCAGAGCGGCGGCGACGCCGCTCGCAAGCTTCGAAAGCGTATCTCCTGGGACACCCGTGTACTTGGCCGTATAGCTGAGCGTCATCGTCAGATCGAATGACGCCGCTCCATTCCCGGGTTCAAGACCATTTCCTGGAAGCCATGAGGTGGCGCTCGTCGATGGCGCGGTTACGCATGCCCCTGGACGGACGATTCCGGTCACCTTGCCAATGTTACCGCTGGGCGTGGTGGCGACGGCCAACACGGGAGGCCTCGGACATCCGCGTCCGATCCATGACATTGTGCCCGTCTTCCAGACCCCGTAGCCCTTGCCGGAGGCGTTCACCAAAGCCTTCCTGACGCCGGGGGTAAAAACGCTCACCGTCACCATGTCGCCGCCCGTCGCGTTCGGCGTCCCCGTCAAGGTGACGATTGCTTGCTCCGGGTTCCTATTCGTCAGGGTTCCGACGTGCAGGACGTTGTTGTGCGAACCCTCGTCGAATGCCAAATCGAAATTTGTCGGCCTAGCGCCAAGGGGCATCCCCCGCATGTTTACCTCGCCGAGGTCTATGATATTGTTGTTGGACTGGTAAGCCGGCTCCAGCGCCACCCTTACGATGTCCTCCCTTCGAACGGAAATATGCGAATTCTGAATCGCGTTGCCGTAGCCTACTCCAAAGGCGGCTGACACATAGTCCGGAGCGATAGTGCAGTCGGTAAAAGCGTCCCCCGCCATAAAGGGTTGCGCGCTCGGGTCAACCTTCGAGGCGATCCACGCTCCACCCAACACGCCACAATCATGTGTCGCGAACGCGGGGACCGTTGACCAGCTGATGGTAGGCCAATCGGCCGTTCCGGCGCCGTTGGTCAGGCGGCGCACCTGCACGCTGCTGGACGTGAAGTCGACCGCGGGCGAGAACGTGAGGATCCCTGTTGAGGCGCTTTGAGATTTAATGATGACGATCTTCTGCAACGTCGGTTCGGTCGAGCGACTTACATCATAAAGACTCGTCGTCTCGATTGTCGCCATATCTCCGACGACAAAGTCCTTGGCCCCCGAGGGCGTCGAGAGCGTCACCGAGGTCGTTCCGGGCGAAATGGTCGCCGCCGTGGCATAGGTGGGATTGGTCGACCCTGCGACTAGATATCCGGTCAGAATCGCTCCATTCAGAGGCCATGTCGTCGTACCGTGCGCTCCCGTGTAGTCCGTGCCCGAAGCGTCCCCGGTGAATTTGATCTGAGTCGAATTGGCTTCAACCCGAAGCGTAACATAAGGGCAGATGCGGATTGCCTGCGATATGCGATAGCTTGCGATCGCGCCCGAAGCCGTCGCAGGCGGGACAATTACTAGCGTCGGCTGCTTATAGGTGCAGACGCCGGAGGCGTTCATGCCCTCTGCAAGTTGGAAAGCCTCCCAATCGTCGGTCACGCCGTCTCCTGTCGCCCCCGGGGCGGAGGTCAAGCCCACGGTTTGCGGGTCGGTCACTTTCACAATGTGCGCGGGCTTGTTGGGTGAGGAAGCAATGGGCGTCGATGCGGCCCCCTGATCGTCGGCTAGCGCGGACCCGATGGCGAAACCGCAGCAAAACGCAAGGAAAAAGCGCCAAGTGAAGAAGCGCCAAGTCCTTGTCATCGATAGCTCTTCCATCGGAGGACCGCTCCGGTTCGTCCCCCTTTTCGTCATGGTGCTTACAACTGCGTCGTGCGTGAACATCGAAGACTCAAAACCACAACAAATCATAGTCGACTTTCTCTCTTCAAGCGAAATGTCCGCATATCGAGAGGTCGTTGGCGCGTCCAAATCGTCGGCGACGCAGATCAGGAAACTCACTCAATCTCGTTGACCTCGACGAACTCCCGGGCTGAAGTGGAAAGCCCTGGCGTAATGGACGTCGCAGCGCAACGCGGCCTTGGCGGCGCTCACGCCGTCGATCATCGCGTCGGCATGCTCCAGCCATTCCGGCTTCTTATGCAATCCCGCCATCGACCTTTTCGTCAGGGCGTTGAACGTCTTGCGGCACGCCTTGCGGCGGTGGCGCGGCAGACCGCTGGCTTGTCCCCAAGCGGTGATTTCGCCCGACGCGCAATGCGGACAACCCGAGAACTCGACCCTGCGATGAACGATCTCCGCGACCCACTCGACCTCGGAAGGTTTCGAGCGCGACGTCGCCCGCGCGCCCACCGACCTTTCCTTGGAAGGTCAGGCGTCGCGCTCCCGCTTCAGGTCGGCAAGCGAGACTTCAACGGCCTGGACGCCCACGCTCTCAATGTCGGACAGTGTCGACAAAGCACGCCCTGGCTGCGCCAAATCTAAACGCGCAATTTCCGCGAGCCAAGCTTCGAGCTCTTCCGCTTCCATGCTCGCATCCCGAATCGACGACCCCGCTGTTACCAGATTAGCGCCGTCCAATAATATTCGATATAAGCGCCTACAATTTCGAGAGGTTCAGCACTTCATCCATTTGTCGAGAACTTCTTCACCAGATTGCCCCGGAAAGGCTGTTGAAATAGGCTGCGCCATTTGAAAAAATGGGGTATCTGATATCGTTTCGAAATCCGCATATGCGCGCACGCAAGGGACCGAGGTCAGCATGTCAATCTCCGAGGTGTCTGCAAACCTCTGGAATCACGTGTATTGCAGCCGGTCAACCTTTTCGAAATGGCTCCCTACTTCTGCAGCGTCACAATTCCAATTTGCGGATACGCGGGTAGCCGGGGCGCTTTCCAGGGCGCGAATTTGCACGAAAGCCGGTGCTGCGACTGCGAGAGCGAGCCAATTGAATCCCTCGGTGGACGGGCAACCCGCATATCCGAGCCTCAACGCTCGGTTTGCCCGGGAATTTGCCCCGGTTACGATACGCCGCATATAGGGCTTTGATATTTTGCCGATTCGTATTTCGGCGGAGACGGCGACAATGGATGGAACGACGTGGGAGGGCGAGGCAATGTTGGCGAAGGTTCGCGAAATCGCGGTTTCGCGGCGCACGGGGCGTCGAAGTCCGACTCGTCGGCAACTCGGAATTTCGCCCTACGCTCATGAGGCAGTAGAATTAACAGCGCAAACAAATTGGCAGAAAAACGCGTCTAGAGCACAGACAGGCCGCGACTGACACGAGCACAAAAATCAAGTGATATTTTGGTTACGCAACAACTAACTAAATAGGTGAGATATAATAATGTTGACGATAGATGAAGAGCCGATTTTTTTGCTAGGTACCGGTCGATGCGGTTCTACTCTACAGCAAAGCGTGCTGAGTGGGATCGATGACGTATGGATTTGGGGTGAGCATAACGGGGTCATAGGCAAACTTATGGCGTGGGGTGAAGCGGTAAAAAGTGATCATAGATTGCGGGAATTCTCTTACTCTCAAAGCAACGAAAATATATCAACAATTATGTCGAGCTCTCCAACTAATGATGCCCTACCAGTTGCGTGGTTAAATTATTTTCGTCCCACGGATATAGATGAGCAATTGAGACTCATTATTTCGAACATATTCAAATTGGGTTTGCCGTCGGGCAAACGCAGATGGGGATTCAAAGAAATACGATATGGTCGAGAAGATAAAACGGCAGAAAGCCTTCTTAACGTCTTTCCGAAAGCAAAAATTTTATATACAGTTAGAGATCCATTTAAAACGTGCGAAAGCAGCATTTATTCATGGCACTATCAGCCAATAATTAAATTTGTCCAGGGTGGAAATAAGGACGAAATTAGTCAGTTATACACGCATTACATGAATAGATGGATTTCGTCCGCGAAATATTTCGCTAGACTAAAGCAAGAACGACCAGAATGTGTATATATATCACGAATTGAAGCATTCTGGGATAATCTAGAGTCGATATTAGATTTTCTAAACATCAATAAGTCTTCGTATATGGTAGAAAAGAATCATTATGTAATCAATAGCAGCGCAAATCGTGCGCGATCGGATACTGTAGCAACGTTGATGAAGGCGTTGCACGAGCAGCGTAGGAAGGAGATCGTCGAGGTCGCAAGGATCGTCGGATATGAATTGTGACGACAGATCTCGTTACGCCGAGGGGGTAACCGTGCGATCCCCCCTCCCCCCCCCCCCGGCTTGCGCGCGCGCGGTG
>Ga0302275_10004943_pt1 | contig 12980 bp, 11 predicted proteins | sample III_Bog_N2_2_FD_200229 | JGI IMG/M metagenome (GOLD analysis project Ga0302275, IMG submission 200229) | Peat permafrost microbial communities from Stordalen Mire near Abisko, Sweden - III_Bog_N2_2 | ecosystem: Environmental > Terrestrial > Soil > Wetlands > Peat | place: Sweden: Abisko...
GACCGTCGGCGTTTAATACGGCAATAAAGTTGTCTTTTTCGGTCGACCCCTTATGCACGCTCTCGGGCATCAGCAGCCTATCAAGAAACACCAGAGGTAGCAGCTTGCCGCGCAACCGGTAAAGAGGCGCTCCTTCCATCCACTCAATTGCAGTCGCAGCCTGTTCGGGCGGAACATGCACCAACTCTGACAGCGCTCCCTGCGGCAGTGCAAAGCTCTGCTCAACGCTATGCACAATAAGAGCTGGGATAATCGCCAACGTGAGCGGAATTCGCAGCCGGAGGGTAGTGCCCTTGCCAGGGTGAGAGTCGATCTCCACCTTGCCGCCGATCTTTTCCACGTTCGTTTTGACAACATCCATCCCCACTCCACGCCCGCTTACATTCGTCACAGCTGCAGCAGTCGAAAATCCAGGGAGAAATACCAATTGCAAAAGCTCGCGTTCAACTAGATGCGCAGCTTTCTCCGCAGTTATCAGCCCGCGCTCGACGGCCTTCTGGCGCACCTTTTCCACGGCAATCCCGGCTCCATCGTCGGAAACCTCGATCACTACATGGCTGCCTTCCTGAACCGCGCGCAGACGCAGCGTTCCTTCCGGATCCTTGCCCGCTGCCAAGCGGACATCCGGCGGCTCAATGCCGTGATCGAGCGAGTTCCTCACCGCGTGCGTCAACGGATCCTTGATTGCCTCCAGCAGGCTCTTATCAAGTTCTGTCTCCTGGCCTTCCATCTGCAACCGAACCTTGCGGCCGAGCATTTGAGAGAGATCGCGCACAATCCGCGGCATCTTCGAGAAGATATTCGATACCGGTTGCATACGGGCCTTCATCACGCTCTCGCGCAAGTCTGCGGTCACCATATCAAGCCGCCGCGTTAGCAGCGTCAGGCTAGGATCCTTCGCCGTGGCTTGCAAGACCTGGTTGCGCGTGAGTACCAACTCACCCACCAGGTTCATCATCCGGTTCAGCAATGTTACGTCGACTCGGAGCGTGCTCTCCGCCGCCGTCCCTGCAGTCTGCACGCGCGCCTTGGCAACCTCGCCGTCCCCGTCACCGGCAGGCTTTCCCTGAGACGGATTCGACGCCGGGACCACAACTTGAACTGCCGCGGATGGAAGAGCCGCTTCCGCGGGCAGCGGCTCAGAAATATGCACATGCTCGACTTCCGGCAACGCCCGATTCAGTCCTTTAGATCGCCCGGCAATCGCATGCGCATGAACTGGGATCTGCAACTCTTCAAGCCTTCCAATTAGAACCGTATCTTCACCGTCGCCTTCCGAAGCCTCCACCTCGATAGACTTCAGAATCGAACGTAGACCATCCATCAGCTCAAGCAGCCCGGTCGTGATCGGTCGGTCCGCAGTCAGCTTGCCCTCGCGCAATAATCCCAGCAAGTTCTCGCCCGCGTGCGCCAGCTTCTCGAGTCGCTTGAAGCCAAGAAACCCGGTAGTTCCCTTGATCGTGTGCACCGAACGGAAAATATCGCCGATGAGTCCAGCATCTTCCGGACGTTCCTCCAGTTCGGTCAGGCACCGCTCCATGCGGTCCAGCCCTTCCTGGCTCTCGATAAGGAATTCCCTCGTTAATTCATCCAATGCCATCACGCCTGCTCATCCGCCCGCCTGAAATAGAAATTCACAATGCAGCGAGCACTCATGACGTTTATCGGATGGAAGACGCACAACTTGAGAAAATGAAGATTGAATGCAATCGCCCAAGCAAAACCAGACTTAGCATGGTCCCCAACTTTCATCTCTCGCCGCGGAGTACACCTCCGAAACCATCTACTCTTATTCCACGGATTCATTCCCGGATGTACAGCACCCCGAGTAATGTTTTAGCCTCAAACTTCATGCCAGACACGAACACAATTCCCGACCACGCGCTCGAAAACCTACTGGAACAGGCCCGCCAGGTTGCCCTCAACTCCTATTCGCCCTACTCAGGTTTCCGTGTGGGCGCCGCTCTGCGACTCACAAACGGTGCAATTGTGACCGGCACCAACGTGGAGAACGTCAGCTACGGCCTCACCATCTGCGCCGAACGTTCCGCGTTGGTAACTGCCGTTTCCCAATTCGGCCCCGACATCCGAATCGACGCCGTTGCCGTCGCCAACCTCAACAATGCCGCCAGCCCGCCCTGCGGTGCCTGCCGACAAATGCTCTCCGAGTTCATACTCCCCGACGCCCCTGTCCTCTTCCCCGCAGCCGACGGCCTACGCACCTTGCCCTTCTCCGCAATACTTCCCCACGCTTTCGAATTGAAACTGAAATAAGGACTCGATCCCACCCCATGCTGCCAGAGACCACTTCCGACCGCTCCCCAATCCACACCATCGATCTGATCCGCAAAAAGCGTGACGGCGGTTCGCTGGACGCGCACGAAATCGCCTTCCTCGTCTACGGTGCGGCTTCCTCTTCTATCCCCCTCGACCAGCTCTCCGCCTGGCTCATGGCAGCCTGGATACGCGGACTCTCACTCGACGAAACCCGGGCCCTTACCCTCGCCATGCGCGATTCTGGAGAAAAATTCGATCCCTCGCGCCTCGGCAAAATCGCCGTCGACAAGCACTCCACAGGCGGTGTCGGAGACAAGACCAGCTTCCTCGTTGCCCCCATCGCCGCCGCCTGCGGACTTGCGGTTCCCATGATCAGCGGCCGCGCCCTCGGCCACACCGGCGGCACTCTCGACAAACTCGAGTCCATCCCCGGCTACCGCACCGCCCTGTCACTATCCGAATTCGAGACAGTCCTCGCCCACTGCGGCGCATCCATCGTCAGCCAGACCCCCGCGCTCGTACCCGCGGACCGCGTCCTCTACGCACTCCGGGATCGCACCGGCACCGTCGAAAGTCCCGGGCTGATCTGTGCATCCATATTGAGCAAGAAACTCGCCGCCGGCCTCAATGCCCTGGTCCTCGACGTAAAAACCGGTTCCGGCGCATTCCTGCGCAAGCAGCAAGACGCGGAGTATCTCGCCGCCCTGATGGTCGCAACAGCCGAAGCCGCCGGCACACGCACCGTAGCCCTGCTCACAGACATGGGTCAACCTCTGGGCCGCGCCGCCGGCAACTGGATCGAACTTATTGAGTCTGTCGAACTTCTTCGCAATCAACGCCCCGCCAAGAGCGAGGACCTCCGCGAACTATCGCTGATTCTTGCGGGATGGATGATTCATCTCGGCGGCAAGGCGGAGACACCACTGATCGGTCGCCAGCTTGCCGAAGCCGCTCTCGACGACGGCTCAGCCCTTGCCATCTTCTTCAAGATGATCGAAGCGCAGGGTGGCGACACCGGCATCTTCAGCGACCCGGCCACCTTCCACCGCCCCGGCGCTACCGAGATTCTCAACGCCTGGAAAACCGGCTACATCACCGAGATGGACACAACAAAAATCGGCTGGGCCGTCCAACGCACCGGTGCAGGCCGCGAGAAAGCCGGCGAGCCGGTCGATCCCCACGCCGGCATTCTCTTCCACGCCCGCCGCGGCGCCCGCGTAGAAAAAGGCGCGCCCATCGCCACCATCTACGCAACCAATCAATCCATGCTCGCCGAGCCCGTCGAACTTCTCAAGCAAGCAATCGTCATCGCCTCAGTTCCGCCCGACGCAGTCCCGTTGATCACAACAATCTTCACCCGCGAAAATTCTGAAGCTCATCTCCACAATGCTGTAAGGTAGTTTTCATAGATCGGGGACCCAGTAGCTGGGATTGAAAAACAATGCGGGGTGCCACATCCTTACGATTTCTTCTTATCGCAAGGGGGGGAAACCGCAAATCTGCTGGCCGGTCTCGCCCAGGTCAAACACAAACTCGGAAATCCCTGATCCCTGTTTCATCAAGGAGCCTTCAACTTGGATCGATTCACCGGAATACTAGGCATTCTTGCCGTACTTCTAGCGGCCTGGCTAGGCTCGACCAACCGCAAGCGCATTCGCTGGCGTACCGTCGCCTGGGGCCTTGGCCTCCAAGTCTGCTTCGCGTTCCTCGTTCTCCGCTTCGACTACGGCCAGCGCGCCATGACCTGGGCCGGAGGCGTCGTCAACAACATGCTCTCCGCCACATTCGCCGGAACCCGCGTCCTCTTCGGTGAGCTCGGCCTCCCCAACTCCGGCGCATTCGGCAAACTCATCGCGCCCTCGTCCGGCTCCATATTCGCCTTCCAGGTCCTGCCCACCATCATCTTTATCTCTGCATTCTTTGCCGTCCTTTACCACATCGGCCTCATGCAGATCATCATCCGCGGCATGGCCTGGGTCATGCTTAAAACCATGCGCATCTCCGGCGCTGAAAGCATGAACGTAGCCGCCTCCATCTTCATGGGCCAGACCGAAGCGCCGTTAACCATCCGCCCCTTTCTGTCGAAGGCCACCCGTTCCGAACTCATGGTCATCATGACCAGCGGCATGGCTCACGTCTCCGGCGGCATCATGGCCATGTACATCTCGCAAGGCGTCGAAGCGCGCCATCTGCTCTCCGCCGTCATCATGACTTCGCCCGGCACCATCCTCATCGCGAAAATGCTGGTCCCCGAGGTCGGCGTCCCCGCCACCGAAGGCCGCGTCGTCATCCCCAAAGACGAACTCCATCAGGATGAAAACCTCATCGGCGCCATCGCCCGCGGAACCATCGACGGCGGCAAACTTGCCATGAACGTTGCCATCATGCTCATCAGCTTTTTAGCTCTGGTAGCTCTGCTCGACAGTCTTCTCCTCTGGACACACGGCCTCGCCTACATGCACTGGGTCCCAGGCTCACTCGGGCAGATTCTCGGCTACGTCTTCGCGCCGGTCGCATGGCTGATCGGTGTTCCCTGGCACGACTGCCTGGCCATCGGAAACCTTCTCGGCACCCGCATGGCCTTGAATGAAGTAATCGCCTACATAGCCCTCGGCGCGCAAAAAGCAACGTTAGCTCCGCGCTCCTTCACCATCGCAACATTTGCCCTATGCGGCTTCGCCAATCTCGGCTCCATCGGCATGCAAATCGGCGGCATCGGCGCATTAGTCCCCGAGCGCCGCAACGACTTAGCCAAGCTAGGCGTCCGCGCCATGTTAGCCGGTACCATGGCAAACCTGATCAGCGCCTCAATAGCCGGAATGTTCCTCGGATAACACGCATTCCCGCCGCAAATCAACCGTGCCCCATTCTTGCGATTTTTTCCTAGCGCAAGGGTGGGAAACCTCGACTCCAAACCCGCCCGATTCCGATCACGACCCTCGATAACTGACAACTGACAACTCTCCCCTACTTCTCCGTAACGATCCAATCAAAGCTCAATCCATTAATCAAGCCTTCCAGCTTCTCCGTAGCCGCCTGTTTCCTTAACTCCAGATCCGCAGTCTGTTTCCGCGTAGCCTGCAACTGATCTTCAGCCCGATTCAGCTCGTCCACAAACCGCTTAGCCGCATCGTTCCCCTTCAGCGCCGTAAGATTCTCGCGATCCCGCGCCTCGTCTGCCGCCGCAGTCTCTTCCGCCTTCTTCGCGTCCGCAATCTTCCCTTCCCAATCCGCCAGCGCAGTCTCTGCATCAATAACCGGCTTCAGCTTGTCCTCTGCATCGGGAACCCGCTTCACCAGGTCGAGCAGATATTCCTGCTGTCCTGAATTGACGTTCAAAGTCACCGTCGTATACTGCGGCCCCCGTTCCCGCACCTCAAGCTTCGCAGTCGAGTGCGCCGCCACCGGCACCTTGAACCGATAAAGATTCGGTGAAGTCTCCTCCGCCTTCAACCCATCATCCAGCGTCCAGCCATTATTTCTCCGCGCATGCTCCAGCAGCACCACCCGATCCACATCCGCCGAGTTAGTAGCCGAATAAGTCTCGGATACAACATTCATATGCGTCTCCACAATCACGCCCTTCTGGATCGACACATGATGCAGCGTTTGCTTGCCATCGTGATTGATCACCTTCACCCGCACCGCCTGGTCCGTCGCATAACTCAGCAGCCGCTTCTCACCAGGATGAATCGGATCCAGCAGCCCCTCACCCGCGAACTCCCCACTCTCAAAGATCGAGAAGCTCCCCGAATCCAGAGTCAGCTTCGAAGTATTCTCCAGCCACACCGCCCGCAGTGGAGTAGGCTCACTCTCGCTCCACAGCGTCACATGGGCCGCTGGAAGGTCCTGCTGCAAAATCGGCACCATCGCCGACTCATTCTTATGAATCGTCACCGGCGCTGCCAGCGCATATTCGAAGAAATCGTCGAACGCGTTTGTCGAAACATCGCCTTCCTCAATTGCATCGGAGGGGCGGTAGACGCCGCCACCGCTGCCCGAGCTCACCCCCATTCCAAGTGCGGCAAGAGCCGAGAAGTTTCGATTTTGGGTCGCCAAATTCGAAACTTGTTGACCCGAAATCAGTCCGGAAACCACATTCGAATCCGCTTGCACCGCAAGTGCATTTGCCTGTCCATGCATCGGCGCCACAGCCCCTGCCATTGGCCCGGCGTTTACCCGAGGCGGCGCCTGAATCTTCGCTGCAAGCTCGATTTTGTCAAACTCCTGCGAGTTTGCCGCCTCATGCGTCTGTGGCGTAGTCTCAACCAGCGTAGCAATCGGAATCTCCGGCCGCCGCGAATACAAAGGCTGGCTCAGCGGCTGAATAAAACTCTGCGGAGCACCCGCCACCAGCGATAACTGCACATTATCCCAGTCCGCGCCAACAGTGTTATCCACCACCGCCCAACCCTGCATCGTAGCCTTCCCATTCGCCTCGCGCGGAAAGACAATGCGGTAAGTCGATTTCCAAACCGGCACCTCGCTGATGTAACTCACGCGTAACTCGCGCTGCCCTTGTCCCAGAGAATTCAGCGTCAAATGCCTCAGCCCAGTCGAGTGCGTCGAACTCAGCAGTTCCAGATACCGATCCAATTGTCCTTGCAGATTCCCATCCAGCGGCCGCACGCTCAACGCCGGAGTCACCTCAATCACACGCACCGCCCCCGAACCCGCCACAAGCGTCAGATAGAACCGGTCGACCGTGGCATCCCCAGTCCCCGACTTCTCCGTCCTCGACTCAATGGACATGAGCCTTCCGGTAATCGTGCCGCCCGGGCCGCCCAGCACTTCAACCCGTTGCCCGCGCAGCGCCTGAAACAATTGCGTCGAAGTAGGATCGTCGCTCATCCCCAGCGACAGCGTCTTCAACTGCTCCGCCAGCGGCGTAGTCGAGTTGTAATTCACGCCTGCAATCCGTCCGCCGCCCTCATCCAAAACCGTCAGCGACTGCAGCACATCATTAAGTTGCGGAGAAGTGAAATCAATAGTCACCCGCTGATTTCCACTCACCGTCCCCGCGTGCTCGAAGTAACCCACTCCGTTCTTATAAAGCACAACCTTCCGAACCGGCAGGTCCTTAATAGCCCCGGCGGTAATAGCAACGGGCGCTGGGGCCGCAGCAGGCGACTCGGAGGCCTTAGCGCCTCCTTTGGTTTGTGCGGCAAGTGTCAAAGTAAACGCAACAAGGCTTAAAGCGGCAAGACTTCGGCGCATGAGTCCTCCTCGGACTAACCAATCGGAATGCTATTCCCTTGGACCCCGGCGCGAACAAAATGGTTCCCTGATCGACGCAAATTCGCCTTGGTCCTCAGCAATTGAACGAGGCCCGACAGAATCTTGCACGCCTATAGATAATTTTTCTTCAACTCGCACAAAATCTGGGTGCCCCTGAGCCTGTCCAGAGCTTGCCGAACGATCTCGTCTTTGAGACCAGGGATGCCACAAATCTACGCAGCAGTTGTACTAGCCGACCCGGCCAGCTTCTTCAACTGCCCCAGGTGATTCAAATCGTGTCCCGCCATAGTCTCCACAAGAGTCAGAAACGTCATAGCCCCACGCTCCGGATGAGTCACCTTCCGCTCCGCCGCTTCCGGCAGCGCCAGTCCGATCAGCCGCAAATTCCATCCCCGCAGCGCAGTAAACACCTCCAGCGCCTGCTTCGCCGGAACGCCCAAATAAGTCGCCGCCCACTTATCCTGATCGAACGGCTGAATCACCGGCGCATCCTCAGCCAGCGTCTGCCGCAGTCGAAATCCGAACACCAGTTCGCAGTCCGCCAGGTGCGCGACAATCTGGGCCGCACTCCACTTACCCGGCGCCGGTGCAGTATTTTCATTCCCCACACCAATCGAGAGCATCAGCCGACTAATCTCCTCCGGCGTAGCCGCCAGAATCGTATCCAGCGCCCGCCCATCCAAAAACGACTCATAAGGATTCAAAGCACTCATCGCAATACCCTCCCAAGGCTGTTAACTAATCACTAACTACTAATCACTAATCACTGTTCTACAGGTACTGATCCACCATTCGCATCCACGTCGGCCAGTCATGCGCGTTATACGAGTCCCACACAAACAACTTATGCGGAATCCCCTTCGCATTCATAACTCCATCGAGCCTCTGGTTCTGTCCCAGGCATTGGTCGTCCCACCCCGTAGCCAGCACATAACTCGAACGCCTGTATCTCTCCAAAAACCAGTTATCGCCCAGGTTAGGCAGATAGTCCAAAGGCTGGTTGAAATAGCAGTCTTGGTCATAATAGCCACGCAGGAAATTCCGCATATCGAACGCCCCGCTCATCGACAGGAATCCAGTAAAAACATCCGGATGCTTGAGCGCCTCATTCACCGCGTGAAATCCCCCAAAGCTGCATCCAAGAGTCACGAGATGCGCGTCGTGGTTCTTCAACCGCACCAACGGCACCACTTCATGGATGAGGTAGTCGTCGTACTGCACCTGGCGCGCAATGCGCCACCGCGGCGGAACGGCCTTGTTGTACCAGCTCTCCATATCCACCGAGTCAACGCAATAAATCTGCACCTGCCCCGCGTCGATCTTGCCTGCCAGCGCGCCAATCATTCCTCGGTCTTCAAACTCGTAGAAACGTCCGCCCGACGTTGGGAAAACCACCACCGGCAACCCCGCATGGCCAAACACCAGCAGTTCCATATCCCGGCCCAGCCTGCCTGAATACCACTTGTGATACTCGCGATTCATATCTTGCCCTCGCCCGTCCCCGTTTGCACTTCCTAATCCCTAACCCCTAATCCCTAATCCCTAAACTTTGGAGAACCGCCGATTTCTTGATACTGTAACAGCCTGGGTTGCAATTTTTCCTCACTTCCCCGCTCCCCCGAGCCGATATAAGAATCTGATACGCCATAAAGGACCGCAAAGCTTGAATCTGGAGCATCATCAATCGGACGACAACTCCTGGGCCGACATGCCCAAAGGCCTGCTTGCATCCGGTCAGGAGACCCCGCATCCGCGCCTTCATCTCCATCGCGGCTTTGCCAGCCACTACCTCCCCGACAAGCGCGACCTCATCGTCTATGTGCCGCCCCGCTACGACCGGCAGACCGACCGAACCTATCCCGTTCTCTATCTTCAGGACGGCCAAAACCTCTTCGACCCCCGCACCTCTTACATTCCCGGCCGCACCTGGGAAGTCCGCGAGCACGCCGACGCCGCCATTGTTGCCGGAGAAGTAGAGCCGCTGATCATTGTTGGCATCTACAACACTCCCGCCCGCATGGCCGAGTACACCCACGACCGCGAGCGGCAAATGGGCGGCGGCGAGGCAGCCCAATACGGCCTGACACTGACGCACGAAATTCTTCCCTGGATCGCCACACAATACCGCGTCCGCACCGACCGCGACTCAACCGGCCTCGGCGGCTCGTCCCTCGGCGGCCTGGTCTCGCTCTATTTAGGACTTCGCTATGCAACATGGTTTGGCAAGCTGGCCATCATGTCCCCCAGCGTCTGGTGGAATCACAAAAGCATTCTCGGCTACGTCAACGAACACGCCCCAAACATCTGGGACCGCCCAAAACTGTGGCTGGATGTAGGCGACAAAGAAGGCAAGCGCACAGTGCACGATGTGGAGACACTAAACCGCCGCCTGAAAGCCAACCACTGGAAGCCAGGCGACACCCTCCATTTCGAGAAGATGCACGGCGGAACCCACGACGAACCAAGCTGGGCCCATCGCGTCCGCCCCATGCTGAAGTTTTTGTTTCCAGCAAGCTAAAGACGCCTAACTACCGGCTGTACACTGCTGAAATGGCTGACAAGCCCAATATCCACTCAAAGCTGATTACTGAGGAAGCCCGAAAGACCCTTGGTCCGTTGGGCCTCGTTCAGAAGGGGCGTTCGCGCGTCTGGCTGGACGATCAAGTTTGGTGGGCGGGAGTAGTTGAATTCCAGCCGAGCGGTTTTTCTAAAGGGAGCCATCTCAATGTCGGATGTATGTGGCTTTGGCATGTGAAGGCGCATATCGGGTACGCCGTGGTGAATGAGGTAGGCCAATTCCATTCGTTCGAGTCTGAAGAGCAATTTCGCCCTGCAGCAAATCTTTTGGCCCGACAAGCTGCACAGGAGATTCTTCGAGTCCGCAGCTTATTCTCATCCGCTGCGGATGTCCGACTGTATTACACAAGGAAATCGGAGGGCGTCAGCTTATGGCGTTGGTTCGACGGGGCAATCGCATCCGCCCTCTCAGGAAAGCCGGAAGAGGCCAGAAGATTATTCGATAAAGTCGTCAGAAGCAATGACAACGAATACGACTGGGTAAAGGAAGCGCGATCAGATGCCAGACACCTCAGCGCCCTGACGTTCCAGCCGGAAGAATTCCGAGAAGCAATCGTGCACCGTGTTCAGAAAACGCGAGAACTTCAGAAACTCCGCTCGGTTTCCCAAATTGGGTTCTAACCATCGGAAGGTGTGATTTAGAGCACACGCACGAGCGGAACTGACAGTGTACTGTTGGATCTTCGCAGGCAGTTGTTTGGAGGGTATTTCCAGTGGGTACTGGACACCGCCTGCGAAACGGTCGAGTGGCCTCATCAGCCACTAGGGTTCAACTCCCTTGCCCTCCGCCTGGCGCTCGACCATTATCTTAGATCGGTAATTGCCGATGTGCTAGTATGTTGATAGTTTCGCAGGCGGCGTCCAGCATTCTCGGATACCCAATGAGCAAAGGCTCCGGATTGATACCCGGGGCCTTTGTATTTGCAAACCGCCCCAAAAACTTGCCCCAATCCCCATTTTCGGCGATACTTAGATGTTGAGTCTTGTGTGGCCGGGCGCACACGCCTGGCCGTCTATTTGGTCTTGCGCGCCTTACGATTGCCGCCGCTGGCCGGAAAAAGCCCCTAAGATCAACAGAGCATTGGATTTGAAAGGAACCGTATCGCCGTGGTGATGATTCGTTTGGCGCGTTTCGGCGCCCGCAAGCAGCACTACTACCGCATTGTGGCCATCGAGAAGGACCGCGCCCGCAATGGCCGCTCCATCGAGGTTGTCGGCACCTATAACCCCCGCACCAACCCCGCCACCGTCGACCTGAAGTACGACCGCATCACCTACTGGCGCAGCGTTGGCGCGCAGTTCTCTGACATCGTCGAGAAGCTGGTAGCCAAGAATCCAGCCAAGCCGGCAGAGGCTCCTCTCACGCCTTCGACTCCGGTAAAGGCCAAAGTCGCAGCCCCCGCAGCCGTCGTAGTTGAAGCCCCCGTTGAAGCCCCGATCGAGTCCGAAGCCGCAGTACAGGCCTGATTCCATCTCGCCTCTCGAAGGCGTTCCAGATTGCCAATCCTGCGTGTGAGCCGGTTTTTCACCGGCCCGCACACATTTGCTTGCGGCAGCCACTGTGTGCTGATACTATTCTGCGCACCGATCCGAATCGTTAATTTTAGGTCGCTAAGTTAGCTCGCTAATTTCGAGACCCGTACGGTCAGGTCAGAGGCACGAACATGACCCAATTTGAAGCAGCAACGCCAAACCCAGTCGCCGAACTGGTTCGCGAAATCGCCCAGGCCCTGGTCGACGAGCCGTCCGCCGTCGAAGTCGAGTCCGTAAGCCGGGACGAAAGCACCGTCCTCAAACTCCGCGTCGCACCACAGGATGTGGGCAAAGTCATCGGCAAGCAGGGTCGCACAGCTAGGTCGGTGCGCACCATTCTGGGCGCCGTCAGCATGAAGCTCCATCGCCGCTACACGCTCGATATCCTTGAAGAAGACGAATAGCCGCATGGCGATTCATGATCCACACGGCCAATCCCCCCAGGCCGCGATGACTGGGTCCAACCAAGCTGAACAAGCCGATCAATGGGTATGGCTGGCTCGCATCCGCCGGCCCCAGGGGCGCAAAGGCGAGGTCTTCGCCGACATCCTCACTGACTTCCCTGAGAAATTCGCCGACCGTCGGCGACTCTGGCTTCTGTCCGATCCTGATTCATCTCGCCCCAAATCAAACCAGGCACCGCGTGAAGTCGAGCTCGTCGCCCATTGGCCTCACAAAGGCGGCATAGTCCTTCACTTCAACATCTCCAACTCCATCTCCGACGCCGAAACCCTGGCCGGCCTCATCGCAGCCATTCCGATCACCGACCGAGCCCCGCTGGCCGACGACGAGGTCTATATCGCCGACCTGATCGGCTGCACGCTGTTTGACGTCGCCGGCACCACGCCCATCAGCGTCGGCATAATCGAAGACGTAGACCGCACCGCTGGCCCGGTAGCTCTTTTGGTCGTCAACGCTCCAGGCTCCGACGATGAAATCCTGATCCCCTTCGCCAAGAGCTTTTTGCGCACCATCGATCTCACAGCGAAGCGCCTGGAAATGGCCCTCCCCACAGGCCTCGTCGATCTGAACACTCCTCGAAGCTCTTAATCGTGATCTCGTAATCGGCTCATGGAAATCGACAGCTGCCGTCGCACGGGCCGCAGCAATCGACACAGAACGGAATCGCAAGGTAAGATTCCCAAATTATGCGCACACAACTTTTTGCCGGTGCCCTCCTCGCCTTCGCTTGCTTTCCGTCACTCTCCGCAAGTCAGGCAACTCCGTCGGAGTATGCCAAGCTGCTGGCAATCTTGCTGGCAGGAAATACCGATGTCGATTACGGCCGCCTGCGGCTCAGCTACATGGACTCACCCGAGTATAAGCAGGCGAAAGATACAGATAAGGAGGAGAAA
>Ga0302275_10004948_pt1 | contig 12967 bp, 12 predicted proteins | sample III_Bog_N2_2_FD_200229 | JGI IMG/M metagenome (GOLD analysis project Ga0302275, IMG submission 200229) | Peat permafrost microbial communities from Stordalen Mire near Abisko, Sweden - III_Bog_N2_2 | ecosystem: Environmental > Terrestrial > Soil > Wetlands > Peat | place: Sweden: Abisko...
AAGGGCCGTCGCACATCATCTCGATGGTCAACCCGCTCTATCTGAAGCTGGTCGGAGATCGGGATGTGCTGGGAAAGCCGCTCGCAGCAGCATTGCCCGAGGCTCTCGAACAGGGCTACATTGCGATGCTTGACCAGGTGATTCAAACGGGAACGCCGGTTAGAGGGCAAGGCGCACGCTTCGACCTGACCTTTGCCGCAGGACAGGCGCCCGACGAGCGCTACGTCGATTTTGTCTATCAGCCTCTGCGCGAAGAAGACGGAACTATCTCCGGCATTATTGTGCTGGGCGTGGACGTTACAGAAAACAAGCGTGCTCAAAAGGCGCTCATACAGAACGAAAAGCTTGCGGCGGTCGGGCGGCTCTCAGCTTCGATCGCCCACGAAATCAACAATCCGCTCGCGGCGGTGACCAATCTACTGTACCTGGCAAGAGTGGACAGCACGTCCCTCGAGGTTCAAGGTCTTCTGGACCGCGCGGATATCGAACTTCGCCGCATCTCGGCCATCACGAATCAAACTCTCAGTTTCAGCAAGCAGCCTTCTAATTTCAAGCCAGTCTCAAGCGCGGAATTAATTGATGGGGTGGTGAATGTGTATCACGGCCGGCTTTTGAATTGCCGCATACGAGTTGAGAAGAGAATCCGCGCGGACCATCCCATCATGTGCTTCGAAGGCGAAGTCCGCCAGGTCATCAGCAACCTGGTCGCCAACGCTATCGACTCCATGGAGAGACCGGGCGGACGGCTGCTCCTTCGCAGCCGGTGGGGTACCAACTGGTCAAATGGAAAGAAAGGTCTGGTCGTAACGGTTGCGGATACGGGCGAGGGAATACATCCCGACATTCGCAAAAAGATATTTGAGCCCTTCTTCACGACCAAAGGACATAGCGGGACAGGTCTTGGGTTATCGGTGAGTCAGGATATAGTGGCCCGCCATGGCGGTTCTCTCAAGGTTCGCAGCAGGCAGGCGTCAAAATGTTCCGGTACCGTGTTCACGCTATTTCTGCCGTCGGACGCGACATCCTGAAGGCATTGAACTGAACTTTGGTGTAACCATGCAGGCGGGGTTCAAGCGGAAGGCGCTGGTGTTTGAGAAGCGCGGACCCGGCTGGGGAGCCACGTTGTGCGCTCTCCTCAATTCGCGAGGCAGGGAGTAAGATAAGTCTCGAGGGAGGAGCCATGGCAGCCGCGACAACATTTGTAACCGTAGAAGAATATCTGAACAGCTCCTTCGAGCCTGACGCCGAGTACGTCGATGGCCACATCGAGGAGCGCGCCGCGGGAGAAAACGACCACTCTGTGTGGCAAGGAGCCATCTATTCATGGTTTCAGCAGCAGGCACAGTCCGGTCAGATTCGTGTGCGTCCTGAGCTGCGAGTGCAAGTTGCGCCAAATCGCTACTTGGTTCCTGACGTAACCCTTCTGGACCGCAATCGGCCCATCGAGCAGATCGTCACTCATCCGCCCGTTGCGGTATTTGAAATTCTCTCGCCTGCCGATACGCTCAGGCGCTTGATGGCGAAATGCAAAATGTACGAGGAAATGGGCATCCGGACCATCCTCGTCATCGATCCGGACGGTCCAAAGTACAGGTACCTGGGCGGCCGGCTTGAGCCGCTCGAAGCGCGCGTCTTCGATATACCCGGAAGCCATAGCCGCTTCGACCTGGACGAGATCGAGAAGCTGTTGGACTAGCAAAGTTCTCTGGCACATAGCTTGCATCGACCCTGCGCGAATTTATTGAACGAAGAATAGGCAGTGGTGCAAACTTTGAAGGGCCCCAGTTGCCCTCGCGCTGCCCACTTCAACGGCAATCCCCGGGCAGGCACCCGCGCCAATTACATTGATTAAAGCACTGCGTGGATTTGCGCCGGCGCAAGGAGCCTGAGTGTCATCACCCGTCAGCAACGAGCGTCCCGCGCCCGACAAAGTTATTGCCGACATTGCCGACTACGCGCTCGGCTACCAGGTCACAAGCGAGCTGGCCTACCGAACGGCGCGCTATTGCCTGATGGATACGATGGGCTGCGGGCTTGAGGCGCTCGAGTATCCGGCGTGCACCAAGCTACTGGGGCCCATTGTGCCCGGAACGATGGTTCCCAAGGGCGCGCGCGTGCCGGGCATGGGCTACGAGCTTGATCCGGTGCAGGCGGCGTTCAACATCGGCGCAATAATCCGCTGGCTTGACTACAACGACACATGGCTGGCCGCGGAGTGGGGGCACCCATCGGATAACCTGGGCGGCATTCTGGCGACGGCAGATTGGCAATCGCGCACACGCGTTGCCGAGCGCAAGGCCCCGCTGCGCATGCGCGACGTGCTGACGGCCATGATCAAGGCGCACGAGATTCAAGGCTGCATCGCTCTCGAAAATTCGTTTAACCAGGTGGGGCTCGACCACGTTGTGCTGGTGAAAGTGGCAACAACGGCAGTGGTGTGCGGGCTGCTGGGCCTCACACGCGATCAGACCATCAACGCGATCTCGCTGGCATGGGTTGACGGGCAGAGTCTGCGCACCTACCGGCATGCGCCCAACACCGGCTCGCGCAAGAGCTGGGCCGCCGGCGACGCCACCAGCCGCGGGGTTAGGCTGGCGCTGATGGCCCGCTCAGGCGAGATGGGCTACCCCTCGGCGCTGACGGCAAAAACGTGGGGTTTTTACGACGTTTCATTTGGCGGGCGCGAGTTCAAATTCCAGCGGCCCTATGGCACATACGTGATGGAGAACGTGCTGTTTAAAGTCAGCTACCCGGCCGAATTCCACGCGCAGACCGCCGTGGAAGCGGCGATGAAGCTTCATTCGCGACTGGCGTCGCGGGGGCTGGATGCCACGAAGATTCGCGCCATCACGGTACGAACGCACCAGGCCTGCCTGCGGATTATCGACAAGAAGGGGCCGCTGGCGAATCCCGCGGACCGCGATCACTGCATCCAGTACATGATTGCGGTGCCGCTGCTGTTTGGACACTTAACAGCGGCAGATTACGAAGATAAGGTTGCGAAGGATCCGTTTATGGGGCCGCAAATCGACGCACTCCGCGACTGCATTACCTGCGTTGAGGAGCCGGCTTTTACAGCGGACTACCATGACCCCAACAAACGCTCGATTGCCAATTCGCTCAAGATTGAGCTGGCAAACGGCAGCGTAATTGAAGAGACCGTGGAGTACCCCATCGGGCACAAGCGCCGCCGCGACGAGGGCCTGCCGCTGCTGGTTGAGAAATTCAGGACCAACGTGCATCGCCGGTTTAACCAGAACCGCGAAAACCGCATTATGGAGGTTTCGCTGGACCCGGAACAGCTCGACGCCATGCCGGTGAATGAGTACGTCGATTTGTACCTTCCGTGAAGGTGCAGTTTTTTCGAGACACTCCCCGATCAATCGACTATATTTATCTTCCAGACACCCAAAACATATCCGGGGGATTCTTAATGGAGATCCGCAAGCGCGCCTCTGCCTGCCTTATTGTCATTTTTCTCGCCTTACACAGTGTTGCGCTGCACGCGCAAAAGACGCCGAACTCGAATGTCTTCTACCAGCAACTGCGAAGTCTGCAGCCTGGCGGCGAGGTTATCAATGTCAGCAATCTCGAGCTGAAGCGCGACGCGGCCACGTTTACATTCAAGAGCGGCAGCTTTCAGTTCTACGCCGAGGTGAACGGCAAAGTTACAGGCGCCGTTTTCAGGGGTGACGGGCATTTGCACATCACGCCGCCCAACGCCGAAGAGCGCCACAATCTGAATCTGCTGAATCATAGCGAAGAGTTTGACGAGGATTTTGACCAGTTAGTTCTGCGCTTTACCGACGACACCGCAGCCGAACTGCATAAGGCCTCGGCAGGCAAAGGGAACGACGACCGTGCCTTTGGCAGTTCGGCGACTGAACTGCACAATTACCTGCGCAACAAGCTGGAATACAACCTCGATCTCCGGCTGCTGGTCGATGTGCTGAGCCCTGCGCCGAGTGAGTTCTTCCTGGCCGCCATTCACGGCCACAAAGATCCGCACCTCTTCTTCATCATTGATCCGCTTGGCGTATCGTTTGTCGCGCCTGAAGAAGTTTGCCTGGTGCGTTTCGATGAGTGGGGACCGGCGTTTCTGACGGCATTCAACCTTGCGTCGGCCGGCAGCCACGGCGGCGCCAACAACGAAGCCTTTCGCTCCGATCATGAAGATCTGGATGTGACCATTGAAAAGAGCGGATTCCTGAGCGGAACGGGGAACGTGCACATTGTTGCCCTCAGGGATGGCGTTGCGGTGGTTCCCCTCGACCTGTATCCAACCTTGCGCGTGAGCAGAGTGCAAGGGCCGCAGGGCGACGATCTGGATTTTGTGCAGGAGGATAAAGACCACGACGCGGACTTCGGAGTCGTTCTGCTAAAGCCGCTCGGCAAGGGCGAGTCGACCTCGGTGAAGGTCACCTATGGTGGTAAAGACGTCGTCGAAAACGAGGGCAACTCAAACTACTATCCGGTGGCGCGCGAGAGCTGGTATCCCAATGCATCGCAGGGGCTCGGCGATTATGCAACCTATCACATGTTTTTCCACGTTCCCAAGGGGCTTGATCTGCTGGCAACCGGGACAAAGGTGAACCAGGTGAACGAAGGCAAGGAAACTACGACCGAGTGGAAGACTGATGTGCCGCTTCCGGTGATCGGATTTAACCTCGGCCAGTTCGCAATGAAAGAGGCGACGGTGAGCCAGCCGGGGGGAGACAACCTTACGATCGACGCCTACGCAAACTCGCAGCCGCCGGACTCATTCAACATGATTTCGGAGAGTGCTTCGGAATCGGGGACTACTGCCATTGGCACTCTGGGCACCAAGGGCATGTTGCCCGTGGCATTGAGCCAGGCCCAGGTTGCGTCCCAGATCTACACCAATTACTTTGGGCCGCTGCCGTTCTCGAAAGTGGCAGTCACGCAGCAGTTTGCCTGCAACTACGGGCAAAGCTGGCCGATGCTCGTTTATTTGCCAATTTGCGGTTTCCTTGACGCAACACAACAGCACGAATTGGGCCTGCGCCCCGAAGACATGTACTGGAAGGTCGTCACACCGCATGAAGTGGCGCACCAGTGGTGGGGCCAGACGGTGGGATTCAAGAGCTATCGCGACCAGTGGATGAGCGAGGGGTTTGCCAACGCATCAGCGGCTATTTTCTTGTTATCCACCCGGCCCAAGCCCGATGACTACCTGGAATTCTGGAAACAGCAGCAGCGCCTCATCGTGGAGAAGGACGCTGAAGGATTCCGGCCCATCGACGTTGGCCCGGTCACCATGGGCTTCCGGCTGAACTCTCAAAAAGCGGGCCAGGGTGTCTACCAGGACATCGTATATACCAAGGGCGCGTTCATTCCCCACATGATCCAGATGATGATGTGGAACCCGCGCGAAGGCGATGCGCAGTTCAAGGCGATGATGCAGGACTTTGTCTCCTCGTACAAGCTGCAGCCGGCCACTACCGAAGATTTCAAGGCGATGGTTGAAAAGCACATGACCCCGGGGATGAATATGGACGGCAACGGCAAGATGGATTGGTTCTTCAACGAATACGTCTACGGCACCGAGCTGCCCGCCTATCACTTTGAGGGCAGCGCTTCTGAAACCGCCCAGGGAAACTCGGTGCAAATCAAGCTGGTTCAGTCCGGCGTCTCGGCAAATTTTAAAGCGCTTGTGCCTGTGTATCTGGAACTTGCAGACGGGCACATCGTCAGGATGGCCCAAATGAGGATGGTCGGCGACACAAGCTATGAGCACACCTTTGACATTCCCAAGCTGGCTGCGCCCATCAAGAAGGTGATGATCAACTACTATTACGACTTGCTGTGCGTGTACAACTAGCTCGCATCCATCGAATGGTGGGCGACGGGAATCGGATGTTTTGAGGTATACTCCGACCGAAGTGATGAAAGACTTTTACGGTGCGAGGTAAGGGAATGAAAAAGTTTGCTTTTGCAGCTTTGCTGTTGAGTATGGCGGTTCCGGTTGCGCTTACGGCGCAGTCGGGCGACAAGATTCTGAAACCGGCAGAAACCGAGAAACTGTTGCCGGCGAGCGTGTGGTACGACGGCCAGAGTGCGCCATCGCAATTGCGCAACTCGGGCGGCGTGAAATTCGCCGACGGGCATTTTGTGCTGGCCACGCTGGTTGACACGAGCGGATATTCGACAGGCATTGCCGCCAAGTACCAGGCGTATTTTGTAGTGGAAGACACGCTGAAGATTGGCGGGAAGAGCCTACCGGCCGGCGTATATGGCGCAGGATTCATTGCCGGCAACAAGTTTATCGTGACGGACATCGGCGGCCACGATGTGTTCACGGTGTCCTCAACAAACGACGCGGCGATGAAGCGCCCGTTGCCGCTGCAGGTAATTGCCGATCCCGCCGGCGGGTACCGGCTGTATGCGGGAAGAAACTACGTGACGTTCAGCAAATAGCAGCCTGAAGGGTATGGGATTTACAGGTTGCGGAAAAACTACGCGGGATATTGTCTTGTAACAGGGCATGACTTCAGTCGTGCCGATAAAGGCCCTAAACAGGAGGGGTTTTAACCCCTGCGGGATGTTCTTAAGTAATTCCATTTCCGCTCGGCGGGTTCTGCCGCAGCCTGTTCAGCCCGCACGCAAATCCAATGCAAATTCTACAGAACGCGCGAACGCGGACCCTTGGGTCCGCGTTCGTGCGAGCTTTCACTTCCGTTGGCTGGGCTACGCTGCTTTCTTCACCTTCATGCTCACCCGCAGTCCTGCGGCAATGGCCATCTTTATCAGCATGTCGAGACCGAAGGAGTTAATTTTGCCGCACATCAGGTTGGAGATGCGTGGCTGAGTGACGCCGAGGCGCTTTGCCGCTTCAGCCTGTGTCCACGCTTCCCGCCGGATATGGCCTTTGATCGCAATCATCAACAACGAGCGCAGCCTGAGGTTTTCGGCGACTGCGGGGTCATCCTCAATCGCGTCCCATACATTGTCGAAAGTTTCAAGTTTCACTGGGCAAACTCCCTCACGGTTTTTGGGCGGCTAGGCGGCCCTCGGAAAGGCCTGGATCTTCGGCCGGCGGCGTCGCGAAGCATGCCACAGATCGAACTGCCGCTGCAGATCGAGCCAAAGGCGCGGCTCGGTGCCAAACGCGTCAGACAGGCGCAAGGCCATCGACGCGGTAAATGAGGCACGCCCGTTCAGCAGCCGCGAAAGCGTAGATCGCGCCACTTTCAGCCGCCTGGCGGCTTCTCCCACAGGCATCGCGCCGAGGTATTCACGGATGAGTTCGCCGGGATGGCACGGGTTGTACATCATTTTCTGCATGTGCGAACTCCGCTGAGTTCAGTGATATTTTAATTGTAGATTCGTCCGCGGCGCTTGACGCGCCTGGGAAGGTGGAATCGGGATGAAAGAGATCGTCTTTGAAGTCGCCCAGGAGTCTGATGGTGGCTACACGGCCGAAGCTGTCGGCGAAAACATCTTCACGCAGGCCGACAGTTGGGATGAGCTGAAGGCAAACGTCAGGGAGGCGGTACAGGCGTTCTACTTCGACTCCGCGCCGCCTGCATCGATCCGGTTGCGCCTGGTTCGCGATGAAGTGCTGGCCGTGGCATGAAGCTGCCTCGCGACTTGAGCGGCGAACACCTGATCAAGCACTTAGCCAAGCATTGGGAATATCAGCGAGTGCATCAAGTTGGAAGTCACGTCATCCTTCAAACCCAACAGCCCTCGCCCCATAGGATCGCCGTTCCCGCACACGCCGCCTTGCGCGTTGGGACACTGAACTCGATTCTGGCTGCTGTTGCTGCGCATAAGGGCGTGTCGAAAGAGGAAGTTCTCAAAGGCATTTGACGCCTTTTTCCCATTGATACCGACCGGTTACGCGGCGCGTGGGAAGGCCGCGACTTTGGGTCGCTTGCGCCGGGATGCATGCCAAAGATCGTAATGCTGCTGCAAATCGAGCCAGAGCTCGGGACGGCTGCCAAAGGCATCGGAAAACCGCAACGCCATGGCTGCCGTAATGGAGGCGTGGCCGTTTAGAATGCGCGAAAGGGTTGAACGAGCCACCTTCAGCCGCCTAGCCGCCTCGCCGACTGGCATCTCGCCAATCCACTCGCGAAGCAGTTCACCTGGATGAGGGGGATTGAACATTCTAGTCACGGCGCATGGTCCTTTCTAGTGGTAGTCACGATAGTCGACGAGGATTGCGTCTTCACCCTCAAACCTGAAAGTTATCCGCCAATTCGCATTCACCCTGACCGACCAATGGCCGGCGAGATCACCTTTCAGCGGATGCAAATCCCAGCCGTTGATCGCCATATCGGAAGCAGACTTGGCGAGATCGAGTGTATAGAGCTGAATGGCGAGTTTGCGCGAATGTGCGGGCTGAATTCCCGCCTTGCTGCCCGTATAGAAGAACTTCTCCAGCCCAGCGTGCCGAAACGACCGGATCATGCAACCAATGTAGCGCGTAGCGCTTCACGCGTCAAGGAGCACGAAACATGGGACACGCGCGAGCTTCGACCCTGCGACACGAATGGAATAGTAAAGAGGATATACTTCCTATCGTGCTTGAGATCGCGTGGAAAGCAATCCGAGGCATTCATCGCTGGCCTGAGACCCAAGCTCAGGTGACCTCCGTGTATCGGTATACGGCTCCGCCGAGTAAGGGACAGAGCCGATCCAAAGTAATCGTGGGGTTTCGCTATCACACATTGGATGGGCAAGAGTTTTCAGGTAGCTATGGCTCCGATATCAACTCGCCTCTCTATGCGGTCACTGAGGGAGAAACGTTTTCACTTTGCTACAATCCGGCGAGGCCGGAGCGTTACTGGAGCGATATCTACGGGCTTGGGCTCGGTGATCGGAGTTTGCTGATAGCCTTTTGGCTGATCGGATTTGTGACGATTCTGATTCTTGTTTTGACTTCAGGCTGAGTAGGCCCGGAGAGCTGACTTCGGCCGACCGAAGTTGTGCCCTCTTACAGGGCTGTTTTTCTGCACAAAGAGGAAAGCAGGTCCTTTTCTGTGCGCATGATGGCAGTGGGAAAGCACGAAAGCGGACCTTGCGGTCCGCTTTCGTGCTTCATTTTGAATTGTCGTTAATTTTGCGGCACGGCTGAAGCCGTGCCCTTTCAAAGCCGCCCTACGCCTTAGCCGCCACCGGCGCGTTCAACCGCTCCTTAACCAACTCATGTCCACGAGCAAACAGGTCGTCGATCGAAACCTTGCCGCTTTCTACTTCGGCCAGGATCGCCTTCTGCGCAATGTACTCGCGGTTCACGATACCGGCCTTGGATTGCAGCATGCGCCACGCCTTGCGCCGCTCTACGCAGAACATCACCAGCTGCCGCGAAAGCGCGTAGTAGGTCAACTTGCCCTCATTCTCAACCGCGATGTAGACGCCAAAGTCGGGAATGAAGCTGCGGTGCGAAGGGTTGAGGTAGTAACGGTACACCACATCCTGCTGCGTGATGCGCACCAGCATGTTGTCGAGATGGGTCAGCTTCTCAACCTGCTCGGGCTTCAGCTTTTTCAGGTGGTTGCGGAAGCGTGCTTCCGTTGTGCACCAGTGAGCCACTGTGTAGCGCCGAATCTCTCCGCTGGCCTTGTCCTTGGTCTCGTACCAATCGAGGTCGATGGACGGATTGCCTTTGACGTCGAGTGCTTCCTGGTAGGTTTCGCCGAGCCGCGGGTTGAAGACAAACTCGGGCACGCCGCGCGAATCGCGCACGCGCTGCGCCTGGTGCAGAGCCATGTCGTCGGCCACACCGTGTTCCGGTTGGCAGGTGGTGAAGCACTGCAGGAACATCGTTCCGCGATACTCCAGGCCATCGAGAATGGCGCGGTAGAGCTTAGGCGCGTTGGCCATTGAAACCTGCGCGACGAACGGCGAACCGTGCCCGGCGAGGAAGGTCTCAGCCACCGTCTTCTTCTCAGTGTTCTTGCCCTGCGTGGCCGCGCCAAAGGTGTTCATATCGCCGCCACCCAGCATCGGGGTTGAGTCAGAATTCTGGCCGCCGGTGTTGGAGTAGACCTGCGTGTCGAGCATGAGCGCTTTCACATTGGGCCGATTCTGCAGGATCACCTTCGACATGTTCTGGTAGCCGATGTCGCCCATGCCGCCGTCGCCGCCGACTACCCACACCTTGGGAAGCTCAACAATCTCCTGGTCGGTCATCAGCGCATCGGTAAAGTGCGTGAAGTGGTAGTACTCTTCAGCGCTCAGCCCGCAATCGCGGAACAGCAGAATGTCTGCCAGGCGCTCGGGGATAACCGAGCGGCGAGCATGATCCACAATGAAGCTCTCACCCATGAGCCAGCCCACGGTAATGCCGTCCTGGAAGAGTGAGTTCATCCATGGATAGGGATGCGGATTATTCGGCGCGGTAGACCCGTAGACCGTGTTGCAGCCGGTATGCGCGGCCATGGCCATCACGCTCATGCCGTTGGCCAGGCGTCCGTCGATCGGTTGCAGGTTCTTGTGATTGAACGCCTCGGTCAGCAGCACCGCGGCGATAGCCTCAACCAGTTGCGCATCAGTGATCGTGCCGTGAGCCGCTTCGTAAGCTGCGACGCGCGCCTTGGTGTCAGTCGTGTCTTCGCCGCCAAGGCCCATGATGAGGTGCATAATTGCCTGGCGAGTGCGATCGTACTCTTCGGGGGTGGCAGCCTTCATCGCTTCAAGCTTTGCGACGCCGGTTTTTTCAAGCTCTCCGGCCTTGGCCACAAAGCGATCGCTCTTGGCGTGGAACGCGGGGCGCATGTACGCCTCAGTGACTGCGGCGATAGAGCGAAGCACACTCTTTTCTCCGCAGCCTGCGCAGGCGCCGTCGCCGGCCACCAGCGCGTCGTAATTGCGCCGAACCATGAGCATGTTGCGCAAGGTTGCAGTCTTTGAGTCGGCCGGGTTGGCGTTGTTGTAAAGGCCGAGGAACTTTTGCGAAGTGTCGGGCAGCAGATCGAGGAAGTGCGTACCGGTCTCGTGAATCGCGTTCACGTCTTCGGTCTCCTGCACCATCTTCAGCGCCTGGTGATCGCCGCAAGCCGTGACGCAGGCCGCGCAGCCCTTGCACAGATCGCTCACAAAGATTGAGAAGATGCCGCCCGCGCCGGGAGTCTTGCGTTCCGGAGAACTGAAAATTGCGTTCACCTTCTGGTAGGCCATCGGAACTTTTTCGAGAATGTTGAAGAACTGCGTCTTTGCTTCGACCGAGAAGCCGTCGACCGTATCAGTAACTTCGCGCAATATCGTCTGCAGCGGCGTGCCGGTTTTGAATTCGGCCAGCATGCGCTCGCGAGTGCGCTTCTCAATCTCAGGCAGCGCGCGCAGCAGCTTGTTGCGTTCGGACGCGTCGCCAACGTAATAAGAAACTGCCGTCGAAAGCACCGTGCTCAAATCCTGCGAGCAGTTGGGCAGCGCGGTGTCGGGGCAAACGCTTATGCATTCCATGCACTGCGTGCAGTTCTCGGGAATGTAGAGCGGGGTCTCGCGGCGGGCAACGTATTTTGATGCGGTGTCGCCGGTGGCCGCGGCAATAACGCCCATGGCCGAAAGCGGAGTGGCAGGCTGGTCGTAGCCGAAATGCGAACGGAACTCCGCGTCGAATGTGGCGACGGACGAAACCGGAGTGCGTGGGCCTTGGCCCGCTGGCACAGGTGTGGAACGGCAGCCGGTACCGCATGATCCGCCGGCTGTCGCCAGTTCAAGAATAGGCAGCAGCGCTTCGCCGCGCAGGCTGCTGCGATCGGCCGCGGCCAGCGCGCCAATCTCAATCTCCTTCACCAGTTCGAAGCCCTGCGTCATCACTTCCATGTTCGACTGCACAACGGCATCGCCGAGCTTGCCGAACTTCTTGACGTACTGCTTGAACACAACGTCGCGGTATTGCTCAGGCGTAATGCCGAACTCCTGAAGCAGCGGGCTGACGCGGAAAAACGCGCCGAGAAATGCGTTGCCCTGCATGCGCAGCTGAAGGTCGGCGCGATCGGTCGCCTTCTTCGCAATGGCGAAACCGGGCAGCGTAAACACGCGAATCTTCTTGTCGATGATTTGCTTACGCGCCCATATCGGCAGGTTCTGCCATGCGCGCTCGCCCTCTTCCTCTGACTCCCATACAAACGCGCCGCCCTCCTGCATGCCGTCCAGGGGGTTGGTGTGAGTAAAGGCTTTGGGGTCGCAGCACAGAACAGTGGTCACGTGGCGCAGATCGCAGTTGACGCGAATGCGATCCTTTGCCGCGACCATAAAGTAGCTGGTGGGCGCGCCCTTCTTTTCAGAACCGTACTTCGGGTTGGCGCTTACGTGAATCACTTCCTTGGGATTGCCGATCTCGTCGCGCTCGCCGTCCCGTTCGAAGATCAGATCGTTAAGGTCGCCCAGGATTGCTCCCAGGTTTTTGCCGGTGGTGATTGCGCCCCATCCGCCGATGGAGTGGAAGCGGACTGCGACCGCGCCCTCAGGCAGCAGCGAAGGAGATTCATCACCAACGACCGCATAAGGATGGTCGATGCCGAGAACGATAAAGCTGACGCCGTCTGCTGCGGTCTTGCCATCCTGGCGTGCGCGGCCCGCGGTGGCGTACTCAAATGCGCCAATCACGTGCTCGGGGCGGAAGTCACGCGAGCCCAGCCCGTAGGTGCCGCCAAAGAAGCGGGGAACCTCGGCGAGTGTAATGTTCTGGATGCCTTCGGTGTTCTGAACAGCCTTCGAAAACGCGGTGCGAATGTCGCGGCCGAGCGGGTTGTCAGGCGAGAGCGCTTCGTCGGTACGCTCGAGAATGATGACGTTCTTTTTGCCCTTGAGCGCGGCAACCACGGCTGCCTCAGGAAAGGGGCGAATGACGTTGATGTGGACGGAACCAACCGAAGCACCGCGAGTCTGGCGCAGGTAATCGACGGCGGCTTCAATGTTTTCCGCGGCAGAGCCGAGCGAAACGAAAACCGTATCGGCGTCAGCTGTTTTGTATTCCGTCACCAGGCCGTAG
>Ga0302275_10004954_pt1 | contig 12962 bp, 11 predicted proteins | sample III_Bog_N2_2_FD_200229 | JGI IMG/M metagenome (GOLD analysis project Ga0302275, IMG submission 200229) | Peat permafrost microbial communities from Stordalen Mire near Abisko, Sweden - III_Bog_N2_2 | ecosystem: Environmental > Terrestrial > Soil > Wetlands > Peat | place: Sweden: Abisko...
CAACGATCAGGAGCAGGGTCTTTTTTTCCTTTTCCCGCAGCAGGTTGCGCGCGATGCCGAGCCAGTCGTCCCTGAAGAAGAGCAAAAGGGCCACGGCCGTGCCCAAATGGAGCATGACCACGAAGGGCAAAAAATGCTCTTTGAGAAAGGCGGGGTCGAGGTTCCATTGCAATAGAAACGGGGTGAGCACGCCGTGGGCCACGCTGCTCACCGGGAAGAGTTCGGTCAGCCCCTGGATGAGGGCGAAAATCAGGGCTTGGAATATGCTCATGGCGGCTCCGTTGGTTTGGTTGCCCATGCCACTCTAACCCGGGCGCGGTCAAGAGCGTTCCCGCGCGCCCGGCGCGAAAGCGCCCGGCGCGCGGCCCAGGCGGCCTCGGTCCCGCCGGCGCGTCCCAAGTGACCAGGGGGCGGATCGCGGCGGGGAAGACTGCCCGCCCCGGGCAAACAAAACGGCCGAGGCTTTCCCGCCCCGGCCGCACGGTGCGAACACGCGAAACAAAGACGCGAGGACGCCGCCCGCGCTAAGCGGCGCGCCGCCGGTTTTCCGCTTCGATCTCCGCGCGCAGGGCGCTCAGGTCGATAACCATGGGATCGACCAGGGTAAAACCGCAGCTGTCCCCGGATTCCTGCTTGTCGGCGAACTTGCCGTCGTAGCGGATGTCGTCGATGATGATGAAATCGTTCTTTTTCAGGATGCGGTCCCAGCGCTGGACCATGAAATCGAACTTGGCCGGGTCATAGTTCTCGACGCCCGACCAGGTCCAGGTCAGCGAGCACAGTTCGTCGTCGTAGCCGAGCAGGCACAAATACTTGGCCTTGCTTTCGAGATACATGCGCCGCCTCAGCGTCACGGCCGACTTTTCCACGGCCGACCCATCGAACGCCTTGGACGCGCCGCCCAACCTCACCTCGGCCACGGTCTCGCCGTCGAACTTCATGCCGGTGGTGTTGTGGTTCCCGTTGCGCCACCAGTTGATATACTTCTTCTTGTAGACGTTGCGTCCCAACTCCCGGATGATGTCCACGGTGTAGACCGAAATCGGGTGCAGGGCCAAATCGCAACACCTTCCGGTCAGCTTCAGGCTCAGATCCATGATTCCTCCCTTGGACGAGATTATTGGCGAACGGCTCCAGCGCGCTGGGAAGACCTGGCGGCGCTTCGGCGACAGAACGCCCAAAGCATGTTCCGTGCCGACGGTTTATATAAATAAATTCAGATAAATATAAATATTAGGCAGCGTGACGGCACGCCGGCGGACGAAAAATTCGTCCCTTGGCGAGGGGGGTTGACCAGGCGAACGCCCCGGCGCAATAAAAGCGCTCACCTTCTCGGACCGGGGGCAACCTGCATATGGAACACCTGGGAAAACCTTTTCCCTGTACCTCGATGTGCTCGTTCATCATGGAGAGCGTCGGCGACGGCGTCTTTACCGTGGATTGCGACTGGAACATCATCTACTTCAACAATTCGGCGGGCGAGATCGTCGGCATCGCCCCGGAAGCGGCCATCGGCCGCAAGTGCTGGGAAGTCTTCAAAACATTCAATTGCAACGACGTTTGCCTGCTTCGGCCAAGCATCGAAGAAAGCCGCAAGATCGCCAACCGCGTCATGACGCTGACCCGCGGCGACGGGCGCATGATCTCGGTCAGCGTCAGCGCCGCGCCGCTGCGCGATCAATCGGGCAAGGTCATCGGCGGAGTCGAGACCTTCCGCGACCTCGCCGGAGTGTCGATCGGGGCCGGGCAACCGGGGCCGCGGCCGGTCGAGGACTTTTGCACCCGCGACCCGTCGTTATGCGAAGTGATATCCATCCTGCCCCAAGTCGCCGAAAGCGACGCCACGGTGCTCTTGCTCGGCGAATCGGGCACGGGCAAGGAACGTTTCGCCCGGGCGATCCACACCCTCTCCGAGCGCCGGACCGGACCGTTCGTGGCCGTCAACTGCGGCGCGCTGCCGGAGACGCTCATGGAGTCCGAGCTCTTCGGCTACAAGGCCGGGGCGTTCACCGGCGCCAGCAAGGACAAGCCGGGACGGTTCCGGCTGGCCGAGCGCGGGACGTTGTTGCTCGACGAAATCGGCGATCTGCCGCTGCATCTGCAGTCCAAGATTCTTCGGGTGCTGCAGGAGAAAACCTACGAACCCCTCGGCGGCGTGGCCGAGGTCGTTTCGGACGTGCGGATGATGGCCGCGACCAATCGCGATCTGGAGGCCATGGTTGCGCAGGGGAGTTTCCGGCGCGACCTCTTTTACCGCCTCAACGTGGTCCAGTTGAAGCTTCCCCCGTTGCGCGAACGCCTGGACGACATCCCGTTGCTGGTGGAGCATATTCTGGCGCAGCGGCGCGAGGCTTCCGGCAAGGACATCCGGGGCGTCTCGGCCGATGTCCTGGAGGTGCTCAAAAAGCACCAGTACCCCGGCAATATCCGGGAACTGGAGAACATCCTGGTGTACGCCGGGATACTGTGCACCGGCGGCCTGCTCGGCCTGGAGCATTTGCCCGCCGAGCTGCGTCCGAACGGCCGCCGGGAGGCGGCCCAAGGCCCCTGGAGCATGCGGAATATCCGCCACAAAGCGGCCGTGGCCGCGGTGGAGCGCAATAACGGCAATCGCAACGCCGCCTGCCGGGAACTGCGGATCACCAAAGACACCTTGCGGCGCATCATAAACGACGGCGAAACGGACGAATAATTAGTCCGCCGCGCGGTTTCGGAGGGAAAATTCGTCCGTTCACGGGAATTGCCGCAGCCAACAAGGCCAATTTATTCCGCCGCCGCCACCACCGCTTCGATCTCAATCAACGCCCCGAAACGCGGCTCACCGGCCCAGACCACGCCGCGGGCCGGGTTGAGCACGGGAAAATACTCCGCGCGACCAGCGATGGCCACGGGCCCGCCCCGCATCCCGGGGCATCGGCGCCGCGCCGTCGCGGCGACCCGAAACGCCCCCCGGCGGACGGATTCGGCCGGGCGGCACGCCGCCCCGCGCTCGGCACGACGCTTGCTTTATTAGGAAAAACATCCCTTCGCCCGGCAAGAATTGCCCGGTGATTCGGGTGAGGCGAACGGAACGCCCACCCCGGGAGGACAAGAACATGATGCTCGGATCGGTAGACCCGTTAGCAAGCTCGGGCACCAACTCGATCACGACGCCGGCCGCGACCTCGGGTTCATCCAGCACGGATCAAAGCTTCGCTTCGGTGCTGGACAACACCGTGGGCACGACCGGACAGACCGACGCCAGCTCGCAAATCTCCCAAGCCCAGGCCCAGGCGGAAGCCCAGGCGGAAATTTTCACCAACCAGCTGGCGCAACAGCAAGCCTATCTCGCCGCCAACCCGTCCGGAGGCTCCGCTTCGGACTACGGCGGCAATGTCCTGCTCATGAACCTGGACTACCAAGCCTCGCTGGCCATGATGCAACACAACCTGGCCGGCCTGACCATCTCGGAGTCCCTGATCGGCCAGCAGATGACCAACATGGGCATGGACGGAAGCAGCGCGACCGCTGCCGACGGCGCGGCTTCGAACGATTCCTCCTCGCCCCTGTATACCTATTCCATGTCCACGCCGGCGGCCACGACCAACGTGACCGGCACGAACGCGAACGGCCAGTCTTCGAGCGCGACGAACGCGACGACAACGGCCAGCAACGCCTCGACCTCGTCTTCGACCACCGCCAGCAACGCTTCGGCGGCCTCTTCGGCGACCGCCAGCAACGCCTCGACCTCGTCCTCGTCCTCGGCCGCGAGCACGGCCAGCAATGCCTCGACCTCATCCTCGGCCGCCGCGAACGCGGCCGACAACGCCGCCGCGGCCAGCGCCGCCGCGGCCTTGGCGCTGGCCAGCAACGCCTCGACGTCGTCCTCGGCGGCCCCCCAATCCACGGACGATTCCACCGCCGCCGCGGCCTAGGCCAAGCGGCGGCCCCGATGCGCCTCCACGGGGCTCCCTGTCCGGGAGCCCTGTTTTTTCGTCGGCAGACCCCGGTCTTTGCCGTCCGCCCCCGCCGATTGACAGCGTCTTGCGCTTGTGATGACCCTATCCGGGCATACGCCGCGCTTTGGCCGCAAGCCCGCGCCGCGACAAGGCGGCATCAACCGTAAAAGCCTTTTCAGGAGGTCGACATGTGCCCGATGGACCGTCGCCAATTCATCAAAACCGTTCCCGCCGTCCTGGGGACCATGGCCCTGGCCGGAACGAGGCTGGCCGAAGCCGCGCCGGAGCAGGCCAAGCCGGAAACAGCCAAAGCGGTCAAAAACACCGGAAAAAAACAAATCCACGAGGTCTTCGCCCTCAAATACGCCGGGCCCTTCGAGCGCAAGCTGGCCATGGCCCTGTTCAACACCGGCTGGAACGAGGACATCCACATCAATTTTTACACCTGGGTCATTCGCGGCCAAGACGGCGCGATCACCCTGGTCGACACCGGGGCCGGGCCGAGCTTGGCCAAGGAGCGCAACCTCAAGAATTTCACGCCCCCCGAGGAACTGGTCGCCCGTCTCGGCGTGAACTCCGACCAGGTGGACAAGGTGGTCATCACGCACATGCATTACGACCATGTGGGCGGCATGGAGGTTTTCCCGCGGATCTACCCCAAGGCCAAATTCTACGTGCAAAAGAAGGAATTCGACTTCTGGATGCGCAGTCCCATTTCCAAACGCGCGCCTTTCAAGGGACTTCGCGGCGACGCCGGATCGAACGCGCTCGCGGCGCTGGCCGGAAGCGGCCGGCTGATCATGGTGGACGGGGACAAGGCCATCGGTCCGGATATGACCCTGCTTCTGACCCCGGGCCATACGCCCGGGCTGCAATCGGTGCTGCTGCACACGGCCAAGGGCAAGGCCGTGGTGGCTTCGGACAGCGCCCATCTGGCCCGCAGTTTCAAGGACGACGTGCCGAGCTCCCTGATCACGGACCTGCCGGCCTGGATGGTCAGCTTCGACAAGCTGCGCGCGGCGGCGGCCCTGGAAAACATCTTCCCCGGCCACGACGCCCTCATGCTCGATAATTACCCCAAAAAAGCCGAAGACATCACCCAGTTGATCTGAGGCCGCGCCCGGCCATAAAAAAACCGCCGGAAGCGTCGCTTCCGGCGGTTTTTTTTATTTTCTCGCGAGGACTAGGGATTGGTCTGCATCTTGGTGTTTCTGAACATCACCGTCATATTGTCTTGGATTTCTATCCGGCAGCCGGTTTCGGGATTTTCGTATCTGTAGCCCTGGACGAAATCTTTCTGCCCGCCGCTGGAATAAAACTGCTTCATGGTCAGGCCGCCCGCCTCGCCGAATTCCTTGGCGAAAGCGGTCGCGGACAGAAGTTTCCGGCCGTATATTTTTTCCACCTCGTTGCGGGAAAAGGCCATCTCCGTGACGGGCTTGGAGCACAGCTGGTCGTATTCCGCCGCCGCTTGCTGGGCGCTCGTTTTCCCCTCGCGGCTGCTGATGAATTTTTCCTTGGCTTCGCAGGTGTACCGGAGCGGATCGTTATAGTCATTGAGCCGCATCCTGACGTTGAGGCTGTCGTATTCGCTGCGCGACATGCCCAAATGAAATTCGCCGATCTTGCACTCGCTTGTCTGGGCGTAAGCTCCGGTCGCGCTCAGGCAAAAGAAAACGGCGAGAATGAAGACTGTTTTCATTGTCACTCCCTGTCCGATGAGATTTAAAAAAAAGACGTCCCGATGACGTCAAATGTTACCGGGCTCCGCAAACAGGCCCCAAAAACCGGGTTTTCTTTATTTCCCGTAGCAAAGCCGCACGACTTCGGGGGCGATGGCCGGCAAGGGCAGAATCCGGTCCACGCCGCCGAGCTTGATGGCCTCGTTGGGCATGCCGAAGACCACGCAGGTGGCTTCGTCCTGGGCGATGGTGTAAGCCCCGGCCTCTTGCATTTCCTTCATGCCGACCGCTCCGTCGTCGCCCATGCCGGTCATGATCACGCCCACGGCGTTTTTCCCGGCGTAGCGCGCGGCCGAGCGGAACAGCACGTCCACGCTCGGACGATGGCGGCGAACCAGCGGACCGTCCTTGACCTCGACGTGGTAGCGCGCGCCGCTGCGTTTGAGCAGCATGTGCTTGTTGCCCGGGGCGATCAGCGCCTGGCCGCGCAGCATGGTGTCGTTGTCGCGGGCTTCCTTGACCGTGATGCGGCAGATGGTGTTGAGACGCTGGGCGAACGCGGCCGTAAAATTCTCCGGCATGTGCTGCACAATGGCCACGGCCGGCGAGTCCTGGGGCAGGGCTTCGAGGAATTCGCGCAAGGCCTCCGTGCCGCCGGTGGACGCGCCGACGATGACCACCTTTTCCGTGGTCTGGAGCATGGCCTTGGAAGGCGGCGCGGCCGAAATGACCGCGTCCGCGGACAACTTGGGCGCAACCTTCATCTGCACGCCCCGCAAGGGCCGAAGCCGCGCCCGGGCGGCCGCCTTGATCGAGTCGCAGATGCGGATGCGCGACTCCTCCAAAAACTGCTTGGTGCCGAGCTTGGGCTTGGTGATGATGTCCACCGCCCCGTATTCCAACGCCCGCAAGGTGGTTTCCGAACCCTGGTCGGTGAGCGTGGAACAGATGACCACGGGCAGGGGATGCTGGGTCATGAGCTTCTTGAGAAAGGTCAACCCGTCCATGCGCGGCATTTCCACGTCCAAGGTGATGACGTCGGGCACCACCTCTTCGAGGATTTTGGCGGCGGCGAAGGGATCGCCGGCCGCGCCCACGACCTCTATTTCAGGATCGGAGGCCAAAATGTCCGTCAGGGTCTGGCGCACGAGCGCCGAATCGTCGACCACGATAACCTTGATTTTTGCTCCAGCCATGTCCCACCCGTATTTTTTGCCCGCGCCTTATTCCTAGATAAAACCCGCTCAAATCGCCAGCATTATCTCACCCGCCCGGGCCCTGTTCGCATCCCGGCCCTCGGTTTTCCCCGTGTCCGGGCCGGTGCCCGGGCCCGCGTCCGGGGCCGCGTCCGGCCGGTTGACGGAGCTTTTTTGCGCCCCTATACAACCATTTCGGCCGTTGCCGAAGACGGCCGGATCACATCCTCCCAAGGAGTTTCCCATGCGAATTTTGGTGGTCGGTTCCGGCGGCCGGGAGCACGCCCTGTCCTGGCGTCTGCGCCAGGGCGGCGCGGCCGGCGAAATCTTCGCCTCGCCCGGCAACGGCGGCACCGCCATGGAAGGCGTCAACTGCGCCGTGCGCGACAGCGACGTTCCCGGCCTGGTGCATCTGGCCAAGGAGAAACGCATCGACCTGGTGGTCGCCGGTCCCGAAATGCCGCTGGTCGAGGGGCTGACCGAGGCCATGGCCAAGGCGGGTATCCCCTGCTTCGGCCCGGACGCCTTCGCCGCCCGGCTCGAAGGCAGCAAGGCCTTCGCCAAGAACCTCATGCGGGAAACCGGCGTCCCCACGGCCGATTTCGCGGTTTTCGACGATTACGCCAAGGCCCGGGCGCATGTCCTGCACCGGGACGAACCCATGGTGGTCAAGGCCGACGGCCTGGCCGCCGGCAAAGGCGTGGTCGTGGCCGCCACCCGCGCCGAGGCCCTGGCCGCGCTCGACGACATGATGGTCAAAAAAATCTACGGCCCGGCAGGCGACACCGTGATCGTGGAAGACGCCCTGATCGGCGAGGAAGCCTCGTTTCTGGCCTTCTGCGACGGCGAGACCATCACCCCGCTGCCCGCCTGCCAGGACCACAAACCCGTGGGCGAGGGCGACACCGGCCCGAACACCGGCGGCATGGGCGCCTACTGCCCGGCCCCGGTGCTGCCGGAGTCGCGGTACGCCGGTATGGCCGAAATCGCCATCCGCCCGATCGTCGCCGCCCTGGCGGCCAAGGGCCACCCGTTCAAGGGCGTGCTTTACGCCGGGCTGATGATGACCCCGGCCGGGCCGTACGTCCTGGAATACAACGTGCGCTTCGGCGATCCGGAATGCCAACCGCTGCTCATGCGCCTGGACGGCGACCTGGCCGACATCATGCTGGCCTGCGTCGAAGGCCGCCTGGGCAAAATCCGCGTCGGCTGGAAATCCGAAACCGCCATCTGCGTGGTCATGGCCGCCAAGGGCTACCCCGGAAGCTACCCCAAGGGCATGGAAATTTCCGGCCTGGACGAAGCGGAAAAATTAAACGGCGTCAAGGTGTTCCAAGCCGGCACCATGCTCGCCGGAGGCAAAATCGTCAGCTGCGGCGGACGCATCCTGGGCGTCACCGCGCTCGGCAAGGGACTCGCCGAAGCCAAAAGCCGGGCGTACGCCGCCATCGGCAAGATCAAATTCGACCATGCCTTCTATCGCCGCGATATCGGCGACAAAGGCCTGATCAGGGAGGGAATGTGAGCCACGTCGCCATTTTCATGGGCTCGATCTCGGATGAGGACAAAATGAGGCCCTGCGCCGACGTGCTCGCCTCGCTCGGCATCGATTTCACCTTCACCGTCACTTCGGCCCACCGCACGCCCGCGCGCACCGAAAAACTGGTCGCGGACCTGGAGAAAAAGGGATGTAAGGTGTTCATCTGCGCCGCCGGCATGGCCGCCCACCTGGCCGGAGCCGTGGCCGCCCGGACCCGCAAGCCGGTCATCGGCGTGCCCATCGACGCCTCGCCCTTGCACGGCATGGACGCCCTGCTCTCCACCGTGCAAATGCCCCCGGGCTTCCCGGTGGCCACCATGGCCCTGGACAAGGCCGGAGCCCGCAACGCCGCCTGGCTCGCGGCCCAAATCCTGGCCCTGGCCGACCCGGCCCTGGACGCCAAGCTGGCCCAAGCGCGCGAAGACGCCGCCGCCGCCGTGGACAAATCCGCCCGGGATCTGGAGGCGCGGTTGGCGAAGAAAGAATAAAAGAATCGAGGAAATACTTCTCCCCCAAAACTTATTCGCTCGGGGAGGTCTCCTCATATCAAAAAACGACCTCCTTGTGATAGAAGAAACATGATATGAACGATTCTCAGGATGACACATCGAGAATATGTTACATGATCGAGGGGCAATATTACCCTGGCCCTCTTGGTTTTAGGATAATTTCTCAAGAAGTTGACTTTACACTTATGATCGGCGGAAGCGATCCAATCGAATTCAATGCCATACTAAATAGATTGATGGAAATATTTGGGGCATTCACAATCAGCAACCAGGGATTTACAATACCAGCTCTTCAGCGGCATTCTCGCGATGCCATCACTAGAATCATAGAGATTTTAAAATCCGTTAAAAATAAACAACTCAGAAATAATCTTGTTAGTATGAAGCAATCTTTTGGGAAAATAGAAATAGATGAATATTATTTTGTTTTCCCTCTTTGCTTTTCAATCGATTCAAATGAGCACTTAAATATCGAAAAAGAATTAGCTTACATTAATAATTCTGGTACATTTTTCAATGAAAGTGAATTGGATCAATATTTTTTTAAAATATTGGATTCATACAATATTAAGGCTTATGGACACAGAGAAACTATAATTGGGAATAAAGGTAAAAGAACATGCAGGTTCTGCGGGAAAAAATATCCGAAAACATGCTTTAAAGAAACAGCACATTCGTTCCCCGAAGGAATCGGGAACAAACTGATTACAACTCGAGATGAATGTGACACATGCAACCATATATACAACGATAAATACGACGCGCATTTTTCAAGACTACATCAAGTGAGTATGGCGGCCCATGAAGTAAGAGGAAAGAGTGGGGTTCCAAAAATTGAATCTGAAACGATATCTTTAGAAAATGTCAACGGAAGACTATTGCTTGTAGACAAAACCAATGCAATAAATAGCTTTGACAATCAGCCAGATTCCATAAAAATAAATGTAATTCCAGGGTTTTCAAATAGGGACTTATACAAAGCGCTTTGTAGATATGCAATAAACGTGATGCATAATGACGAATTATCAAATTTTTCTGACACTATAAAATGGATTAACAACGAACTACCATTCACATTATTGCCTAGTATATTCTTAAATACAAAAATGCCATTTCAGATTGATCCAGCTATAGCATTATATTTAAGGAAAAACAATGATGAATCATTGCCATATGCAGTATGTGAATTTAAATTTTTACACTTTTTGTATGCGTTTATAGTCCCCAAAAATGACAAGGAAGCGATATATTTTTCAGATGCGTCAAACTTTGAAACATTTTTTAAATTTTTTAAACATTATACCGAGTTGTATAAAAATTTCCAAAAGATCACTCCCGATGATTCTCTAGTCAGACTAACTTACTTTTTTAAAAAACACGAAGCACAGCCATGATAGATTATCTTTTTGATTTTTTTATGCAGAAAACAACATAATCTCCTCTCTATTCTAAAATCACTCCCCCGGCAGCGCCGCGAGCGCGCGTTGGGCGCGCAGCAGCCCGCGCTGCACCAGCCAGACCACGGAGATGGTCCAGGCGGCCACGGCGGCCGCTCCGGTCAGTTCGATGCCGGCCAGGGTTACGCCGCCGGCAACGAACATGTCGCTGACGAACAGCGACGGTTGCGGCAGGGCGACCAGGCCGGAGAGGGCGGCGCCGATCGCGCCGCCGAGACCGAGCGCCAGGACCCGGCGCGCCGGAGTCGTCACATCGAGCACGGCTCCGAGAAATGCCAAGCCGGTCCAGGCCAGGCCTCCGGCCAAGGCGCCGACCGCCGGGATCGCCCACCAGGGGGCGACGCCCAGTCCGCTGGAGAGCGCCGCCACCCCGGCGGCCAGGCCGACGGCCTCCTCCGGTCCCAAGTTCCCGCGCCACTGGGTCAGGGCGCGGCCTTGCGTACGGAACAAGCTCACCAGCCAGTCCAGTCCGGCCTTGGTTCCGGCCAGGGCGGCGACCGAGGCGGCCTTGGCCGCCAGCGCGCCAAAAAAGCCGCCCAGGCTCGTCGCGATCAGGGCGCCGAAAAAATATCCTCCGCTCGCTCCGGCCGCCAGGGAGGCGGCCAAAAGCCAGGAGCCGAGCACGATCCACCAGCCCGGGCCGCCCCCCCCCGGCGTCGCGTCCGGCTTCGGCGTTTCCGGTTGCGGTTCTCCCGGTCGCGGTGCTTCCGTTTGCCGTACATCCCCTTGCAGTGCTTCCGGTTGCGGCGTTCTTGGTATCGGCTCTCCCGAGGGCGCTTCCCCGCCGAGCAGTCCGGCCAGGGCGGCGGCGGCCCCGCAGACGAGCGCGACGACGCCGCCGGCGGCGTCGAAAAATCCCCGCGCCGCCAGCCAACCGGAGCCGAATGGACCGAGCCAGCGATAGCCGATGGCCCAGTGGACGGTGATGGGAAAAACGAAGGCGCAGACGGCCGCGCACATGAGCGCGTTGCCGGCCCGGGTCAGACGGTCGCCGCAGACGGCGTGGAACATCCAGAACGGGACCAGGCACAGTCCCAGGTGGTAGAGGAAAAACGAGGCCGCGCCCAGGTCCCCCGGCTCTGCCGCTCCCATGATCCCGGCCTGGGCGGCGGGATGGGACGCGCCCGGCGGCAGGCCGAGGATTCCGCCCGCGTCGGCGCCGAAAAGCAGCCAGGAGCCGACCAGGAAAAAGGCCGCCGCGCCGAAGGACGCGCACAACAACATATCGCGCAACGCCATGGTCCACGGTTTGCCCTGCCGCGCGCCCACGATCCGGGCCGCGCCGCAGGGCAAGGCCAGGCACAAGAGCGCGGCCGCCAGGCTCAGCTCGAAACCGCCTTGCGGCACGGCCGGGCCGGTCATGATTTTATTTTCCGCGCTTGCATTGCCGCCCCATTGGACCTATAGGCGGCGGCGACCGTTGCCTGCTTGCGCGCCCGTTTACGGACGCCGCCGGCGGTCGCCGCGGCCGCGCGCGAGCCTGGCCCAACCCCAACAAAGTGACGCATCATGGCCTTATCCGTCGGTATCGTGGGCTTGCCCAACGTCGGCAAATCCACCCTGTTCAATGCCCTGACCAGGGCGCAAAACGCCCAGGCGGCCAACTACCCGTTTTGCACCATCGAGCCCAACAAGGCCGTGGTGCCGGTGCCCGACGTCCGGCTTGCCGCCCTGGCCGAACTGGTCAAGCCCCAAAAAATCGTGCCGGCCACGGTTGATTTTTACGATATCGCCGGACTCGTCAAGGGCGCAAGCCAGGGCGAGGGGCTGGGCAATAAATTTCTCGCCCATATCCGCGAAACCGGCGTGATCCTGCACGTGGTGCGCTGCTTCGACGATCCGGACGTGGTGCACGTGGACGGCAGCGTGAACCCGGTGCGCGACGTCGAAATCATCGAGGCCGAACTGCTCATCGCCGACGCCCAGAGCGTGGAAACCCGCGTCGAACGCCTGCGCAAGATGGCCAAATTCGACAAGGACGCCGCCGCCAAACTCAAGGCCGCAGAGACGCTGCTCGCCCACCTGCTCGCCGGCAATCCGGCTTCGACCGCGCCGGGCGACGGGCAGATGGCCGAAGTTCTGGCCGAACTGCGCCCGCTGACCGCCAAACCGATTATTTACTGCGCCAACGTGGACGAAGCCGGACTGAGCGAAGACAACGACTACGTGAAGGCGCTGCAAAGCCTGGCCGAAAGCAAAAACGCCCACGTGCTGACCGTCTCGGCCAAGGTGGAAGAGGAGCTGGGCGCGCTCGCCGACGACGAACGCGATGAATTTCTGGCTTCGTACGGCGTCGCGGAAAGCGGCCTCAATCAAGTGATCCGCGCCGGGTACGCGGCCCTGGGGCTGATCAGCTACTTCACCGCCGGCCCCAAGGAAGTCAAAGCCTGGACCATCGAGCAGGGCTGGAAAGCCCCCAAGGCGGCTTCCGTCATCCACACCGACTTCGAACGCGGCTTCATCCGCGCCGAAGTGATCGGCTACGATGACTACGTCCAGCACAAAACCGAGGCCAAATGCAAGGCCGCCGGCGTCATGCGCCTGGAAGGCAAGGACTACGTCGTGCGCGACGGCGACGTCATGCACTTTTTGTTCAACGTGTAGAGGGAAAGAGAAGAGTGAAGAGGAATCGGGGGAGGA
>Ga0302275_10004959_pt1 | contig 12957 bp, 10 predicted proteins | sample III_Bog_N2_2_FD_200229 | JGI IMG/M metagenome (GOLD analysis project Ga0302275, IMG submission 200229) | Peat permafrost microbial communities from Stordalen Mire near Abisko, Sweden - III_Bog_N2_2 | ecosystem: Environmental > Terrestrial > Soil > Wetlands > Peat | place: Sweden: Abisko...
GGCTATCCGCGCCATGCTGGAGCCGCAGTATCATGTGGCGCCCAAGCTGTTGGGAAGCGGCGAGACGCAGGTCAATCCGATTGGCGTGCTGATGGTTGACGCCGACCTGCGCAAGGCAATTCGCATCGAGCAGATCAAGCTTGTCTTGCGGGACCTGAGCTGTATTTCCGAAAAGCTGTTTGTCGTTCAGAGTCACCGTCACCACATGGTTGCGCAGGCGCTGGCGCTCGGAGCGACCGCGGTGGTTTCCCGTCCAAGAGAAATCATACACAAGCTAGCGCAGATCGAAGTCGCGGCGAAGCAAACGCAAGCCGACTCTGCCGTTGCCTCACCCGAGATCGCAGCCAGCGCAGCGGCCTTCGCGTCGATGTTCGCCGCGATACAGAACGGCAAGCCGATCGACCTTTCGGATGCCGATAACGCCACGACACAGATCATCAACGGCATCACGCAGAACGGGCTCGGCGCCTGGCTGGACGACGTTCGCCGCTATCATGAAGCAACGTTTCAGCATTGCCTGCTGGTGACGGGCGTGGCGGTCGGCTTTGCGCTGGATTTGCGGTTCGCCGCTGTGGACGTCAAGCGGCTGGGAATATCGGCAACCCTCCATGACATCGGCAAGGCGCGTATTCCCTTGTCGATTCTCGACAAGCCAGGACGCCTCGATCCGGCTGAAGAGGAGATCATGAGGCGCCATCCGGTGGTCGGATATGACCTGCTGAAGGATATGACCGGCGTCGGCCCGGAAGTTCTCGACGGGGTAAGGCACCACCACGAATATCTCGACGGCTCCGGTTATCCCGACGGATTGATGGCGCCGCAGATCTCCGACCTCGTGAGGTTGCTCACGATCGCCGACATCTTCGCCGCGCTCGTTGAGTCGCGGCCGTACCGGCCGGCAATGTCCGGCCAGAGCGCCTACAACATCCTGTGCAGGATGGACGGAAAACTGGAGCAATCGCTGGTCAGGGCGTTCCGTAACGTGGCGCTGGTGACGTGAAAAGACCGGACGGCGCCACGGTCAGCACGGTCCCGGATGCCATCGACGACACGACGAATGCAGGGTCGACGACACCGGCGATCGAGGCCCGGCGGCGGCTCGAGCAGCGCCGGCAGATGCTCCTGCTCCAGGCCGCGAGCTACGCGGTCGGCGATATCATCGTCCTGATCTACGCGTATGCGGGAACGGTTTCATTCGCCATCCCTGCGATGTTTTTTCTCGGCGGCGCCGGTCTGACCGCGTTGTTTGTCATGCTGTCGGAAGCGAATTTCGGCGACAGGTTCGACGACCATTTCCTGACCAGCTTTCAGGCCGCCACGAACATCGTGATGCAGCTTGCCTTCCTGGTGGTGGCCCCCGAAATCGGATTTTTGTTTCTCACCGTGGTGTTCGTGATTTTCGGGTTTGCGGCGCTGCGGCTGACCTCCCGCGAGGCGGTCATCCTGTGGGCGTTTACGGGTTTCGGGGTGGCGACGATATTCTTCTTCCTGAAAATCCCGATCACCTTGCCGATGCACACGACGCCTGAATGGCTTGCCGGAGCGCTTTCGTTCGTCGCGACGCTCGGACAGTGCGCGTATATAGGGCTCTTTGGAAACGCGATGCGAAGAACGCTCCGGCGCCGCACGGTCGAACTCAAGGCCGCCAATCGACGGATCGAGGAACTTGCCCAGCTGGATGAATTGACCGGCCTGGTGAACAGGCGCTACATCATGAAATCCCTGAATGACGAAATCGCCCGCGCGCAGCGCGGCAACATCCCCTGCTCCGTCGCGCTCATCGATCTGGATCATTTCAAGTTGATCAATGACCGGTGCGGCCATCCGGCCGGCGACGAGGCGCTGCGGACGTTTGCAATCAGCGTATTCGCCAATATCAGGGCGATCGACAAGTTCGGCCGTTATGGCGGCGAAGAATTTCTTCTGATCCTGCCCAATACCGCGGGCGACCATGCGGTGCGGATCATCGACCGGCTGCGCTCGATCATTTCGGAAGTGGATTGGACCGCAATCTCCGGGAAGCTGAATCTGACCATGTCGGCCGGGATCTGCTCGGTGCGTCAGGGCGATTCAGCCGACGACATTCTGGCCCGGGTCGACGCTGCGCTTTACCGGGCAAAGGATGCCGGTCGCAACCGGGTCGTTGCGGCATAACCCCGTCCATGTCTGGCTGGTCCGGCATTTTCGGACGATTCGGACCTGCACCTGTCCGGCTGGAGAACGTCAAGCCATTTGAGGTCGCCATGAGACGACGCCCTCTGTCCGTGCACGCACCTCGGGCGATGCAAGACAGGTCGCGACGGCCTCGAAACCGGGGAATCCGGGATACGGGCGGACACTGGTCGGCGGGCTGTGATTGGCAGGACAAAGGATGATCGTCTCGTCGTTCCCCACGGCGTCCAGATCCAGAATTGAACTGGATCGCGTGAGAAAGAAGAGTGGTCGAAATTCGGGACCACGGCGGCGCAGGCGTGCGATCAAGGCTTCCTGGGTGGCCTTGTCGAGCCCCTGTTCCAGCATATCGATGACCAGGCTGGTCGGGCCCTCGGTTTCCAGTTCGGCGAGCAGGCAGACCAGAGCCTCGGAAATCGTGGCGCCATCCTCGACAAGCCAGGCCAGCGTCTGATCGACTCGCGACTTGAGGGCCGCGTCGCGGTCCAGCCGTGCCTTGGCCGCCGCGCCCCCGTGCGCCAGTCGGTCCAGGCCGACGAACGCGGCACCCGGCAGTGTCTCCGCTATTCGCATGGCCAGTCGCGTCTTGCCGCTGCCGAGCGGACCTACGATATGGTTCAGTGAGCGGATGTCCTGCAATTCAAATCGTTCGCCTCCCCAGGGCCACGGAAGGTCGATCACGACGCTGAAGCTGGTGCCCGGTTTAAGCAGGCGCGCGAGTTCGCAGGGAGCCGGCGCCCGCCCGCTCGCGAGGTCGGCCCGCAAGCGGCCGACTTTATCAACGGCATCGACGAGTTGATGGACGCGACTTTCGAGCGCGGCCTGGTGGGCGGCAAGCGCCGGTTCAAGACTCCCGGAGTCGCCTTCGAGCACGCGCGCCACCTGGCTGAGGCTTAGGCCGAGTTCGCGCAATGCCGCGATCTCGCCGACGCGGGCCATCTCATCGGGACCGTAGGCGCGCCAGCCGGCTGCCGTGCGGGCTGGCGCGATCAGGCCGCGCTGTTCGTAGAGCCGCAAAGCCTTGACGGAAACGCCTAGCCGCCGGGCGGCCTCGGACGGGTTCAGAAATCGTGCGGAGGAGCTCACGAATCACCTCGAAATTGGCTGACCGCAATCCTTATCGAGGCAGCCCCAAGGGCCGGGTCAAGTGGGAAATCCGCCGGATTTGGCGATTTCCGCCCTCGGGGCTGTTGCGGCCCCGGTCGCGGCCTGGCTGCCATTTCAAGGCTCGATTGGCGGATCATCGTGTGATGGCTGCCAGCCTTGACGCGCGCGCCACGGCGTCGATGATGGGCTTTGCGTCCAACACGGAGCACCCAGATGAGTGCGGAGCCCACTAAATCCTGGCAGTGCCGGACCTGCGGTTACATCTACGACGAGGCGGCTGGCGCGCCCGACGAAGGCCTGGCGCCGGGCACGCGATGGGCCGACATCCCGGACGACTGGGTCTGCCCGGAATGCGGCACGGCCAAGAGCGACTTCGACATGGTCGAAGTGTAGACGCCGATCAGCTGCGCGCATCCGCGTCGGCGCGCAGCGCGAAGGCGCCGCTGCCGGCCAGCACCAGGGCGGCCTGCGCCATCAGCCAGAACAGCGGGTATTCGAAGCCTCCGCCGGGGTTGGAATATAGCCAGCCGACCGGCCATTTGATCCAGACCACGACCGCCAAAAACACCAGCAGGAACGCCGCCCATTGCCGGGTGTACCAGCCGAGCAGGATGGCGCAGCCGCCGATCAGCTCGACGCCGAAGGTCGGCCACGCCAACAGCGGCGTGATGCCGTTCTTGGCCAGCAGCGCCTCGTGGGTGTTCATGCCGCGCCAGGTCTTGAGCAGCGCATGCACGATCCAGTCGATCCCGACCGCGACCCGCAACAGCAAGATGCCGTACCGGGCGTAGACCGCGTCGATCGCCGGATTGCCGAAGGTCGCGGAAAAACCGCCGGGATGTCGCGCGCGGCTATCGCTGCGTCGGGCCATGCTCATTGGAATAATCCCCCTGTGTGAAAAGCCGGCGCGCCGGTTCGGGTCGCGCCATCGACGCGGCAACCGGCCCGTCGAAGATTCATTCCGCACTCCCCTGGCGCAGCGACAGGCCCGTCGCGGCTTCGAGTTCGGCGATGGCCTGCGGCGCGCTGACCACTTTGATGGTGGTCATGCCCATCTCGCGCGCCGGCTTCAGGTTGACGCCGAGGTCGTCGAGATAGACGCAATTTCCGGGATCGACGCCGAGCGCCTCGATCATCATCCGGTAGATGCGCGGATCGGGCTTGCGCAGTCCGATCTTCGCCGATTCGATGACGTGATCGAACAGCACCATGACCTCCGCGACATAGAGCGAGCGGCCGCTGGCGCTGCCGATCGCATTGGCGGGAAGATTGTTGGTGATGCAGCCGGTCTTGAACCGGGATTTTACCAGCTTCAGCGCTTCCACCATTTCGGGACGCAGATCGCCGGATAACAGCGGCAGCACGTCCTTGCCGCGAACCTCCGCGCCCAGCGCCCGCGATTCCTCGGCGAACAGCTGGTCGAAGGTCTCGATGTCGACCTCGGCGCGCTCGAATTTCGCCCAGGCGTTTTCCCAATGGTTCTCGGCGTTGGTGCGCCGGATGATGTCGGCGGGCAGCCCGCGTTCGCTCTCGAAACGCGCAAAGGCCTCGAAGGGCGAGGTGGTCAGTACACCGCCAAAATCCCAGATCACTGCCTCGACCATTGTATCCCCGCCTTCGCGACTGCCGAATTTGCCAGAACGGCTAACACGCGGCTCCCGCCGGGGCCAGCCCGGCGCCGGGGTTTGACCGTGATGCGGAATTTGGCGCGGCCGGCGGCTTCCTGTTAGGTTACCGCAGCGCATCTTTGTTTGACGCGTTTTCTTCACGCGAACCGGTGCCCACCCTCGGGTCAAGCCCAAGGGCATGCTTCGCTTGAAAACGCTATGGCTACGGGGAACCCCATGAAAGCCTTCGACACGATCATCACGGAATCCACGGATTCGCTCACCGGTCCCTGGCGCCGGCCGCAGCAGATGCTGCACGCCCAGGTCTATGACCAGCATGCGTCGATCCACGACGACGCCACCGAAGGCCCGACGCATTTCAGCCAGTTCGCGCCCTTGTGCGAACGCGTGTGGGGAAAGGCCTGGTTCGAGACCGGATGCCTCTCCGCGCATTACCGCAACCCCGTCTTCGAGGGCGAGGAAGTGCAGGCCATTCTCGCAAAACCCGAACCGGGCCGGCGGCAATGCGCGATCCAGATGCTGAAGCGCGACGGCACTGAAGTGCTGCGCGGCACGGCGTCGGTCGGGACCGAGGGCCTGGTGACGGCGCTGGACCAGCGGCTGACCGAACTGAAGCCGCTCGCCGATCCCGTGATCCTGCGCGACGTCAAGGTGGGGATGAAGACCCCGCGCCAGACCGTGCGGATGGATTTCGAGCAGAACATGGGCGATCTCTACCCGTTTTCGCTCGCGGAAAAACTCAAGGTCATTACCGAGCCGAGCCCCTGGTACCGCAGCGGCTCGGTCAGCCCCTGGGGACGTCCGGTTATCCCGATGGAAATGCTCAGCGTGCTGTTTCAATACCGGGCGCGGGAAGATCGCCTGCCGATCCGGGGGCCGGCGGTCGGGCTGTTCGCCGATCAGGAAATCCGCCTGTCGCGCGGTCCGCTGTTCGCAGGCGAGCATTACCAGACCGAGCGGGAAGTGGTCGCGCTGAGCGGCAGCCGCCGGACCGAAAGCCTCTGGGTCCGCACCACGGTGTTCGCTTCCGATGGCCTGATTGTCGCGACCATGCTGCTGAACCTCGCCAGCATCAAGGATTCCTACGCATCCTATCAGCAGGAACATGCCAGGCTCTATGCGTGATGGCGAGGTCTGAACCGGGTCGGCCGAAATTCCTGGCCGTCGCGATCGCGGCCGCAGCACTGCTTGCCGCCGCGCCCACCCACGCCATCGTCGGCGGCGCGGCTCCATCGGAAGACGGCGTCGGCCGCGCGATCGTCACCATCGTCGGCTCGCGCGGCAATTTCTGCACCGGCTCCCTGATCGCGCCAAAGCTGGTGTTGACGGTGGCGCATTGCGTACCGCCCGGCGCGGACTACAAGATCGTCGAATATGGCGCCAACCGGCAGCCGCAATTGCGGGACGTGCGCACCGTCGCTGCTCATCCCGGCTTCGACATCCAGGCGATGCTGGCGCATCGCGCCACCGCTGACGTGGCGCTGCTGCAGCTCGAAGCGCCGCTTGCCGGAAGGAGTCCGGCGCAGCTCGGTGTGCCCAACGTCCCGATCCTTGCCGGCGGCCGTTTCACCATCGCCGGCGTCGGCGTAACCATTCGCGGGCAAGGTTCGAGCGGCGGTATCGTTCGCGCCGCCGGCCTGGTCGCGACCGGGCGGCCGGGCACCCTGCAGATCCGCCTGGTCGATCCGCTCACGCAAGGGGTGCGCGATGGGCTCGGCGCCTGTACCGGAGATTCCGGCGGCCCGGTGTTCGAGGACCGGCCCGGCGGCGCGGTCCTCGTCGGCGTCGTCAGCTGGTCGACCGGCTCAGGCGGCAGCGCCGGCTGCGGCGGCCTGACCGGCGTCACGCCGCTGACGCTCTACCGGGACTGGATCCTGCAGACCGCGCGGCAATGGGGATTTGCGCTGTGAATTTGCCGGGTGACGGAATGTTGCGGCGGCCGGGCCGCGGCATCGGCCGTCAAGTTCTTGTGCGATCCAATGACGTCGGCCATGGCGGACGGCGTTTGATTTGGCGCATTGTGCGGCCGGGAATTGGCCTTTAAACAGGCTACAACAGCGTGTTGCCAATCAAAAAAGAACAGGGATCATGAACGTCTTAGCAAACCCCGACACCGCTTCGTCCGCTCCCAAGCCCGTCGAGCATTTCGACGTGCTGATCGTCGGCGCCGGCATTTCCGGCATCGGCAGCGCCTATCATCTGACCCAGCAGATGCCGGACAAGAGCTTCGTCATCCTGGAGACCCAGGAGAGTTTCGGCGGCACCTGGCTGACCCACAAATATCCGGGCATCCGTTCCGACAGCGATCTGCACACCTTCGGCTATCGCTTCAAGCCGTGGGTCGGGCCGCCGATCGCGACCTCGGAGGAGATCAAGTCCTACATGGGCGACGTGATCGCCGAAAACGATCTCGCGCGCCACATCCGCTACAAGCACCGGATCGAGCGGGCGAGCTGGTCGAGCGCGACCAATCTGTGGACGGTCGATGCGGTCCGGACCGACAGTGGCGAGCCCACCACCTTCACCGCGAACTTCCTCTGGATGTGCCAGGGCTATTATCGCCATTCCGAGGGCTACACGCCGGAGTGGCCCGGCATGGACAAGTTCAAGGGCCGCATCGTCCATCCGCAGCGCTGGCCGGAGGATATCGCGCTCAAGGACAAGAAGGTGATCGTGATCGGCTCGGGCGCGACCGCGGCGACGCTGATTCCGGCAATCGCCGGCGAATGCGCCCACGTCACCATGCTGCAGCGCTCGCCGACCTATTTCAGGGTCGGCCGCAACGCCATCGAACTCGCCGAAACGCTGCGCCAGCTTCAGGTCAAGGAGGACTGGATCCACGAGATCGTGCGCCGCAAGATCCTGTTCGAGCAGGATGCGTTTACGCAGCGCTGCCTTGCCGAACCGGAACAGGTGAAGAAGGAGCTGATCAGCCAGATCACCGCGGTGCTCGGCCCGGACTACGACGTGGAGAAGCACTTCACGCCGAATTACCGGCCGTGGCGGCAGCGCATCGCCTTCATCCCCGATGCCGACCTGTTCGAGGGCATCAAGAGCGGCAAGGCGTCCGTCGTCACCGACGAGATCGACCGCTTCACCGAAAACGGCATCCTGTTGAAGTCCGGCGAGGAGCTCGAGGCCGACATCATCGTCACCGCGACCGGCTTCAATCTTTGCGTGCTCGGCGATATCGCCTTCAGCATCGACGGCAAGCCGCTCAATTTCGGCGACACCGTCACCTATCGCGGCATGATGTTCACGGGTGTTCCGAACCTGGTCTGGGTGTTCGGCTATTTCCGGGCGAGCTGGACCTTGCGCACCGACCTGGTGGCGGACTTCGTCTGCCGCCTGCTCGGGCACATGAAGAGGAAGGGCGCGAAGAAAGTGGTGCCGGCGCTGCGCGCCGAAGACCACAACATGCCGCTGTTGTCCTGGATCGATCCGGAGAATTTCAATCCCGGCTACATGATGCGCAACATGAACCTGCTGCCGAAGCGCGGCGACAAGCCGGAATGGCAGCACAGTCAGGATTACTGGGCCGAGAAGGACGAAATCCCCGCGATCGACCTCGACGACGCCGCGTTCGTGTATGATTGAGGGTGGTATTTGAACCCGTCATTGCGAGCGAAGCGAAGCAATCCACTCTTTCTTGTTGCGAGATGGATTGCTTCGCTTCGCTCGCAATGACGCTGTAGTGTAGTTGCAGCGAACTCGATTCAAATTTGCGGTTTTTGACGATACGAAAATGTGATGGTTTTGACCGCAGGCGATGTGCCTCGCGATAACTACGAAACTCAACCAAACCTTCAAGATTTCCGGCGAATCTGGCGGCCGGGCGACGGGGCCTGGAGAAGCGGCAATGCATCCGCGGCGGTTCGCACGTGTCAGGCCATCGGGAAGAATTTCCGACATGGCCAAACTGATCGTTGATCCAAAGGCTCCCGTCATCGACTGCCGGGTGGTCGACTATTCACCGGGCGGGGCGTGCCTCGAACTGCCCGGCCAGACCAAGGTGCCGACCCGGTTCGAGCTATTGTTCGGTCCCACCAGAAAGCGCTGCCGCGTGGTCTGGAGCGTCGGGCGACGCCTGGGTGTCGCCTTCTAATCCAATACGCGTCGGCGTGTCACGAATTGCGGCGGCTGGTGCTGGTGGCGATCGCGGCGGCGGCGGTGCGGTTTTCCACGCCGAGCTTGGCGTAGATCTGCTCGAGATGCTTGTCGACCGTCCTCGGGCTCAATCCCAGGATCTGCGCGATATCGCGGTTGGTCTTGCCCTTGGAAAGCCAGGACAGCACCTCGCCCTCGCGCGTCGTCAGTCCGAGTTCGCTGGAGAATTCGGCGGGCATGCCGGGGCTGGCATCCTTGGCCAGCCGCAGCAGGAATTCGTTGGGGCCGAGCTTGCCCATATATTGCAGCCGCAGCTGATCGTTGTCGGGAAACGCCGCCATCGCCGTGCTCTTCGATCCGCTCTTGGCCCGTTGCGCCTGCTCCAGCCATTGCAGCATCGGCAGCGGCAGCACCAGTTCGTCATTGGCGCCGGCGGCGAGATTGTCCGCCAGCAGTTTCTGCGCCTGCGGCGTCGCCCACATGATGGTGCCCTGCCGGTTGACGGCGAGCAGGAAGCGGCCGGAGACGTCGAGCGCTGCGCGCGCGCTCTGGGTCATCCGCGCGTTGGCGAGATGAACCCTGATCCGCGCCAGCATCTCCTCGATCACGATCGGTTTCGTCACATAGTCGACGCCGCCGGCCTCCAGGCCGCGCACGATGTGCTCGGTCTCCGCAAGCCCGGTCATGAAGATCACCGGCACGTTGCTCAGACCGGCGTCGCGCTTCAGCCGCCGGCAGGTTTCAAAACCATCCATGCCCGGCATCACGGCGTCGAGCAGGATGATGTCGGGCGTGATCTGGTCGACGATCCGCATCGCCGCGGCGCCATCCATCGCCACCATGACCGTCATGCCGGCGCCGTCGAGCGCGTCGGTCAGCAGCCGCAGCGTTTCCGGGGAATCGTCGACGACCAGGGCGATGTCGCGCTTTTTGGTTTCAGTGGTCATACGAGTGCAGGGTTTTCAGTGTTGCCATGTACTGATCGAGGTCGAAGCGGTCGATCAGCGAGCGCATTTGCGAAACGAAGTCGGCATGTTCGGGATGGTCGGTTCCTATCTCGTCGAGCTTGAGCTGGATAGCCCTGATATATCCGAGTTGTCCGAGCCCGATCAGTTCCTCGACGTGGTTCACCGATGGCCGCGAGCCGCTCTCCGGCTTCCAGTGCGGGATCACGATCCGGTCGGTTTCATATTGCCATTCGATCTTGAGGAGCTGCCGGATCAATTCCAGCAGTCGGGGAATGTCGATTGGCTTCATCAGATAGCCGTCGTGGAACGGCTGCGCGAGCGGCATGCCGTGGGCCTCCAGCGCGCTCGCCGAAACCATCAGGATGCGGGCCTGATGATGGCCGGTGGTGCGCAGCGTCTCCGCCACCGTCCAGCCGTCCATGCCCGCCATCGAGATATCCAGCAGGAACAGATCGGGCCGGCAATGCTGCGCCAGCGCCAGACAGCCGGGGCCGTCCGGCGCGCTCAGGAGGATGAAGCCGAGCGGCGTCAGCACCTCGCGCAAGAGATCGCGCTGCACCGGATCGTCGTCGGTGATCAGGATAGTCTTGCGCGGACCGTGATAGCCGAACACCGGCGCATCGACCGGGGCGATCCGCGTCGGATTGGTCACTTCCGACAACAGGATCTTGACCCGGAACGTGCTGCCGGACCCGACCTTGCTGGTGACCCGGATGTCGCCGCCCATCACGCCCGCGAGCAGCCGGCTGATCGTCAGGCCGAGCCCGGTCCCGGTCTGCGGCTGCGAGACGCCCAGCGCGCCGCGCTCGAACGGCGCGAAGATGCGTTCGAGATCGCCAGACTGGATACCCGGGCCGGTGTCGGTGACCTCGAACTCGGCGACCGGGCTGCGGTAGTGGACCACGAAATGCACGCTGCCGGTCTGGGTGAATTTGATGGCGTTCGACAGCAGGTTGATCAGGATCTGGCGCAGCCGTTTTTCGTCGGCATAGACCACGACCGGCAGTACCGTCGGACGCCTGAAGATGAAATCGATGCCCTTGGCGGCGGCCTGCAGGCGGAACATGCCGACCAGCTGATCGAGGAAATCGGACAGCCGCACTTCGTCGCGCGACAGATAGAGCCGCCCGGCCTCGATCTTGGAGATGTCGAGAATGCCGTCGATCAGCCCCGACAGATGGTCGGCGCTGCGCCGTACCACGCGGACCTGGTCGCGCGGCTTCGGGGGCAGGCTGGAATCCTGCTCCAGCAACTGCGCGTAGCCGGAAATGGCGTTGAGCGGCGAGCGCAGTTCGTGGCTGAGGCCCACGACATAGCGGCTCTTGGCCAGATTGGCCGATTCCGCCACCTCCTTGGCGCGCTGCAATTCGGTGTCGGTGCGCTTGTGGGCGTCGATCTCCTGGATCAGGAGCGTGGTCTGCCGCCTGGTCTCGGCTTCCGCCGCCCGCCGGCTCTGCTGCGCCAGCACGAACAGCCAGGCCACCACGCCGATGATGATGGTCAGCGCGAAGAACACCTTCCACAGCACTTCGGAGAGTTGCAGATTGTCGGCATGAACGCTCGGCGAGGTCTGCAGATAGATCATGCCGAGCGTCAGCCCGACCAGGCCGGCGGAAACCGCGAACACGCCGAGATAGTGCCCGAGCTGCGAATTGATCCGCGCGTAGATCGGCTGCGGCAGCAGCTTGCCGAGGGTTTCCGAGACCTGCGCCTGGATTCGCGCATGCGGCTTGCACAAATCGTGGCAGCGGGCGTCGAGCGAACAGCACAGCGAGCAGATCGGGCCGGCATAGGCCGGGCATGACGCCATGTCCTCGGGCTCGAAACTATGCTCGCAAATGCAGCACTGGATCGCCTCGAGGTTCTGCCAGCTGCGCTTCGGCTTGCGCGCGATGTAGTATTTGCCGTCGGTGGCCCAGGCGATCAGCGGCGCGGTCACGAGCGCCACCAGCAGGGCTACGAACGGCGCCAGCGCCTTGGCGGTCGGTCCGAACAGGCCGTAGAACGCGCTGATCGACACCACCGTGGCGGTCGTCATCGCGCCGACGCCGACCGGATTGATGTCGTAGAGATGCGCGCGCTTGAACTCCATGTGCTGCGGCCGCAGGCCGAGCGGCTTGTTGATGACGAGATCGGACACCAGCGCGCCGACCCAGGCGATGGCGACGTTGGAGTAGAGCGCCAGCGTCTGCTCCAGCGCCTTGTAGACGCCGATCTCCATCAATAGCAGCGCCACCAGCACGTTGAACACCAGCCAGACCACGCGGCCGGGATGGCTGTGGGTCAGCCGGGAAAAGAAGTTCGACCACGCGATCGAGCCGGCATAGGCGTTGGTGACGTTGATCTTGACCTGCGACAGGATGACGAAGAATCCGGTCAGCGCCAGCGCCAGTTCCGGCTTCGCCAGCACGTAACGGAACGCCTCCAGATACATGTGCGCCGGCTCGGCGGCATGCTCGGCCGAGACGCCGTGGCTGAGCGCGAAGAAGGCCAGGAACGATCCGGCCAGCAATTTGAGCGAACCGAGCACGATCCAGCCCGGCCCGGCGCTCAACAGCGCGATCCACCACGACGTCTTCGACGTTCGCCGGTCGCGCGGCAGAAAGCGCAGGAAGTCGACCTGCTCGCCGATCTGCGCCACCAGCGAGAACACCACGGAAGCCGCGGTTCCGAACAGCAGCAGGTCGAGATGCCCGGACGGGTCGCCATGCTCGCCGGCGAATTTGGTCCACTCCGCGAAGGAATGCGGATTGGCCCAGGCGATCGCCGCGAAGGGGAGGATGTGAAGCACGATCCAGACCGGCTGCGTCCATAACTGGAAGCGGCTGATCAGCGTGATGCCGTGGGTCACCAGGGGAATGATGACGACGGCGCTGATCAGGTAGCCGACCGGGCGCGGGATGCCGAAACACATCTCCAGGGCGGTGGCCAGGATCACCGCCTCGATCGCGAAGAAGATGAAGGTGAAGGAGGCG
>Ga0302275_10004964_pt1 | contig 12952 bp, 11 predicted proteins | sample III_Bog_N2_2_FD_200229 | JGI IMG/M metagenome (GOLD analysis project Ga0302275, IMG submission 200229) | Peat permafrost microbial communities from Stordalen Mire near Abisko, Sweden - III_Bog_N2_2 | ecosystem: Environmental > Terrestrial > Soil > Wetlands > Peat | place: Sweden: Abisko...
CCGATAAATCGAAGGCACCTGCAGGTCTTCCAGCCAGGTGGCGACGCACTCGTTAGCCGCCAGCATGAATTCCTCAATCAGCCGGTTGGCCCAGGTGCGTTCCGACTTCGTCACGCCGCGCATCTGGCCTTGCTCGTCGAACTCGATCACCGGTTCGGGCAGGTCGAAGTCGATGCTGCCCCGCTGCTCGCGGCGCTTGTTCATCAGGCCGGCGAGTTTGCGCATCCGCTCGAAGTCCGGGACAAGTGCGGCATTGCGTGCCCGCGCCTCTGTGTCGCCCTCCAGAATCGCATGGACCTCCGTGTAAGTCATCCGCGCCGCCGAGCGAATCACCCCTTCGACAATCTCATAGCTCTCGATGCGGCCCGTGGAATCGAGTTGCATCAGGCAACTCAACACCAGTCGGTCTTCGTCGGGGCGCAAGCTGCAAATGTTGGTGGAAAGCTCCTGCGGCAGCATCGGAATGGCGCGGTCCGGGAAGTAAACGCTGGTTCCCCGGAGCCGCGCTTCCAGGTCCAGGTCCGTGCCGGCGCGCACGTACTCCGCCACATCGGCAATGTGAACTTGCAACTCATAGCCGCCGTCGGGGCGGTCGATGACCAGCACGGCGTCGTCAAAGTCACGAGCCGTTTCGCCGTCGATAGTGACGATCGGCAGCCCGCGAAAATCGCGACGACGCGAAACTTCGGAGAGGTCCAGATGGGCCACGGCGCGCGCCTCGGCCAGCACATTTTCCGGGAAGACCCGCGGCAACTGGTGCTTGCGGATCATCATCTCCACGTCCACGCCGAAGTCGTCCGGCGAGCCCAGCACTTCAACCACCCGGCCAAACGGTGGCTTCGTTGGCGTGGGCCAACTGGTAATCTCCACGTCCACCACCAGGCCTTCCAGGCTTTGGCGAGCTGCGGTTGCGGACGCTTCGCTGCCCAGAACCCGATGCGGCGTGGCTTCGCTGGCAAGAGGCAGTTCTTGCCCATCAGGAATCAAAATCGCCTGCGTCATCCGCTCGTCGAAGGGGACTACTTTGTTCCTGGCCTCTCTGTCCGACCGTGCGTAGTGAAACACGCCGACCACGGTGGGGTTGCGCCGCTCCAGCACGCGCACAATCCGGCCCATCCGCCGCCCATCTGCCTTGGGCGGCTCGACCTCCACCAGCACCTGGTCGCCCTGCATGGCGCTGTTGATCTCGTTGGGAGGAATGAAGATATCTTCTTCTATCCCATGTCCGGAGGCCAGCCGCGCGTTGGGCCGCACAAATCCGTAGCCGTCGCGGTGCAGGTCCAGCCGTCCAGCGGCCAGATTGTCCCGCGTGACAAGAGGTTTGGGGATGCTCCAATGCTCCTTGTCCAGCTTGCTAAGCGCACCCCGCGCCGTCAGCCGCGCCAGTTGCTCCAGCAGCAGCCGCCGCTCCCGGCCGCCGCCCAGCGACAGCTCGCGCACCAGTTGTTTGTATCCGGCCTTGCCGCCGGATGAGCGGGCAATTCGCGCCACCAGTTCCTTATCGGTCATAACTCAAGAGTACAGCGCGGTGACTTATAATACTCTCAAAGCAAGACTCCAGGCGGGCTGTGAAGAGATAACATCCTGCTTGTAGCTGTGCGTGGGTTGCCCCAGGCGTAAAGTCAGGCAGTCCTCCGAAATTATGGGCCCACAATAATGGCCCTCGTATTAGAATGACCAGTCCTTTCAGAACAGAAAAGGATACATTGTGAGATGACCAGTCCTTCCAGGACAGAAAAGGATACATTGTGAGCGCTATGTGGAAACCCAGCCAATCCGGATCTACGACCCCCAGCTATACCCCTGAACCTTCCCGCCCCGCGGCGCCCGCTTCATCCGCTGAATATCCTAACCGGGCCCCGGCAGCTGCCGGCGACCAGGCCACCATCGGCAAGGGCCTGTTCATCAAGGGTGAGATCACCGGCACTGAGTCGCTGTTTATCGACGGTAAAGTCGAAGGCACCATCGCCCTTCCCGGCAACCGCGTCACCGTCGGCCGCAACGGACAGGTGGCCTCCAGCATCATTGCGCGCGAAATTGTCATTCTTGGCAAGGTGCGTGGCAATATCGCCGCCACCGACCGGGTTGACATCCGCGCCGAGGGGGCTCTGACCGGCGACGTGACCGCGGCGCGCATCAGCATCGAAGATGGCGCCTACTTCAAGGGCGGCATCGACATCAAGAAATCCGAAGCCAAAACGGCCGCCGATGCCAAGCCATATGGCGCTGGTTCGGCCACATCCTCGCTCGATCTGCCCAAGCCGATCCAATTGTAGCCGCGCCTTCTGCTCAGCTTGAACGCCTACACCCCTGCCGACGCAGGGGTGAGGGCCTCCGCAAGGGGGAGTGTACTTTGCCCGCTCGTCCTGACGCCGGATGGTGGGCCTGGAAGCTATCATCCGGAAAACGAAGGGTAAATGAACTGGGGAATCTGTCTTGTAAGCTACTTAAAGTAAAATAGATAGCTAAAAATGAATCGGAAATGACAGAAATCGCCCTATCCTATCCCCAGCCGTTTCTTCGCCACTCTGGGCAGCGCCGATCCGGTTTTTTCCAGCATCCATTTGGCAACCACCACCCAAAGCGCCGTCCCAGCCAGCAGCACGGCCAGGTCAATCCATTGAACGTGCCCCGGCACAGCCCTGTGCGCCACGCCGCCCAGCCACCAGGACAGAAGCCCAACCCCCGCTCCGCTCGCCACCGCGGCCAGCAGGCAGCGGCCCATCTCCGCATAGTCCAGGCTGGCCAGCGAAACCATGCGCCGCCTGTGCAGCAGCACGGCCAGGGCCACGGTCTGCATGGCAATGCCAAGGTCGGAGGCAACCGCCAGCCCGATGGCTCCATACCGGTGATAAAGCGAGTAATAGATGGGCAGAGAAACCAGCGTTATGACGGTTCCAGCAGCCATGGGATGAAAGGTGTTCCCCGCGGCATAAAATGCCCGCGCATAAATCGCCTGCGCCGACCACAGAAACAAGCTGATGGAGAAGACCGCGAAGTAGCCGGCGCACACGCGGCAATCGGCGGCCGAAAAGCGCCCGCCCAGATAGATCAGCTCGATTGCGGGCAACCCCAGCACCACCATCATCGATGCCACCAGCAGCCCCAGCGCGGCCACGCGCGAGACGGAGTCTGCAACGCTGGTGGCAAATTCGTAGTGGCGCTGCTTGCTCCACAGGCTGGCGAAAAAGGGCATGGAGGCCGCGCCTGCTGCCTGGGCCAGGATGGTCATGGGCGCGGCAAAGAGCTGCTTGGCATAGGTCATCAGCGAGACCGCGCCCGCGGTCTTTGACGCAAAGTGGGCGATGATCCAACTGTCGGCGCTCACCAGCGAAACCCCGACTATGAGCGGAAGCGACAGCCGCGCCCACTCACGCAATCCCGGATCGCGCCAGTCAAGAATAGGCCGATAGCGTGTTCCCGCCCGCCGGGCAAAGATTGCGTTCAATAGAAACGGTCCCAGAAACGCTCCGGCTAATGTGCCGATGGCCAGCGAGGAGATGCCCATGCGATGCACCAGCAAGATGCCGCCCACGATGGTGCCCAGGCCATAAATCAGCGGCGAGAAGGCCTGCACGCTGAACTGCTTGCGGACCAGCAGCACCGCGCCAAAGACTCCGCCGGCAAAGAAGCACAATTGCCCGGGCAGCACAATGCGCGTCAGCCTCACGCACAGCGCAGCTTTCACCGGATCAAAGCCGTAGAACCACCAGTGAATATAGAGTGGGGCGAAGATTTCCGCCAGCACAATGGCCGCGCCCAGCACCAGAAACATGGTGGTCAGAATCACCGAGAGCGACCGCTGCCCCTCCTCTTCGCGCCCCGTTTCGCGATAGCGCGTGAGGATGGTGACAAAGGTGATGGAGGCAGCGCCGCCTACCAGAAAGTACGAAATCATGTCCGGCAACACAAAAGCGGCGTTGAAGGCGTCGGCTTCCATGCCGACGCCAAAGAGCCAGACAATATATTTCATCCGCACCAGGCCGATAATGTGCGACAAAAAGGCAGAGACCATCAGCACCAGGGTCGCCGTGAAGACCGTGTGCGTGTGCGAAGGGCGCAGCAAGCCCACAGCGCGCGTCCATCTGGACGGCGTCGGCGCAGGGGGTTGGGATATGGGCGATTCTGCCACTACTATTGATTTTACAGGGGTTGCCGGCAAAGATGACAAAAGTCGATACAGTAAGAGCTGATCCGCAAACAGTAGCGCCGGCCTCCTGGCCGCCAGATACGGTTTCTGCGCGTCTGAAGTCTGGCGCTACAAAAGTTGCAATTCTCGGATAATCTCTATCTCCGGCGCAGCACTCCTCCTCTCCGGTATTCTGTCGGCTGGAGGCATTGCATGAAGCGCATTATTCATTGGGAAGCTTTGCTTTGGGTAGCTGTTGGGATGGGCGCGTTCGCCCAGATTCAGGTACGCGAAGGAATCACCCTGCCGCCGCCACCGGCCGTCGAGGCCATCCACATGGTGGACGATTACTTCGGGACCAAATAAAATGACAGCCTTGTTGCAGTCTGCCTCCTCCTGCGAACGCCCCATACTTCTCCATTACAGTTTTTCCGGCGGCCACTCCTCCGGAGTTGGCGCCGAGCAGCAGATTCAGGACGACGCCGACGAACTTACCTTCCTATGGACGGAAACCGCACAGCCCACCGCCCCCAAGTAGTCCACGCAAGAAAGTAGCGGCTCCGGAACCGTCTAGAGCATCTCTCCAATTGATATCGAGTCGATTCTGTTGTCGATAGCCATTGCTAATACCTGCAAGAACTTGTAGCGCTGGCCTCCTGGCCGGCTGTAGCGTGGGCCTCCCGGCCCACGCTCACTCTATACCAATAGGAGAGATGCTCTAAGTAGTTCGCGCCTGATCCCTCCGTATATCCTCACTTCTTTAGGGGATACACGGAGGGTCGCCGCGTGTTTCATTTCAGGACACGCGCCAGGCTTGTCCTTTTCTGGAATCGGTCCCGTCATAGCATGGGAAATTTCTCACACTTGCTGTCCTGCCTCGCGCTATGCTCCAAGCCATGCAGCAATCAGTCACATCTACACCCCGGGCCCCCGGCGACAGGTCTTCGTCGTCGAGGCGGAAATCCGCACCCTCCCCCGCCTCCACCAGCTTTGCGGGAATACTGGCCACGCTTACCTCGCCCGCGCAAACCTCCAAGGCTTCCGCCGACGGCTCATTCCCGCCGAGACGGAAACCCGCGCCCTCCTGGAACGATGATGATCTGGCTGAAGACGTGGCAACCCTCAGCTATGAGAGCGCTCTGAAGGCCCATGCGCGCTACCGCCCCTCCCAAGTCTCAGATCGGTCGCTTACCCAGCCTGCCGATTCAGAGCCTTTCTGTTATGAGGAGGCCTCTTCAGCCGCATCAGCTCCATGCCCTGTCATCCTGAGCGACCCTGAGCATCGCGAAGGGGAGTCGAAGGACCTGCATTATTTTGCGGAAAGGGTGGGAAACCAAGCAAGCCTGAAGGCCACGGCAAGCCAGGAGCTAAGGGCAACTCCGGTGCAGGAACCCAGCTTCTCTCAGACCGCGCCCTTCGATCGAAATCTGAAAAACGCCAGCATCACCATCCGCATGAGCAAGGTGGAGTGCGCGCAACTGCACCGCCGCGCTGCCGAGGCCGGCCTGTCCGTCTCAGCCTATTTGCGCTCCTGCACCTTTGAGGTTGAGTCCCTGCGCGCGATGGTCAAAGACACCCTGGCCCAGTTGCGATCCGTCACCACCCAGGCAAAGCCCGCAAACCCCGCGCCATCCCGATTGCGCAGTCTGACCCCCTGGCTGTGTAACCTGCTCACGCCATGGCACAGCAGCCAACGCATCGCCCGCGCCTGAGCGCACATCTCTTCGCGACCTGGTTATTGATCCGGCCCAGAAGTTTTAAAAAGCTGTGCCCCATCCATTCCGCGCTATTTGCGGAATGGGTGGGAGGGAGTGTTGCATTTCTTTGGGGCTGGATCGTATATGAAACACGCTCCTGGTGGGCTGAGTTGATTTCAGTATCAGAGCACCCCTCCGCGCGGATCATTCGATTGATCCGGCTGTCACGGCGCGTCTGCAATAATCGTTGCGTGCCGGCAAGCGTATTCTTCGGCTCCAGAGGTTTCTCCGATGCGGTTTTCTGTTTTCCTTATTCCCGCCGCCCTCCTCCTCTTAATCAGCCTCTTTCTGCCGAATGTCGCGCGCGCGCAGAGCGCCCCGCCCGCCGCCACGCAGCCTCAAACAACCATCTGGCGATTCGACCAGCTTGCTACCATCGGCGGCCATCCCACAACCGTCCTCGGCCATCCCCACCTCATCGACTCACCCTACGGCAAGGCTGTCGAATTCAACGGCATCGACGATGCGCTTTTCGTTCCCGCGCACCCACTCGCCGGCGTATCCGCCTTCACCTGGGAGGTCATCTTCCGCCCCGATGCCGGCGGAGCCGAGGCCCAGCGCTTCTTCCACCTTCAGGAGGTCGATCCAACCACCGGCCACGATACCCCCAACCGCATGCTCTTTGAGATTCGCATCGTCAACGGCCAATGGTGCCTGGACAGCTTCGCCACCACCAACGGCCAGGGCCACGCCTTTCTCAATTGCAAACTGCTGCATCCCCTCGGCAAGTGGTATCGCGTCACCGCAGTCTACGACGGAAAAACCTTCAGCAACTATGTAGATGGCGAGCTCCAGGGCGCCGGCGAACTCCATCTCGCCCCGCAACTCCCAGGCCGCTCCTCCATCGGAACGCGCATCAACAAAACCTTCTACTTCAAAGGCGCAGTCTTCACGGCGCGCATGACTCCCCGCGCCCTCCCGCCAGATCAATTCCTGCAAATGCCGCCCGCGGCTAAGTCGAAGTTTTGAAAGGGCACGACTGGTAGGTCAGGGTTTTAACCCTGACTGCCCAAACCGCACCATAATTAACGTGTGCTTCAGCCCCTGAGCTATGCTTTCCCGCTCGTTTTCCACCAATCTTTTTTGTTTGCTCTTTTCGCCAACGCTCAAGTAATATACGGAAATAGCCAATTCCCCGCTTGCCTGGCTAAGTCACGATTACTACTATTTGCCTGACCTGGCTCTTCCCCCAGAATGCCAAGTGAGGACTTTCCCTTCATTCCAATAAGCGCTGGCAATTCGCAGCGTACGGGTTCCCGGCTTCGTAACTAAAGTGAGCGATGGATTTCGATGATCTGATCCGCGGATCGGGTTCGGTCGAAATCGGCGCCGGCGAAAAAGCATGGTTCGCGCGGCATGCAGGATTTGGCTCGCTTCCTTGCGGAATCTCCCATCGGCGAATGCGCCGCTCGGAATTTCCGTATTCCCATTCTGCCGGTTCACCGCAAGTTTTCCCCAAGGAGAGTCGATGATGATGCAGTCTAAAAACATGCGCCTTATGGCGCTTTGTCTATTTGTCCTGACGTTGCTCGCGCCGTTCGGTTGCAAGAGCGCCGGCGGCGAGGGCGCTGCCCAGAGCGGCGCGGGCATATCCGGGCCGCTGACAATGATGCCCGAGTACCAGGCGCGTGCGCCGAGAACTTGTGCGAAAGTTACCAGTCACCCCTCGGCCGCGCAAGCGACGGTGTTGGTGCAATGCACAATGGATGCGGCATCGTACACCGGTTTGGGACTGATTCAAGACGTGAAGCTGGAGATCGGCTCGTCGCGGCCTTTCGTTTACTGGACGGATGCAGGTCTGGAAGGAATCGATTTGAAAGCGGATGTTTATCCTTTGCAGGGCAGTTACACCGGTTATTTTTGCCGGCTGATCAGCAACATGGCCCCGGCCGGGCAAAGCTGCATCAAGAGCGTGGTGCCCAAGGCCCAGGGATGGTGCTGGAAAACTTCATTCGGCGACTGGAAGTGCAAGATGCAGGGGGGTGCGCCAACCATGGTGAATGCGGCCGCGCCCACGACCTTCTAGTGCATTCCGCATGCGGAATCACGCATGCGCGGCGCATGTTCGGCTGAATCCTCGGCCTGTTTCAGTGCGGAAATCTCCGGCGGCGAATGCGCCGCCGGCAGCTTCCGCTTTTCCAGCCTGCTGTTTTCCCCGATTTTTCCAAGGAGTGTCGATCATGTTTTTGTCTTCCAACACAAGCAAAATGTTTTTCTACGCGTCCACGCTTTGCCTTCTGGTTTTCTCCGGCAACCCAGTCGCCAACGGTCAGGGAGCAGGCCAAAACGGCGAAAGCGAACTTTCCGGCCCGCCGCAGATGAACTCGACATATCAGGCTCGGGAGCCGCGGTTGTGCAAGGCGTTGACTACGCCGCCCACTCAAGCGCAGGCAGCGGTTCTGGTGCAATGCACCATGGATCAGGATCGCCCCGCTGGCCTGTTCCTGATGCAGAATGTCAAGGTTCAAATGGGGAGTGCGCGCAGCTACCAGCCGGAGGTCGATAGCAACCTTGCCGAGATCGATACGGCCGCGCCGGTTTATATGATAAGCGGCAGTCTGACAGTGTACTGGTGCAGCCAAGCGACCGCCATGACGCCCGCGGGGAGCGGTTGCACGGTCAGCCCAACTCCGTATGCCATTGGAAAGTGCTGGAGGACGACATTCGGCGACTGGAAGTGCAACCTGGCCGGCACGGCTCCCTCCACACGCTCCGGTCTGCCGGGACCTTCCACTTACTAGAGCCGCATCTCCCATCGGGACGCGCATCAACAAAACCTTCTACTTCAAAGGCGCAGTCTTCACGGCGCGCATGACTCCCCGCGCCATCCCGCCAGATCAATTTTTGGAAATGCCGCCTTTTGCCGCTAGCAGAAAATGAAGACGGGACTACATCTTTTGCGCCAGGTAAACCAGTCATTCAGGAGTTCAATGGCGCTACCGGCGTTTCCCCATATCTATTTTGTTCAGCGCTCCCTGCATTCATGGTCCGACCTTGGCCGCAGGTGCATCCTGGTCTAATATTCCGCGATTGAGCGCGAATTGAACGGGCTTCTGCCGTCGCAAGATCAGCGGACCAGGTTTGCATCGCGGGATATTCCAAATTACGGGACGAAAGTATCAAATTACGAGACTTATGGGATGAATGTATCGAATTACGGGACGAATGGAATTTATACACAGACCCTAACTTTCATGCCTTTGAATGAGTTTTACAATTATCTGTTTTAAATAATTCAATCTGAGGTAAGGACTAATGAGCATAGGCCGGTCATGCGCATTTTTACGTATCAGTTTGTTTGTCCTCCTATTAACAGCTATTTCAGGTTGCGGAGGTGGGGGAAGCCAGACTACGACTCCTACCCAGCCTACAGTTACCGTACCTACAGTTACACTTGTAACTGCGGCCGGCATCACGCAAACAACAGCTACGTCTGGAGGAAATGTAACTTCGGATGGAAACGCGACCGTGACGGCGCGTGGCGTGGTATGGGGCGCGAACGCGAATCCCACAACATCGGATTCCAAGACCAGCGATGGCGCGGGAACAGGCGCTTTCAGCAGCAGCATTACCGGTCTGTTGCGGGCTACGACCTATCATCTCCGGTCCTACGCAACTAACTCGGCCGGAACCGGTTATAGCTCGGACTCTACCTTCACGACATTGCCCAATCTGCCGGTTGTCAGCACCGTTGCGGCAACTGGCATCACGACATCGGCCGCGAGCGCGGGCGGCAACGTAACCGATGACGGGGGCGGTACGATCACAGCGCGCGGAGCGGCGTGGAGTACTGCGGCGAATCCGACAACGGCAGATTCCAAGACGGCCGATGGCACGGGAACTGGCAGCTTTGTCAGCAGCCTGACCGGCTTGACCGCGGCAACTGCTTATCACATTCGCGCGTATGCCACCAACGCCGCTGGAACTGCGTACGGATCCGACCTCACTTTTACGACTTTGGCGCCGGTGGTTCCAACGGTGACGCTTACGAGCGCCACTTCTATCACGAAATCGACGGCCAGCGCGGGCGGCAATGTGAGCGATGATGGCGGCGCAACAGTCACCGTTCGCGGAGTGGTGTGGAGCACGAGCGCCAATCCGACGACGGCGAATTCTTTGACTGCGGACGGCACAGGTAAGGGAACATTCACCAGCAGCCTGACGGGACTTACGCGTGTCACCACCTATCACTTGCGCGCCTACGCGACAAACTCAGTGGGAACGGGCTACAGCGCCGACTCCACCTTTACCACCCTGGCTGACCTGCCCACGGTGACAACCACGGCTGCCAGCAACGTGGCGCGGACCTCGGCTACGGCGGGTGGCAATGTGACCGATGACGGCGGCTCGACGATTACCGCCCGGGGCCTCGCATGGAGCGCCAGCGCCAATCCAACCACTGCGAATTCGATTGTTCCGGACAGCACCGGAACCACGGGATCGTTTGTCAGCAATATCACGGGACTGACGGCCAGCTCGACCTATCACATCCGCGCCTACGCGACCAACTCGATCGGGACTGTCTATGGTTCCGACCTGACGTTCACCACGCTGGCTCCGGCAAATCTGCCGACCGTAACTACCGCTTCACTCACCAGTATTGGCAGCACTACGGCGCAGGGCGGCGGCAGCGTGACCAGCGACGGCGGCGACAACATCACCGAGCGCGGCCTGGTGTGGGGTGCGAACAACCCGCCGACAACCTCCGATAACAAGGTAACCGCGGCCGGCACAACGGGGAATTTCACCGCTGCGCTCAGCGGCCTGACGATCAAGTCCACCTATTATGTCCGCGCCTATGCCACCAACAGCGCGGGCACGGGCTACGGCGCGGTGCAGACAATTGCCACGTTGAACCAGTACAACCTGCCGGCTTCGGTTGGTCCGTTGATCACCAACCTATGGCTGGATTACACCCCGCCCTATAACGACTATTATCCGAGTCTCAACGGCACCATCGGCCAAGCCGCCTGCGGCCCCACGGCTATCGCCAAGATATTCGGCTACTGGAAGCAGACCAATGGCAATGGGAATATAGACGCCACCGACATCTCCGGCTATCACTGGGTAATCAATCTCAACGCCATGAACATCGACTACTCCAAGGTCTATGACGTACTGGCCGTGGATGCCACGCAGGCCCAGTATGACCAGACGGCGAAGATATTCCTTGCCGCCGGAGCTGTCGGAAATCTGAACGGCATCGGTGGCATCAATTTTGGGGATGATTTCTTCTCAACAATAGGCGGTTACCTGAACATGTCGCCTGCCATACATGCCGAGCACGATTGGGAATATACAAGTGACGATTGGCTTCATCTTGTGGAGTACGAGCTAGCCCAGGGCCGTCCCCTCATGGTGGCCGGAAGAGGTCCGACAGACCCTGAACCGTGGCAGACTGGGAATGTGGATGGCCACTGGTGGACGGTGGATGGCTACAACGCTCAAGACCAGATTCACGCCACCTATAACTTCACGGATTACAGCGGGAACCCGATCGCGGGCTTCTTCCCGGTGAGCGGCATGGGGCCCATTACCTTTGACAATGGAATATGGTCGGGCTACACCGGAGCTCATGACGTTGCTTTCAACTTCCAGCCTCTCGTTTCCGCAATATCCGATCCGGTGGTGGAGACCGAGCCCGTCAACAATCCCACGGCAGAAACCGTTCGATTGCAGGGGGCAATCGTGGGCGAGGGCAATGCAACGGTCATCGGTCGCGGCTTCCATGTGGAAGTAGTATCGGGCTCGAGCGTGCAGCCATTTGATGTTGGCGTTGGCAGCGGAGCCGGTCACTTCATCACCACGCTGACCGGACTCAGCCCGGCGGCGACTTACACGGTGAAGGCATATGGCGACACCGCTTCCAAACGCTTCTATGGCGAAGCGCAGCAGTTCACCACGCTGGCTTCCACCACTGTGCCGGCTGAGGTGATGCCGCTGCTGCCCAACAACTGGTTTGTGAATACATGGCCGTATAACGCGGGCTTGCCGGCCTATGCATCGGGACCGGGCGGCTACTTCTACAACGAGCAGGGAGCCACGGTACTGGCTCGGCTGCTCCATTACTGGAGGTATCCGGCAAACGGTGTTGGCGTATTCGACGCGAGCCAGAACTGGAATGGAACGCCGCTGACATTGAGGGTAGACTTGTCTGCACTCAATCTCGACTACACCCAGATGGCCTACACGTACAGCAGTACAGCGACGGCATCCGAGTATGGCGCAACCGCCGAACTGATCGCGGCGGCCGAGATATACGGCTTTGGCACAACCGGGACGGGGAACGGAAATCTCCGCGGCCCCGACCTGGATGCCTTCGTGGTTCCCAACCTCGTCGCCGCATGGAAGCTGGATTCCGGGCTGCAGATCGTCAAGCAGGAAAGTGTAACTGCCGATCAGTGGGCGCAGTTGCTCAAGACCGAGATCGCTGCCGGGCGGCCGGTGCTGGTGCAGGGCCGGACAACAGACAGCGTCGCTCCGGGAGCCTCTGGTTACGTTAACGCCGGCTGGTTCCTGGTGGACGGCTACAACGCAGCCGGCCAGTTCCATGCAGACTATGCCGGAGTGAACCTCGGTATGCCTATAGCCAAGGGATGGTACGCAGCCAGCGCATTGGGGCCAGCGCAAGGATACACGGCCTATAACCGGGCTCTCATTGGCTTCAAGCCCGCGGGCATATAACAACTCCACGGATTGAGAGCCGCGCGGTTAGCAGGATCGCGAATCGCGTGGCTCAAATTCCTGAGACCTATCGTCCAGAGAATTCAGAGCCTGCCTTGCCGCTCTGCCGAAGGCGTCTGCCGCACCGCAGGTGGCCTGGACGGCCTGCCCTGAGCCTAGCCGAAGGGTCCGCTGATCCACCGCAGGTGGCTTGGCACTGATCCCTGACGGCTGATAGCTGTTATGCGGGCGGCCCGCATCTGACTATCCATAAATGAATGGGTGCCCCAGGTCTCGCTTTTGAGATGGGATGAGACGGCTGGTCTCGCGGAACAGATTAGTCTGTCCGCAGCGCACTCGAAGTGCAAAAGGAGACCAGCCAATGAAGAAGGTTAGCAGAATC
>Ga0302275_10004966_pt1 | contig 12950 bp, 8 predicted proteins | sample III_Bog_N2_2_FD_200229 | JGI IMG/M metagenome (GOLD analysis project Ga0302275, IMG submission 200229) | Peat permafrost microbial communities from Stordalen Mire near Abisko, Sweden - III_Bog_N2_2 | ecosystem: Environmental > Terrestrial > Soil > Wetlands > Peat | place: Sweden: Abisko...
CCTCCCACTCTCCCGAGGCGCCACAATGATCGCGTTGATCGCTTCGGCCTTCTTTGTGGTGGCGGCTTCCCTTCCCCCGCAGCAAGCCTCGCCGTCATCCCCAACCGAATCTGTCGCACAAGGCCCTGGCGACTTTGACCAACTCGCTCAGGCAGCGAAACGCGCGCGTGAAGAAGACCACGACGATTCCGCAATCGATAGTTATCGCCAGGCTTTGATACTCAAGCCAGGGTGGGACGAAGGATTATGGTATTTGGGCGCATTGCTCTATGAGAAGGAGAACTACTCCGAAGCATGTACGATCTTCCGGCGGTTTCTCGCACAGAATCCGGGCAACGGATACGGCTGGGCCATGTTGGGATTGAGTGAGTATGAGTCCCACGAATACACGCGTGCCCTCGATCACCTGCAGCAGAGCTTGTTGACTGGGTTAGGCGATAACAAGAGGATGAAGGCCACTGTCTACTACGACACTTCAATTCTGCTCACACGATCTGAACAGTTCGATGAGAGCATGGATCTTCTCTTAGCTCGGGTTGCGGCCGGAGAAGACACGTCGACGCTCGTTGAACCTCTCGGGCTTGCTGCGCTGCGACTGCCGTTCTTGCCTGACGAAATTCCTGCCGATAGCAGGGAAATGATTCGCATAGCCGGCGAGGCCGTGCTGGCACTGGAAGAACAACACTATGCTGACGCGGACAAACTCTTCGACCAATTGGAATCCACGTATCCTGATCAGCCCGGTGTCCACTTTCTTATCGGCGTCCATCTCCTGGATTCGCGTCCTGAAGATGGCATCAAGGAGTTGAAACGGGAGATCGAAATCTCTCCTTCTCATGTGCCGGCGAGGGTCCGGCTCGCAGATCAATACATCAAAGAGCAGAAAATTGACTTGGGGCTACAATACGCTCAGGAAGCTCTAAAGCTCGCACCCGGCAGCGCTTCTGGGCACATGGTGCTCGGCGAAGGGCTGATCGCCAAGGGAGACTCCGTCGGCGGAATTCAGGAATTGGAGATTGCGCGCAAAGCTTCACCAGATATGGTGAGAATTCACTGGGACTTGGTACGCGCTTATACTGCCGCGGGACGCGTTGCAGACGCAGATCGGGAAAAAAGCGAGATTGAAAGGCTTAGCAAAGAAGATCAAGCGCATTGACTCTTGCCGGATGAACGAGTATCGGCTCTGTTCCACTGCGCGCCGCAGGCATCGCGCAGCCCATGACAACCTTAACGCCGGCGCAGGACAATATGCAGTCGACGAATGGATATGTATCTGATGAACCGCCGGACTTTCTGCTTTTCTACTGCTGCTCTTCTAATCCGCGCACGCGCGCTGGCCGCGCAGGCTCCTGCGGCCACCCTCAAGGCGCCAATCCATTTCACGCCCCGCCCAATCGCGTTTTCACTTGACAGTTGCGAGACTCCCGAGCGGCACGTTCCTGAAACCATGGCGGGAGGAGTCGCCGTTTTCGACTACAACAACGACGGCTATCCGGATATCTTCTTTACTAATGGCGCCGATATCACAAGCCTGAAGAAGACAGGGCCGCAATACTGGAACAGACTATTCCGTAACAATGGCGATGGAACTTTTACTGACGTCACTGAAAAGGCCGGCCTCGCCGGTACCGGCTATGACGTAGGGGTTGCAATTGGAGACTATGACAACGACGGCTACGAGGATGTTTTTGTTGCCGGCGTATATCGCAACACCCTCTACCATAACAACGGCGACGGGACCTTTACCGATGTAACCGAAAAGGCGGGCCTGGCCCTGCTGGATAAACAGTACGGCCCGTTGTGGTCAGTCGGCGCCGCATGGGTCGACGTGAACAACGACGGCCTGCTCGATCTCTTCGTTGTGAATTATCTTCGCTGGGACCGGTCGAAGGAACCAGAATGCAAGGTTAACGGCAAGCCGGATTATTGTCATCCAAAGTATTTCGAACCGCTTCCCGATCAGCTCTTTCTAAATAACGGCAATGGCACGTTTACAGATATATCGGAGCAGTCGGGTATTCGCGCACATCCCGGTAAGGGAATGAGTGCGGTTATAGCGGACTTCGGCGGGAAAGGGTTACCCGACATCTTTGTAACCAACGACAAGCTGTTCAATTTCCTTTTTCGCAACCAGGGTAACCTGCATTTCGAAGAGGCAGGGTTTGAAGCTGGAGTGGCGCTATCCGAACACGGCAATCTCATCTCCGGGATGGGTGTCGACGCCCAGGACCTCAACAACGACGGATTCACCGACATTGCCTTCAGCGCGCTTGTCAACGAGACGTTTCCCATTTTCCGCAACAATGGGAAAGGCGACTTCACTGAGATTACTGCGCGAAGCGGCATGACCGCGCTTAGCAGCCCTATGTCCGGCTACAGTGTAAACATCGCTGATTTCGACAATGATGGCCGCAAAGATATCTTCGTCGCTCGAGGCGATGTGCAATCGCCAGACATGGCCGCGCTTGTGCAGATCGATCAGCCCAACACAGTCTTCCGGAATCTTCCCGACGGCCACTGGTCCGCATTAACCGCGGAGGCCGGTTTCGACGCGCTTCCCCCTCGCCGTCACCGCGGCGCCGCAGTAGGCAGCTTCAATCGCAACGGGAAACTGGATATTGTGGTAAGCGCGCTGAGTGCTCCGGCAGAAATCTGGATGAACGACAGTCCGAACCAGAACCATTGGCTCGAGCTCGCTTTGCGAGGCACGAAGAGCAATCGCGATGGAATCGGGGCGCGCATCAAGATCGTAGCCGGAGGGCAGGCCCAGTACTGCTATAAATCCCATTCGTCCGGATACGCCTCTTCCAGCGCCGGGCCGGTGCACTTCGGGCTGGGTACGGCGAACACGGTTGACGAAATCGAAATCCGATGGCCGTCAGGAACCGTGCAAACGTTGAAGAACATTCCGGCGGACAAGATCCTCCCCGTGACAGAACCCAAATAACTGATTTAAGGCTGAGGTTGACCGGGGACCTCGCCACGCGCCCTCTGGTCGAGTTCGAGCACTTTCGCCTGTTCGCGCTCGCTGTCTTTAACGCGATGCAAGCGTGCATACAACGAGGCGAGTTGAACATGGACTTCCTTAAAGTCGGGAGATTGATGTTCCACTTGTTCGAATTCCGACAGAGCCAAGTCCTGGCGTCCTCTCGCTAGATTCAGTAAGCCAATCTGAAATTTCGCTTCCACCGAGTTGGGCCGCAACACAAGCGCCTTCTCAAGATACGGACCCGCCGCCTCGATATCGCCGCCGTATCGCAACATTCCGCCGAGATAGAGGTTAGCTTCGAAATCGTTCGGATCTAGTTGAAGTGCTTTTTGAAACGCAACTTTCGCTCCAGCGCGGTCTCCGCTATCTTGCAGAGCCTGCCCATATAGCGACCATGCACCGGGAAGATTGGGGGCAGCATCGAGTGCCTTGTGAATCGAAGTCACCGCTGCCTTGCTGTCGCGTGCGGCAAGCTCGGCCGCTCCTGTCAGCAGATCTACTTCGCTTTGATCCGCGCTCATCGCAACATCTTTAATGATGGCTTCCCCTTTTTCGCTCTGTCCGGTGCGTATGAGCGCCATGCCTAGCGCGAATTCCACCGCACGATCGTGCGGATCGGCATCGTAAGCAGGTTGAAGCAATGCCACAACATCTTCGTTACGGCCCAAGCGTAAGTAGCAATCGGCCAGCAGATAGAGCGACTGCCTGTTCTCAGGGTGTTTTGCTCGCAAATGCTCAAGATCGGCCGCCGCCGCATCAAACACAGCTTGTTTATAGTAGGCCAACGCGAGGTCGAGAAGGATCTTCTCGTTATCCGGAGCCTGCTTGAGGGCTTTATTGTATTCAGCAGCCGCATTACTGTAGTCGCCGATGCGGGCCAGCGCCACCCCTAAGTTTGTCCGCGCAGCCACAGAATCAGGCTGCATTTTGAGCAATTCTCGATAAAGGCGGATAGCTTGTTGCACATCGCCGCGATCGTAAGCTGCATCGGCATCTCTTCCCAGCGTCTCGGCGGAATGGACCTGGCCGGCGGCTTGAATCGCATGCATTGCCGACGTACTGGCTAATAAGGGAATCAGCAAGCTCATCGCAAATGCACGCCGCGCCGTGTCCCGCCAATTTTGCAAAACCCGCACAATACTTCTGAATCTCAGCGACATTTCCGGCAAGAATAACAGAATCACTTGTCATCGCGAGCGCCACACTCGGGTTGGCAATTGCGGAGCTTCTCAAGAGCGTTGAGTGGCAGCATCTCAGACTCGCAGCGCGATGCGGCCCTATGCATCATCATTCAAAGGTGATCCCGATTTTCTCTTCCCTTCACTCCGAGAAATGACACCCAACCAGCGGATGCACCGGAGTTGCTCCGGCACGCAAAATCACACACCACGGTTGACCTCTACATGTACGCGGTATTCGCCATAAGAGGAGTGCCCGCAAGAGGCAGTTTCAGTTGTTGTTTTGAGTTCGGTATGGTTTTTGGAGCAGGGTAACGCAGATTACCGAGGACTTTAGCTGCCACATTCGGTATCCCGTAAACTCGACTATTTAGGAGTTTATGGCGGGGACGACGGGGCTCGAACCCGCGACCTCTGCCGTGACAGGGCAGCGCTCTAACCAACTGAGCTACGTCCCCAGCTTTTCTTCGACTTGCGCTTCGTCCAAGAACCTGCTGACTTAATTGTGGCTTCGAAAGCGTCAAATCCCGCCGTCAATGCCGTTGCAGCGAGCCGCAACCCGAGAACATCTGTCCATGTCCCGTGAATAAAATTGTACCAAACAAGTCCTCATGCGGTCAGCATGCTGAGCGACCACTCTTTGCGCCGTAAGTAATCACCAGGCAGGCCTCACTCAGCACGCGAGCCCAAGTGAACCGGACCGAGGCCACACACGATTATGGATGCGGGGCCGGCCCCGACGCAGGTTCTCCATACTGGATGCCGCGGCCATGAGCGCCAACATATACCCTTCCAAAGACCCGCGGGTCTCCGGTGATCTGCAGAATCAATCCCCATTGATGTTGGTCGTCGTTGATTCTGGTCCAGGTGCGTGCCTCATCGATTGAGCGGAAGACCCCCGGCTGGTTGTTTACGGTTCCCGCCAGATAGATCGCTGGATACGAGTGGCCCGGTGCGCCTTTGCCGAAGCCGAAGGCGTAAATCTCATCGACACCCGCCAATCGCGCAAACTCGATATTCTCGTCACCTGCGTCCGCCGCCATGGGCGAAGCCATGTGGTAGAGGCCGTCGTATGCGGGCAGCCATAAGTCTCCCGCACGCCCTGGGACGGCATAGATACGGTCCTGCCCACCACGGTTATCGCCGCGTCCAGACCCGGAACTAACTTGCGGCGCGGCATCGAGCGTCATCTGTCTTGCAGTAAAAGTAACGCCGCCGTCATCGCTCCGGTAGAGCTTGAGCGTGGCGAGCGCGAAGGCATAGAAAGTGCGCGGATTCTCTGGGTCCGCGATAACCCGCATTCCTGCAGGAAGACCTTGCGCAGCGGTCCAGGTAGCGCCGTGATCGCGCGTAATATAAGCAGCCTCGCGTTCCGGTGTCCAGATCCAGGTGTCGCCATCGGCGGAAACCGCAACGGTGCCGGCGCGACTTGCGGCATCCGGCCACGCGGCGGTTGGCTGCCACGTGTGACCGCCGTCGAGCGAGTAGCCGATGCTCTCGCCGGATTTGTGCGCAGCGCTGATGCCGACTCGAACCATAATCTCGGGCTTGAGCGCGGCCCCAGCAACTCCGGTTGTGTTACCCATCCGAGGCGGCGCTGAAGAACCGGCAACCGCAGGGCGATCAAGATCCCAATGAACAAAGCCGCCATAGTCGCCGATGGCGCTGACTAAATGCGCCCCGCGGCTTGGGCTGATCATCTCAAGTGGCACGCTCTCTTCGATGCCTCGGGCAATTGCTCTCCAGTGGGTCGGCTCCGCTCGGTCCGCAGCCGTCAAATCGAAACTCTCCCAACCTCCATAGCCGGTGGTAAATACAGCGTGATTTTGATTGGTGGGATCGATCTCGATATCGAAAAGCCAATGGATAGGCGTGGGCTCAACATAGGGCGCACGGCTGTAATCGTATACGCCGCTCGCACTGCCGCTATAAAAGATTGACTTCCAGGTCGCACCCGCGTCGTTGGAGCGAAAGATGTCTTCCCCGCCGGGACGTCCGAATGTGCTCACGATCAATGTGCGCGGATGTAGCGCATCAACGGATACGGCCGCGTAGCCGAATTCCCTGCTGCCCGCGACTGGCTGCTCCGGCGTAATCTCGGTCCACGTTCCCGTATGGGTGTCGAGCTTCCACAAAGCGCCGTTGGTCATGCGTGAAGGTCCAGGAGCGGTGCCGTAGGTAACATACATGGAGCCATCGCTTGAGAGAGCAGCCCTCAACGGCCGATATTGCGTTGGTTCGCCTGTGACTGCGGTCCAAGTCGCGCCGCCATCCCTTGATACAAAGAGATTCGGGCGATTCATGAGCGAGACACCCGCGTAAATAGTTTGCGTAGCTGAATGCGCGGATCGCCCAGCTGAACCAGTTCGCGGGCCAGCCGAAGGCGCGAATTTGATGAATACAATTCCATCGCCGCGCACAGGCATGCGACGGTAACGCTGCTCGGGCGTTTCTCCGGCGACCGGCGCTGGCATAGGTGGAACCGCTTCGGTCACATCAGGAAAACTGTCGATATGCGCCCATGTTGCGCCTCGGTCCTGGGAGCGCCAAAGTCCATCGTGCCGCGTTCCCAGGTAGAGAATGCGTCCGTCAGCCGGATCAACAACCAGGCGTTCACCGTTGCCGCGGCCATCTTCATTCCCGCCAAACTTGAATGGAACATCCGTTCGCTCAAAGGTGCGGCCCCGATCGTCTGACCGCAGAATCGCACCGTTGGGGGTAGCCCGGTTGGTATAGGTGCCGCAAGCCAGATAAACGCGATTGGGGTCGGCCGGATCGACTGCGATCGATTCAACTCCCATCAGGTTGCGATCCTTATAAGAGACCCAATCGAGAATCGGCTCCCAACGGTCCGCACTTGCGTTCCAGCGATATGCGCCGCCCATATCGGTGCGGGCATAGCGCAGACCGGGCGCTGTGGGGTGGAAAATGATACCGTCCACGAAGCCTGCCCCAACAATTTGGACGCTCTTCCACGAATAAGCTTCTCGTTGGGATGGTGCTGCACTAATTTCTGCGTTGGTCTTGCCTGGATTCGGCGTTTGCGCGAACAGACCTGTTGCGGTCGACAAGATGAGAGCAATAAGCAAACGAATCATTCGAATTCCATCCCGCGTCAGCCCGCTGATCAGGCCTGCGCGGTGGTCGGGGTCCAGGTGGCGTTGCGCACGGCACGGCTCGATGATACGTAGCCCATGTCTGCCGAGATACCACGAACGCAGGTGAGCAGATGGTTCGCGATCGAGGGCAATTTCTGCGCGGTCACGCGGAAAGAAGGTCCGGAAATGGAGATGGCGGCCACCGGCTGGCGCTGGGCGTCGAGCAGCGGAACGGCGATGCAACGCAGCCCTTCTTCAAGCTCTTCATCGTCGACGGCATAGCCGCGGCGGCGGGTTTTCTCGAGTTCCGCGCGAAGGGCCTCGGGCGTGGCAATGGTGCGACTCGTTGGGCGCTCGAAGCGGACCCGGCGTATCACATCGGCAGCGCGCTCGGGAGGAAGAAAGGCAAGAATGGCCTTGCCGACCGAGGTGCAGTGCACGGGATTGCTGGCGCCAATGCGCGTGATCATGCGGACCGAGCGGGCCGGCTCAATCTTGTCGATGTAGATCACGCGCGCTGCCTCGAGTATGCACAGATGCGCGGTCTCTTCAGTCTCGGCCACCAGGCGGCGCAGGTGAGGCTGAGCCCTCTCGCGCAGGTCGTACTGCTCAATGGCGCGATTGCCAAAGTCGAACAGGCGCAGTCCCAGGCGGAATTTGCCGTTGGTGGTGCGCTCCACCATCCGGTGACGCTCGAGAACCATCAGGAAGCGGTGCGCGGTGCTCTTGTGCAACTGGAGAGAAGAGGCAACCTGGGCGAGGCCCAGCGGGGTTTCGCTCTCACCCAAAAGGTCGAGCACAGCAAAAGCTCTGTCAAGAGCCTGAACTTTGTAAGTACCTTGCGGAGCGGTATCTCGCATAATGATCCTTCATTCCGCGATTTGAATCCCTACTCAAGCTTCTCAGGATAGGGAATTTCAGTCAAGAAACAATTTCTGGCGCAAAATGTGCAGGTGAGAGTGGCTCTCTGTATATGAGACGAGCCAAGTTGCAATTTAGTTTGAAGTCAGGATAAAAGCCTTTGAAAACGCGAGGCTTGCGAATCTCCGGCGGCGGATCAGGCAGGTACTATATCGCCCTCGCCCGGAGCCAGAAAAAGATTGGCCTCAAGGCCATGCTGGCGGTCGTAAAGATCGCGATAACGGCCATTCAGGGCATAAAGCTGGGCATGGTTACCGCGCTCTACGATCCGGCCATCTTCCACTACCAGAATCTGGTCTGCGCGCCGAATAGTGGAGAGTCGGTGGGCGATAACAAAAGTGGTACGCCCTTTCATAAGCTGCTGCAGTCCGGCCTGGATCATGGCCTCAGACTCCGAGTCGAGCGAACTGGTGGCTTCGTCGAGGATCAGCAGCCGCGGCTCGGCCAGCAAAGCCCGCGCAATTGAAAGTCGCTGGCGCTGGCCTCCTGAGAGCTTCACGCCACGCTCTCCAACTATGGTTTCGTAGGTCTCGGGGAATCGTTCGGCGAACTCATCCACGCGGGCAGTCCGGCTAGCGAACAAAAACTGCTCCTCGGTAGCGTCGGGGCGCGAGAACATGATGTTTTCGCGGATGGTCCCGTCGAAGAGGAACGAGTCCTGCAGCACCACGCCGAGCTGCGAACGGAAGGTGTTGAGGTCGACCTTCGACAGATCGAACCCATCAACCAGAACCCGGCCGGTGGAGGGCGTGTGGAAAGCGCAGATCAGGCTGATGATGGTCGATTTGCCTGAGCCGGAAGAGCCCACGAGGGCAGTCACAGTTCCCTTCTCAGCCTCAAAACTGATGCCATGCAGAACAGGCTTCTCGGGGGTGTAGGCAAACTCCACGTTTTCGAAGTGAACATTACCCTCGATGGGCGGCATTTTAGTTGCGCGGTCCGGGGATTGGTTCTCTTCGAGTTCCGACATGATTTCACGCGTGCGATCAAGGCCCGCAAAAGCCTCTGTGAGTTGGGTGCCGATGTTAACAAGCTGGAAAATCGGCGCAACCATCATGGCCAGGAAGACGTTGAACTGGAAGTAGTCGCCGACGGTCCACTGGCCCTTGAGCACAAGATGGCCGCCCATCCACATCACCAGCGAAGAGACGAGACCGAGCATGGTGGTCGTGGCTGCGGATAAACCGCTGGTCATGGTAAGCGACTTCATGACGTTCTGAAGTAGCCTATCGACGCCGCCGGCGAAGACTTCGGCTTCGCGATCTTCAGCGTGGTAGCCCTTGATTACGCGCACTCCGCCGAGCGACTCAGTGAGACGGCCGGTGACCTCAGCGTTGATTTTGCCGCGTTCGCGGAACATTGGTCGGATGGTTTTGAACCCATACTGTAGAAAAAAAGCGAAGATGCCGATGGCCGAAAAAACCGCGAGTGTCACAGGCGCGCTCTTGTGAAGCAGATAGACAAAGGCGAGCGTAGCAGTGACGACACCGCCAAGGAATTCAACCAGGCCAGTACCGATAAGATTGCGAACGCCTTCAACGTCGGTCATGATGCGCGCAACAAGTGCGCCGGTGCGGTTCTCGTCGTAGTAGGCCACTGAAAGCAGCCCCACGTGGCGCTGCACCTGGCGGCGCAATTCGGCAATAAGGCGCTGCCCGGCCTTCGAGAGTAACTGTGTAAGCGAGAACGAAGTTATGGCCTGGATAATGGTGGCGGCGAGCACGATCCCGATCAACTGCTGTAGAAGCTGGGGATGAGAGTGCGCGGGGTTCAGCGCCTGGTCGACAAGCCGCTTGCTCATGAACGGCATCACCAGGCCGGCGACGCGATTAATAAGCATCAGCACCAGACCGATAGAGATGAGCCCTTTGCGAGGCGTGATCAGCGCCCAGATTTCAGGACCCACTTTTCTCAAGCTTGGCTTGGGCTTGCCAGGCTGGCTGGCGCCCGCACCGCGGCCGTGAGGCGAACGCTCAGCGCGCGCGCCCATGCCCATTGCTCCGCCACGCATTGTCGACATAGGTTATTCCGCCAGTTTCCTGCGGGCGTCGATGAACGACCGCACGCACATCATGACGTAGATGAATAGCAGGGCCGCCATAATGAGCTGAGCGCCAATGGCTTTCATGTCCGGATCGACGCCGAGGGAACGGGCGTGGCCATAAGCGTGAATGGCGCTGCCGACTGCGCCGAGAAACCCGAGCAGGCCGACAGTGACATTAATGTGCATGTAGAGCTTACGGCGGCTCTCAATGGGGCTCTTCGCAAGATATCCAAAGACAACCAGGGGCAGACCGAAGTAGATGGGGATGAGCGCGGTAGGATGCGCACTGCCGGTTCCCACATAGGCTACAAAGCCCAGAATGAAAAGAAGCGCCCCGAAAAAAATGCTCACCTTTGCCACAAGAAACCTCCAACGACAGTGTACAGGCTCAGCTTCTAGCCTCTAGCTTCCAGCTCTCTGCCGGCGGCCCATATAGGTTACAGAAAAACTCAATGCAATGGCACGAAGTGTCAGGGCACGGCTTCAGCCGTGCCGATTGGGATCTTAAAGAGGCGGGGTTTTAACCCCTGCGGGTCGTTTCTTCGGGATTTCCATTCCATTCGATGAGTTCTTCCGCAGATGGTATATCCGGAACTAGTCCGTGGTCATTATTCCCTGTTCCCATTACCGCTGTATGCGCGCCGAACCACCCCTGGCGAATGACTTCACCTGTTCGAGCGTGGCCATCGTTGTGTCGCCGGGGAAAGTAGTCAGCAGTGCGCCATGAGCCCATCCGAGCTTAAGCGATTCATTGGGGCTCTCGCCGCTGAGCAGACCGTAGATAAAGCCGGCCGCGAAACCATCGCCGCCACCAACTCTATCAATCACGTCGAGTTCTGCCGTCGGCGCAGAGTAAGTCTTGCCGTCAACCCAGGCCACAGCGCTCCAGCTATGACGATTAGTGGAGTGAACCTCGCGCAGCGTAGTGGCAACAACCTTGGCTTGCGGGTGCTTCTTCGTCACCCGCTCGATCATGCCAAAGAACACCGCCGGGTCTAGCTTCGACTTGGCGTGAACGTCGGGACCGGGAATACCGAGCCCCTTCTGCAGATCCTCTTCATTGCCAATCAATACATCCACGTTCTCGACAATGGTGCCGATGGTTTCAACCACATGGTCGATCCCACCGGAAATCTTCCACAGCTTCTCGCGGAAGTTCAGATCGAACGATGTCACAGCCCCCGCAGCCTTGGCGGCTTTCATCATCTCGGCTGCGAGAGGCGCCGTGCTAGGTGATAGTGCGGCGAACAGACCTCCGCAATGGACCCAGCGAACGCCGCGGGAAAAGATTGCCTTCCAGTCGAAATCCCCGGGCTTGAGCTGCGCTGCAGCCTCGTTGGCGCGGTTGTAAAACACAACGGGCGGACGAACGCCTGCGCCGCGGTCACTGTAAACAGTGGCCATGTTGGGGCCGGTAGCGCCATTGTGTTCAAAATGTTTGTAGATGGGCCTCACTCCCATGGCGCGCACGCGTTCCGCAATCAGGTCGCCGATGGGATAGTCCACCATGGCGGAGACAATGGCCGTGCGCATGCGGAAACAATCAGACAGGTTGGCAGCCACGTTGTATTCGCCGCCGCTTACGTGAATCTGGCACTCGGTAGCCTTGCGGAAAGGGATAATGCCGGGGTCGAGCCGGTGAATCAGTGCGCCGAGCGAAAGAAAATCAAGTTCGCCGTTTTCAGGAATATTAAGACCGTAATTCATCAATCGCTCCTGGCATCTTCTTCAATCTGGATTTCGTCGCAAGCAGAATCATCCGGGGTGAGCCTCCAGCTTTTTCACATCGGCAATCACCTGCGCAGGCGTCCACTCGTTGCCCGGGTAAAACTGCGCAACCTTGCCATCGGGGCCGATCAGCGCGGTTGATAGCGTGTGGTTGATTGTGTCGTTGTCGCCTTTGGTGATCCCGACATCGAAGTATTTGGCCATCTCAAAAACCTCAGCCTTGGTACCGACAGCAAAATCCCAGTGCTTAAAGACGTTCCTTGCGTTGGGGCCGATATAGATTGCGCCGTAAGAGAGAAGCTCCGCCGGAGTATCGTGCTCCGGATCGAAGCTGACCGCAAGCAGATGAGTCTTTGCGTAGAGCGCGGGGTCGGCTGAAAGCTGCTGTTCGATGGTCGCAAAATTGTGCGTCACCCTCGGGCAGAAATCGGGCAGCGGGCAACGCGTGTAGATGAAGGTGATGAGCAGAGCTTTGCCGCGAAACTGGCTGAGCCGGATGTTGCGGCCATCCTGATTGCGGACCTTGAAGTCGGGCACCAGGTCGCCCGGCGCGGGCACGTGATAGAGCACAGTGGGCTTGTAGTCAGGCTTGCCTTGCGCAATCACCACAATATGGTCGAGCAGAATATCGGCATCGGGATTCTGCGAGACCAGCACGTCAGCGGTAATCTCGTCGCCGGCATGAACCTCGCTCAGGATCGTGGGGTCCTTGAGCTTATAGGGCATGGTCATGGCTCCCATAAAGCCGGGGATGGCTTCGTGGTCGACCGTGACCTCGCCCGTTGAGGCATTGGAGTTCATCACCTTTCCGCGCAGGTGATAGACCTTGAATCCCGATGCCGTAGTCGATTGCTCCACGGGAGCAGGCGCTGAATGGCAACCGGAAAGCAGAAGGAGTGCTACAGCTGCAGTCGAAATCAACACGCGAACCATAACCGATAGTGTAAAACCTTGGACTGCCACTAAGCGGAATTGCGTAACGCTGGCAGCGG
>Ga0302275_10004973_pt1 | contig 12935 bp, 9 predicted proteins | sample III_Bog_N2_2_FD_200229 | JGI IMG/M metagenome (GOLD analysis project Ga0302275, IMG submission 200229) | Peat permafrost microbial communities from Stordalen Mire near Abisko, Sweden - III_Bog_N2_2 | ecosystem: Environmental > Terrestrial > Soil > Wetlands > Peat | place: Sweden: Abisko...
ACACAGGACGTAGGGTGTCGCGTATTTGCTTACGAGGGCATCGGCGAGGACCGGGCGCGCATCAAGTTCACCGTGCGTGCGGACCTGGCCCTGAGCCGCAAGTATGGCATTCGCCTGCAGGAATTGCCGCTTATGTGCCTGGGGATTCTGGAACGCAGCATTGTGCCCGATGAAGCCACGGGCGGCGCGATACCGGCCACCGCACAGCGGGCTTTGACCTACACCGAAGCGGCGATGATGGAATACTCGGACGGTTGCCTTGCGGCCCGCGACGCGGCAGCGCTGAAGCGAACCTCACTGCGAAAGCAACCCGTGAAGGCGGCGGCGGCGCCGGCTGAATTCAATCCGTTCAGCGACACCGAAGCCGCTCCCGCAAAGCCGTACGGGGACAACTGGTAGACCATGTTCTCGCCCAATTGCCCGCATTGCAAGTCGGTTGTGTTTCGTGGCGTGGGAGTACGGAATTCCATCGAGGGCGCGCTGGCGTGGATCGTGTCGCCCTACCGCTGCTCGCTTTGCGGAAAGCACTTCTTTCTGTTTCGCTGGATGGCTCCACTGGCAGGAACGGCCTGAGCCAGGCGCCTTAGCGTTTTGCGCCGAGAACAAGCAGATCCCGGTTCGGTGCTATACTCGGCAGCCATGTTGAGACACATCCGTATAGCCGCCGTTCTTCTTGTCGTGACTATCCCGGCGGTCGGTCAGTCGTCGGCCTCCAGGTGGGACCAGGTCAAGGCCCTGTCGGCCGGAACGTTCGTTCGCGTTTCGGTCGCTTCCCATAGCGTGAGCGGGCAACTGCAGGATGTGACGGACACTTCGCTGGCGATCGAGTCCGACAAGAAACGGGAAAGTTTCGCGCGACAGGACGTAACCCGAGTCTCGGTTAAAAAGCAAGGCCATCGCGGGCGAAACGCTTTGATTGGGTTGGGAGCGGGCGCGGCGATCGGCGCCACAATCGGAGCGGCGGCCTATAAGGGTTGCACGGGCTTCTGTATTTTTCAGACCACCCGAGGACAGAATGCGGGATTTGGCGCTCTTGGCTTCGGTTTCATCGGTACGATTGTGGGCGCACTCATACCGACAGGCGGCTGGCGCGAAGTCTATAAACCATAGGCATCGCGACTGCCTCTCAGACCTTCGGATTCAACGTACGCGAACCCGCCGAAAGCGTGTTCACACGGGGGCCGGGCAACAGGATTCCTGCCAGATTCAGAGGATCTGCATTTGCGATCTGAATCGCATCCTCCGGATGCGCTTCGGCGCGGCGAATCGAGCGCAACAAATCGACCGCTTCCGGCGCGGCAAATTGTTCTCCCGAAAACCCCGCCACGAAGCGCCCGGCGCGCAGTTCGCCTCGAGCTTCCTTCAAACGCAGTACCGGCAGCAACTCGCGCCAGAACGGGGCATTGGCTTCTTTGGTCAGCAGATCGCGAATCAACACACCCCAGCGCAGTATCAGTTGCTCTACCCATGCTTCCGTGCGCGCGGATGCCTGCGTCTCTCCCCCGTTCTGTTCCATCAAAGCCCACCGGCCGCCGGAATGCCGCGGGCGGCGCGACTTATCGCGCCCCTGACCGCGGCGGCGATTCGGATCGAGCAGCGCGCGCAGGTTTTCGAAACCATCGGCCGTCACCAGACCTGCCGCCACCAGTTCCCAGAGCGCATCTTCCACTTCGCTCGCCAGACGCCCGGCGGCGCGGCTCAGGTCCGCAAAGAATGACGCACCGCGCGCACGCAGCGCGACCAGAATATCCTGAGCTGCGGGCGACAACCCGCTTTCATCCGGCGGGCTGTCGTTCTCCGGTCGCGGCAATAGCCAGGGCTGACTCTCGCGAAGGAAGAAAGCGATCGGCGCAATGCGCGTCGGCCGGATTCTGCGGCCTTCACCATCCTCCATCGCCGGATGGGGCGAGAGCCGGCCCCACATGACCTCGCCCGATAAGCACAATTGATCCAGGTACGCTGACGAATAGCCCTTGATGCGCCGCGCGAGGATCTCAGGCTCCCAGGCGGAAGCCGGAATCTCATAGCCCTGCAACTGGCGAATCACCTGCAGCGTGCCCTCAGCGCCGTGCAACTGACTTCCCTTCCCCAAATGCTGCCACTTGCAAAGGAAGCGATGCAGGTCCAGCGCGGAAACCGGCTCGATCTCCTTGCGAAGGCGACCCAACGTCAGCTGATGAATGCGCGCGAGAATGCGCCGATTGCACCACTGAATCTCGCCTTCGCCCGCAGCCACGGAGAACCGTCCCTGCAAAACCTGGCCCTGGCTTTCGATCGTACCCATCGCCTGGGATACTTCTTCACGGCTCAATGCAAGGCGTTCGGAAAGGTCGCGAACCGTTACGGGACCAGAGGATTCCATCCATCCGCGCACAATTTGCAACGCATCGTCGGCAACGGCCAGACGCTCGGTCGCAATCCAGAAGACGCACTTCCCGCGGATGAGAATAGATGCCCTGCCCATCGTGCGCAGCGCGTCGAAATACGGCTGCCATTGCGGAGCAGGCGGCACGCGGATGAGCGAAAGCAGCGCGTCATGCAGTTCATCGACATCGCGCACCTCCGGCCACGCATCTTCGGAAACCTGCGCGATGGCGGCGGGATCCAGAATGCCCGCGCCACCCACAAAATCCGTGCGCAGCGACCCGCGCAACTGCACGGCGCGCGCTCGGCGTTCTTCAAGGGGCGCATCGTCGAGAAATGCGTAGGGATTGGCATTGAGAATCTCGTGCGAAAACGGCGAGGGCGCGGCGTTATCGATGGCCACCGTTCGAATTTCGCCATCGCCGATTGCCGTCACGATTCGGAGCAGGCCGTCAAGGTCCATCGCTTCGTGCAGGCAGTTACCGATGGTTTCGCGCACCAGGGGATGGTCTGGAATGCGAATCTCGCCAGTCAGGTTTTCGGCGCAGGCAACCTGATCCGGGAAGACGGAGGCGAGCAGATCGTCCGAACGCATGCGCTGAATGGGCGCGGGCACCTTGCCACCGCCCCGGAAGCGCGGGATCGCCAGCGCGCGCTGCGCGTTCCAGCGCCAGCGTGTGGAGAACATCGGCGAATCGACCAAAGCCTGCGTGAGCACGTGTTCCAGCGTCTGCGGCTTCAGAAACTCGAAGACGAGTTCGAGCGGGAAGGCGTGGACCTCCGTCAGCGAGATCAGCACGCCATTATCGGTTGCCGCCGCCTGCAGTTCGAAGTTGAAGGTGCGGCAGAAGCGTTTGCGCAGCGCGAGCCCCCAGGCGCGATTGATCCGGCTCCCAAACGGGGCGTGCAAAACCAACTGCATGCCGCCGCCTTCATCGAAGAACCGCTCGGCGACGATGGTCGATTCGGTGGGCATCGTTCCCAATGCCGCCAGGCCGGCCCGCACATAGGCTATGGCCTGACGCGCGCCCGCTTCATCCAACGCGCATTCTGAGTTGAGGAATTCCATCGGCGCGTCCGACAATGCAATCTGCGCGCGCGTTTCGGAGAACGCATGCGACAACTCCGCAGAGCGGCCTGGCGCTTCTCCGCGCCAGAACGGCACCGACGGCGCCAGTCCCTTCGCATCCTCAACAAAGATGCGCCCCGAGCTTACCCGCTTGATCCGCCACGAATGCGTACCCAGCAGGAAGACATCGCCCGCCATGCTCTCCACCGCGAAGTCTTCGTCAACCGTGCCGACGTTCTTGCCATCGGGTTCGGCTGTCACGGCGTAGTTGGCGTTGTCGGGAATCGCGCCGCCCGAAGTGATCGCGGCCAGACGCGCGCCGCGCCGCGCTCGCACCATGCCGTTGACGCGGTCCAGGTGGAGAAAAGTCCCGCTGCGACCGCGGGAAGTCGTAATGCCCTCGGCCAGCATGTCCACGATCTGGTCGAAATCGCCGCGCGGAAGATTGCGATACGGCCAGGCGGTGCGGATGCGGTCGAACAGGGCGTCGAGGCTCCATGGCTCGCAGGCAACGGCTGCGACGATCTGCTGCGCCAGGATGTCCAGGGCGTTCTGCGGAATTTCCAGCCTCTCCAGTTCGCCTTGCCGGATGGCGCGGATCAGCGCGGCGCATTCGATCAGTTCATCGCGCGTGGTCGCCACGATGCGGGCTTTCGGAGTGGCGTGTACCCAATGCCCGGCGCGGCCGAAACGCTGGAGAGCGACCGCGATAGAGCGGGTGGAGCCAATCTGCACCACAAGATCGACGGAACCGATATCGATACCCAGTTCGAGCGAGGCAGTGGCCACAACTGCGCGCAGTTCGCCATTCTTCAGCCGTGTTTCCGCTTCGAGCCGGGCCACCCGCGAGAGGCTGCCGTGGTGGGAACTGACGGCATCCGCGCCGAGCCGTTCCGTAAGCGCGTGCGCGATGCGTTCGGACAGGCGTCGCGTGTTGACGAAGACCAGGGTAGTGCGATGCGCCTGGATCAGTTCCGCGATGCGGTCGTAGAGTTCGGCCCACATTTCGTGGGTGGCGATGGGACCAAGTTCGTCGCGCGGGATGAGGACGGCGAGATCCATGTCGCGCCGATGTCCGGTGTTGACGATTCGGGTGTTCGGGCCGATGAAGTTCGCGACTTCTTCGATGGGCTTGACGGTGGCGGAAAGGCCGATGCGCTGCGGACGCCTGGCACCCTGGTCACCCACAAGCGCATCCATCCGGGCCAACGTCAACGCCAAATGCGAACCGCGTTTATCGTCGGCCATGGCGTGGATTTCGTCGACGATCACAGTGCGCGTGGTCTTCAGCATCTCGCGCGATTTCCCGGCAGTCATCAGGATGTAGAGCGACTCCGGAGTGGTGACCAGAATGTGCGGCGGCTTTTTCCCCATCTTCAGGCGTTCCGCCACCGGGGTATCGCCGGTGCGGACGGCGGTGCGGATTTCCGATAGAGCGACGCCGCGCTTTTCAGCCAATTCACGGATCTGCGCGAGGGGGATTTCGAGGTTCTTGCAAACGTCGTTGCTGAGAGCTTTGAGCGGAGAAACGTAGACGACGCGCGTCTCATCCGGCAGTTTGCCCGCGCGGGCCTCGCGCACGAGTTGATCGAGACAGATCAGAAAGGCGGCGAGCGTTTTGCCGGAACCGGTGGGCGCGGAGATGAGAACGTCATCGCCGGAGGCGATCGCGGGCCAGCCCTGAAGCTGGGGTTCGGTGGCATCGCCGAACTGGGCGTGAAACCATTCGGCGATGAGGGGATCGAAATCGCGTCTGGGCGTGAGCGGGGACAAAGGAGATCTCAGTACAAGTTTACGAACAGAGCCTGAGCTTGCACCGTTGCAGAACGAAATGCGACTGGGTCAACGACGATCGAGCAACGCTCGAATGTCGCGCTGCAGCGACTGAAAGGCAGGCAAGGAATTGAGCCGCGTGTAGTCGCTGATGTAATCCGGAATCCGGTGCACCCTACGATGAATCGGTAGGCGCGCGCGGCGTCTGGCATTTAAACCGCTCGCTTCGGTCAATGCATCATGCAGCACTCTCTTTGGATCCGGCAGCGTCTCAATCCGCAGGATATCCGGCAAATTGAGCTGCATCGTGCCATTCGGATTACCAGCCGCCGAACGAATTGCCGCTTCATCAATCAGAAGCCACGCCTCAGTCATCCTGACGGGCACGACCGGAACGTGAGGTCTCGGTGCGTTGACAACGTATTCGGCAATCTGCTCCCGCCTAAGGTCCGCAGGCTGGCCTTCAGCGTCCCGGTGAACAAACAATACATCGCAGTCGTACAAATCAATGACCGCCTTCAGCTGGTCGTCTGAACTGGGCTGGCGGGGGATACGACCCAAGTCTGCGCATTGCCCGACGGAAGTTACGTTGAATTGACGAAACGACCAGTCTATTATCGGGATGAGCACGGTATCGGAACGGCCATCCGCAATCAGCGTGTATTTCACTCAACAATCTCGGAAAACGGAATTTTGTATTGCCTGATATCCTCCCTGTCAATTACGCGCCGAGGACTCACCGAGTCTGTCAGTGAGCGCTTGGGAGGGTTCCCTTCCAACCCGGTATGTGCACGCAGCGAAACAGGGTTCAAATACGCCAGTAGTTTGCCTTTCGATATTGGGTCAGGGTCGCCGGCCCTGTCGCGCCAAGTACCACTGAGACCCCGAAGCCGGAGCGCATTAAAGTGCCGATCACCCTTTTGTAAACGGATCGGCTCAGCCATGACCAGACTGTCCTCGGGAACCTGCATGACGACCGACGGGGAGTGTGTGTTGATAATCACCTGGCGAAGCTGAGTGCCATTGCTGGTGCTCTCAGGCCCTTGCACGTCTGTGGTGAGGCCTCGCAGAAGCTCGATGATTGCCGGTATCCTCTCGGGATGAATTCCGTTCTCTGGCTCCTCCATGCAGATGACGCCACTTGAATCGCGATCGATGGACAGCACCGTGAGCGCAAGGAAACGAAGCGTGCCGTCGGACAGCGCGCGCGCCGGATAAGCCGTTCCGTCACGCCCCGTAGCATAAATCGTCAAGAGCTGCCGACGCTCATCACGATCCACGTAAACTGACCGCACGTCGTCAATCAACTCAGAAAGCTGGTTGGCCACTTCGGTGTAAACAGCCGCCTGCTCGACTTCAGACTCGCCGGGCGCATTCGCGAGATGGTACAGGGCGGATGGGAGGTGTGCGCCGTCGCTGGATAATTCAGCCGGAGCGGTGAAGTTGTCGGGTTCTCTCAAGGACGAAGGCTCAAGCTGCAGCAAACGCCAGGATTGCATTTCTCTCTTGACGAGCGTGGCAGTGGGCGATTCAGCTGAATTCGCAGCGGACAAAACCGTGCGCGGAAGGTTGGCTGCCAGGAGAGTCTGCGGCTTACCGCTGCTCCCGCCATCCTGGTGGACCTTGATCTTTCGGTCGGGACCGACACCGTCCATCGAGATGTACGACGGCGCCCTTCTCGAATTCAACACCATCTTGTTTCGCCAGGCCCGCGATGGACGAAAGGGCAAGTGCTGACTCGCCTCTCCAAGCGTTATGTGCTTAAGCTCTTCCTTCACAAGCTCGAGGGAACCCGGCGCCCGGGCGCTTTCGTCACGCTTATAGCGCAACGTAACCGCGTACTGGACGAAAGTGGCGCTGGCATTCGCCTGCTGCCCCAGATCATCCGTCCCGCTCTTTGGAATGATCATCTCCGCCTCGAAGCTCATCTCTTCATCGAAATGGTCCCCGACGTGATGAAATAAACCTCTGATATCTCCGCTCTTGGCGCCTTGATCCCTTACCGAGAGGGCTGCGTCCAGAAATGTGCCGTTGGCAAGCTTACTGAGAAATACGATTGCGTCAAGCAAGTTGGACTTGCCTACTCCATTCGCCCCCGCGATACAGGTGAACGGCCCAAAGCTCACGTCGATATCGACGAGATTCTTGAACCCGGAAACACGAAGACGCGTTAACATCAGAATTAAGCATATCCTGCCACGGTCACCTGCCCGAATCGGTTCGTAATCGAACTTCGGACGTTTGCGAAGCACCGGGCACCAGCGAAAGAAGTCTTAAAGTCGCTTCCGAATTCCTGGATGGGCGTCGACTTCCCTGGCGGTGGCACGCCGTACTTGATTGTCCGCGTCGAGCAGCGCGGCGGCCTTAAAAGACTTGGACTTCATTAGACCAACAGGCATTTGTTACCGGCAGCCACCACCTGCGAGCCGTTGTCGCGCGCGTGCTTTCGCCATAATCACGAGGTGCTCAAGCTGTACGAAGTCGTCCAACTCCGCCGCTTCTTCCCCCGAAAGCGAGCCGTTGTGCTGTCCCTCGATCAGCGCCTCGGGCGTGGCAGTCGACGCAATAAGATCGATCAATTCACGGTAAACGGGGGCTTGTTGCGCTCATCGAACCTCCTCTATCATTAATAACGCGAATTTACTTATTCGAAGGCGTCCGCTGAAACCCCACAATATCCTTATACGCCTCCAGTGAGTTATAAACAATCGGGCAATAAGTGGCCCGGTCGATCATCTGCCACATACGGCTTTCAATCGACCCTTTGCCCCTCACCAGATGCGGAAAATTCCGGCAGGTATCCGGACGATCCTCATAAATCGAACAATCGTTCCCGTTCAGAAAAATGCATCCCGTCTCCGTCCGTCGCAAAATCATCTCATCGTCGAATGCCGAGGCCGTGGTGTAAGTGCTCACGAACTCCTTCTCGCTCATTCCCATCTTCCGCGAGATCCGCGCGGCGTCGCGCTTGGTGATGTCCGTCTCCGCCACCTTACAGCAGTTCGCGCACGCCCGGCAATCGATCTGCTCCTCAATCTCTTCCGCCACGCGGCGGAAACGCAGGTCGGAAAAATTGTGCCGCTTCAGATGCTTGCGGAACCGCTCATTCTCCGCCAGCTTTTTCGTGCCAAGGCGGTCGATCTGAACCAAATCTGTAATGGGTGGCGGCATCGTCCCCTCCAGCGTAGCGGATCATGCTGCGAGAATAGACAAAATGCCTGAAATCGTCCAAGCCGATCGCGGCAACACTCCTTCCAACGCCCGCTGGAACAGTTCGTTCTTCGGACACCCCATGGGTCTCTCCACCCTCTTCTTCACCGAAATGTGGGAGCGCTTCAGTTACTACGGCATGCGCGCGCTGCTCATGCTCTTCATGACAGCAACCGCGGCGCACGGGGGCCTCGGCTTCCCTACTTCGAAGGCCGGCTCCATCTACGGCCTCTACACCGCACTGGTCTACCTGGTGGGTCTGCCGGGTGGCTGGATTGCAGACCGCATTGTCGGCCAGCGACGCGCCGTCCTGGTGGGCGGCATCATCATCGCATTCGGACATTTTTCCATGGCGATCCCGCGCCTCGACACGTTCTACCTCGGTCTTGGCCTGATCGTCATCGGCACCGGACTTCTGAAACCGAACATCAGCACCATGGTCGGCGCCCTCTACACGCCCGAGGACGCCCGTCGCGATGGCGGGTTTTCCATTTTCTATATGGGAATCAACATTGGCGCCATGATCTCACCGCTCGTGTGCGGCTACCTGAGCCACAAGTACGACTGGCACTGGGGCTTCGGCGCGGCGGGCGTCGGCATGACGCTCGGGCTGATCCAGTACGTGGCCGGCGGCAGATTCCTCGGTGCGGCCGGTTTGACTTCATCCGGAACCGAGGCGGATCTCAAGTTGTTCCAGCGTGGACTGGGTCTGTCCGCGGTTCTCATAGCCGCCGGAAGCGTGGCCGCGCTGACCGGGGCAATGTCTTTCTCCGCCGAAGGAATCTCGGATGTCTTTGGGGTCTTGCTGTTCGGCATCGTCGTCGCTTTCTTCGTCTGGCTGTTCGCGGCCAAGGGCTACACGGGCGCGGAGCGCAATCGATTCTGGGTGATCCTGGTGCTGTTCATCGGCTCGGCGCTTTTCTGGTCGGCATTCGAGCAGGCCGGCTCCACCCTGAACCTCTTCGCCGAGCGCAACACCAACCTGCATGCCTGGGATTTCCCGCTATGGGGACCCTTTGTGGCCGAATACTTCCAATCGCTGAACTCTGTCTTTATCATTGCGCTCGCGCCTGTTTTCGCCTGGATATGGATCGCGCTGAAGCACCATGAACCCTCGAGCACCGGGAAGTTTTCGGTCGGCCTGATTTTCGTGGGGCTGGGATTTGCGGTCCTGATCCCGGTTGCGCGCGGAACGGCGGTCAGTCCCTGGTGGCTGACTCTCACTTACCTGCTGCACACGATCGGCGAACTTTGCCTGAGTCCGGTCGGCCTGAGCGCGATGACGAAGCTTGCCCCGGTGCGCATCGGCAGCCTCATTATGGGTGTCTGGTTCCTCTCGATGGCCGTGGGCGATTATATCGGCGGACGTCTTGCGTCGGTCTACGAAACCTTCCCGCTGCCGACGCTGTTCGGGATCGTCGCCGCCTTTTGCATCGTGGTGGGTGCGCTGTTCGTACTCCTGCTGAAACCGATGAAACGCCTCGCCGGAGGAGTGAGTTAATGAGCGAACCGACACCCCTCTGGGAGCAATACCGCGACCAGTTTCCCGTCACGAAGAACCTGGTCTACCTCAACCATGCCGCCGTCTCCCCGCTTTCGTGCCGCTCAGCCGAGGCCATGCAGGGCCTCGCCCAGGACGTGCTCGATTTCGGCAGCAATCACTACCCGCAGTGGATGGCCGCTTACCAGGGCCTGCGCGACGCAACGGCCCGACTGATCAACGCCAGCCCAGCCGAGATCGCGATGGTCAAGAATACGTCGGAAGGCATCGCCACGGTCGCCGTTGGCATTGATTGGAAACCCGGCGATATCGTGGTCGCGTTTGAAGAAGAGTTCCCGGCCAACTTTTACCCGTGGAAGCGGCTGGAAGCGAAGGGCGTCCAGATCCGCTGGCTTTCGATTTTCGACGACCTTGAGCGCATCGATGAAGCCGCGAAGGGGGCAAGGCTGCTGGCCATCAGCTACGTCCAGTACCTCAGCGGCTACCGGGTCGATCTCAATGCCATCGGTGAAATCTGCCACCGCCGGGGCTGTTTCTTCTTCGTCGACGCCATTCAGGGCATGGGAGCTTTCCCCATCGACGTGCAGACCTCACACATCGACGCCCTCGCTGCCGACGGCCATAAATGGCTGCTGGGACCGGAAGGCTGCGGCGTCCTCTACATTCGTCAGACAATGCAGGATCAGATCGAGCCGGTCGAATTCGGCTGGACGAACGTGGCCAAATACGCCGATTACTCATCTCGGGATATGAGCCTCAGACAAGACGCTGGCCGCTACGAGTGTGGAACGCTAAACACAATAGGATGCTTTGGTTTAAGGGCTGCTATTGAACTTTTACTTGAAGCTGGAATTGAGCGCGTAGGCCCGGCAATTCAGAGCTTGGCCGACCGTATTTGGGACGGCGCGCGCGAGTTGGGCTTCGAGACTCTGGGCCGGCGATCCCCCGCCACTGGCGCGGGTATTGTCTGCATCCGAAAGCCCGGTTTTGAGAGTCCTGTACTGGTCAGCCGCCTGAGGGAGGCCGGGTTTATCGCGGCGCCTCGCCAGGGTTGGGTTCGCATTGCACCGCACTTCTACATCGCACCCGTCGAGATCGAGGCACTGTTGTCCGAACTGCGCAGATTGACAAATCCTTAATCTTCGGATGTGCCGTTTGGGTTCGCATTGCAGTCTAATTGAGACATGGCAAATTCACAGTGGGACGCTGGGTTGGTCGAATCCGGGTTAGGACGTAGGGACGTATTCCGTCTCGCCGCAATCACAGGCATAGCCTTCTGGGCTGAGTCTTATGCGTTCGCGGCATCTGATTTCTGGAACAAGAAGAAGCCGTCGGAATGGACGGAACAAGAGATTCAGGAGTTGAGGACGAAGTCACCCTGGGCAAAAAAAGTTGACGCCGAAATGTCGGGTGGCGGCGGTGGCCGCGGCGGCGGTGGCGGCGGACAAGGTGGCGGGGGTGGCGAAGGCGGCGGCGGTGGGGGCGGCGGACGCGGCGGGGGCGGCGGTGGTGGTGGCCGCGGCGGCGGTGGTGGCGTTGCACCCCCTGCCGGTGGTGGTGCAGCGGGACCGACCCTCGAAATCATCTGGCAGAGCGCGAAGCCAATTCAGGACGCTCATCCCCTGACCCTACCCTCAAAGCTAGACAACCACTACATCATTTCCGTAACTGGGATCCCGCAAATGACCCTGAACATGGCGATGATGGGAGGCCGGGGCGGCGGTCGCGGCGGCAGCGGATTTGGCGGCGGCAGGCGCGACGAAGGCGGTGGCAGACGGGGCGAAGGCGGTGGAGATGCACCTCCCTTTGCAGCCCCCGGCAGTTCTCAGGCAGCCGGCGGCGACGGAAGCGCTCCGGCAGCGCCCGGTCCTCCCGCTGATCCGACCGCTGGCCTGAAGCGTGGCACCACCCTGCTGGTAAAGGGGAAAGCCCCGCAGAACTCGGACATCGTGATGGCGATGAACAACAACCAAACAGTTCTCTTCGCCTTCGCGAAGGACGTCTTGGCCCTCAGCCTCCCCGACAAAGAAGTGGAATTCGACATCAAACTGGGCGGCATGACGGCCAAGGCCAAGTTCACCCTGAAAGACATGATGTATCACGAAGAACTGGCGCTGTGATCCGGCGCTCTTAAAAGCTGACGGCTGAAAGCTGATTGCTGAAAGCTTCAAAAAAGCGTCGGTTGATCCTCAACCGGCGCTTTTTTGCGTTTCGCCCGCAAGGGACTCCCCACTACGCCCAGAACCTGGACGCTCCGCAACGCCTCCCGGGGCACAAATACCTTCTGATTGTTGGAATCCGGCTCCGGCGGTGTCACCGTAATTCCGGCGGCTTCCCAGCTCAGAAGGTTGTTGGGAAGCACCCCGTCCATAACCTCGCCGTCCAGGAAAACCATCCTCACCCAGAGCCCTTCCAGCTTCGGACGGTTCAAAAAGACCCGCGACGGCTCCGGGTCCCCATCAAAATCTTTCACGAACGCGACCGACCGGATTTCACGGTAAGGAAGGAGCGCCAGCGACCCATCCGGCCGCAGCAACTCCAGAGCTTGTGGCTGTAAATAGCTGAGAGGATTGACGAAACCCGTCAGGGTCTCGCGATCCAAGCGCCGCACTACTACCTTCTTGGCCGTCGAACCCGCCATCAGCGCCCCCTGAAAATGTCAAATCCACGTCATTTAGCCGCTACGTTCGCGTTAGAAATGATTTAAACATTTTCGGGAATATTGTATCATTGCTCGGAAGGGATCATTTGCCAATGGTACGTAACGGAAGCACGGCTGTGTCGCCGATCTCCAGCGGAATCAGAGACTTTATCACCTTTTGCCGGATGGAAAAGGGCCTATCCCGGAATTCCCTCGATGCCTACGGGCGCGATCTGGAAAATCTGCGCTCCTTCGCCGAGCCTCGCACCGGCGGCGGCTTGCCTGATGCTGAACTTCTGAATACCTACGTTAACCAGCTGTATAAAAACAACTTAAGCAGCAGATCCATTGCCCGGCACCTGAGCAGCATCCGCAGC
>Ga0302275_10004978_pt1 | contig 12932 bp, 11 predicted proteins | sample III_Bog_N2_2_FD_200229 | JGI IMG/M metagenome (GOLD analysis project Ga0302275, IMG submission 200229) | Peat permafrost microbial communities from Stordalen Mire near Abisko, Sweden - III_Bog_N2_2 | ecosystem: Environmental > Terrestrial > Soil > Wetlands > Peat | place: Sweden: Abisko...
GTTTCTCTGAAGTTTGGAATTTGAAGTTTGAAGTTTCCGCCCGTCGGTCGGCTTTCACTCTCATCGAACTCCTCGTCGTCACCGCCATCATCGGCATCCTGGCCGCGATGCTGCTCCCCGCGCTCCTGCATGCCAAAAGCTCGGCCCAGCGCGCGGACTGCGTGAGCAACCTCCGCGAGCTGGGTATCGGCACCGAACTCTACCTGGGCGACAATGGCGGCCTGGCCTTCAATAAATCCGCCCCGGCCACCGCGGCCGGCCAGCAATGGTGGTTCGGTTGGCTCGCCGCCGGGGCGGAGGGCCAGCGGGCGTTCGATCTCACCACCGGCGTTTTGTATCCCTACCTGCACGGCACCGGCACCCGGTTGTGTCCATCGCTGGATTACACATCGCCGCTCTTCAAGCTCAAGGGCACCAACGCCATCTTCAGTTACGGCTGCAATGCGTATCTCTTCGCTGGACCCGGTCAAAATCCCCTGCCGGCCGGTGTGGTGCTGCACCCGGCGGACACAGTAATATTTGCCGATGCCGCAGAGGTCAATGATTTCGAGGCCCCCGCCTCGCGCACGCATCCCCTGTTTGAGGAGTTTTATTACGTGGACACGAATATGTCCTATCCCAACGCCCAGTTCCGGCACCGCCAGCTCGCCAATGTGACCCGCGCCGATGGCCATGTGGATATGGAAAGACCCGTGCCCGGCTCGCTGGACCCGCGCATTCCCAGCCAGCACCTGGGCCGGTTGCGGCCCGAAATCCTGGCCCTGCCCTAGCCCGCACCAACGGCCCGGCCCATGAAGGAAAAAATCATCTTTTGCTGGAGTGGCGGCAAGGATTCCGCGCTCGCTCTGAACCGGATGTTGCAGGATGAACGCTACGAGGTGGTCACGCTGCTGACCACGTGCAATGAGCATTTCCAACGCGTTTCCATGCACGGCGTGCGGGTGGAATTGCTCGAACAACAGGCCGCCGCCACCGGCCTGCCGCTGGAAAAAGTGTTTGTCAGCCAGCGCAGTTCCAACGAGGAATATGAGCAGGAAATGTCCGCCTGCCTCCGGGCGTATAAAACCCGGGGCGTGACCGCCTGTGCCTTCGGTGACATTTTTCTCGAGGACCTCCGGCGCTGGCGCGAGGCGAATCTGGCCCGCGCCGGCCTGCGCGGAATCTTTCCGCTCTGGAAAAATGATACGCGCGATCTCCTCCGGGAATTCTTCACGCTCGGTTTTGGCACCGTGACGTGTTGCGTCAACGATGCGTATCTCGGCGAGGACGCGGTGGGGCGGTGCCTTGATCCGGCGTTTATCGCGTCGCTGCCGGCGGAAGTGGACCCATGCGGGGAAAACGGCGAGTTCCATTCCTTTGCGTTTGCCGGACCGGTTTTCCGGCAACCGGTGACTTTTAAAATCGGTGAAAAAGTATACCGCCCCGTCGCGCCGGTGGCGCCGGCGGACGCCAGTTCCACCTATGTCTGCCCGTCCGGCCCGCGCCCGACCAGGGGTTTTTGGTTTTGCGATTTGCTGCCGGGGGGCGACTGAAATGAACCCTTCAGCAACCCCGGCGCAACCCGGCCTGTGCCCCCTGTGCGGCCAGCCCAACGACTGCCAGCTCTGCACCACCTCCGCCTACAAAGGCCCCTGCTGGTGCGCCCGCGTGCAAATCCCTGAGGCGCTGCTCGCGCAAGTCCCGCCGGACCAGCGCAACCAGGCCTGCCTCTGCCGGAAGTGTGTGATCGCCTATCACCGCGCCCACCAAACCCGGCTGAAAATTCAGCCCGGTGATTTTTATTTCGAGCACGGCCTGATGGTCTTTACCGCCGGCTACCATCTGCGGCGTGGCTATTGTTGCGGCAGCGGCTGCCGGCATTGTCCGTATTAAAAGCTCAACGACCTGGCCGCCGCCGTGTAAATCGGCGTGGCGGGTGCCGTCCCCGGTTCCTGCCGTGCCAGCAACGCATCCAATTTGTCGGGCGATTCCTCGGCCACTCGCTGGTAGTTGGCAACGGTCGGCATCAGGTCGGCATCAGTATCCACTGCCGCAACCGGGATGCTGGCGCGTAAGGGCGGCTGAACCGGGAATGCGGCATTCGGCACCTGCTCGATCCAAAACCGGGTTAAAATCAAAACCACCGCCACCATGGGCAACGCCACCTGCCATTGTCGCGGAACCGCCCGAAGCATATCCCAAAACATCCGCCAGTCTGCGCCGGCCGGCCGGGCTTTAATTCTCGCCATCACTTGCCGGTGGAACGTGTCCGAGGCCGGCAAATCCACCGCCGGTTCCGCCGCCGCGAGCTGCTCCGTCACCCGCGTCAACTCCGCCAGATAACCCCGGCACCCCGCGCAGGTATCCCTGTGCGCGCGCAACTCCCGCGCCGGACGCGGCTCCAGCAACCCCAGCGCCAGCGCGGCAATCTGCTTCTGTTGGTTCGCACACGGTTTCATAATGGACCGCCTTTCGTTTTCACATTCTCCAGGTGCGCACCAAGCGCATTCATTTCCCGCAACTTTTCCAACGCCTTGAACAGCCGGGATTTCACCGTGCCCACCGGACATCCCAGCGCCCCGGCGATTTCCTCCAGCGAATCATCCACGTAAAAACGCAGGTAAATCACCTGCTCCAGTTTGGGCGGCAGCGCCGCCAGGCAATTCCGCACCAGGGCCGCCTGCTCGCGCAACTGCGCCGACTGGTCCGGCCGGGCCGCCGGATCGGCCAGCGCGCCCAGATGATCTTCATACGCCGCTTGATCACTTCCTCCCAATGCCGCCAGCGGGAGCGGACGCTTTTCCCGGAACGTGTTCCGGTAACGATTCAGCAGAATCGCGCACAGCCAGGTGAAAAACTGGCAGCGCCCATTGAACCGGCGCAACGAATTCCACCCCTCCACCAGCGTGTCCTGCGCCAGTTCCTCCGCCAGCGAGGCATTGCCGCACAGCCCCATGGCGTGTCGCAGCAACCGCGTTTCATACACCCGGCACAGTTCACCGAACGCCCGGGTATCGCCGCCCCGTGCCGCCTCCAGCAAACTCCGGGGTTCCGGGACTTCGATGTCCGCCAAGGTTGGGTTCAAGCTGAACACAGGTTTAAGTTAGCGCACCATGCCGGGCGCTGCCAACCGGCATTTGCCCGGCCCGGTTGCCTTTGGCCGCCTCACGGTGTGACCGCTTCTCCCGCGCGCGGGCCCAGGACGTTAAACGCCGGTCCATCCTTTTCCTCGAAGATCATCGTCAGCGGTATGTGGACGGGAACATAAGGGGAAGTGAGTTTAAACCCCCGGTCCTCGCCCTGAAATATAAAGCGGTGGAAGCCAAAAGGCCCGTTGCCGCCAGGATCCATCACGCGGTTCAACCCGGCCGCGCCGTGCAATTTGTATTCCACCGCCGCGCGCACCATGGCCGCCTCCACCTGAATCGCAAACTCCTTCTTCCGGGGCGTGCTGGCATTGGGCAGCAGAATTTTAACCAGGGGATTTGTGGCGTTCATGAGATCCACGTCAAAGGCGCGCGCCGGGGCGTCAAACGCCGGCTGCGGTTGCGCCAGGAGTTTGAGCAACCGTGCATACCAGGCATCCAATTCCCCCACCAGGCCGATCACGCCCGCGCTCGTGCCGCCCCCGGCGGCCACAATGCGGGTCCAGACATTCGTGTCACCATTGCCATCGTTGCCGAAAAATTCAAAGCCCTGCAACGTGGCATCGTCGCGAATCGCCGCCAGTACCTCCGCGTCGTTGCCCGGATGCTCCCGCTGGATGCTCTCCAGCTTGTTCCGCAACCAGCCAGTGTGGATGATTTGTTCCTGCGCCACCCCCGCCGCCATGGTGGTCCGGGGCGGTGCGGCCTCAAAGCCCGCCTCCAGTTGTTGCAGGGTTTCTGGTGAAAACCTGGAAAAATTCTCCGCCACGGCCGCATCCACAATCGCCTCATCGGCAATCTGCACCAGCACCCCGATCAAAAAACCCTCCGGCGCCGAGTGCCGGCCCACCGTAAGTCCCGCCACCAAATCCTCCCGCGCCGCTGCTTCATTACCTTGCTGCAACTCCCACATGGCATGCAGGCGCAAGGTTTGCGCGGCACGCTTGCACGGTGCCAGATGCGGCAGCAACGTGGCCGGCCCGCGACTGGCATCAATCCCCCAATCACACGGTTGCTTTTGCTCCGTCGCCCGTTGCAGCAGTTGCAAATAATTGCCGTAATAGTTGGTCATTAATCGACCGAAGCGTTCGGGCAGCACCTGTCCCTGCCAAAGGTTGGTAAACAAATAATCCCGGTCGGCATCCGGCAGGCGGGGCTCCAGCAGGAATGCCTGATAATACAACAGCGCCGGATTGATGTCAGTGCGGACCGGTTCCCCGCGCGCCCCGGTTACTGCTGCCAGCCCCAGGAGCAGGGCCAGACTGAGATACTTGATGACTTTCATAAATATGCTTTGGTTTGGTGGATACGGTCTGCTCATTAATAACGACCAACCTCCCAAAAGTTCATTTTTTGTGAGTTTGAATCAACCTCCGCAATCTGGTCAACTCACGCGACAGCATCTCCAGGCACAAACGGTCCTCCAAACAATCCCCATTCTTCAAATATTTGTAGGAGACGAGGTGACGGCGTGTTGCCCACGCCCCCGGAGCGCGCCCGTCCCCGGGCGCAGCAACGTGAAAACCCCTGCAAATGAAGGTTTGTATCCCTCACCAACGCGCCCGTTTTCCCTGCCTTTTCACTTGGGTAACACGCCCGTGACGAGTCTCTGACTAAATCGCATGCCGACAAAACTGCCAGATCATTGAGGAGAACCTCAATTCATCCACGCTGGAAATTGAATCCCCGTCGCCGTCACCCAGTCCACATGCCACGGCAGGCTCCACAAATCCCGCGCCCGCACATTGCTCACCGAGCTGTCGAAGAACAGCATGTTCACTCCTTTGCCATGCCGCGCCATGGCCAGGAACCCCATCTCCCCGTTGACCACAGTGATTGGCTCCCCGTTGTACGCCGGCGGCGTGTCACTCACATCCGGCCCGGCCCCGCGCCACATGGAGTCAAAAAACAGCGGCGTCCGCGAGGGCTGCGGCGGCACACTGTATTTGCGCCAGTGATACTCGGCGATCCGCCCCTGGATGTTGTTTGTATCCGGATTGTAAACCCAGTTGTTCAAACCGTAACTGGCCGTCAGCGGCAGCGTGGGCGCCGTCGGATCGGGAATGGGGAAATCGTAGCAGGTCGTAGGGCCGCCGTAATCCACCGCGTTCGGATCCGTTGACGTGGTGTGCGACTCGCCGTTGCCCGGCCCGCGCCGGTCAGTCGCCTTCGGGCAGAGCAGCAGCGGCGGCTTTTGCGGATAACCATTCGTGAAGGCCAGCACCCACTCGCCCCGGGGCCATTCCGTCAGCGTCCCGTTCATGAAGTTGTCATTATTATCGTCCGCATACAACCGCCAGGTGACGCCCCACTGCTTGAGATTGGAAATGCAGGTCGCATTCCGCGCCCGGTCCTTGGCCGCGCCGAGGGCGGGCAGCAGCAGGGCTGTCAGAATCGCGATGATCGCCATGACCACCAGCAATTCGATCAGCGTAAACGCGGCTTTGTCTGGCGCGGACGCGGTCATCTTCATTCAGTTAATACCATCCATTTGACAAATGAAACCGCAAAATCCTTTGATCCTTCGCCGGCCAGCCCATTCATCCGTCTGATCGGTCTCATCCGTCCAATCCGTCTCATTGAATATTGAAGTTTGATTTTTGCAGTTTCCCCCGTTCCGTCCCGGTGGCATAATGCTGCCATGAAATCCTCACTCGCCATTGTCGGTGATTTCAAACCGGACAACCGCTCGCACCAGGCCACCAATGACGCCATTCAACACAGCGCCGCCGCTGGTGGTCTGGACGTTGCCTCCACTTGGATTGGCACCAATGAACTCTTCGGGCCCGGTGCCAGCCAGCGCCTGGCGGCCTACGACGGCATCTGGCTTGCGCCCGCCAGTCCTTACCAAAGCATGGACGGGGCATTGTCCGCCATTCGTTTCGCCCGCGAACGCCGGATTCCCCTGCTCGGCACGTGCGGCGGCTTCCAGCACATCATTCTGGAATATGCCCGGAACGTCCTGGGCTTTGCCCATGCCCAGCATGAGGAAACCAGTCCGGAAGCTGCCCCGATGTTCATCTCCCGCCTGGCCTGTTCCCTCGTCGGCCGCACCATGACCATCAGCCTGGCCCCCGCTTCATTGATTGCCCGCGCCTGCGGCCGGCTCCAGATTCAGGAGCAGTATATCTGCAATTTCGGCGTCAATCCGGATTATGTGGACACCCTGCGTAAAAGTGCCTTGCGCATCGTTGCATCCGACGAAGAAGGCCAGGTGCGCGCGGTCGAATTGTCCGGCCACGCCTTTTTTGTCGGCACCTTGTTTTTGCCCCAGCACCATTCCACCCCGGCTGCCCCGCACCCGCTCGTCACCGCCTTTCTCCGGGCGGTGTCTGCATCGTCCGGCCGCACTCAGCCGCATTGAATATTGATTATTCTTTGATAATTGAAGTTTGATTTTTGAAGTTTCCGCCTCTGCGGCGGACCTGCTACTCTCCTCCCCGTCACATGACACCGCCCTCCGCCGCCTCCGGTCTGACGCCCTCGCAAGCGGCCGCCGTCGCCGCGCGCGGCAATGTCCTCGTCATGGCCGGCGCCGGCACCGGCAAAACCCACACCCTCATTCAACGCATTCTAGTCTGCTTGCGCGATGACGGCGCGGCGCTCGATGACCTGCTCGTCGTCACCTTCACCGAGGCCGCCGCCGCCGAAATGCGCCAGCGCCTCCGCCGCGCCCTCGAAGAAACCGCCGCCGCCGATCCCGCCGACTCCCACAGCCGCGAGCAACTCGCCCTCTTCGAGGCCGCCCACCTCGGCACCCTCCACAGCTTCTGCCTCAAACTCGTCCGCGAACATTTTCACGAACTCGGCCTGGACCCCGACCTCGCCGTGCTCGAAACCGGCGAGGCGCATCTGCGCGCGAATGAAACGCTCGAGGAACTCTTGCAGGGCCATTACGCCGGGGAAACCCCGTTTGACCTCGCGGTGCAAAACCTCATCCAGCTTCACGGGGGCGGCCGCGATGAAAAAATCCGCGCGCTCATCCTGCGCGTGCATCACTACGCCCAGACCCGGCCGGATGCCGCGGGCTGGCTTGCCCGGCAAATTGCCGGATTTGAAACCCCCGAACCCGTCCTCTGGCAGGGCTGGCTAATGGAAGCCATCACCGGCTGGCGCGCCGAATGGCTCCCCCGGCTGGAGCAACTCCGCACCGGCAACGTCAAGGCCGCGGAAGTCCTGGAACTCCTCCGCCGCCTGCCCCCGTCCTTCTCCCGCGACCAGGCCGCCACCCTGCTCACCGCCATTGACGCCGCGTCCGAAATCTGGCCGCCGAAACAAAAAACTGCGCTCCTCAAACCGCTCAAAACCCTTTTCGAGGACGCCGCGTTTCTGGGCGCGCTCGCCCGGTGTCCGGGTGGCCGCGACCCGCTGGCCGAGGATTGGGACTGGACCCGCCGGCACCTCGCCACCCTCCTCGAGCTCACGCGTTCGTTCGCCGACCAGTTCGCCCGGCGCAAGCTCGAGGATGGCGTCGTGGATTTTCACGACCTCGAACAGTTCGCCCTCGCCCTGCTCTGGGATTTCCCGGCCGACCAGCCCACTGCCATCGCCCGGCGCTGGCGCGAACGCCTCAAATTTGTCTTCGTGGACGAGTACCAGGACATCAATGCCGCGCAGGATAAAATCATCTCCGCGCTCAGCCGTGATGGCGCGGCGGCCAACCGTTTCCTCGTCGGCGACGTCAAGCAGAGCATCTACCGCTTCCGCCTGGCCGACCCCAAAATCTTCCGTGCCTACGCGCGCGGCTGGCGCGCGGGCGACGGCCAAACCCTGGCGCTTGCCGAAAACTTTCGCAGCCGCGAAGGCCTGCTGAACTGGGTGAACGCCCTCTTCGAACCGCTCATGCGCGAGGAATTCGGCGGCGTGAACTATGACGCCGCGGCGCGCTTGCAATTCGGATCGCCAGCCACTCGTATGCCATTGGCCGCCGCCGGGGCCGCCCCCCCGCGCGTGGAATTGCTCCTCCTCCGCAAACCCGCGCGCGACGATTCCAGTCCGCCCGAGGAACTCGCCAGTGCTTCCGGTGCCGAGGCCTTCGGCGACCTGGACAATGCCGAGAAAGAGGCCCGCCTGCTCGCCGGCCGGCTGGTCTCCCTGCGCGCCGAGGCCCACGCGATTTGGGATGCCACCGCCCAAACCTTCCGCCCCGTGGAATGGCGCGACATGGCCGTGCTCCTGCGCGCCCCCGGCGGCAAGGCCGAGGTGTATGCGCGCGCCTTCGACCGCGCCGGCATCCCGCTCGTCGTGGAGCGCGGCGGCTTTTACGCCAGCGCCGAGATCGCCGATTTGCTGAACGTCCTGCAATTGCTGGATAATCCCCTGCAGGACGTGCCCGTCCTCGCCGTGCTGCGCTCGCCCCTCGTGGGCCTCTCCCTCGATGAACTCGCCCAAATCCGCCTCACCGTGGCGCGCGAACATTTCTGGACCGCGCTGAATCACGCCCATGAAACCGGCGGCGACCTGGCCCCGGAAACGCGCCAAAAGATCGCCGTGTTTCTGGACCGCTACGCCCGCTGGCGCAAACTCGCCCGGCAGGCCCCGCTCGTCCCCTGCCTGGAAACCGTGCTGGGCGAGACGCATTATCTCGAGTGGCTGGGCAGCCGGCCGCGCGGCCCGCAACGCCAGGCCAATGTGCGCCGCCTGCTCGGCCTCGCGGAGCAATTCGACCAGTTCCAGCAACAGGGCCTGCACCGGTTTTTAAATTTCATCGAGGTGCAGCAGGCCGCCGAGGTGGAACCGGAGGTGGCCCTCGTCCTCGCGGAAAATGCCGTCCGCCTCCTGAGCATTCACCAGAGCAAGGGCCTGGAATTCCCCGTGGTTGCCCTGGCCGACCTGGCCAAGGCCTTCAACACCCAGGACCGCCGCGCCGAAATCATTTTTGATGAAACCTACGGCCTCTGCCCCCGCGTAAAACCGCCCTCCACCGGCCGGAGTTACCCCAGCCTGCCGCACTGGCTCGCCCAGCAGGCCCAGCGCCGCGAACAGGCCGGCGAGGAATTGCGCCTCCTCTACGTCGCCCTCACCCGCGCCCGCGACACCCTCCTCCTGACCGGTAGTGTCACCGATAAAAAATGGGCCGGACTCTGGGCCGAAGCCGAACCCATCACCGCCCAGCGCATCCTCGCCGCCAACAGTTACGCGGACTGGATCGGCCTCTGGTTCGCCCAACAAAACCCCGAAGTCATCCCCCGGAGCGCGCCCGTCCCGGGCGCAGCAGCATCCGCCAGTTCATCCATCGTGGATCAACCACCCCGCCCGGCACCGGATGCCCTGTCCCCGGCGCGGCCTTCCGGCCACCTGCCCCACCTGGCCTGGCGACTGGTGGAGGAAACCGAACTGGCTGGCACCGCCGCCACCGGACTGGTCACGGAAAAACCCCCGCTGCCCCCGCTCGATGCCGTCACCTTCAATCGCCTGCAAACCGCCCTCACCTGGCATTATGCCTTTGACGCGGCCACCCAATACAAAGCCAAAACCTCCGTCACCGCCCTCCGCCGCCGCGTCGATGAAGTCCTCGATGACGAGGCCCAACCCCTCTTCCCGTACCAGCGTGTGGCTGCGGCGGACCGCCGCCAGCTCAGCCACGTCCGCACCAAACTGAACGCGGCGGAAATCGGCACCGCCCACCACCAATTTCTCCAGCACGTGCGCCTGGATCAAACCCACGACCTGCCTGCGCTCACGGCAGAGGCCGACCGCCTGGCCGCGGCCAACGTCCTCGAGCCAGAACAGCGCGCGGTCCTGAATCTCCCCGCCATCGCCGGCTTCTGGGTGTCCCCCGTGGGCAACCTCCTCCGGACCGCGTCCGACACTATTCGCCGTGAACAACCCTTCACCGCCCGCTTTTCCCCCTTCGAAGTCAGCGCCCTCCTGGGCCTGAAGCAAACTCCTGAAGCCACCGCCGAACTGGCCGGTGAATTCGTGGTGATTCAAGGTGTCGCCGACTTGCTCGTCCTGCGCCCCGACCAAATCTGGCTCGTGGACTTCAAAACCGACGCCCTCGCCCCCCAGGAACTGGTGGACAAAGTCCGGCACTACGAACCGCAAATCCAGCTCTACGCCGCCGCGCTGGCCAAGATCTACGCCCGCCCCGTCACCCGCCGCTGGCTCCACTTCCTCGCCCTCAACCAGACCAAGGAGCTTTGAGCCAATTTCTTCGCAGCCGCGGAGCGACGCTTGCGTAGGGGTCAGTCCTAGAAAAATGACGTTTTTCCTTTTTTCCCTGCGTCACCAGTCGCCGCAATCGTTGCTCAACTCATTGCCAAGTTCCGCTCCGCGTAGGGATCAGTCCTAGAAAAATGACGTTTTTCATTTTCTCCCTGCGTCATCAGCCTCCAAAATCGTTGCACGACTCATTGCCATAATCCACTCCAACCGTTGCTGGGCCGGCCTCCGCCATGGAGATGAGCCGGCAGCCTGTCGACCGTAACCTTGGCGAAGGTGGAAGCGCGAGCGGCACCGGCGCTTTTCGTCCCGCCCCCACTTTGCTGCGCCTCCGCTCGAACCATCCGCCACCGAAAACTGCCCCGCCCGCGAGTCTACAACAACGCCAGTTGCCGGCCGGCCGGCTCGCGCAAGTTGCTCACGCCCAGCCCCAGCAGCCGGAGCGGACGGGAAACCAGCTTGTCCCGGCCCAGCAAAAAGCAGCCGAGCCGGTAAATGTCCGCCGCCTCGGCCAGCGGTTCCTCCACGGAAAACTGCCGGGTGAGCGTGGTGAAGTCGCTGTAACGCACCTTCACCTGCACCGTATGCGCGCCCAACCTTCGGTGCTTGAGCCGGGCGGCAATGTCCGCCGCCTGCTCTTTCAGACAGGCCCGCAGAATCTTGCGGTCGGCAGTGTCCGACAAAAACGTTTCCTCACCGCTGATGCTTTTGATTTCATCACCGATTTCCAGCGGCCGGTCATCCTCGCCCATCGCAAATTGTTTCAGCCGGGGACCGAAGGAGCCCACCAGCGCCCGCAAGTCTCCCGCATAATCCTGCACATTGCCCACAGTGACCAGGCCCGCCCGGTGGAGCGTTTGTTCCGTCACCTTGCCCACGCCAAAGAGCGCCCGCACCGGCAGCGGTCGCAAGAAAGCTACTTTATCCCGGTCGGTGATCAGCGTGAGGCCGTCGGGCTTTTGATGGTCGCTGGCGATCTTGGCCAGCAGTTTGTTGGACGCAATGCCAATGGTGGCAGTCAACTGGCGTTCGGTGCGAATCCGCTCCTTCAATTCCCGGGCGAGCGGCCGGGCGCTGGTCAGGGCGGCGTCCAGGCTTTCCGCCGGGCAGAGCGCGGACGCATCCAGATAAGCCTCGTCAATGGACATCGGTTCAATGACCGCCCCCGTTCGGGCCACGATCGCCATAATCTGCCGCGATTCCTCCCGATACGCCTCCATGCGCGGCCGAACGAAGATGCCCTGCGGACACAGCCGCCCCGCCGTGGCACTGGGCAGGGCGGAGCGGACCCCAAACGTGCGGGCCTCATAACTGGCGGCGCACACCACCCCGCGCTGGGTGGGTGGTGCGCCGACAATCACGGGCTTGCCTCGCAACTGCGGATCATCCCGCTGCTCCACGGAGGCGAAAAACGCATCCATGTCCAGGTGCAGAATCACTCGAAACATCGCCCCGCCAGCCTACCATACTCCCCGCCCCGGGAAAACTTGTTCCCAGTTCATGCCCGAGGACAACCCACCCCAACCGCAAACACATCCGTCCCATTTGTCCCTTAAGTCCGCCTCCGCGCCTCGGCGTCTTTGCGTTAAAACGCCTTCACCTGAGGCTACTCAGCCCTGCTTGCTCCCGCAACCCCCGCCACCGGCCTGGATATTGAGACCCTTCCCGGTTTCGAGGAACGATTTCAGGCTCGAAAGCACGCGCGGCCAGCCCCAGGAAACCTTGCCGGCCATGGGCGAACCCTCCTGGAATTCTCCGTGGGTCACCGTAAGTTTCACCAAATCCTCAATCGCCTCGATTTCATACGTCACCCGGGAGACGTCGACCGGCGCGGCGGGATCCGCCCACGTTAGTACCAGGCGCGTTGGCGGCGTGCTTTCCACCACTTCGCCGACCACCCGCACCGTCTCTGGCGTGCCCGTGTGGACGTGCCGCCACGGGGAGCCTTTTTTCCAGTCCGAGATATTTGCCGAGTTGCCCCAATACTTCCCGGCGAATTCGGGCTGGGTGATGGCCGCCCACACTTTTTCAGGGGTGGTGCGAATGAAGGTCACATAAACGAGGTCACTATTTTTCATGGTTTTTTGCTTGGTTGGTTGGTGTCTTCGAGACCTTTTTTCAGATCGCTCAGCACCTGGAGGTGCTGGCGTTCATACTTGTGAATCCAGCGCTCGTAGATCTCGTGCAACGGCACCGGATTGAGATAATGCAGTTTCTCCCGCCCGCGCCAGGCCGTGGCCACAAGGTTCGCCGCCTCCAGCAACCCCAGATGCTTGGTCACCGCCTGCCGCGTCATGTCCAGCCCGCCGCACAGTTGCGTCAACGTCTGCCCGTTGTTCTGGTGCAACTCATCCAGCAGCTTGCGGCGGCTTTCATCCGCGAGGGCTTTAAACACTGCATTCATCACGCGATTATTATGCAACCTTTTGGTTGCATGTCAAGCAGGAATGTTTCCCTGGCCATTTTTCAAATGGCAATCCTCACCCATTTTTCTCTTAATTGACCGCCCCGCCCGGGTAAATCGTGTCGTTTCCTCCGGCATGCGCTATTTCGGCCTCCAAGTATTTATGGCGTTGAGACCCGATAATACCTCTGCTGAAACAGGTTGGTATCGGTGAACTGCCAAGCGCCGTTGGCGGACGT
>Ga0302275_10004979_pt1 | contig 12929 bp, 8 predicted proteins | sample III_Bog_N2_2_FD_200229 | JGI IMG/M metagenome (GOLD analysis project Ga0302275, IMG submission 200229) | Peat permafrost microbial communities from Stordalen Mire near Abisko, Sweden - III_Bog_N2_2 | ecosystem: Environmental > Terrestrial > Soil > Wetlands > Peat | place: Sweden: Abisko...
AGAAAGCACCGGTATCGCCGGTTTGCCGCCCTGTTCATCAACTGGTAACTGACGAGTTGGCGGTAATCCACCCGGAGCCCAGGGAATTTCGCTCCCAAACGAGATTCTTCCCCCAGGCGATTGGAAGAGACGTACTGGTAGGGGGCTAGTCGGAAGAGTTACTGACGGATAGCGACAAACCCACCGGAACGCAGGGAGCGCGTTAGAGGTTCCAACCGAATGGATGCGCGTGTTGGAGATATCGTCTGCAACCGATACTGTCCGACTTGTAGCGCAGGATTTGGACCTATGCTCACTGCGATGCGACGGACGACTGCTCAGTCACTCCCTACGGTGCCTCGGTGTAGGTGTAGTCGATGTACTGCCAGGCTCCGTTGATCTTCGAGTAGAGCCGCGCATAGAGCGTTACGCCGTTGGTGGGTATGCCGCTGACCAGCCCGGTGGTGAGGGAGGTTGTGGCCGCATCAGCCGAGTTGTACACATCACTTGAGCCAGGCACGGTGGTGCCCAGCCGGAACTCATACTGTGTGACACCTACACCGGCTGACCAACTGAAGGTCGCGCTCGATCCGGTCAGCGTGCTTTCCGGTGTGGGGCTGGGGGGGGTGATCAATGCCGCCGGAACCGGGGTGCCGGACTCGGTGTAGGTGTAGTCGATGTACTGCCAGGCTCCGTTGATCTTCGAGTAGAGCCGCGCATATAGCGTTACGCCGTTGGTGGGTATGCCGCTGACCAGCCCGGTGGTGAGGGAGGTTGTGACCGCTTCAGCCGGGTTGTACACATCGCTTGAGCCAGGCCCGGTGGTGCCCAGCCGGAACTCATACTGTGTGACACCTACACCGGCTGACCAGCTGAAGGTCGCGCTCGATCCGGTCAGCGTGCTTTTCGGTGTGGGGCTGGGGGGGATGATCAATACCGCCGGAACCGGGGTGCCGGACTCGGTGTATGTGTAGTCGTGCCACTGCCAGACCCCGTTGATCTTCGAGTAGAGTCGCGCATAGAGCGTTACGCCGTAGGTGGGTATGCCGCTGACCAGCCCGGTGGTGAGGGAAGTTGTGGCCGCATCAGCCGAGTTGTACACATCACTTGAGCCAGGCACGGTGGTGCCCAGCCGGAACTCATACTGTGTGACACCTCCACCGGCTGACCAACTGAAGGTCACGCTCGATCCGGACAGCTGGGTACCCGGCGTGGGGCTGGTCATTGTCGCGGGCCCAGGAGTGCCAGTTCCGGAGAGAGAGATGCTTTGAACCGCATAGCCAGGAGCAGCCGCATTGAGGTTGTTGTCCGTAATAGCCAGAGTGCCGCTATTACTTCCCGGGGCGAGAGGTTCGAAACTGATGGGCAAGAGGCAGGATGCTCCGGCGGGTAGCGAGCCCGGCGTGGAAGAGTTGGCAGGCACAAGCGGGCAGTCGGATGCGCTGCTGCTATTCAGCGTAAAGCCCGTCGAGATTGCCGGATTGATGGATGAGCTAATACCCGGAAAGTCGAGTGCGGCGTTGCCTGTGTTTTCAAGGGTAACTGTTCTTGGGCTGTCCGCGCTTACGGAGCCCTCGTCGGTAGTCATAAAGTTCAGGGAGGGCGCATCTGCGCGGTCGATCTTTGTTACCTCGTCGGCACCATACTGGCTGAAATAAATGTTTCCGCTGCCATCCAGGGCAACAGAATATGGGTAGGATAGCCCGCTTGCAAGGATGGTCTGCGCGCCACCGGGGGCAACCTCCACCAGCTCTCCGCCACCGTAGTCGGCGACATAAACATTGCCGGCCGCGTCTACCGCCACGCCGGTTGGGGCTACAAAGCCGGAGATAGTCGATTGCGCACCCAGGGGTGTGACGACGGAGACATCGCCACTAATATTATCGGCGATGTACACATTCCCGCCCGCGTCCACCGCAATGCCTCGCGGCCCACTCAGTCCAGATCCCACTGTGGATTGCGCGCCAGTAGGCGTCACCTTCACAACTGTTCCTAAACTCGGTTCGCTGATGTACAGATTGCCGGCCCCGTCCATCGCCAGATCGGTGGGGTTCGTCACTCCGCTGAGGTTCAACTGCGTTTGAACGCCTGTTGTCTTTGCGACTTCATACACGATGCCGCTCTGGGCCACGAAGATGTTGCCTGCGCCATCCTCGGCCACGCCGCTTGGATGGTCAAATCCGCTGCCTATCTGTGACTGCGCTCCGCCCGGCGCTACAAGCAGCACATTGTTTGTGCCGGAGTTAGCAACGATAGCATTGCCCGCGGCATCGACGGTCAAGCCAAGGGGAGCAGTCAATCCGGTGACATAGGGAGCTGGCGCAGCACCTTCAAAGCCCACCAGTGGGCTCACTCCGATTCCCTGCACGTAACTAGTGAGGAACGGATCTGCAGTGCTGTTATTGAGAACAACTGCCCCAGAACGGGTTCCAGGGGCGGCGGGGGTGAAATTTACGTCAATGTCGCAGAACGATCCGGCGGAATAGTTCCCCCCCTGGTGGCACGTGCCCAGGTAGGAGTCGGTAAACTCGGTGTTGGGCACGCCATCTGTGAGTATCGAATAACTTCCCATTATGCCGCCGGTATCGAATGTGAAAAACATGGCGATCGGGTAGCTGGTCCCTGTCACGGGTATCTGGCCGATGCTTTGGGGCGACGCCGACTCCTCAATCAACTCCTGGGTGTAGCCGTCGATGAAAAACACATTGCCGTTGCCGTCGACGGTAAGCCCGACGGCATCGAAATAGTCAACGCCGTAGTTCATTGCGTACCAATCATTGTCATTGAAACTTGAATCGGTATAGATGGAGGCGGTGGTGGTGAAACTGGCGATACCGTTCGGCGTCATTTTGTATATTGTGCCGGGGTAGTTGGCTATATAGAGGTTGTTGTTCGCATCCAATGCAATCGAATTGCCGCCTGCGAAAGGGAGTGGATTGGTCGAGTAGCCGCCGCCCCCCGGCAGCGGTATTTCCTCGTACATCTCACTACCATAGCCGTTGAGAAGGAGGTCTCCGTTGCTATCGACCACAAGCTGGTAGACGCCATGGGCACCAGGGGTCGGAAGGTAGCTCTGGATGTAGACGCCTCCCGAAAACGTCTCCTTGAACATCTCGCCATTCGCGACGCCGAACACGTTGCCGTGGCTATCCACTGCGACCGAAGTTACGTTATAGAGATCATTGCCGATGGTTGATTGGGCGTAGCCGCCGCTGCCATTGGGCGTTTCTTTGATCAGCGTGGGTTGCAGGTTATCCGCGATATAAAGGTTGCCACTGGCATCGACCGCGATACCATAAACGGCTTGAAAGCCCGTGCCGATGGTGGTCTGGATGAAGCCGCCGTTCGAGGGGGTAAGCTTCAATACGCGAGCTTCGCCTTCGTCAGCGATGTACATGTTGCCGTTCAAGTCTATTGCCAGCCCCATACCGTATCCGAGTGGGCTGGGAATATTGAGGACGGTCTGTGTCTGGCTCAAGTGAGCAGTCTGGGCCGAGGCTATGGAGACACAAAGCAAGGTGATCGAAAGTAGCATGGCTTCAAGGGGACGCCAGCGCGCTGCGGCGTGGCGGCAGATTGCAAATGGCGCGGTGAGAACACGCACCGTGACGAGCAAGCGATTGCTTATCGAAGTTGAGGGAAACCGGCTGGTTTTCATAACACTCCTTTGGATCCCAGCGATTTCAGACCTCCGCAGGATCACACAATGCTGTTGTCCGGGGAGCACTGTATTTGTGACCGCTGCTGGAGAAATTTTTAAATATGATTTTGTTGCCGAGCGCGGAAGGCGGGCAATCCCGGTAAAGCGGGCACGGGAAATCGCTCTTGCGCCAGCCGCGTACCAACGGAAGTCGCATGTGGAAGGAAGCGACAAGAAATTATAGATAATGAGCCTTAGTGTGACCGCGGACGAAAGTTTCGACGCATTCGTCACTTGGAGTCTTGGCTTTTGGTTCCACCCTCGCGATCCTTATCGACCAACGCAAGAACCTTCCGGTCCTGCAACCGGGCTCGCTGTTCCAGGTCTCCCTGAAGAGAAATCGTTCGCACGAGGAAATGGTGCGCGCCCGCCGGATCGTTCCGTACCAGCTGAATCTGCGCCAGGTAATATAAGGCCAATTCGAGTTGCTGCGAATCTCCCGCATCAACCACCTTGTGCAAGCTGGATGCCGCGGCAGCCAACTCACCCTCGTGCATCTGGCATAAACCGGAGTAGAGCTGGGACTTGCGCTCCTGCTTGTCCTGGGCCGGAACCTGGGCCAGAGCAGCCACGGCGTCCCGGCAGTTTCCCTGTCCATATGCCGTCATGCCCTGCTTGAAGTGCGCCTCCATGCTGGTTCCGCGAAGGGTTGGCATCACAAACGCAGGCAGAGACAAGTCGGCCAACTCCGTGGCTGCCTGCTGAGCCGGCGAGGAGTGGACTGGCTGCGGAGAAGCGGAGGGTTGCGCTGAGTTGGCCGGGTTTGCATGTGCCTGCAATGGCTGTGCCGGGTGCGGCGAAAGCATTCTGATGCTCATCACAGTTATGACCGCTGCCGCGGCGACTGGTCCCAGAGTCCAGACCAGCACCGGCCAGGCAAATACGGGCTTGCGCCGAACCGGAGCAATTTGCGGAACCGGTTGGCGGGCAAGTTCGTCGCCCACGGCTTCAATTGCCTGCAGGTAAGCCAGGCAGGCCGGGCAGTTCCAGTAGTGATCCTCAAACTGCTCGGCTTGCGAAACAGTCAATGTGCCCTCAATATAGCCAGCGGCATTCTTTATGGCGGGGGCTCGGTTGCATTGGATCATGGCTTCTTCCCTGTTGTGTAGTGAGTCAATAGCGGGTTTTGTGACCGGCTCGCTACAAATTCCGCTACGCGCCGTGTGGCGCGAACCTTACGCTGCCGGACAACATCCGGGCTCAACCCCAGTCTCTCGGCAATCAGCCCTGGCTTAAGCCCTTCCACGAGAGTCAGATGCAGAATTGCCTTGTCGAACGGGTCGAGCTGGGCAATGGCCTCCATGGCCAGAATCCGCCGGTCTTCCAATTCCACATAGTCTGAGACAGATTTCAGATCGGGCAGCTCGTCGGGAAACTCCAGCGATTCCGGCTGACGGCTGGCGTTATTAAAGTGGCTGTAAAGGATATTGCGAGCGATGGCCAGAACGAAGGCGGTCAGTTTGGAAGGCTCGCGTAACTTGCCTCGACGTAAAGCGCAAATCGATTCGATCATCACATCCTGGACCAGATCGGCAGTCAGGTCGGCGTTGCGAGAGCGGGCACGCAACATAGCACGCACCCTGGGCAGAAAACGCAATGCAAACTCGCGCTCCGCCTCGGGGTTTCCTTCCGCGAGGGCTCGGACCAGGCGTTCGTCCTCGAGCGCGGTCTGCCCACTTAACGAGTTCCCCGTCTCTGTGTGGTCGCCCATCATGGATTCACCGCTTAACCCGGGAAAACAAGTGGTGCCATTTTCTCACAAGAGAGGCAAGCTCTGACGTAGCGAGGGAGCTGGGAGGTGCCCATTCACGAGAGTTCCGTTGAACAAGAGACTCCTGGGATGGTGCGAACCCGGCAAATTTCTCCATCACCTGATAGAGTGGCCTGCATTTCTCCAGCCATCAATTTCGGTTTGGATTCCGTCGATACAAACAGCGGGCACGCAGGCAGACGATCAAGATTGAGCCCGTGCCTTGCGAGCTACTGGTTTCTCGGACTGCGGCCGCTGGAATTCCTGCGCAAAGGGTGAGAGGAGAAGAAAACAGTGAGCCGCTCTGCTGGATGCGTTAGTGATAAGTTGCTCGGAATTCCCGGCCCTCTTTTACCATGATGAGAAATCTCCTGGCTAACTCATGGATCCGACCTTCCTGGCGAAGAGTTAGCGCTTCGTTGGGAAGGAGTTCCGCTCCAACGCCAATAGCAGTGGCTCCGGCGACGATGAATTCGCGTGCCGTGACTTGATTTACGCCGCCGGTGACGATGAGGGGAATTTGCGGAAGGGGAACTTTGAGCGCGCGTATGTATTGAACGCCGCCCACGGGAGCTGTAGGAAATATCTTCACGAAATCGGAACCGGCCTTCCATGCGGCGATAACTTCGGTGGGCGTCAATGCCCCTGGGAACACCACCACGTCGGCCTTCTTTGCATACGCAACCACCTCGGGCACGAATCCGGGGCTGGTTATGAATCTTGCACCGGCTTCTACGCACCGCCGCGCAAGGGCTTCGTCCAATACAGTACCGGCGCCGACGGCCATATCCGGATAGCGATTCGCGATGTCGCCGATTACATCCAGCGCTCCCGGCGTTGTGAGGGTGATCTCGATAATGGGAATACCCGCTGCGTACACCGTCTCCGCCGCGAATCGCGCGAGTTCCCGGTCATTGACACGCACAGAAGGCAGAATTCCAATCTCCTCGATGCAGGCATGAACAGCTTCTTTTCTCATTCGTTTGACCTCATGGTGCTTCCAGGGAAGATAGGTTGGAACTTAGACTTCAAAGGACCCCTCTGCTTCAGGGAGCTTATCGTCATCTCTGGCGAACCAAACGTACAAGGTAGGCAACAGGAAGATGCCGATGACCAGGTTAGCCAGGAGGCCTCCGACAATGACGATGGCGAAGGGCCGTTGGGAATCGGAGCCGATGGCGTGCGAAAGTGCGGCGGGCAGCAGCCCGAGCGTGGCTACCAGCATGGTCATCATGATGGGACGAAGTCGCAGCACCGCGCCTTCGATTGCGGCGCTTTCGACGGTGTGGCCCGAAGCGCGCAACTGATTGATGAACTCGATCATGATGACGCCGGCTTGCACCGACACTCCGAACAGCGCGAGGAAACCTACAGCTGAAGATACGGAAAAATTGGTGTGGGTGATAAAGAGCGCCAGCGGCCCGCCGATGGAGGCCATGATGACGCTGACAAGAATGAGCACAGCCCATTTATAAGAACGGAACATGGTGTAAAGGATAAGAAAGATGGCCATCATGGTGACTGGAACGACAATGGCCATGCGCTTGTTGGAGCGCTTTTGGCTCTCGTATTCGCCTGCCCACTCGGAGTGATAGCCGGGGGGCAGCTTGACATTGTGCTCTACCTTGGCGAGAGCTTCTTCGACGGTTGAGCCGAGGTCGCGTCCTCGGACTGAGTACTTGATAGCGATATAGCGCTGTCCTGCCTCGCGATAGATCTCCTCGGCGCCGTCGTCGGTGGATATTTTGGTCAATTGGGCAAGGGAGACGCGCTCTCCTGTCGGCGAGACCAGACGGACGTTTTCAATCGCCTCCTGGGTATCGCGGTACTGCTGTTGATAGCGAAGGGTGACGTCAAATCGGGCTTCGCCCTGCTGCAACTGGGTAACTGCGTTGGCGCCGACTGCGGTTTGCACGGCGTCCTGAATGTCGGCGACATTGATACCCCAGCGCGCTGCCGCGGCCCGATCGACCGAAAGGTTTAGATTGGGCTGGCCAATGATTCGGAAGATGCCCAGGTCCGAAATGCCAGGTACCGTTTGCATTTGAGTCTGAATCTCATCGGCCTTCTTTTCAAGGGTGCGCAGATCGTCGCCGTAGAGCTTGACGGCCAACTCACCCTTGACGCCGGAGACGGCCTCTTCCATGTTGTCGGAGATTGGTTGGGAGTAGTTCCAGAGAACGCCGGGGAACTTCGAAAGTTCCTTGTCGATGGCGGCGATCAACTGCTCCTTGTCTCGGTGGAAGACGGGACGCCATTCTTCTTTGCGCTTCAAGTCGACGAAGTATTCAGTATTAAAGAAGCCGGCAGTATCGGTGCCGTCGTCGGGGCGGCCTGTCTGGCTCACGACTTGAGTCACCTCGGGAAACGAGGCCATTACCAGGCGCGCTTTGTTCATGAAGTCGATGCTGGGAGTGGGGCCTTCGCTGGGGGGCAGCGTTCCCCTCACCCAGATTGACCCTTCATCAAGGTGGGGCAGGAACTCTGAGCCGATGGGGCCGCCGAAGGCGAGGTAAATTGCTATGACAAACAAGACAGTGGCGATGGTGAGTGTGATGCGGCGGTGCTCAATGGCCGAGCGGACGCCTGCGCGATAGCGCGCCGTGAGCCAATTCATGATGGGGTTTTCCCACTCCTTGGCTCCCTTGCGGAACAAGAGGCTAGCCATCACAGGGGTCAGGAGGATAGCAAATACCAGCGCGCCGATGAGGGCAAAGGTGACTGTCCAGGCCATTGGCTTGAAGAGGCGGCCCTCGACGGCCTGGAGCGTGAAGATAGGGAGGTAGGACGTAATAATGATTCCGCGGGCAAACAGAACGGGGCGTTGAACCTCGATTGACGCTTCGCGGATTTTCTGCAGAGGGGTATGGGTGTTGTCCTTGTTCGCAAGGTGGCGGACCATGTTTTCGATCATCACCACGGAGCCGTCGACCAACATTCCGAAGTCCAGCGCGCCGAGGGAAAGAAGGTTCGCGGGAATGTGGGTAAGGTCCAGACAGATGGAGGCAAACATCAGCGCGAAGGGAATCGTGAGCGTAACAATGATTGCTCCGCGCACATTGCCAAGGAACAGAAAGAGAATGATTGCGACCAGGATCATGCCCTCGGTCAGGTTGTGCTCAACGGTCTCCACTGTGTAGGCAACCAGTTTGGAGCGGTCGAGAAATGGCACCACCGCCACGCCCTTGGGCAGAATGTGTTCGTTCAGGTTCTTGACTTCCTCGTGTATCCCCTCAAGAACCGGGTCGGAGTCGGTGCCTTTCTGCAGCAGCACAATTCCTTCTACTGTGTCGGGGTTATCTACAATCTTGCCGTCTGGCCTGTGGGTCGCTCTCCCGATCTGTCCGAGGCGGATCTTGGGACCCTGCTCGACGGTGGCGATGTCCTTGATCTTGACTGCTGCGCCATTGTTGTTCTTGACGACGGTGTTCTCGATGTCCTGCACGGTGGTGAAGAGGCCCACGGACTGCACGTTGATTTGCTGCGAGCCCTGCTCAATAAAGCTTCCGCCGCCGTTTGTATTGTTGTTGGCGATCTGGTTTTCAACCTGGCTGATCGAGAGCCCATATGAGACCAGCTTCTCCGGGTCGAGCTTGATCTGGTACTCCTTTGTTGGCCCGCCAAAGCTCGATACATCCACCACGCCCTTGACGCCCTTGAACGACTTTTCGAGAAACCAGTCTTCAAGAGCCTTCTTTTCCATCACGTCGTAGGAGGGATTTGTGCTTTCCAGGGTGTACCAGTAGATCTGGCCAACGGGGCTCCAGTCAGAACCCATCTGGGGAACAAGATTTGCGGGCAGGCTGACCATGCTAAGCCGCTCAAGTACGTGCTCCCGATTTATGTCGCTTGTAGAGTCGTCATCGAAAACGAGCATCAGGCTGGAAAGGCCGGCCAGCGTTGTTGAACGAAGATGGGTAAGGTGAGGGATGCCGGCCATCTGTATCTCGACGGGCACCGTGACCTGGCGCTCGATCTCCTCCGCGCTGCGGCCCGGCCATTGGGTGATGACTTGCACATAGTTGTTGGCAACGTCGGGATATGCTTCGATCGGCAGAGACTTGAAGGCCATAATGCCCCATAGGAACAGGACGACAGCTCCGCTGAGGATAAGCCAGCGGTTTTTGAGCGCGAAATTTACGAGTGCTCGAATCATCTACTGGTTCCCCGCGGTTTCAAGTAATAGTGCGTTTGATACGACCTGCTGGCCAGGACTGATGCCGCCATTGCTGGGAAGCAGCTCTTGCTTGTTGCCGGGCAGCATTTTGCCGGCATGCACTTCGACTCGCTTGAACTGTTTGTCTCCCGTGGGCACAAAAACCCAATTGCGGTCATGGAGGTGAAGAACAGCATCCGCGGGCACTGCCGCGTGCTTCTCCTTCTGACTGCTGGTGAAAGTCGCGGTGCCGAACATGCCGAGCTTCAGGTATCCGGGATTAGGAACTTCAATGCGCACTTTGGCCGTGCGAATGCTGGGGTCAAGAATGGGGCCGATATCGCTGACGCGTCCGGTGATGGTGCGATCGGGCCACGCATTCACGCTGATCCTGGCTTCCTGTCCAAGCTGTACCTTGGGAATATCGTTTTCATATACGTCGCAGACGATCCACACCACCGAGAGATCCGCGATGGTGAAGGCGTTGGCCGAGCCGGATAGATTGACCCCTGCGGCGGACGCATTGGTTACGTTTTGCGCAACTACAACGCCGGAGATAGGCGCGTATACGTCGATCACGCTGCTGGGATGACTCTTGTCTACGCCCAGGGTCTGCAACTGCTCGTCAGCGGAGGTGAGGTCGGCCTTTGCGTCTTTCTCAGAGTCTTCAGCCTGCTCAAGCATAGCCTGCGAGATGGCGCCATGATCGAAGAGTTCGCGGGCGCGCATGTATGCCTTATTGGCCAACTGCTCATCGTTTGCGGCCTTCAGATAAGCGTTGAAAGCATTTGTAACGTCAGGGCTCTGGACTTTCATCAGCAATTGGCCCTTCTTCACGTTCTCGTCGAGGCGGGTCTTGATATCCACCACTCGTCCGTTGGCCATCGAGATGACCGGAACCTCGCGGTTGACGTCGGGAAAGACCGAGCCCGTGGCCTTCAACTCCGTAGTTGTCTCCAGTTGCTCAACTGTCACCAGCGGAAACTGTTCTGGCTTATCCACCGTCACCAGGCTCATATCTCCGGTTGGCACCACCTGAGCCGAGGGCGGGGCGCCATCGCCGCCAGACGTATCTTTCTTGCATGCCGCGATGGGCGCAAGGGACGCAAGGCAAACGATAGTTATGAAAATGGACTTAGTTGTCATTGAACACCTCGTGCCCTACGGCTAGATTCATTTGGCCAGCTGCCGTCATATACGAGCCGATCAACTGCAGGTAAGCCAGTTGAACGACGCGATAGTCGCTCTGTGCATTGAGAAAGTCCATCAGCGATGCCCCTCCGTGCTCATAGGCAAACGTTACGGTGTCGCGAACATAAATCGATTGATCGAGATATTGCGCCTTGTATGGCTTGATGAGCGCAATGTTGCTGCGCACCAATTCGTAGGCCGAGTCGACATCGCTGAAAACCTGCGCCTTGGCAGCCTCGGCAGCCTGCGTGCTCCTGTCAATATCGATCAGGGTGCGCTTCTTCTCGCCCTGGTTCTTGTCGAAGATGCGAAGCGGGATTTGCACGCTGACGCCGAGCGTGTTTATGCCGTTCGGGTTGTTGTTCGACGAGTTATGCGTGTACCAGGCGCTGTAGGTGGGATCGGTGGAGCCATTGGAGTTGGCAAGCTTGTGATTGGTTTCAGATTGCTCGATGGTCTGAACCGCTCCCCGCAGGTCTGGCCTGTTGTCCAGGGCAACCTGGTGATATTCGTCCAGCGGCTGCAAGTCCGGCCCCAGGTCGAAGGCCCCGGTTATGTCGAACTGGTCCACCGGCGTGCGGTCGTCAAGCAGCAGCAGAAGCTGGATCTTCTGGGTGCGCAGGTTTACGATCGCGGTCTCCCATTCAGACTCGTATTGCACACGCTGAAGCTCAATCCTGGCGAGGTCGATTTTGGCAAGGTCGCCGGCCTTGAAGCGTGTCCGGCTCATGTCGATGATCTTGTCGTAATAATCGAGATCGGCCTTGGCCAGTTGCAGCACCGCCTTGGCCTGCAAAGTCTGCACAAAGGCCGAGCGCAAACCGAAAATCAGATTGCGCTCCAGGTCGATGTGCTGAGACTGGGTTATCCCGGTACCTTCCTGCGCGCTTTTCAAGCGCAGTTCGCGTTTGTGGTCGCGCTCATGCAGGTAGCTGAAGCTGGGCTCCTCATAGGTGCCCCTGAAGGGAGTAAAGGCGCCATCGTGCGGCGCGATCTGAGTGCCGTCAGCCAGCAGGCTGAACTGTGGATTGGGGCGAAGGAATGCCGTGATCTCCTCGGCCTTCATCTCGTCCACATTGGCCGCGTCCGCCTTCAATACCGGACTGGCCGCCTCGAATTTTGTCTTCACTTGTTCCCAGGTAAGGGCCTGTTGCGCCGGGGCAAAAGCTGGCGTCAGCATTAGCCACGCAGCCATGGCGGGGGCAGTCAGAGAGAGAATACGTCGCTTCATACACAACCTTTGGGCGGTAAGTTGCACGGCGGACACAGGAAGGAAAGAGGTCAACAAAGTAAGGGCAGCGGGTGCGGTATCAGGCGACCGGAGGTGGTCGATTTTGAATGGGCGCCAAGGCGGGGTGGTTTATGGCTGGGGTGGCCAGGTTGCCAGGCGTCACGACTTGCAAAACGCCGAAAGAAAGCTCGGCGAGAACCGGCGATGGTAGAGCGCCTATCGCGGGAAAAATGGAGTGCGGGGACGAAACCGCATGAACACGGCGGAGACAACTGTCCGTCTCTGCGGGATTCTGCATGGCCTGGAGATCGTCGGTGACGGAGATGACTGGAAACAGAATGAGGATCAGCACGGCCAGGGCGACTATCTGGGTTCTACGGCTGGCGCCGACCAGGCGCGCGTAGCGCAGCCAGTAAGAGAGGATAGCCACTGCTGACAGCGCCCATGCGAGATTTAGGATTAGCTCCATTCGCGATTCTCGTTCCACCCCACAGGAACACTGTATCAACAGAAGTGCGGGGATGATTCGTCTGAGCAGAGATTATAGGCCTGCGAGTGAGGATTCCCTAAAGATGCTGAGAAAATCTTTATTTTACGTTTATCACTGGAAACGTTCCCCCGGTGGGACTCAGAACCTTCCTGGCGTTGACAAAGACGAGGGTCCGGGAACCGGTAGAGGTACGCGAGGCTCTGAGATGCCAGCAGGTTGCCGCGGGGAGGGAAACCACCTGATCGTGCCCGGGGAGTTCGTGATCCTCGTCTCTCTTTGCGGGAACTCGTCTCCGCATTGGTCGCAAACGCCCTAAACATTTCGGTGTCGCGGCAGGTGTACAACTCCAGCCGATTGTTCGTGCGCTACGTCGCCGAACTGCTTGTGATTGCTTAAACTCCGGCGGAGATTCCGAGCAGTGCCATTCCGTGA
>Ga0302275_10004981_pt1 | contig 12927 bp, 7 predicted proteins | sample III_Bog_N2_2_FD_200229 | JGI IMG/M metagenome (GOLD analysis project Ga0302275, IMG submission 200229) | Peat permafrost microbial communities from Stordalen Mire near Abisko, Sweden - III_Bog_N2_2 | ecosystem: Environmental > Terrestrial > Soil > Wetlands > Peat | place: Sweden: Abisko...
CCAGCGCAAGTTGTAGCCACTCGAACATCACATGCCGGCAAAGCCTCAAAGCCAACGGGCTCTTGGAATCGAACAGGAATCACTTCCGAATTCTCCGATGCGATCGCCGGGTGTCCAACCCAGAGACATCGAATTAGTCGTAACCCGGCGCTGTCGCCGAAGTAACATGAACTTCCTGCTCCTCAAAACGCTCCAGAAGGTCCTCGTAAACTGGCAGCACATTTTCGGGCGCGAAATAATTGCGATGGCGTTTGCGGCTTGCAGCGGCCATCCGCGCAAGTTCTGCCTCATCATTTAGCACACGATCGAGGATCGCGGCCAGATCCTGCGCCCCGGAAAAGAACTGCTGCTCAGAACCCGCTACCCACCTCGTGAATTGGTTGTCGTGGGCAAAGATTGGGTTCCCCGCTGCCAGCGACTCTACCAGGGAGGGATTCGTGCCGCCGACGCGATGGCCATGAATGTAGGCGCGAGTAAAAAAACGCAATGCATGCACAACATCGACATCATAAATGGCGCCGGCAAACTGGACTTCAGGTCCGGCGGCTTCCATCACCCTGCGATGGTAGTCGCGAACCTCAGGGTAATAACGGCCTAATACGACCATTTTGAAGCCGCGCCGTCTGCGTGAAAAGGCCTCAACGATTTCGAGAACCGAGTTCTCGGGCTCCGGTCGCGCAACTACCAGAACATAGTTTCCGGGACTAACGCCAAAGGGGCTCAGCAACGCGGAATCCGCAGAGGAAACTGGCTCAGACTCATATGGGATCACGCTGATCTTCCCTTCGGGCGCGAATCGGCTTAAGTATTCGCCAATCTCAGGATGATCTGCGATGAGGTGGTTTGAAAGTGCGGCCCCGGCGCGCTCATTGAAGCGAAGCCACAATCTCTGCATCCTTGTCCATTTTTCACGGCGCCATTCAAGCCCATCCATATTCATGAGCGAGGTTTTTCCGAGCAGACGATAGAGGATGCTGAACACGGCGGTATTGTAGCCAAGAGTTAGAACTATCCCCGGCTCCTTGCAGGCGTGAATTGCCGATGCAAGATCGAACCTGATCGTGCCGACAGGGCTGGCCGCTCCATAGACCATAACCCTGCGGATCCCGTTCCACTCATCTTCGTGAATTGGCCCTTTGACAGGATTCTGGCAGTAAACAGTCACTTTGTGGCCGCGATTCGAAAGAAAGAGGGATAGATGTTCCGCGAATGTCTCGAAGCCGCCGTGGCATGCAGGGATGCCACGCGTGCCTAGTATCGATATGATCATTGCGAATAACCTCACAGCACATGTTTAGCCCGCATGCGGCGAATCTCCGCCTTTCAACGTGGGCAATTTCGGTTATTTCCGCCCGAATGTCTAAACAATTCTGCGGAATTATGATCGACCAAACTGAGCAGTATTGTTCACTTTGGGTCCTGAATAATGTCGAATGCGCCGGGTGAATCGAAAGATGCTGATCAGGTAGACCTGGCGAGCGAGAAGGCGTGAGCAGTGTGACCCCGTTCGTGCAAATCGGTTTCGACTTTGGCCGCTGACTTTTACAACTCCAGAACGCCGTCACTGTGCTAGGAACCTCATCAACTTTGAATTTCAGACCATCGAATGTTCATGCAAGAAGAAATGCAGGTTGGGATGCGCTTTGAACGCATCGCGTTTCCGTACAATGCCCATTCCTATTCCGCAAAAGCAAGCTTCTACACCGCGCGTCCATGATCCGGTGCGATCTACCGAAGCAGATATGAGGAACGGCTTTGCTTTTATTCTACTCTAACTACTAAGACGATTTTCCGAGGTTTTTCCCTTTTGCTTGCCTTAAGGCTATGACTTTTTCTAATTGAGATACGATTGTCTTGATTTGGGACGCATAAATTCGATAATACGAGCAGAAGTCACACTCAATCGGCGATCTCCAAAGATCGGCAGGTTAGTCGAAGATGCTCTTAGGAACTCGGATCCTGTGCACGGTCAAGCCGAGGATAATCGCCGGCCTTATGTGCCTGTGAAGAGTTCCGGCGCAGGTTACAATTGGAATTCTGGCTTCAAAGTTCGACTCGAAGGAAAGGCAGCATCTCTTGTAAATGCTGCAAATAATAGAGTTATTCGATGTTCTGCGATGCTGCGCAACATCTTGCAAAGTAGCTAAGACCTGACTTCGAATGGTAAGCCGGGAGTTCGAATCTCTCCGGGCGCACCATGCCCTCATTACTCTCGAAAGTCTCTGGTCCTCAGCTCTCGCGGCAGGGCCGCGGATCTTCGATCATAGTGGCCCCGCACCCTACGGCTTGTACTCCCCGCTTGAATCGACAGCCAACGTGGCCTGAACAGGTAAGTTATCGCTCGATCCCCCGGCCAGCACGCGCACCTGCTCCTGTTCCACGCGCCAAATGTGCCTTGCCGTGTCCCAGTAGGCCAGGGCGCGCGGCTTCAGTTCCAGCGTTACCTCGCGCTCCGCTCCGGGTTCAATTCGAACGCGCTGAAAGCCCTTCAATTCCAGCTGCGGCCGCTCGACCTTAGAGCCGAGATGTTGCACATAAAGCTGCACCACCTCGTCGCCCACCCGCTGGCCGGTGTTTTTCACCTTGACCGTCACTTGAACCGAGCCATCCGCCTTGACCTTCTGCTCGCTCAATTTCAGGCCCTCGTACGCAAAGCCGGTGTAGCTGAGCCCGTATCCAAAGGCGTAGAGCGGCTTATCTTTGCTGTACATATAGGTCCGCCCATGGAGCAGGTTGTAGTCCATCAGCGGCAGCAACTGCGCGTCGCCAGTGGGCCAGGTCTGGGTGAGCCTTCCGGCAGGCGAATAGTCGCCAAACAGCACATCGGCCAGCCCGTGGCCCTCCTCCTGGCTATTGTGCGTGATGTGGACAATGGCCGGCAGGTTCTGCTGGCTCCAGACGATGGCATATGGAAAGCTCGACCGCAAAACCTCGATGGTCTTCGGATTGGCCGCGAATATCTGCCTCACCAGGTCCTCCTGCTCCAGCACGATCGTTTTTCGGTCAACCGATTCCTTGCCGTTCGAGGGGGTTGGGCATACGTTCCACCCCGCATTGCACTCCGGATGATTGCCCACCACAACAATCGCCACATCCGCCCGGTGCGCCACCGCCGCGGCCTGCGCAGGGTCGGAGCCATCGTCGAAGAGCACCTTGACTCCCGGACCGGCGCCTTCGCGAATCCCTTCGAGGGTGCTGACAAAATATGGAGGCGTACCGCTGTACCAATCCAGCAGCACCTGGTCCGCCCAAGGCCCGATCACCGCAATGGTCTTCAGCTTTGTCCGGTCGAGCGGCAGCGTGTTGCCCTCATTCTTGAGCAGAACAATCGACTCGTCGGTCGCGAGCCGCGCCAGCGCCTTGCTGGAATCCTGATCCCATGGCGGCGCGGTCTCATCCCTGGTTCCGGCGGTCTTTTTGCCAATCTCTCCGTAAGGATCCACTCCCGAAGGATCCATCTCGCCAAGGCGCAGATAGACGCGCAGCAGGTTCTTCTCGACTGCATCAATTTCAGCCTCGGTAACCAGGCCATCTTTCAGCGCCTTGGTCAGGTCGTCCTTGTAGGTATCGAGAAAGTGATTGATGCCGGCCTTGATGGCGGCGGCCACGCCGTGCTCCTTGTCGGCGTAGGCGTGGTGCGCCGTGATCAGAAGGCCCAGCGCGCCGCCGTCGGTGCAGATGATTCCGTCGTTGCCCCACTCCCTGATCATCACGTCTTTCAACACGGGGTTGACCATCATCGTCGTGCCGTTCCACGCGTTGTAGGAGGTCATCACCGCGCGCGAACCGCCTTGCTCGAAGCCCATCCTGAAAGGCACGGAATAATACTCGCGAAACAGCCGTTCATCGAAGTCCGACGAGGAAGACGAGCGGGTGTCCTCGTTCTCGTTGGCGAGGAAGTGCTTCATCAGCGAGGCGCTCAGCCAATGCTTTGGATCGGGACCCTGCAACCCCTGCGCAAACGCCACGGTCAGGGTTCCGACGAGAAACGGGTCTTCGCCATACGACTCCTCGGTGCGGCCCCAGCGGGGATCGCGGCTCAGGTCGGCGTTGGGCGCACGCACCACCAGGCCGCCCCGGTCATAGGTGGGATTCTGATAGTCGTAGCGCGCCTCGTACCCTTCCACACCGGCAATCTTCTTGAGCAATTCCGGGTCCCACGTGGCGCCGAGGCCCTTTTCCTGCGGAAATGTCGTCGTCGGAAGCGGCGTTCTGCCCCGGCCGCCCCAGCCACCCGGTCCACCGAGCGCCAGGCCGTGCAAACCCTCCACCTGGCCGGAGAAAGTCAACCCCAGCCGCGGAATCTTGGGATGATCCGACATGAGGTTAACTTTTTCTTCCAGCGTCAGCCGTCCCAGCAGGTCGGCAATACGTGCGTCGTCGCCCAATTTGGGGTCCCGGAACGGATAATCCGCCTGCGCTGAAACCGCTCGCGACAAGCCCGCCATCATCGCCAAACCCGCCAACACATTCAACCACTGCCGCATCCGCATTGCTCAGCCTCCCATTTACGACCAACGAAGATTACCATAACAAGGCTGGCTTTGCCTTCAAGTAAATCGGTTGATGCGCATCAGGGCAAAAATGCAATGAGCGGGGCGCACAACGCGCTCCGCTCTCTTATTCCCAACCGGTTTATGGAATCACAGCCTGGCAAGCCTGAAGGACAAGCCTTAATAAAGACGGAAGTTGACCTCGACCGTAATTGCCACAGGAACTGGGGTCTTGCCGTCTTTCATCGCGGGTTTGAATTTGTACTTTCTTACCGCTTCCATAGCCTTCTCGTCCAGCCCCATGCCCAGCGTGCGGACCACATGCACAGCCTGCGGGTTTCCTTGTGCGTCTACGATGAGAGCGACCAGGCAAACGCCCTGATACTTCGCCCGCCGGGCTTCATCAGAGAACTCCGCCTCAGGCTGAAACAGGGGAACCGGTCCCGAAACCCGGCCACCGATCCGCTCCAGGCCGCCACCGTAATTGCCACCGGTTCCCGGTCCATATCCGTTGCCATTGCCCGATCCGACGCCGCCGCCCGAGCCGTTTCCAAGACCGACCGGGCCGCCTTGCCCGCCAACTGCCAGCGTCACGTTGGATGAGTTCTTGACGCCGATATTCGGCAGATTGGGATTGTCGGGCAGCTTGATGTCCTGCTGAACGGCGATGGCGGACTCAAACGCAAGCTTGGGGTTCTCCACCACCGGAATCATGGGCGGAGCCATCGGAGCCTTTTCTTGCTTCGGTGTATGGCCCTTGATGGGGTCTTCGAGGCTATGGTCGCCGCCGCCGCCGCCACCGCCAATTGAAATCTTTGACTTGGGGGCATTGAAATCCGAAATATCCACCGGGGTTATATTCACCTGGGGCTTGGTTACCGCGTTGACAATGGTCCTGCCCACCAGGAACAGCACAACCAGAAGAATTGCCCCGTTCACGCCCGTGGAGATGCCGATGGCCCATGGATTCGGCTTCACTGCCATCCTGTCCGGCACCGGAATCGGCTTGGAGGTCAGTTCCAGCGGCGGCAGCTTGACCGGAAAGAACACGTCGCGGATGCTCTCGTAGAGAGCGGCCCAGATGGGCTTTTCCTCAAACGCTTTGCCGAGGAAACCATCGAATTCATGACCGCCCGTAAGGGCTGCCGCGCCTTGGGATTCCGTGTTGGTCATAGATGGGTCGTTTTCCATGTTTGCTGGTGCGTTGGTTGTCCTGAACCGCATAGACGGATGCTCCACGTCGCCTCGGCCCATCACTCCATTATGCTCGAACCCGCCCAACTTTGTCTTGCCTCAAAGGGTCTCATGCTCCGGGCTTCCATATTCCGCTGTGGATCGAGTTCCCATAAACAATAGACGACTGAAGACGAAAGTTGTTACCCAAATTTTCTTGGGGTCGCCATTTACACTGGAAGATGAACAAGTTCGATCGATCCCAGGGAGTGACGATGTCTCCAGCGCCGGAGTTGAAGGCGACTCTAACCTTGCCCCAGACCGCCTTTCCAATGAAGGCCAATCTGCCCCAGAATGAACCGCTTCGGCTCGCTCGGTGGGCCAAACTGGACCTTTATGCCGAGTTGCGCAAGGCCGGCCAGGGCCGCCCCGCCTACATTCTCCATGACGGTCCTCCCTACGCCAACGGCCCGCTGCACCTGGGTCACGCTCTCAATAAGGGACTGAAGGATTTTGTGGTCAAGTCGAAAACCATGGCCGGCTTCGACTCGCCTTACGTTCCCGGCTACGACTGTCACGGCCTGCCCATCGAGATCAAGGTCGACGAGCAGCTCGGCCGTAAAAAGCTTGAGATGCCGGCCCCGGCCGTACTGGATGCCTGCCGCGCCTACGCGCAGAAATACGTCGACCTTCAGACCTCGCAGTTCGAGCGCCTTGGCTGCTTCGGACGCTGGGACAAGCCCTATAAAACCATGGCCCGCGACTACGAGGCCCGCACCCTCGAGGCGTTTTACGGCTTCCTGGAAAAGGGCTTCGTCTACCGCGGTCTCAAGCCGGTCTATTGGTGCATCCACGACCGCACCGCCCTGGCCGAGGCCGAAGTCGAGTACGAGATGCACACCAGCCCCTCGGTCTACGTGCGCTACAAGCTCACATCGGACCCCGAGGCCATCCACCCAGCCCTCGCCGGCCGCGAGGTCTACACCATCATCTGGACCACGACCCCGTGGACCCTTCCCGCGTCGTTGGCGGTCGCGTTTCATCCGGATTTTGAGTATGTAGCCCTCGCCACGAATGCCTCCGGCAACGCTGGCCATACCACAACCGAGGGTGCCCCATCCTTGCCGCTTTCTTCTGCGGCAAGGGTGGGAGAGCACGAACCTCAACCAGGCCCCGTCTATATCGTCGCCGCGGAATTGGCCCCCAGCGTAGTCGCTGCCTGCAACCTCGGCGAAGCGAAAGAACTCGCCCGCTTCAAAGGCAGCCTGCTCGAGCGCACCACATTCCAGCACCCGTTCCTCGACCGCAGCATCCTCGGAGTGCTGGCCACCTATGTCACTGCCGACCAGGGCACCGGCGCAGTCCACACCGCGCCCTCCCACGGAGCGGACGACTTCTACACCGGCCAGCGCTACGGCCTCGACCCCACCTGCCGCGTCGATGCATCGGGCCGCATCCACGTCGATCCCGAAGCGTGGCATCACCAAGCCCCGCCCGCCTTCGACGGCAAAAAAGTCTGGGCGGCAAACCCCATCATCATCGCCATGCTTGAGGAGTCCGGCACGCTGCTCGCATCCAGCGATCTCCACCACTCCTATCCACATTGCTGGCGCTGCCACCATCCGGTTATCTTCCGCGCCACTGAGCAATGGTTCATCGGCCTTGAAACCCCTGTCGAGCGCGCCGACGGCTCAAAGACAACTTATCGCCAACTGGCCATCGAAGAGATCGACAAGGTGGTCTGGGACCCCGCGTGGGGCAAAGAGCGCATCACCAACATGATCGCCACGCGCCCCGACTGGTGCATCAGCCGGCAGCGCATCTGGGGCGTGCCCATCGCGGTTTTCCTCTGCGAAAACTGCAACCAGCCCATCATGGACGCTGCGCTCAACAGGAAAATCGTGGACCTATTCGACCGCGAAGGCGCCGAGGCCTGGCACACGACTCCTACCGAAGCACTCTTGCCGGAAAACCCCGTTTGCAAGAGTTGCGGCGAAGTCCGCCCGCCCGGCCACGCCTTCCGCAAGGAATTCGACATCCTCGATGTCTGGTTCGACTCCGGCGTAAGCTGGTTCGCCGTCGCCGAGAGCGATCCCGACCTCAAGGATGCCTACACCGCTTTTCAGAACAACGAAGGCGTGCCCGTCCTCTACCTTGAAGGCGGCGATCAACACCGCGGCTGGTTCCATTCGTCCTTGCTGACATCGGTCGCCCTGCGCGGCCGCGCCCCATACTCCAATGTGTCAACCGCCGGCTGGACCCTCGACGAGCAAGGCCGCGCAATGTCCAAGTCTCTCGGCAACGGAGTCGATCCCGTCGATATCGCCAACCGCCTGGGCGGCGAAATCGTCCGCCTATGGGTCGCGTCCATTGATTTCCGCGAAGACATGGCGGCCAGCGAAAACCTCATGCAGCGCTGCGCCGACATCTATCGCAAACTGCGCAACACCTTCAAGATTCTGCTCGGCAACCTCAACGGCTTCGATCCCGTCCGCGACCGCGTGCCCGAGTCGGAACTGTTGCCGCTCGATCGCTACATGCTCGCCCGCACCCGCGAGCTGACTGAGAAAGTGCGCGCCTGGTATGCCGCCTTCGAGTTCCATCGCGTCTATCACGCCGTCAACGACTTCGCTGTCGTCGACCTGAGCAGCTTCTACATCGATGTGCTCAAGGACCGCATGTACACCTTCGCGCCGACGAGCCTTGCGCGCCGCTCCGCCCAAACGGTCCTCTGGCAGATTACCGAAGCGCTCGTCAGGCTGGTCGCGCCCATCCTTACCTTCACCGCCGACGAAGTGTGGGAATATCTGCCCGCTGTCGAAGGCCGCGAATCCAGCGTCCATCTCGCGCAATTCCCCAACCCGGAGGATGTTTTCTCCGAAGACCCAACCAAGCTGCTCGAAGAATGGAAGCAGCTCTTCGTAGTACGTGATGCGGCCTTGGTGTTGCTTGAGAACGAGCGCCAGGCAAAACTGATCGGCAAGGGGCTTGAGGCGCAACTCAAAATCACCGCGCCCGGTAAGTTATTCGACTTGCTCAAGCGACACTTTGCGGGTCTGAAGGAGATTCTCAACGTCTCCGAGGTCCAGATATTTGAAGGCACAAGTTCTGAGATGGCTGTCCTTCCCGCCAGCGGCCACAAATGCGCCCGCTGCTGGAACTTCATGCCCGAAGTCTCCGCCTACGGCATCTGGGAAAACGTCTGCACCCGCTGCCAATCCGCCCTCAAAGAGATGGGCATCGCCCCACCACAATCCGAATCAGGGGAGTCCGCCCAGTGAGTTTTCGTTTCCCCCGCCGTCTACCCTGGCTATTACTAATCTCCGCGCTGGTCTTCCTCGCCGACCGGCTCACAAAGACCTGGGTCGCCGCCCACATCCGTCTTTACAGCTCCAAGCCAATCATTCCCCACGTCCTCGCCATCAGCCATTGGACCAACGACGGCGCTGCCTTCTCCCTTTTCGCTGAGTCCGCGTCTCCCCATGTCGTGCGCTGGGCCCTGGCCACCTTCGGCTCCATCCTGGCGCTCGTTGTTTTGATCGTGCTGGTGCGCATGGGCAACCGTTTCTCCCTCATCACGGTCGCCCTCGCCCTTGTCCTGGGCGGAGCACTCGGCAACCTCCACGACCGCATCCTCTACGGCTCGGTCGTCGACTTTATCGAGGTCCACATCTTTACCTACCATTGGCCCGACTTCAACCTGGCCGACTCCTCCATCGTTACCGGAGCCTGCCTCTTGTTCCTTGATTCGCTGCTCGCGAGAAAGCACTCGGCCAACGAATAAATCCCCCCACACGAGGTGTTCATGAAGTTTCGTTGTTCCTCTCCCTTTTCTCGCACCATTCTTTGCGCCGCAGCCGTAGTTCTCTCCCTGGTTCCAGCGTCCGCCTTCGCTCAACGCCTCCCTGACACAGTCCGCCCCGACCACTACACTCTCACCCTCACGCCCAACCTCACGGCTGCGACATTCACCGGTGTTGAATCCATCGACGTCACTCTCGCCGAGCCCACCGACCACATCACGCTCAATGCCGTCCAAATCGCCTTCCAATCCGTCACGGTCAGCGCCGAAGGCAAGCAGCAGACGGCAACCATCAGCGAGGAGAAGAACAAGGAGCAGGCCACCTTCACCTTCCCCAACAAGCTTGCAGCCGGCAAAGCCACGCTCTCCATCGCCTATACCGGCATCCTCAACAATGAACTGCGCGGCTTCTATCTCTCTAAAACCGCACGCCGCAACTACGCCGTTACGCAGTTCGAATCCACCGATGCGCGCCGCGCCTTCCCTTCATTCGACGAGCCTGCCTTTAAAGCCACCTATGACGTCACGCTCATCGTCGACAAAGGCGACACGGCCATCTCCAACAGCCCCATCGAGTCGGACACGCCCGGCCCCACTGCCGGCAAGCACACGCTCAAGTTCTTCACCACGCCCAGGATGTCCACCTACCTCGTCGCCTTCCTGGTTGGCGATTTCCAGTGCACCTCCGGCAAATCGGATGGCGTTCAGATCCGCGGCTGCGCAACGCCCGACAAAGTCGCGCTCACGCCTTATTCGGTAGAAGTTGCCAAGTACGTGCTCCACTACTACAACACCTACTTCGGCATTCCCTACCCCCTCAAGAAACTCGACCTGATCGCGCTGCCCGACTTCGAAGCCGGCGCCATGGAGAACTTCGGGGCCATCACCTATCGCGAAACCGACATGCTCCTCGACCCGAAAAATGCCTCCGTCGATGCCAAACGCGAAGTAGCCCTGGTCATCGCGCATGAGATGGCGCACCAATGGTTCGGCGACCTGGTGACCATGAAGTGGTGGGATAACATCTGGCTCAACGAAGGCTTTGCCACCTGGATGGAAAACAAGCCCGTCGCCGCCATGCACCCGGAGTGGAACATCGACCAGATGGTGGCCAGCGGCGAAGATCAGACCCTCGGCCTCGACGCCGCACCCACTACGCGCGCTATTCGCGCCAAAGCGGAAACCCGCGACGAGATCGAAGAAATGTTCGACGGCATCTCCTACGGCAAAGCAAGCGACGTGCTGCTGACCGTTGAGAATTACCTCGGCCCTGAGACATTCCGCAAGGGCGTGCACGCGTATCTCTCTGCGCACCTTTATTCCAATGCGACTGCGGAAGATTTTTGGAACGCACAGACTGCCACAAGCCACAAGCCCGTGGACAAGATTATGGAGTCGTTTGTAGCTCAGCCCGGCGAACCCATTCTCACCTTCGGTGAACTGGCCGGCGGCAAAGTCTCCGTCATCCAAAAACGCTTCTTCCTCAGCCCCAGCATCGAGCCCGACCCCTCGCAGAAATGGACCATTCCAGTCTGTTTTAAATCAGGTACGGACACGCAGCGGTGCGAAGTCCTCAAGCCCGTCGACTCCACTCTGAAAACTCCAACCTCCGGTCTCTTCTTCGCCAACGCAGGAGGCAAAGGCTACTACCGCACCGCCTATCCGCCCAGCGTCTACGCGACCCTCGTGGCCAATATCGAAACCGGCCTTGCTCCCACAGAGCGCATTAGTCTCATCGGAGACGAGTGGGCGCAGGTTCGTTCCAACAAGGCTCCGGTCGGCAGCTATCTCGACCTGGCCACCGCGCTCAAATCTGACCCCAACGCTGAAGTGCTGAGCAACGCCATCGGCGGTGTCGACGCAATCTACGATCGAGTGGCCGGGACACCGGAGGAAAAGGCCGCGCTTGCCGCCTGGATTCGCTCGACCTTTGCTCCGGAATATGCGAAACTTGGGACCCCCTCACCAGGCGATTCGCCCAACACAATAGACCTGCGCGCGCACCTGTTCGAGCTTCTCGGATACTACGGCAAAGACCGCGCAGTGCTCGCCCAGGCCCGGCAGATCACGGAAATGTACTTGGCCGACCCGGCCTCCGTCGACCCGACGCTGGGCCAGACTGCGCTTGCCGTCGCCGCCCGCAACGGCGACGCCGCGCTCTTTGACCAATTGCAGAAGATCGCTGAAACCTCAACCAATCCTGAAATCCAGGAGGGCTCGCTTCGCCTGCTTCCTGAGTTTGAAGATCCCGCCCTCGTCCAGCGTTCGCTCGACTACGCGGCTTCAGACAAAGTGCGTAACCAGGACGCTCTCATTCAGTTCGCCATCGCCTTGCAGATCGACGCAACCCGCGACATTGCATGGAAGTATGTCAAGAGCCACTGGAGCACCGTGAAGACACTTTTGACTCCGGAAATGGGCAGTGCATTGGTTGGTTCCACCGGCGCGTTCTGTTCCGTCGAAGCGCGCGACGACGTGACAGCCTTTTTCGCAACACACAAGGTGCCCGCGGCAGAGCGCACGCTCAAGCACGCCATCGAACACATCAACGGCTGCATCGAACTCCGCTCGCTCCAGCAGCCGAATCTCGACAAGTGGCTCGCCGCACAACCAAAGCCGTAGCTTCGTAGCGAACGAACAAATCTTCGGTGCCCCATCCATTCCGCTTCTTTCTGCGGAATGGGTGGGAAGCCGCGGATCATTCTGTACAATTCAGTGTGACTGCTGAATTCCAAGCCTGTAAAAAAGAAAATGATGAAGTATCCATCGAACATTCGTCGTGATAAACGCTCTGCTGTCTCTCTGCGTTTTCTCCTGAATTTTGGCCTCGTGCTTTGTCTTGGATTCGCAGCGCAGGCACAAGCTCAGGGACCACCATCAAAGCTGCTCAGAAAGGACCCCGTCATGACCCGCCACGCGGAAGGAACCTTCGATGTCAAGACCACGCCGCTCCCCGCGGACGACGCCACCACTGGCGCCTCCATCGGCCGTTTTGCGCTCGATAAGCAAATCCACGGTGACCTCGAAGGCACCAGCAAGGGCGAGATGCTCGGCGCAGGGGATCCTGCAAAAGGCACCGCCGGCTACGTAGCCATCGAACGCATCACCGGAACCCTTCACGGCCACACCGGCTCATTTGCCCTGCAGCACAATGGCTCAATGAACCAGGGAACATTTCTGCTTGAGGTCACCGTCGTTCCCGGCTCCGGCACAGGCGAACTCGCCGGCATCAGCGGAACCATGAAGATCATCATCACCGCCGGCAAGCACTCCTACACCTTCGATTACACGCTCCCGCAAACCGCGCAGTAGATACAATCAGTGAATGCGGAAAAGCTGTGCCCCATTGATCAAGGCATGATCGTGATGAGTGGGTATCGGGCCTAATGCCAACTCCATTCCAGTTTTTCTGCGGAATGGGTGGGAAAGCACAAAGCTCAACAGGCCTCGTTCATCCCG